>Ga0207712_10000173_pt1 | contig 66818 bp, 38 predicted proteins | sample KBSS44metaG_FD_184402 | JGI IMG/M metagenome (GOLD analysis project Ga0207712, IMG submission 184402) | Switchgrass rhizosphere microbial communities from Kellogg Biological Station, Michigan, USA - KBS S4-4 metaG (SPAdes) (version 2) | ecosystem: Host-associated > Plants > Roots > Rhizosphere...
AAAAAAAAAAAAAATATATATATATATATATATATATTGGTTTAAACGCTTAAAGTTTTAGTTTTAAATTTATTAATAAATAGACTAGATAAGGCTAATACCACTAAAAATAAAATATCGAAACTTAAAAAATTAAATAAATAAACAATAGATAAGTATCCAATTAATCCAACTAATATATATAATGCATAACTTGTTACTACACCTGTACTTAAAGATGCTATATTTTTACTTAAATTAACTAATCCTATTTCTAAACCAAAAGGTCCTAATAATTCTATACTTCCTTTATCTAATACTTTAGTAGTTTGTCCTCCTAAATCTAAAACTAAATTTGTAATATATTTATTATAGAACATTTCTACTAAGAATCTTTGATTAAAGAAACCAAAAATATTATAACCTAATTTAGAGAATTTAAAGCTTATTAAAGATTCAGGTAAAAATTCTGACAGGATAATAGCTAATACACTGAATGAAATAGTACAAACTAAAGGTAATAATTTGAATAAAACAGGTACTGCAAATTCAGTATCAATCATTATTTCATGAACAGGGTGTATAAATATACTATTATCTATAAAGAAACTTGACCCTAAACCTATAAATATATCTTTAGTTAAGTAACCAAAGAATATAGAAAAAATGGCTAATATAACTAAAGGTAAACTTAAAAAAATATCACCTTCATGAGCATGTTTATAATATGTCATGGATCCATTAGGATTAGTTAAGAAAGTTAAGTATAAAACTTTCACTGAATATAAAGTAGTAAATATTGCACCTATTACTGCTATAACATACACAGCTATACTACTAAAATGGAATTGACCGTAAGCAGATTCTAATATAAAATCTTTACTATAGAATCCAGTCATGAAAGGGAAAGCAACTAAACTAAGACTAGCTATTAATATAACAGAATATGTTAAAGGTAAGAATGATATTAATCCTCCATATTTTCTAAAATCTTGATTATCAGCTACTGCGTGAATAACCGCTCCTGCTCCTAAGAATAATAATCCTTTATAAAATGCATGATTTACTAAATGAAATAATGCTAAGTTATATGAAGATAAACCAATTGCTATAACCATCATTCCCAATTGACTCATTGTAGAATAAGCTATAACTTTTTTTATATCTTGTTGGAATAATCCTATAAGAGAACTAAATACAGTAGTAATTGCACCTAATCATAAACATATTAATAATATAGTAGAACTATATTCTATTAAAGGAGATGAACGAATTAATAGGTATACACCTGCAGTAACCATAGTAGCTGCGTGTATTAAAGCAGAAACTGGAGTAGGACCCTCCATGGCCATAGGTAATCAAACGTGAAGTCCCACTTGAGAACTTTTAGCCATAGCCCCTATTAATAAACATATTCCTATAATAGTAACTACATTTTCATTTATGTAAGGAGCTAATGAAAATACTGTAGCGTAATCTAAATTACCTAGAGATCATAAAATAGCAAACATTCCTACAGTTAAAAAACAATCACCCACTCTATTAGTTAAAAATGCAGATATAGAACTTTGATTTGCTGCTATTCTAGTAAATCAGAAACTTACTAATAAATAAGAACAAACTCCTACACCTTCTCAACCTACAAACATTAATAAGTAATTATTAGCTGTAACTAATATAATCATCATAAATGTGAATAAGCTTAAATAACTAAAGAATCTTTGTATGTGAGGATCATTACTCATGTAACTTATAGAGTAAATATGAACTAAAGAACTAATAATTAAAACAGGTATTAACATACTTACTGTTAAACTATCGAATTCAAAACCTCATACAATGTTAAATCATTCACTATCTATTCATCTAAATAATTCAATTGAAACTGGTATATTATTAAAACCTACTTCAAAAAAAGCTATGATTGCTAATATTGTAGTTGTAATTACACTAAAACATGTAATAAACTGTGCACCGCTAACTCCAACTTTTCTACCAAAAAAGCCAGCAACTATAGATCCTAATAAAGGTAAAATTATTATACTTAAATACATTATTTATATTCTATCGCTATACTTCCTCTTCGTTTTACCTCAATACTCTCATATTAAGACTGACTATATCTTAAGCTAATTATTAATACCTAATATATTAATAAAAAACCAACTCACATTTAGTCGATGAACTGCACACCATTATTCCTTAGAATACTTGGTACTTGGCTGCGGATATTCTATGTATACAAATCATTTTTACCATACAACGAGTTATTACCTGTTCCATTAATTATATTACTATATTAACTTGGTAGGTTTGTTTTTAAGAGTTCCCCGCAATTTGAGAGTTTCGCCTTATATAAGACTAGACGAAGGTTCACTTCGCCTCTGGTGATCAAGAGATAAACTTCCATTTAATCAAGATAATTTTAATCATTCTTATTCATAGAATTTTTTAATTCTATTATTTTATTTAAACCTTTTTCAGTTAAATGTTCTTTATTCTTAATAAGAATAGCCGCTTCTTTAAAATTAACATAATCCTTATATTTAGAACCTTCAATTTTGTATTTATCAAAAAAAGGAATAATATTTATAATTATATCATTAATTTTTGTAATTATAAATTCACACACTTTACGGTTTTTATATTGAGCTATATAACCACAATTAAAAAATTCTACTAAACTTTTTAATAACAATATATCTCTTGAATTTTGAGCTATAGAAAAACGTAATCATACTTTAGTACCAGATATAGTTATAAAAAAATTGGATTCTCCTGCTGAGAAACCAGCTACTCAGTCAGAAGATAAATTACTTAATATATTATCCTCAATTTCTACTCTTTTAACTGGTACTATAGAAGGAAAAAATTCCTTTAAATTTTTAGACAAACCTCAATTAAGAGATGCTCTATGTTCTAAGATTTCTTTTAATCCTTCTAAAGTAGTATGTTTGTTTTCTGACATTAACGATACAATTTGTTTAAAGATTAAAAAATCTTTATATTTATTAGTTATTAATGTATACTTTTCAAAATGAGGTATAATTATATTATTTAAACTAGTTATATCGCTAACTCTAAATTCAACCGTAGATCTATCATTTATTTTAGATATATATCCAATATTATCTAAATAATTTTGAATTAATAATAATAAAGCTCTAGCTTTCTCATGTAACTTTATTTGAAATCTAGCTTGTACATTTCATCCTGTTTTATATCTAGGATTCTTTAAAATAGTTACAACAAAAGAACCTTCAGCATCAGAGAACCCACTTATAAATGAAGGACTTAAAACTATTTTCCTTTCACCCCCTCGGCCTCGGCACAGGGACTGTGCAGCGAGTCCTGGGCCTGAGGTAGAATAATTCCTTAATTGGATTAAATTACTTGGTGAAATTGCTGGTAATAAATTAAAATGTGAATAAGAATAATTAGATCTTGGATTTTTAACTGGAGAGTTAATTAATCTATAGAAAGCAACTAGAATACCCAAACCTATAGCAGATTCTGCACCTGCCACTGCTATTATATAAATAGCATAAGTTTGTCCTATTATATCGTCAATGTTAAGTGAACTTACCAATATTAAAAATGTTATAGATAATAGCATTATTTCTATAGAAATAAGCATTAATATAATATTTTTTCTATTTAACACGAATCCTAAGATTCCTATTAAAAAAAGTATCAAAGTAATATTCATTTTTTTTTGTTAAAAAATTAAATTATTGTAAAATATCCGTTATTAATTATAACAAATAATGATGTATAAGATTCGAACCTATATCTTAATAAATCTAATATACTAAGGCCTTACCTTTAGACAAACATCTTACATTCCTACGACTTTAACTGTTCAAGGTTACCTGAACAGGCTTCTCTCCGGGGAGGGCTCCCTAACTAAGGAAGGATTCCTTAACTAAAGTATCCTTACAAGATACTCGTTAACGAGTAGATTTTATAATAAAAATTTTAATGTAAAATTTATTCTTCGCAGATATTTTAGTTCTCTTTATCTCATATCCCTCACCTTCTCATCCCTTTTATCACGGATCCTTTATCACAAAATGATCTCAAAGTTCAGTGGAAAGGCTGAAAATAAACTGGAGTAAAGCAATCTATCTTCAAGTGTGTATAAGACTCGAACTTATATCAAAGTAGCCGTAATACTCTATTCTACCATTGAACTAACACACTTTATATATTTATATATATATAAATATATAATACCTATATACTAAAATATATATTACTATATATAGATAGATTAAATTTATTTTATTTCTATTGTTCTTCTAATCATGTCAAGAATTTTTCTAAACTTACTGACTCAACAACAATAGGCATTGAACTGTGTAAAATTCCACATATTTCAGAACATTGCTAATTATCTCTACTGTAATTTAATATAATTAATAAACTTATATTAGTACACTTACTTCATAAGGTAGCATTAAGCTGAAAATATCTGCTTAAATATAATTATTTATAAGTAAAGTAATAATCTTTATAAACTTTACCGTCTTTTAAACGAGTATATAAAGTCTTTCTATCTAATGAGATGTTTAGAGTTTTAAAGTATTTAATTGTATCCTTAATACTTTCAAATTCTTTTTCTAAATTTTCTCCTTTTACTAATAAAGGTTTATTTTTTTTCTCGACTTTTAATAGGTCAGTATCTATTTTTAATTTTTTATATTCATCAATAATTAATCCAACTTGTTCAAAATTATCTGGTAAAATTTTATCTGAGTATTTACATAAGAAATGATGAAACACTTTTGCATTTTTTATGTATTTAGTAAGGGTGTCTCTTTTTATAATTAAACCTAATTCTTTTAAATACTCAACACAAGATGTTAAAGAATCAAAATTTAAAGTATGACCTCAAGAATCTAGAAATTTATTTCCTTCTTTAATTTCTAACTTCACAAGAATACTTCTACGAGTTCCCAATGTATACGTATTTTGTCTTTCTTTTTGCATTATACTCACTAACTCTTCTACAGAAATATTGCTAATTAAAGCAGTAGGAATAGGATAGCTTAATAATAAAAAATTGTTAAGATAGGGTATTTTAGAATCTACAAACTTTTTACTAGTTTCAGTATGTATTTTTAAGACTCTTTTTAACTCAATTTTAGATTTAGCTTTGTAATAAAGAGTGCTACATGTTAGATCATAAACATATACAGCATCACCTTTTGAAGATCCTGCATTAACAACTCTTAAAGTATTCAAGTTAAATTCTTTATTTAATAAATGATATTGTTCTAAAATTAATACGTCTTGATTACTAAATTTACTACTATCTAATTTAAAGATTATTAATTTAAAAGCTTCTAATCCTTCTTGGTGAAGTAAAGGTAGAAATTTCCCAGCTAAAGGAAAATCTCCTTTAAAATAGTAATCCATTCTACGTCTCAATAAATTAGATGAACCTACATATTTATCACCTCTATTTTTATGTATAAATATGTATACACCAGAGAAACCTTTATATTGAGATTTACCTGTTAAATAATCTAAAAGTTTCTTTTTTTCCGGTGTATAAATAGGAAGATCCATTTCAACACCTTTAACTTTTAATAATTCTACTAATTTTGAGTCCTTAACTGATAAATTTTGATTTAATAATATTTGATTGATTACTGATGAAGTAGCAGGTTTTTCACTTTTGATGTGTTCTAACGCTAAAGACTCGGGATTACGCTGCGCCTCCAAAGATCTAACTGATCTAAATGATCTAGTTAATGTTAGAGCAGGTATAAAACCTAATCCTAAGCGTTTACCTAATTTTAAGTGATTATTAAAAACACTTCTCTTAATTGCACATTGCAAAAACTACTATAGTATTTACGCCTAACCCTAAAAGGACAAAAGCTTTATGTTCTTCGAGAATAATTAAAATTTTATTTTTATATTAAAAAATAAGTTTAGCAAACTATTGTAGAGATCCCTAAATATAATTAACGAATTAATATATAATTAACAAAAAATATGTGAGGCCTCTTCCCGCTTATCTCTATTCCCCGTAAGGGGGTGAGAGATAAAAAGGAAGTATGACACTAAACCACTCATATTTTTCTACACCTTTTCAGGAGGGGCTTGACTATACCTTAAGCATTATTAAAACTAATAATACCAACCACCGTCTAGTCGATGAACTGCATACCTAATATTTTATATTAGGTACTTGGCTGCGGATTGCCCATTGAATAATAAATCTTGATTTTACTGTACCACGAGTCATTACCTGTGCCATAAGTTATGTTACCATACTTACTTAGTTAAGATTCCTTTAGGGGTTTCCCGCAATTTGATGATTTTTAACCATAGGTTCACTACAGTTTTGGCCAACGTTAAAGACCATAAAATACCCCTTCTCTATTTACAAAAACAGATACTTGGTTTAATCTACCAGGGTCGTGCTACAACTTCGACCTAAAAAAAAAATACCGGCTTTTTATAATTTTCTTTAACCATCTTCATCCCCTTTATCACTAGTGATATCAGGGGAACGGTTAAAGAGAAACAAACTTAAACATATAACGATGTTTGTATGGCTTTCCGTTAGATATGTAATTTCTTACAGATGATCTACTAATACCGAATTTAGATGCTGCTTTTGCTACTGAATCAAATAATATAGTAGTATTTGTATCTGTATCAAAAACCTCTACTGAGCTACCAGAAGATTTGTGCAATTTACCTAAACTATTTATTCTTTGTTTATCAATAAGCGCACGAACCTGTAATTCTGTTAAATCTGTAGGTACTGCTTCTGAAATAAGGTTATTAGAGATAATAAAATGATCTAAAAAAAGTTCATTCTTGTTTACATGTTTTTTATAAGAAGTATGATGTATACCTAAATCAGCACAAAAAGCATTTAATGAGATACTAGAATAATATAAAGTTTTACAGTCCTTATCGTATAAATATATTTTAAACCCTTGATTAACTCTGAAATTCACTATCTTATGAGTATTAAGATTAAATCTCTTATCTAATAAAAAATACTGTTCTAAAAAACAATGAGAATATTTAGAAAAAGCAGAAGGTATAACGGCAACCTCTAGAGTAAACGCCTTTAAATCTTCCTTTTCTATCATAGGTAACAAAATACCTGTATCTTTGTTAGAAAATAAAGTATTTTTTTCAAAATATTGTTTAAATCTTCTTGCTAAATCATTGCTTGATCCTACATATTTTTTATCAGAATACTTGTGAGAAAAAATATATACTCCTGCTTTACTACGCCTAGAACCCGGTTTTCCTATTAATCCTACTAAAGCAGGATATGTTTGATCTGTAATAGGTAAATCAAAATGAACTTTAGGAAGAGATAAAAGATCGTCTAATTCTTTCTGAGTTATAGAAACATTTTGATTAAGCAACACACTATTAATAACTTCACTTGTTATAGGATTACCGCTATTAATATGTTCTAAAGCTATAGTATTAGGACGATAGTCCTTCTCTTTCCCCTTCGGGGAACCAGATAGTGTTAATCCAGATTCAAATCTATATAAGAATTTAAATTTATCCGTACATGATCATTTATTATTGAATAAATTAACATTAGGACGCTTATTAAAGCCAATTAAACTAGCTCTATTTGGAAATTCTAATTTTACGGTATTAGATTTTATTTTACCTGGAATAAATCTCAGCATTAATCCATAAAGTTTTCATAGCCTTTTCCCCTTATCCCTTAATGAAATTAAAAGGAAAAGAAGGCTAGAACTATAAAATAAACCGCATAACAACTTAAACCTAGTAAAAAGGTCAGGCCGTTGTAGAAACTTTAATCTAGGGTTATATTCAGAATAGTAAATACTATCTCGTTTTATTTGATCCTAGAACCGGATTTCCCGGCGACTAGAGTACACCTTACAATCAAAAAAAATAGTCATCTATGTAACATATATAAACTTGATTGAAGAACTGTCTACTCGTTGCTCTTTTACAATAATAACCTAATTCTATCCCGTGCTACATAACCACTTCCCCAAAAGGGGATCTGGGGTAAAAAGAAAGATATTACTGATTTAGATCCGCGATCGCCCATTTCAGTTACCATCATCTTTAGTGATATTACCATACCCTGAGTCATTAATCAGGCCGGTTAAAAAGTTTCCTTTTTATCTTTGGTTACTAAAGCTTTAGGGCTTCCCCGGAGTTTAGCTCTTTAGCACACATAACGAATAGCCTACATCCATTATTTTTTTATGCATCACATTTTATACCTAAAGCATTAACAGAAAAAGAATGTATAACATCACCAGAAGTAATGATGAATCTAACGTGTGTTAATTCAGGAAGGATAACTCTATTATCAACTTCTAACATTCTTAAAGCTCCGTCTTCTAAATCAGATTCTGGCACTAAGTATGAATCAAATTCTATAAACTCTTCATCTGAATTTAAGAAATCAGGGTATTGGTAGCTTCAATATCATTGGTGACCTTCTGCTAAAACAGACATTGAAGAATCATTTACTTCATCCATTAAGTATAATAATTTAAATGAAGGAAATGCAATTAATATTAATATTACTGCAGGAGTAATTGTTCATATTAATTCTATCAGTGTACCGTGATTTAAGTATTTATGAGATATAGGTGATTTAGTTTCAACGTAATTTCTGATAATAGATAATAATACTCATGATACTGCGAATAATATTATCACAAGATAGTACATAATGTTGTCATGTAATTCTACTAATCCCTCCATCTGAGGAGTAGCACTATCTTGGAAATAGATACCTCAAGGAGTAGGTACATCAAAATTTAGATTTAAAATATTTTTAATTAATAACATATTTTATTTTTTTTTTATAAATATCTCTATAAAACTATTCTTTTTCGTGCCCTATTTCCCCGTGTACCCTTCTTATCTCCAATAGATAAGAGGAGTAATAAGGGAATAGGCAATAAAATAATTTATTTCATAATTAATTTATTATAGAGTTAAAGATTAATATGTGTGTGTGCCTTTACCATGCCGAAGGCATGGTAAAGGCAAAATATAATACAATTTTAGTTTTTAAGCTAAAATTATTTTATATCTGCTTCCTTATTTTTTTTACGGCTTTATTATTTTTATCTATACTGGTATCAGAAAGACTAAAATATCTTCTCCGTCATTCTCTTGTTCCCTTTTTACCACGAAGTGGTAAAAAGGGACACCAAAGGCAATTAAAAATGATTATATTTAATATTCTTATACGAGGATCTAAATATTAAAAATAACTATTTCGTGTCCTTATATCCCCGTGTACCCCCTTTGCTTTGGCGCAGCTAAAGCAAAGGGAAGATGTAATGATCTCAGGGCTAAGAGGGGATAAAGGGCAAAAAAATATATATATCTTTTTCTTATTTAGGTTTAAATATATAATAGTTTACAATTAAATAATTCAAATTAGAATATTCTAAGTATACTTAGAATATATTATATAAACACTTAGTTTTAGCTACTTATATACTATTATTTTTATTTTCTTTTGCCTCCTTCAATACTTCAGATACTTTATTTTTTAAATATTGTTCTTCTTTATTGAATTTTTGTTTACCTTCAATATAATCTTTATAGATCAATTCCTTGAAGATAGGTGATTTAGAATAAATACTTATATTAAAGCTTGATTGGAATATTTTTTCTGCTTTATTCACAATAGAAGTATTTTTATTACGAAAAGCATTAGTTTGTTCAAAAAGTTCATTAAAAAAAACTAATACATCTCCTTTTTCAGCTAACTTATCATTTAACTCATCTAATTTAGAATTATATTTTTTTTTTAGTTGGAAGTAACACACCAATACTCCTACTATGCAACATAAAGTAACAAAAAAGCCATCATTAATGCAAATAATCCAGTTGCTTCAGAAAAAGCAAAACCTAAAATAGCATAAGAAAATAGTTGACCTCTTAAAGAAGGATTTCTGGCTACACCTAAAATTAATGCACCAAACACTACACCTATCCCTACTCCAGCTCCGATTAAACCTGTTGTTGCTAAACCTGTACCTATAATTCTTGCTGCTTGTATCATTTTTTTTTATGTAAAAATATATCACTTTATTTTAATATATAACTATCATTAGAACATTTACTTATTTTGTTGCCCCTTTATCCCTTTATCCGGGATAAAGGGGCACGACATAAAGTAAATTTAGGTTAAAAACCTTGAATTGGATATTTTAAATCTCCTCTATAACTAAGTTATATAAGAGAATAGTTAAGTTATACGTATAACTTAATAATAAGAAATTTAATATATATCTTTGTGCCCTTTATCCTATAGGGATATCAGGGCAATAAACATATATTAAAAATTTTAAGATGTTTTACTTATAAGTTCTGTAACATTAGATGATTTTACGTTTAATAAAGTTATCACTTGTCTACTATCAATTTTTAACGCACTTTTACCTAATTCGAATACAAATCCTATAGTAATAATACCTATAAATAATAATGCTACTATTAATCCATAAATATTATTCACATATGCACTAAGTGCAAAAGGGAAAGTTAAAAGAATTTCTAAATCTAATAACAAATAAACTAATGCAAAAATAAAGAATTTTACACCAAACTGTGTTCTATTTTGCCCTAAAAAACTATGAAAACCACATTCAAAAATACTATATTTTTCTTGATAAGGATTGTGCGGAGCTAAAATTAAATTTACTAGTAAAAACACTAAGGCTAATATAGATACAAATAAAAAGAAAAAAGTCATACTACTCATTTAATTATTAAATAAAATTTGTACCAATATGGTCAAGGGTGTTAGCAATTAATTAGTTAATGAAATGAAATTTCATCTTAACTTGAATTAATTTATCAATATATTACTATATTGTTCAGACTATGTCTTTATCTACTCAGTATTTAATACATAAGTAAATATTGGATTTTAATATAGGATTATTGTTAGTATTACTCACCTAATAGTCGTTGAACGGTTTTATCTCACATATTTAGAGAGGACTCTTGCGCGGAGCGCATGTAGAGATCCCTACTCTAATAATGATAATACTGAGATAAACTTCGCTGCAAATTCTCAATCAAACGTCGGGGTGTTGAAGTCTTTGCAATTTATCCAATGGATTTAAATTTTCCCTAATTAATAGTAGAAAATTTAGCGGGCTACCTATTGCATCTCGGCTAAGTACTAGAAATATAAAAAAAAAGATAAATTATCTTAGCGTATTCATACCGGATTTTATTTTACGTATTTTATCTAACCCCTCTTCGGTTAGATGAGCCTTACATGTTATTAGTTCGGCTACTCTCAATCAATCTTCATAATCTTCTATTTTAACACCTTCTACTGTATGATCTTTAAAAAAGGGTAATATTTTATCTGAAATATCCGAAAACTTTCTAACAATAAATACCCCTGACCCTGCTGACTTACTTTTTCCATGGTGGTAATTGAATAGACCACATCCAAAAAAAGAAATAAAAGATCTTAACAACAACTCATCTCTCAAATGTTGAGAGACCTTAAAACTTAATGAAACACCATCTAATTTACCTTTACCATATTTAGCTATTTGAACTAAAAAGCATCCCTCACCTGAAACAAACCCTGCCATTCAATCAGGATCAAGGGTAGAAATGTCTTTGATCAAAGGTCTATGGACAGGCACAGTATTAGGAAAAACAGTCTTCAAAGAATCCGATAAACCCAAATTTATCGAAGCACGAATATTTACAATCTCTTGTAATCCCTTTACTGATAAATGTTCCCCTTTAACTACTTTAAGGATTATTTCCTTAAATAATATGAAATCTCCCTTTTTTTGAGTTATTAAAGGGTAATTATCAAAATGCGAAATTATTTTTAAGATTTCGTCTAAAGATCTTACAACGAATTTTGAATCATCATTAGTTAGATAAATTTTTCCTATATCTCCAAAATAATGTTTAATACGCATTAATAATAAATTATCTCTTGAGTGTACTTTTATCTGGAATGAAGGTCGTACATAATATTTACCGTTAGGGTTTTTTTGAAGACTAACATTGAAACAACCTTCTGCATCAGAATAACCTGATATAAATCAAGGTGAAATAGGGTGAATGTTGTCATGATTAAAAGTTGAGTAACCTGACATTTGTACAGGGGTGATAGAAGAGAATAGAGTATTATATTTAGTACATTTAAAACTATTTTTAACTGAGGCAATCGAAAGACGAGTGCCTGACAATAGATTGTACATACTAAAGAGATGATCACGAGAGTTTGTTAAATAAGCATCCGATGAAATACGATTTATATTTAATAGCATTAATAAATTATGAGCAAAATAATGCCCCTTAGCACATAAGAAGATTAGGAGGTTAATGGTACCCATACTTAATCATTCTTTATTCATAAATATAAATAATAAAATTAATAATGTAATACTAGATATTGTAATAGAAATAGGACTAGTCATCATAATATTATTATATTTGAATTCTAAATTTCTCACTAAAAGATTATCACTATTATAAATATAACTTATTAATTTACGATCTTTTAATATAGAATTTAGTTTATATTCAGGTTTATAAAAGAAAATTTCTTTTACAACGTTAAGGTAATATACTCCACCTATTACACTAGTTAATATAGCAACTAAAGATAAGAAAACATAACCACTATCTAAAGCAGCACTTAATACCATCTGTTTAGCAAAGAATCCTACAAGAGGTGGTACTCCTACAAATGAAAATATTGTAATCGCAAAACTTAAAGCTAAAAAAGGATTTATATAAAAATATCCTCTTAGTTGACTTATTAATTGAATCATGGCGGCCAGATTTATCATACAAATAATTACATACAAAATGAAAAACAAGAACTTACGCTTAAAGATTTAACTTAAATCTATTGAAGTTTTGTTTTTATAATCTACCTCTATTCATACCTTGTTTTAAGGCACGTAATTTATCTAACCCTTCGGCAGTTAAATGTTCTTTTTTTTTTATTATCTCTATTGCTTTACAAAAATCTGCAAAATCTTTAGATTTTACACCTTGTAAATCTGTACTTTGGAATAATGGAAGAACTTTTTCACATAGATCTCTAAATTTTAATATTTGAAAATCTACTTTATTCTCTCTAAACCTTAAAAATACTTTACCACAACCTCAAAACTTATCCAAGGTATGCATAAATACCTTATCAATAGAATGTTGAGTAATTTGATATCTTAATTGTACTTGATATCCAATCTTTGTGGTTAAAGATTTAGTAATTCTAATACTAAAACACCCCTCTGCTGCTGTAAAACCCACCATTCAATATGGATCAATCTTTAAATTTAATTGTTCATTAGAACGTGTAGGTCTTATAGCTGGAGTCAAATCAGGAAAAGCAACTTTTAGTGTCGTAGGTAGACCTAAATTCATAGAAGCTTTAAGAGATATAATTGTTTGTAAACCTGAAACTGTCAAATGTTCTTTTCTATTAACTAAAGTAACAATTTGAGAAAATAACTTAAAATCTTCAAATTTTTTAGTTAAAAGGGGATATTTTTCAAAATGATTTACTACAACAATCAAGTCTCTTGAAGATTGTACCATATAATTACAAGAGGTTTCTTTATGGTATATTTCTCCTACACCTAAATATGCTTTTATATTCTCTAATAAGCTCAAATCTTTTTTATGTAGACCTATTTGAAAAACAGGTTGAACAATTCAACCTACTTTAACCAAATTACTTTGAAAGATTCTTACTGTAAAATTAGACTCCCCGTCTGAAAAACCAGTTAAGTATCAAGGATTTAGATTATTGGGTAAATTACGTGATAAATTTGTAGAACAAGTGTATGATCTTGTTGATGTAATTAAATGCTTAGAAAGGATTCTGATTGGATAGTTTCTTTCGAAACCCATTAGAGCATACCTTAAATGTGTTAGTTTAACACATTTATGACCGTCTACTCGTTGCTCTTTTACAGATTTTTTTAAATCTGATTTAGATCCGCGGTAATCCACTAATCTTTCGATCATAATCCGAGTTATTACCATACATGAGTGATTAATTCATCCACTTAAAATCTTTCGATTAAAGCTTGGTATCAGAAAATTTTGGAGGTCCCCGGAGTTTGGCCATAGCTCCCATTGAAGAGGTTTCCTACACCTCAAGGCAGGAGAATTATTTTTATCTAAAAGTTCTTTATGTTCTTTATTTTCCGTAACATAAAAATAGAAAGAGAATCCCATAGTAACTAATATAATAAATACATTTAGATTACTTATAGAGTATTGCATTAAATAAAATATAAATGCTTGAATAGATTCTATAGAAGTTATACTTAAAGCTAATAATATAAAACCTACGTGACTTATTGTACTATAAGCAAATAATCTTTTAATTCTAAATTGTGTTAGACCTACCACTGTACCTATTATTAAAGAAAGGAAAGAACTCATTAATAAACCAAATGTTCAGTTAAGAGATGAACTTGTTTCTGAAAAATAATTACTTGTAAAATACACTATTTCTAATAATAGTATAAATATAGATATTTTAGCTATAATAGCTACAAATGTTGTAACAATTGTTGGTATAGCATCATAAACATCAGGTGATCAAAAATGAAATGGTGCAGCACTTACTTTAAATAAAAATCCTATACTAAAAATTAGTAAAGAGAAATTTATATAATAAGGTTGATATCAAGAAGAAGCACCTCCTATACTATCACTTATACTAGTAATTACGTATAAACCATCCATATTTGTTGTACCTGAATTTGCATATAATAAACTTGTACCTAATAAAATAAAACAAGAACTTAAACCTCCTAATAAGAAATAGATTAAACCACCTGTAGTAGCTAATTCTGAGTTTCTATAGATAGTACTTAATAAATATAAACCGTAACTTTGTAATTCTATTGATAAAAATATAGAAACTAAGTCGTTAGTTGACATTAAGAAAATGGCTCCACTTACTACAAATAATAAAATTAAAGGATATTCTATTATTTTTAAATGATCTCCCATTTTATTTATAATTTTTGTTCTATAGTACACAAAATTATTCATTAAAATATGGTTTAAAGATGAATGTTCTTTAACTCAAACTTTTCTTGGAAAGAAACTTGTTAATTGTAAAATTAACATACTAATTAAAAAAACAAACATATGAAATATTTGTGTAATATTAGTAATATGAAGTAAACCCCCATGTAAACCTATTCCTTTGTTTACTAAAGATAAACTTACCAAATCTTGTAAAAAACAATAAGAAATAGCTATTATAGCTATTCTATTAAATAGAATGGACATATCTCGTCTTAATGTGACAGCATTAGAAAATAATAAACATAATATAGATAAAGTTATCATTATATAATTTGAATAAAAATAAAACTTCTTAGCCCCGAAAAAAAGTATTTTTTTTATTTCCTCCTTTATCACATAGTGATATCAGGGGATCCGAGGCTTGTCCTGTAAAGACTATTAAGAACCTTTTATTAAACCAGGAGAGAAAATCGAATTCTCATCTTAAATAATACATGTAATTAAGGTTTTAGCCTATTAAACTATCACTGATTTAAATATATATATATATATGTATGTACTATGTACTTTCAATTATATATTAGGTTTTATTTTTTTTACATTTAGATAAGGTTTTTTGCCTTTGGCACCAAATAACTTATACCATTTAATTTTTTTCAATTAAGTTACAATATCTTCACCTTTTATCCCGGTTATCACGTCGTGATAACCGGGATAAAGGGGACCAAAAATATTAATAAAAATAATGGGGACCCTAAGACTAATATACTAAGACTATTTAGACTTATTTTTCTTAACAGTGTTATTAATAACCCTTTCTTCCCACGGATATCAGGAAATAAGAAAATAAATATATATTTATTATAATAGGCATATATTTAGAAATATATATTTATTTAAAAAAATAGTTAGCTTGAGGGGAGAATTGAACTTCCATCTTTACTGTATGAAAATAAGGTTTTACCTTTAAACTACTCAAGCTTTATAATTTAATTTATATACTCTGCGTACCCTGCGCACCCCTTCTTATCTCTTAGAGATATCAGTGGTAACGTAGGTGCGCGCAGGGCAAATTTAATGGGTGGATACCCTGACTTGAACAGGGAACTTACTGTGCCACATACAGTCGCTCTACCGATTGAACTATATCCACCAATATGTATATATTTAATTAATACCGATTAAATAGTCATTTAAATTAATAACCTTAGCTAATATTATATATAGTTTTTATCTAACGATTCCCCCTTTATTACTACGTGATATGAGGTGATCAGTGATAAACAAGGAGATGTTTGATTTAAATTACTATACTGTATAAGGTTAAAAACTAATTCCCTTGTATTACCAATTATAGTGTGTAATAGGAAGAATTTTAGGGTTTTATGTGTATTATTGCCAATTTTTTAGTGCCTTTATCGCTTTATCACTAGTGATATCGCTGATATCAGGCAAAAAACAGATAAGAAAATTTAAAACAAACCTCGTTGGTATTAGGTCTATATCTTTATTTTTAATTTTTATAATACGAATTATAATTTTGAATTTTAGAATAATCTATTTTGTCTTGCCTCTTCCCCCTTTATCACTACGTGATATCAGGGGGATCCGGCATCCATTATAAAAAAAAAACATAGCCCTTCTATGTTTTTTCATTATCCTCCGGATTAGAAAAAACAAAGTCCCAGGACGTACTGGGCTGCGGAGCAGATGGATGAGGAAATAACTATACATATGACCACTTAAAATTTATGTTGGAGTGACTCGAACACTCAATAGTAAATACCAAAAATTTATGACTTACCCATTAGTCCACAACATATAAGGTAAATCTGACTTGAACGGATATGATTTTTACATCCAATCTTTATTATTTAGCTCTTGTCGAATTAAGGGTAGCAGGACTTGAACCTACACAATCTCACGATCAGATAATCCTAAGTTATCTATGTCTACCAATTCCATCATACCCTTTTTTAATGTAAATAGAATACAATTAATATTCTATTGTATTTTTTTATTTCTTTTTCTAATCCCTAACCCCCATTATCCCCCCCGGGGGGATAATGGGGATAATTGATATCTAAATCTATTGTACAAATCTGAAGATGAACCTACATAAGATTTACCATTAATTAGGTTAGTTCACATATAGATACCTATTTTATTTCGATTATTTTTATTGCCCTTTATTCTTAAGAATAAGAGGGCACGATATCTACTTTAAGGATATTTGTATTAAAATAAGTAATAATAGGTGTAATATTATAGGTTTAATATTTCTAGAATAATTTAAATTTAAAACCTTATTCAAGTTAAAATATCTGGTAGTACAAGCTAGCCCCCTTCAGGGAACTAGCCCCCTGATATCACGTAGTGATATCAGGGATAAAGGGTTGAAAATATAACTTTACCGTTATTAATTTTTAATGTATTTAGCATAAGGTTAAGCAGGATTTGCACCTGTCAACAAACTTAACTTTTCGTGCCCTCTTATTCGTGATATCACGAATAAGAGGGCAATATCTAGAAAAAGGATAATTATCGTAAACTATAATTTTGGATATGTCTACCAATTCCATCATTACCTATGCCTAAGATAGGACTCGAACCTACAACCAAAGAAGCTTCAATTCTCTGCTCAACCAATTGAGCTTCTCAAGCTTATATTAAAAATTATATTTTGTGCCTTTATCGCTTTATCATTAATGATATCGCGGATATCAGGCAAAATACTATACTTTTTATTTATTATCTGACCTTATCTTACAACCTGATCCCTTTATGATGCCTACGGGATCCCCCTGATATCACATAGTGGTAAAGTGGAAGAAAAAGTGTTATCAAGGGGAAGTAATTATAAATAAGTTAATAACAATAAAAATAGTTCCGGGCGTCTACGACTGGAACTTGGCCGGCCCCGAGAAGTAATACCAGTGAAATCCAACATATATAATTACTATGGAGATATTAGGAATCGAACCTAAGATAACGATATGCAAAATCGCAGTTTTACCAACTAAACTATACCCCCTTTCTTTTTTTTTAATACAACGATGGATAACTTAAATTAAATAAAACTAAATTTTTAGCTTTAATAGCAATTATATTTATCCCTGTCCCGTGTACCCGGATATCTCTTTATCACTAGTTATATCAGAGATAAGAGGGGATAAGAGGGTAAGATATTGTAAAAATACTTTTTTTTTTATCCGAGAGACGACTTGAACGTCCACGATTATTCATCAACAAAGCTTAAGTTTGCACTGTCTACCAATTCCAGCACTCGGATTAAGGCTAAAGTGACTTGAACACTTATAATGACCGTTATGAGCAGTACACTTTACCATTAAGTTATAGCCTCCTGATCCCTCCTTTATCCCGGATATTCTTAAGAATATCCGGGATATCCGGGAAAGAAATTATATACATTAATTATTTTAAACCTATTGCCCTCATATCCTTACAGGATATGAGGGCATGAAAAGCAAATAATTATAGTCCCTCTTCTTTATCACTTCAAGGATATTAAGCAAGTAGGATACGGATTTTCCCCATTAAAGAAATTAAACAGTATAATAGTTAAAACAAAGAGTAACATAGACCGGCCCTCTGATCTTCCCCTTCCCTTTTATCATGCTTCCCTTCTTCCCTTTATCACTAGTGATATAAGGGAATCCGAGGATCAGTAATATCAGGGAGGGGGCAGGGCTTTATTTTATAGCATGTTTATTATACTATATGCGGACAAAGGATTCGCACCTCTATCATTTGATCATGAGTCAAATATGTTACTATTACACTAATCCGCATAAAATTTAGATTAGACGGGATTCGAACCCGCGGTAGTGGCATTGAAAGAGCCATGTCGTACCATTTGACCACTAATCCTAGTCCTCTGATATCCCTCATATCCCTTCTGTGCCGAAGGCAAAGCTTGCGGCTTTATCACAGATCCCTTTATCATTAATGATAAAGGGATCTGTGATAAAAAGATAAAGGGAAGAGAGTTATAGTAAATAATAGCCCAATGCAAGTATCGCACTTGCTTCTATTGATTACAAAACAATTGCATTACTTTTATGCTAATCAGGCCCAGTATTCTACGAGCTTTTTTCTTAATACCCTGTTCACACTATAATATATTGTCCTGCTCCCTTTTGTGTTTTAAGAGTTTCTAATCTCCCTCCCTAATCCGGAGGATAATGGGGATAATTGAATAAAAAAAATATATATTTTTTTAAGCTCTAGGTGGCTGAACCTTTATATCCTGGAAGGATAAAGGAGACCCAGAAAAAATTACAATAAATAGGGTAATCTTCATGCCCTTTATTCCTCATATCAGGGATATCACAGATCCCCTGATATCACTACGTGATAAAGGGAAGAGTGATAAAGGGATAAAGGGATATAAGGGCAATATATTAACAACAAGATGCATCATGCGTTTAGCACAATAAATGATATATGATATAAATAAAATATTTAGTTACTTATAAAATTAGTACTTTATTCCTTAAAATCTCTAGATTCTTACAAATAAAGCCTATCTTCATAATTTAGCCCTATTAAGGCAAGATTATGTTTGTAATGTTATATTACGTATATTTAAGAAATATCTTAAGGTAAGCTTCGTGCCTATATGCTTTCAGCACTTATCTTTGACTAACATAGCTTTCCTGCCGTGCCTATACTATCATAACTACTCAAGTGAAAGTAGGTTAGTCTTTAAATCCCTTACTATCCGAAGAAGTAAGAGGAAAAAACAAGACATATAAACAACAGGTAAACCAGAGATTAATAATTTTATTATTTCAATATTAATAAATTAATATACCAAGTTCCTTTCGTACATAGGTTATTCCTTATTATATTCTAATTCCCTCTAGAAGATAGAAACCATACTGTCTCACGACGTATTTAACCCAGCTCATGTAACTTTTTAATCGACGAACAGTCGTACCCTACATAGTTTCTGCATCCATGAGGATAAGTTAAGCCGACATCGAGGTGCCAAACCGCGCACTCATTTTGCACACTCTTGCGCAAATTAGCCTGTTCAACTTGTTATCATAAATTTTATCTATTTATTTCCATTTTTTACAAAATGGTTCAGACTATATCTTCATTTTTCTTTTATGTATATTCATGCCATCTCTTCCCCTTATCCTTTTTATCTTGTTTCCCTGATATCTCTTTATCACGGATCCCCGTATACCCCTGATATCATGTAATGATAAAGGGGTAAGAGGGGAAGAGTGATATCAGGGATAAAGGGATTCGCGGATCCCCTGATATCACGTAGTGATAAAGGGGAAAATATGATAGAAAAGGGGACAGAATAAATTACTGCCAAAATATAAATAGTTTCGGGCTGATAAAAAAAAATATATTTTTTTATGAGTCTTTAGAGACGACTGAAACTTTATATACTTCCTTATCCCTTATCCTTTAGGGATTATGGATAAGATAAAGGGAGCCCGAGCCGCTCAAACTATTTACCACTAAATCAACCTCTTACTGCAAAAGATCCTATACGACGTTTAGAACTTCATCTAGATTTTTCAACATTTGAATCCGGGCTGAATATTATAGTATTCTCCCTTTATTTATTCCGCTTTTTATCTTAAGAATCTCTTTAAGACCATCAGTAGTTAGATGAGCTTTATTCTTAATTAATTCGGCAGCTTTAGATCAATCTTCAAAATCTTGACGTTTAATACCTAATATCTTGTATTGGTTAAAAAACGGAATAATATTTTCATAGTTATCCAAAAATTTTGTAACCGTAAAATCCAAAAACGTTGAATAAGATGACTTGTGTTTTTTAACATAACCACAGCCAATATAAGATACTAAACTATTCATCAATGCTTCATCACGGATATGTTGAGTAATTTGAAATACTAATTGTACACTTTGACCCAACTTAGCCTGAGATTCATAGACTTTAATTCAAAAACACCCTTCACCAGAAGCAAAACCTACTAGTCAATTAGGATCTACTATTTTTCTCTCCTGGTTGAATAGTTCACTATCAATACATGCGGGAGTTATATTAGGAAAAGCTTCTTTTAAATTATCGGATAACCCTAAATTTAATGAAGCTTTTATTGCTACAATATGTCTTAACCCTTCCATACTTAAATGGTTTTTATTTTTAACTAAATTAAATGCCTGTTTAAATAAAATATAATCCTTAAACTTTTGAGTCAACAAAGGATACTTATCAAAATGATTTATAACTACTTCTAATTCTTTAATAGAATCTACACGTAATTGAACAGAATTCTTTTCAACTTCATCGTAAAGCTTTCCTGCACCAAAGTAATTTGATATTTGCTGTAGTAAAGCTTTATCTTTACTATGTAGATGAATTTGAAAACGTAATCTAACCCCTCAACCAGTATTAATGAGTGGATTTTTCTCCAATATAACTAGAAAGCATCCTTCAGCATCTGTAAATCCAGTAACAGCTCAAGGCTGAATACTAGTAGTATTAGATTGCTCGCTCATTAAACTACGAGAAGAGCTTCTCGCTAAAGTAGAATAATTTTTTCCACTCATTCAAGCTTTTACACCAAAACTTCCTATTCTTCTCTTGTTAGCCATAAAAGATTTTGTAACATTTGAATCTTGGAAACCTCTAAAAACTACTGCTGATAATCCTTTAAATGATGAATCTATGTTTTTTAATCCACCTTTTCACTTCAACTTGTATACAGCTCTATCAGCTCTATAACGTTTAGTTAATCTACCTTTAACGATTAATCTAGCACCACCCATAGCTTTATATTTTATATTTTCAAAAATAATATTACGCAAGTTTGAGTAATAAGCTTTATTTAGGTCTCCGGAGGAGAAGGAAGATATATTATCTTTTGAGTTTTTAGTTTTTAAAGGTACAACAGATTCCATAGTATCATTAGAGTTATCTAAAATAGTTTTATAATATATATTATATAATAATTTATTTAAATTATCTTTAGAGTTTATGTCTTGTTCTGATAATTTATTTAATATATGATTTATATTTATGTTTCTATATTTATTGTCTATTAACTCTCTATCCACTTGTTTTTCTACTCTTCCTCTTTCTATAATAGTATTTACCTTAGGTAAAGCAACTTTAGAAAGCAGAGAATTTATTCTACGCATTGGACTAGATTTAGGTTTTCTTAATTTTATTGTTAATATTTCAGTAAATATATCAGTATTATACGCTATAGACTTTAAATTAACTATATTAAACTCTACTTTTTTACCATAGTATTTACTTATTGATTGGCTTAATTTAGATAAAAATTTTTCTTCAAATTTATATTTGTTTAAACTTAATTTCAATTTTAATCTTCTAAAAGTAGAAAAAACTTTCTTTACTTTTTTGAAGAAACGTTTATTACGCATATAATATAAGAAATTTATCTTTCTTAAACGATCATTAACATTAAATTTTAATAACAATGATAAAGAATTATTTATACTTTCTCATCCTCTTTCTTCCTCCATAGGAGGACTAGAAACAGGTGTATCAATTAAATTAGAGCTTTTACTCTCTTTTTTTTTATCCTCCGGATTAGGAGCCATAACATAAGAAAGAAAATTCATTCATTTATCTGTCATAAAGCTAATTCTATTTTTTAAACCAAAACCTAAAATTTTTTTTATTTTTTGGATTCTTTTTAATAAAGATAATCTTTCTTTATTAAAAACATAAAGAGTAATTATAGCTTTTTCGTTAGTATGTTTAATTTCAGCTTTACTTACAAATATTCTATTTAAAGATTTACGTTTAGTTCTACGTGATATATATTTATGCTGTAAAAACTTATTGTTAAAGTATAAACTAAAATAACCTCTTATTAAAGAATTTATATTTAAATCATAAATAGGGTAATTTATATTATTTTTAGGTGAATAATTATAAACAGTGTTTTTTCATTCTTTAGAAACGGGAGGTAAATACTTAGTTTTACCTACATCATTTTCTACTATATTAAAAGGCACCAATTTATAATTAGTATTTATTTTTTTAGTGAAAATAAAAGGAGAATTATACTCCACATTAGATTCAATTTGTTTTGCGGATGAATTATTATTTTTTAAATTTAACATAATTTTATTTATTTTATTGCCCGAAGGGCACGAAAAATATTTTTTGATCTATACATTAAGAAAAATGTTGGGTTTTATACAAGGTTTATTGTTAGCATACTCACCTATTAGTCGTTGAACGGTTTTGTTTCTTCTTTAATTTCTTGCCTTTACCATTCCCCCCTTTATCCCGTAGTGATATTAAGGGATCAAGGGATCAGACAGAAAATTCCTTGCTAAAACAAATTTCGCTTCAAATTTACTTAGATTAAGCAGTAGATAAAACTAATGCTTGGTTAAGTTATTTTTGAAATTTACCCAATTAAAATCAATGATTTTCGTCCCGCCTTCTTTATTTTCGTGTCTTTTACCCCCCCGATATCTCTTTATCACGTAATGATATCAGAGATAAGAGGGAACCAAGATAAAAATAAATAAGGGAACTAATTAAACATTGAAGGACAAACATCCCTAGCGTAGCTTTTCCAATAATCCAAGACCTTTCCTTTTTGTGTCTTGTGATCCTATGCCCCGCTTACGCGACTGTAAGACTTGTTGGTGGTCAAACAGTAAAGCAAGATTTAGCCATTAAACTTGGTAAGTATTATACATAACCTATCGTAAAAAATACGATAACTAATAAGATATTAGAATAATTCGTAATATCTCATCTACAACTAATTTCACCATAGTTAAAATCTTACCTAACGATAAAAATTGCTTCTCATTAATACCCTGTAAGTCTATACTTTTATAAGTATCTAAATACAGAAAAGCAAAATATTAGACATTTTACTGTCTAGCTTGTACATCAATACATAAATATGATAGAGTATAGCATAATGCTATCTACTATTACAAACAAACAAAAATTAATATTTTTGATTCTGTGATATATCTGTTAGCTTACGCTTACCTCTTAGTCCCCTAAAGAACTAAGAGATATAAAAACAAATATAAAACATAGTTGGACACTCCCATTTACTCTTTGTGGGGTCTGTGCCCCGCATAAACTGTCTCCTAGCAATTTTTCCTTTCTAAGGTTACATTCTTTTCTTTTTAGAAAAAGAAGGGGATTAAATAATCCTCACAATACGATCCCCAAATAAAGGTATTACATTTGAATCTGATCAATTACCTTATTTACTGAAATTTGTCCCCAACCATACCTAATAATTAGTAACAGTAAAGCTGCATAGGGTCTTCTCGTCTACCTAGAGGTAAACTGTATCTGCACAGTTATGCCAATTTCACTGAGTCAATCATAGAGACAGCTGTTGTATCGTTACATCATTCATGCAAAGACTGCATTTAACAGTCAAGGTATTCCGCTACCTTAGGACCCTCACGCTAAGGCCGCCATTAACCGGGGGTTCCTACAGTACCAAACTTTTTAAAGTTAGTTATTTTCGTTAGCCAGCCGGCACCGGGCAGAAATCACACTCTATACTTAGACTTAAGTCGTTATGCAAAGTGCTTTGTTTTAATTAAACAGTCGTACAACAATATTTCATGCTTCTTCCATCTTAACCGTTTTAATATTTAAATATTAAAACGGTACAACTGAGCCCTCCTTATCCCGAAGTTACGGTAGTTAGTTTGCCGAGTTCCTTTATGATTGTTAGCTCATTTACGCCTTCGTATTCTCTACTAGCTTACTTGTCACAGTTTCTAGGTACGGTTTTTTTTCATCTTGTCTATTCCTTCCAGGATATGGAAGGGACCTAGTAAACTCATGAATGAGTTTAAAGATATATTACTTATTTTTTCCAGCACACTTTCCACTTGAAAAATGTTGTCATTTAAGTAATAAGATTTTCTCATCGTTTCAACCTTTGGAAGTGAAAACTTAGAGGCCGTTACTTTAAATAAAACCATAAGCTTTAGGCGGATTTTCGAGGGACCTTGGATAGAGCTTCGCCACTATCCTTAGTCAACTATGCCTCGAAATTTCTTTTTGTTACTCATGTCACCATTCTCTCTTGAGTGTAATGTAAACGCATTTATTATAAAATAATAGGAATGCTTCATGTTCACTCAATGTTCTGCTACCCCAGTAAATGAATATAATATTACATCTATTATATTCAAGTATGGACAAGGTATCGGTACATTATTTAGATCCGTTAAATTTTCGATGCCTTTAAAAATTAACAAGCGCTCTGTTACGAGGTCTTTGAATTATGGCTGCTTCTAAGCCCATCTCCTTGTCGACTTAAATAAAGACTTTCTTAATTTCACTTAATAATAATTTCGGAACCTTAACTCTTGTTCTGGGCTGTTTCCCTTTTGACATACAACCTTATCATTCTATGTCTGATAATTCAAGATTCATCTTTGCCATTTCGAGTCTACAAACTCACCGATAAAATCTTTACGATCCCCCGATATGTACAAAGTAAGATGTGAATTTTACTATAAGAAAACCTACAATAAAATTTATTACACCTTGTCTGAGATGAAGTTCTGTACCTGCTAAGATGTTACTTAAATTGCCTACTATTATAGGTTTCGCAGAAAACCAGCTATCTAGGTCAGTTTTGTCTTTCACTATACTTACCACAATTCTTCCGATATTTTTGCTACAATAACCGGTTCGGACTTTTATAATCCTGATTGTGGTAAGATCACCTAGCTTCGGGTCTAACTTTAGACACTAATTCATTTGATTGATCATCGTTTTAACTACGCGTGTTTTACCGCTCGCATCTAATGTTAACTTGGTGACCCATTATGCAAAAGGTACGCTCTTACTTTTTTACTAGCTTGAGCTGCTTATAAAACTACTATTTCAACTCCCGTTCCCTCACGGTACTTTTCTCTGTCGCTTATGTATTATATTTAGCCTTAGAGGAAGGTTCCCCTTAATATTCAAACAGGTTTTCGTCCATTTTACTTATTAATATACTTACTTTGTATATAGGCTAGTCTACTTTCATTCACACTAATCGTAGAATCTCGTTTGATTTCTTTTCCTGAAGCTACTAAGATATTTCAATTCGCCTTCGTTTATTACTTAATTTCTCTAAGAGTTTATATGTAAATTATACATAATTTCAAATTACTCTTTAATACATAGCTAGGGATCCCTAATAGTTTCTTTGTATACTTATATTTTTATAAATATTTTTCTATATCTAATACACTATATCACTAATAAATTTTTATTTCGGATTATTATGATTCGAACATAACTACTTCTCAACCCAAATGAGACGCCTTACCAACCCGGCCCTAATCCGTTAAATTGAATTTGATTTTTTTAGTGTTAATTTCTTGCCTCATATCGCTTTATCACTTAGTGATATCCTTTCCCCCCTTGATCCCCTGATATCACGTAGTGATAAAGGGGAAGGGGAATAGATAAAGGCACTAAACACATAATTAATATATTATTACTTTTTACTAATTCTTTCAAGACTTGAACTTGAACATCATTCTTATCAAAAATGCGCTCTACCGGTTAAGCTAAAGAATCTTATACTTATATTCCTTATCTCCTAGGTTAAAAAAACAAGTTTATTTGGTATCCCATTATCTCGAAGAGATAAGGGATAAAAAAAGGTTTAAAAAACTAGCCGCAGGGCTAATAAAAAAAATATATATTAATTTTTAGAATTGGCCGGTATCTCGAAGAGATAAAGCCGGCCTAAGGCCAGCCGGAGGCTAGTCCCCTGATATACGGTATATGAGGGATAAAGGGCAATAAGTATAAATATTTTTAGGTAATATTAAGAACCTCAGTAGTAAACAGACACGTATAAGAATAGTCACACTACATCTACAAAGTGTCAGTATAAAATACCACCTTCAAACCCTAAATGGTGATTGTCTGTTAAATGATATGAATAAATTCTTCATAAAGCTACAGCTAAGAAAGCTGTACCTACCATTACGTGTATTCCGTGGAAACCTGTAGCAAAAAAGAAACATGTACCAAAAGCACCATCACTAATTGTAAATGATGAAACACTATATTCTAATCCTTGGAATCCTGTGAAAATTACAGCTAATAAAACTGTAGCTATAGAACCATATAAAGCACCACTTCTTTTACCTTGAATTAAAGAATGATGAGCATAAGTAATTGTAGCCCCACTTGATAATAATAATCAACTTTAATTAACGAATTAGTAAAGCAAATTTGCCCTACTAACATAAGATTCTAATCTCTACTAATACAATAGAGTACTTCCCGTACATGGAATGAAGTAATCCTTTTCTTATTACAATATTGTACTTGTTATAAAGTTCGACTGTACATTTGGACAGACATTTCAGCCTAACCCCGGTGATCCAGTCTGTAGCGACATTTACAACTGCCGACGGTCTATGGTTAGGATACCGTTGACCGTTTTCACCTAATTTTTCTATACATTTCTAAGTAAATTTGATTGTAACCTTCCTTTTACTTACGTTATTACATTTTATTTTTAAAAACTCCTATTCTTTTTATTTTATGTCCTTTATATTCTACTTCAGATAATTCATTATCTAATTGTCTTTTTAAAGTATTAAATCCTACACCTATTTCTTTAGCGGAATCCGCTAAATTTCGTTTTATTAATATTTCCCCTGAAGGTTTTAAAATTTCAAAAACACTACTACTTGATCTTCTATGTATTAATTTTTTTGTGTTAATGTCTAACTCTCGTCCATCGCTAAGATGTTGAATAGTTTCTTCACTAGCTAATATATCTTTGAGATCAGTAGGGCTTATGCTTACCTTTTCTCCTATATAATTTGATAGTCTAGAGTTATTCATAGTCATAGACAATTTTATTAATAAATTTTTAATTCTTTCTATTCTATAGCCACCTATATAAATAATATGGCAAATAAGTTTAAAATCTTTAAAGTCTAAGCCTTTTTTAGATATGAATTGACTTTCACAAAAAAAAGGTATAAATACATTATTATTAAAATGTATATTTTTTATTGTTAATGTAGCAAGAGGTTTACTATTATTTACAGCTTTACCTTTTCCGATAGATATTACAGAAGAACCTTCTAATTTATTTACTGAATATATATCTAAATCCAGGTTATTTATTAGATATTCTTTTATTGCGTACAAAAGAGATAATTCCGTTTCTGTAAGTTTTATTGAAAATACTGGCTCCATAGTATTTCTACTAAGACTAAAAGAGCCATCTCCTTCAATAAACCCTAATAATCATTCTTTAGATATATTAAATTCCTGTAAATTCTGAAAATTTACCCGCATATTGTTCATATTATTTTTTATATCTAATATTTGATTTGTTAACTCCTGAGTTAACAAATCTCTATCGTAATACAAAGAAGAGGCTTTTTTAAAATCTAAAAAATTAAATCTTTTAGTAGAATTAAGCAAATAAGCGTCAAATATTTTAATTAGTTTAATAATATCCTCTTTTTTTGTAACATTAAAATAACAAGTGTTATTGCTAGAATATACTTTTCCGAAGCCTAACTTATCTTTAATATAGTTTAATACATTTAAATCATCTATATGTAAACCTATAGAAAATTTAAAACTAAATCCTTTAGCCAATGGAGCTATCATAAATGATCCTTCTGCGTCAGTAAACCCAGAAAATCATTTATAGAATTCGACATCTAGATTATTACTTGTACTTGGCCGGGTAGGCCAAGATTTAGGACTTAATCTATCTATAAATTGAGGGTAGTGAGATAATATAAAATAAGAGTTAAAATTGTTGTGAATAATAAATGTATAGAGTGAGATTTGCACTCACACAGCAATAATGATATATATAATATCAATAGTATTAAAACATACTGTATTTAATAGAGGAAGTTCGAAAGGATTAACAGGTTCTATTCCCAGAGGAGGTCATTGAGCTCCTAATTCTACAGTAGGAGTTAAGGCACTATGAAAGAATGCTCAGAATATAGCCAAGAAGAATAAAGCTTCACTTACTATAAATAAAATAACACCTAAATTTAACCCTTTTTGTACTGCTAAGGTATGATTACCTAAAAAAGTCTATTAATAATACATTTATGTATTAACTGGACTATATCTTAGTTTATGGGTTTAAATATATAACGCATAAGTTTTTAACGTATAGTCTCTGAGGATCCTACAAGGATAATTATAAGTCCTTTGGTTTCCTGCTGATTGTCCATTGTTTAATCCATTAAGATTTTCACTTAAATAAAAATATTTAAGTACTTAAGGCTTTAGGGGTTTCCAGCATATAGTTAAATTTCACGAGAGCACTTTATATAGAATAGAATTGAATTTTTTTTAGCGCGTCTAATTAAGACTTACCTATTAAAGATTTTATTTTAAATCTTCCTTCATTTGTTAAATGTTCTTTAGATATTATTATATAATAAACTAGTCTTCATTTAGAATATTTATCGTATTTCTCCCCTATTAAAGGATGTATCTCAAAATATTCAATAAGAAATTTTAGATTGTTTATAGATGAAACTGATAAAGATAAAGTTTCTGAACATGTTTTATTACTATTATACATTTTTACATTACAATTTAGAAAAAACCCGAGTTTTTCCATAAAAGGTAACATAGAAGAAGATGTTGGTTTATCGTAGGCACGTTGATCCAATCTAAATTTTAAACTTATATTTTCACTACGTGATCTTTTCATATTATCAGATTTAGGTTTACTATCTAAGTATTTAATACCAAAATGCCCATCTGCTTCACTAAAACCAGCTAATCAACTATTATCTCCAAAAGATGATAAATCTAATTTGCTTTCAGATATGTTTAAAGAATATTTTAAATTAAAATTTTGAATTAAAGCATTAAATCTTTTATTTTTAGGTGTACGAAGTTTACCATGTATTAAATCAATAAAAATAAGAATTCCGTTTTTATCTCCAATAATATAACGAAGTATATTACCTGTAACTTGAAAACGTCCTATATTACCTAATTCTGATTGAATATAAGCATACATACCTAAATTGTCAACATGAGTAGTAAAAACTATTCTAGGGTTAAGAATTCTGTTTAAAGTAGTGTTACCTAAAGCAGGTATAGATATGCTACCATCTCCTTCTAAAAGACCAGCTAAATAATAACCTAAATTATTTTTATTCTTATATACCTCATTCTTATTTAATAAAAGAGTTTCGGGCGTCTTCGACTGAAACTTGGCCGGAGGCCGAGAAGAGTTGTATTTTTTTAAAGCTTCTTGAACATCTTCTATAGAAACAACTTTAGCTATTTTTAAGTACGCATTGTGAAAAAAATTCAATAATTCTATAGTTTTGACTTTACCCTCAGAAATAATATCCCTGAATCAGAAAGACATTGAAGATACTACCATTAATAAGGCTAGGAAAAACACATTGTATGCATTACTAAAACTATGCATAGATAATGCTCCACTTGCAGCTAAGCTAAATAAACTTATACTAGTGTAAAATGGTCAAGGTGAGGGCGATACTAAATGAAAAGGATGATTTTGAAAATTACTTCTAACTAGTTGAGTCATTGCCTATCTATATCTTAATAAATTAAAAACATACCTAAATATATAATTGTAATAATCTTTTTTTTAAGTTGGCACCTCTTCCCCTTGATCCCCGGAGGGGTATGGGGACAAAAAAAAATAATCTTTTTTAATCGAGCCTTGCCCTCAGATTTCCATAGGGGAAGAGGCGGGGACAAGTCCCCGCTAGCTCCGCTAGTTTTTTCAAATTTGTTCTTATCCCATTATCTCATAATCTCGAAGAGATTATGAGATAAGGGATACCGAAAAAATAAGTTTTTTTTTATAGTCCCCTTTATCCTGTAGGGATATCGGGAACCAGTCTTATAATATCTACGAGATAAGGGACTAGTGCCTTCTTTTAAGAAATAGGTGATTCGAACACCCAACCTTCCGTGTGTAAAACGGTTGCTCTACCATTGAGCTAATTTCTTTGGTCCCCCTTATTTTTATTTATATACGGCTAAAATAGACCGTTAGATGGTTAAAAATATGGGGGAGGGGGAAGTAAGGTAAACCTTAATTTTTTTGTTTTATTGTTATTACTATAGCACCTACCATTGCTAATAATAATATAAAACTAGCTATAATAAGTCACATATTATAGTTTGTGTACATCACATTACCTATACTAGTTATATGACTATTTTCTATTAAATTACCATCTCACATTTGACTAGTTACAAAAAATATGTCGTTATTATAAGTATTTAAGTAAGCTTGGTTATCTTGATTTAAAGCTGGAGTTGAAATATTGTATAAAATATTATTTAAGTTATAATAGTTATTTAACATAGCAATATTATAAGGTAATAGTTGGAATAATGGGTAATTAAAAGATATTGCTATTGCAATAGCTAAAGGTATACTATTACTAGTATTACTTTGTAATTCACTTATTCTAATATTAATTAACATTAAAATAAATAAAAATAATATAGAAACCGCCCCTATATATACTATTAAATAAGATAAACCTATAAAGCTTAAACCTAACATTATTAAATAACAAGATATACTTGCAAATAAACCTATTAAGAATAAAACTGATACTATAGGATTTTTACTAATAATAACTAATATTCCACATAAAATTGCAAAAAGAGAAATGATATCTAAAATATCTGTTCTATAACCGTTTGTATAAGTCTCATATATAAGAAATAAATTATTCATTTTGGATAAATATTAAAAAAAATTCACCTTCGTAAAGGAAATTAAACTAATTTACTCAGATTTGAACTGAGAATTTGGAGGTTGAAGCTCCCTATTTTACCATTCTTTTCGTGCCCTTTATCCCTTTATCTTTTTATCACTAGTGATATCAAGGATATGAAAGGTATTAAGGCAAAAGAAGTTCTATACTCTTAAAAAAGCATATATTACTCTATAGGCAGTCTTCCTTTCCCTTTAGCACTACATGATATCAAGGAATAAGCAACCTAAAAGACTAAATAATATTAGTTTAATTAGAATTAAACCGTAGATACACAAAAAACATTATTTTATAATTAAATAAGATATAAGTATTATATAAATAGAATACAGAGAATATCCGATTCGAACGGATGTGATCATTTCTGACCAAATAAGACTCAAGCTTACCATCTTAAACCACTCGATCAATTCTCTTAAATTAATTTAGCCCCTCTGTTATGATTAAGGCCAAAGGGCTTATTTAGTGCCTTTATATATTCCCTTTGCCTTTATCATTACATGATAAAGGCAATGGAAATAAAGGATAAACGGATCATTTTGCAATAAAAAATAAAAATCAAACCTTTTGCGCACTTGATACCAGAGAATGCACTAGTTTTTTTCGGTATCCCTTTATCCCTTTATCACTAGTGATAAAGGGACATGAGGGATAAAAGGATAAGAAACAAGGTAGCGTATCCTCCGGATTAGGAGGAGTAGTAAAAAAAAATAAAATTTTACTATTTCGGATTATTATGATTCGAACATAACTACTTCTCAACCCAAATGAGACGCCTTACCAACCCGGCCCTAATCCGTTTTATTTAGAAATAATATTACAAGAGTACTCAGACTTGAACTGAGAATTTGGAGGTTGAAGCTCCCTATTTTACCATTAAATTATACTCTTTATTCCTCACTTTTCGAGCCCTTTATCCCTTTATTTAGTCAAATAGGTAGGTTATAAAGGCAATATCTAGGATATAATTCATAATCTAGGTAAGTAGTTTCGGCCGCCACCCGATCCCTATAGGGAAGAGGTGGCTGAAACTTGGGCGAAGCCCTAGAAAAAGTATATTTAAGTTACGGAAAAGAGGTGATTCGAACACCCAGGTGTAATTATACACAATATTTAGCAAATACCTTACCTTACCTATGGAAACCTTTCCTTAATAAAATTCATATACCATATATTTTCGAACTAGAACGGATTCGAACCGATATCTACTTCTGTGACAGAGAAGCCCTTTACCAATTAAGTTACTAGTTCCCTTTATCCCTCATATCCCGGGTATCATTAATGATATCCGTGATATCGGGAACCAGTCTCATAATATCTTCGAGATAAGGGACTAGTTTGGGTGAACTTGTTTTTCGTGCCCTTTACCTATAAAAGGATAAGGACACAAAAAAAACTAGTTCTTAAGCTATAATCTTTTTCTTCTTGCCTTATCCTTTCTTGGATATCCCTCCCCCCCCCCGGATCCCCGGATATCTCGAAGAGATATCCGGGGAAGAGGGATTGTGATATCAGGAGACCAATAGAAGCACCAGAATAAAATAAAAGAACTTTATATTTAATATACAATAATACTGTTACGGCCAGTCGAATTCGAATCGACATCTTTCGATTGGAAGTCGATAAGTCTACCATTAACCTATGGCCGCTCGTTTATATAGGATATACAAGATTTGAACTTATATAATGATGATTAAAAGTCATATGCATTACCATTATGCTAATATCCCTCCTCGTGCCAGAGACAATCTAAATTATTTGAGGCAGAATTATAAAAAAAAACTATTTCTTCCCGAGCTACACTTTATTTATTTTTTTTACTTTGAGACTTGGGTGGTGCCTGAGACTTGGGTACCACACCCTTCTTCCCTCCTTTATCATGTAGTGAGATCAAAGAGGAATAGGGGTCATTAATGTTAGGAGTATACTACTTTAGCTTTGTCTAAAGATAATACACAACACAACACAAAATACACGTATTTTAACCCATTTATCTTGAAGTGATATCAAGGGAGGCTAAATTATAAAGAATATAGCATTTGATCCTCCCCTTTATTTATTTATCCTTTTATCGCTAGTGATATCCGGGTATGAGGGATAAAGGGGAGGGATTGGGCGAAGCCCAATCATACGCAACAACCTGTGTTTATTTTTAACCTATATTAATATTAATATTTATATTGTACTTAATATAAATACACAAAAAATAACCATTAGCCCCTAAGATGAATCGAACATCTATCATGATATTAACAGTATCAAGCTCTACCATTGAGCTATAGAGACTTATAATTTATTGCCCTTTATTCCTAAGGATATCAGGGCACGATTCACTCTTTTATCTTCCTTATACCACTTATCCCCTGTATCCCTGATATCCCTTCTGTGCCGAAGGCACAGAAGGGATATCAGAGGGAGGGGAAAGCGTAATAAAAAGGGAGGACCAAGGTGCTTTAGCCTATTATCACCTACCTTTAGGTGATACTAGGGATACCTGCAATAAATTATAAAAATTAGATCATGTAAAGTTTAGGAAACAAGAGATTCGAACTCTTAAAAGCCTATAGCTACTGAGTTTACAGCTCAGCCCTTCTTACCAATAAAGGAACTTTCCTTTTTATTTTTGTTTAATTTTATGATTCCCGTGCAACTTCCACTACTGAGATATTACTTACCATTTATTAAATATCTACCATTTAAATTTTTACTGTTTTTCCTTTTAATTTATTCATAATAGTGGAATTACTACAATTTAACGCTAAAGCCGCATTTCTGGCTGAAGGGTAAGAAGTTGTAACTCCATTATTTAAATCTGTTACTAATATAGTAACAGCAGTAGGAGAAAATGAGCTCATTTTCATACGGGTAGTTTGTGATCTAACGAATGGAGTTCTATTTTCAGTAATATTATCAAACATACGTTGAAGTTTATTTGTAGTTAATTCTAATTTTTTTACTTTTTTTTATAATCAGTTTAAAACAAACTCACTGAAAACTATTTGATTAGCGGAAGAATTAGAATTTTCTTTATATAATCTAACTATTTATGCATATTTAAGTTTAAAACGGGTAGAGTCCTTAGTTACACGACCTAAACTAGAGCCTGCTACAAGACAAATATTATAAGTAGGTTTTAGTACATTGAAATAAGAATTTTCTCTAGGGCCCGGCCAAGTTCTAGTCGTCTTTTAAATACTTATAAAAAAAAATAGATATTTTTTTTTATCAGCCCGGAACTTTCAAGAATTATATCTTTTTCACAGTATTCTAAAATCTCTAAACGAAAATTACTATAACCGTTCTTTAATAAAGCTCTATATATATATAATACTATTATTTTTAAATGATTCTTTCATTAATCATTTAGCCCTTCGTCCGCTTAAGCGTACTGGGCTGCGGAGCCGGAGAAAAATAATCTCTTAATCTTCTAGTTAAATCTGCAGCACTTCCAATATAGGTTGATCCGTTAATCAAATTAACGGATCAACGATAAATACCAGACTTCCTATTGTTTTCTTTATATATTGTTTTTACATCCGCTAAATCCAAATAAACTTTAAAAGGTATTGTATTTTTACTACTCTATAATCTAACTATATAAGGAGACATGTAACGAAGCATAAATGAACAAGGATTCTTAGAATAAGCATGAGTTACACCTTTATTTCTTGCGCTTCCCCTTATCTCGAAGAGATTATGGGGACCAAAAAGTGCCAAATTCGCCTTTAATAATTGTATAAAAATTTGTCATAAACCTGTTCTGGACTTGAACCAGATACCTATAGAATTCTATATGCATAAGCACCTTTGCACAAGGCTTTTAAATTTTTGTTTAATTTTATGATTCCCGTGCAACTTCCACTACACGAACCGTATTTCGACTTAACACTAATCAGAATCGCGCATACGAAGAATCCTACTATAACATCTAAACCATATCGTTTACTTAATTATAATAAGAGAGCAAACTTATTGCGCTAACTCCTTTCAGCATGCGACGAGTGGTTAGTACCAATCCGAAGTTATATTCACCGTGACATGGTGATTCACGATTACTAGCAATTTCTTATTCATGCAGCCGAATTTCAGACTGCAATCCATTTCCGAATTCTATCCTATTTTTTGAGATTAGCTTAAACTCGCATTTTTGCTTCTCTTTGTGTAGGAATATGTGGCACGTCTATAGCCCACAATATTCAGGCCATGATGACTTGTCTTATTCCCTTTTGTTCTTACCATTGTAGAGGGGCAGAAAATGCTCTATTAATTTATTGTAAATAAAGCCGGGGTATTCGTTAATTACACGGTCGGAACCGCAGTTTCATAACATTAACTGAAAACAGCCGTGCAACACTTGTATTATTAAAATTAGAAGCTTAAACGACTAACTTTAATAACATTCAAATTGTGGTAAGGTTTTTCGTGGATCACCGAATTAAATAACATACTTCACTGCTGGGGTCAGAAACGGTCTAGTGATTTCAGTTCCTGCGTTGCCACACTACTCTTGAGGTGAAATGCTTACACTTTCATTTATAAACCAAGTAATATTACCTAATTTATGGCATTCATCATTCTCTGCAAAGACTACTGGGGTACCTAATCCTGTTCGTTCTCTGTGCCTTCGTCCCTGAACGTCAGTTTTTACATAAGAGGTTGCCTTCGCCTTTACCAGTCCCTATGGTATCAACAAATTTCATCTCTACACCACAAGTACGACTCTCCTCACATAAAACTCTAGTAGAGATGTATCCTATTAGGACATTTACTACCGTCTACGTACCCTTTAAACCTATTTAAGATGAATAACACTAGCCTCTTACGTATTACCGCGACTGCTGGCACGTAATTAGTCAAGGCATAAATATGCATATCGTCATAATCAATATGCAGTTAGAACTTTATTCGACAAACCGATTTAGAGTAAGAACATACTTTTATATCAGTAATCTTCTCCGTTCTCCGAAGTTGCCAGTTCAGTCTTTCGACCATTGACCAAGATTCCTCACTGCTGTACTCGCTTGCCTTGGGATTTTTTCGTCCCCAATGTGGTCGATCAACTTTTCAGCTTCGACTACGAGAATTTAGGCTTGTTAAGTAGTAACCTTAACAACAACCTATCTCGGCGACCACCCTATGTCCTCTTAAAGCGGCATAATTACCCTTTTTTTGATCATGGGGGATTTTTCCCCCTCTTTAAGGTCGGCTTGGGGTCTATACTCACCTGTACACCACTTTTAATAAAATAGAAGCTTACGCTTTATTAAATTAAACGTTCGATTAGCATGTGTCAAGCATTTCGACAGCGTTCAATCAGAGCCATCACCAAACTCACCCATATATATACACACATTTATAGTGTGGATGGTTACATCCATCACTATAAATTTTTGGTTATTATGATATTCACACTAGACTCTAGGTATGAATCAAAAAAAAAGAAGATATTATTTTTTGATTCGGGATAAAATCAAGCTATTTCTTGCTAAATATATCTCTCTAAATTATAGTTTTATGTAGGCTTTGCAATGCTCGCATTTAAATTATATATTAAAGGATAATATTATCCTTTAATTAATTTATTATATTTTCTATTTAAAACCTAAACCTTTTACTTGAAGTAATTATATATACACACATATTGTTTACTATAACTTTCCTTAAATTCTTTTAAATTTAGTTTATTTTTATCTCCAAAATCTAGAAGGAGCGATTAGTCCTTCGAGACTAGCCTCTCGGTCCCCCTTTATCCCCTTTATCACTCTTCCCCTGAGATCAGTGATATCACTGATATCACATAGTGATAAAGTGATAAAGGGGATACGTAGTATCAGGGGGAAGAGGCTAGATAAGTGATATAAGATTATGGAGGAATCGAACCCCATAATTCTTCACCCTATTTATTAATAAGATGGGGAATCATATACAAATGTAGACCAACTACATCATAACCTTTAATAATCATAATTAAAATTATGATTACTCGGCTTTCATTTTACTATATTTTACTTTAACACAATTACATTTGCCCTCTAATATCTTGAAGGGATAAAAGGGAACCAAATTGTAAGTTAATTAAAGAGAATAAAAATGTAGACCTAGTCCCCTGATATCCCTTTATCCTTAAGGGATATGAGGGATAAAGGGGCTTGCCGGTATCTTTGATAACACTCTTCCCCTTATATTACCGATATCTGTGATAAAGTGATAAAGGGGATCCGTGATAAAGAGATAAAGGAAAGGGACAAGCCTCTTCCGGCTTGTTTGTGATTAGTTACTTTACTTTACTTTACTTAATGTAAATCTAAACCGTCTTTAATATAACCGCTACTTAATACTACAAAAACTTGAGCTTGTATAAAAGCAATACCTAATTCCAAACCCGAGAAAGCTATAATGAAAGATAAAGGTACTAATCCTAAAAAGAAGAATATTATACCACTTGTCATTATATTATATGTGAAACCTGCTAAAATGTTTAATAACATGTGACCTGATAAACGTCCACAAATTCATCCTTTTGTTAAATAAATCTCCGAAAACTTATACTAATTTAAACAAATACACACCTTTAAAGGGATTAGTTCTATTTTCTTTCAAGTATAAAGATATACTAGCTTGACGATAGCCTAATGCTCTAGCTGCAGCACCTATAGAAGGATATATTGTAACTTCTTTAGTTTCTACATTAGTAACCTCTACCTTTTTAGATGTTTTTTGAACTTTTATGGCTGCACTAAACGTAGTTTGTGTTGAGCCTTCTCTAGATAAAACTACACTGCCTTCAGGTTGCACCTTTCCTATATTAGGTTTTTCAACCTGGCCTTCTGTATCAAGTAATTTAAAAGTATATTTACCTAAAACAGGTTTATCTTGATTTAAGTAAATATAATGTTCGATATATCTTTTATCAATACCTAATGCACGGGCAGCTACTTTTATAGCGTGGTATGTAGTAGAAGTATTTGTTTCTATGTCAGTTACCTCAACTTGAATTTTCATAGGATGAGATGCTGACATTTTAGCTAAAGTTTCTGGAGATCTTTTAAGAGCAGCAGCACGCATATTCTCTACAGTAGCTTCTGAATGTTTTCATCCAGACCCTCGAGAAGGGCTTCCAGGTGTTTTTAATATATTATACTCTGGAGAGTATACTTCAAAAAAATGTTTTTCTCTAGACATAAGATTATCTATGTCACAAATATCTAGAATAGTAAGACTAAAATTATGGTAGCCGTATTTTAATAATGCAACATTAATAGGCATACTATTTTCATTTAGTAATCTATTTACATTATAATACTCTAATAATCTACGTTTTAAATCAATAGAACTACCTACGTACTTTTTACTATTCAATTTATTAGTTCACATATAAATACCAGATTTACCTTTAATATGGTTAAGAATATCAAGTTTATCTTTGTCTGCATCCAGAAAAACAACTAAATCTGAAGAACTTGTATAGGAAATATCTTTACATGCTGCACATGAAGCTGAAAACGCTCTAACGCCCAATTTATTGTAACCAAATTTGTATAAATTTATAGTTACCCTTGGTTGATATAATAAACTACGTGGTGAGATAGTCTCTCCAACTTTGTTTATGTTAATACTATTGGGTAAAACTGAATTATTATTTAAAAATTTTACACTTGATAATATAAGTCGTTCACAACTTTATCCTTTCTTTAAAGGTATTTATATTGGCATAAGCCTAATAAATAAATCCTTTCTTTAAAGACGGGTCGCACATGCTTGCGTTTAAATTTTACTTTTCTTTATTATTTCTAAGGAGCTTACAGCTCCTAAAATAACAAAATAAATTGTAAACAAAGATATTAATCTTTATACATAATAATATGTATTTACCCATTTCTCTATTTATGTTGTGATACCGCTACGTATAAATAGAACGTAACCGTAAAAAAACAAAGTAAGAGAAATATAATTAAGGATAGGCTATTGTGGTATCTTTAATCTTGAATTACTTAATTTCTTCCAAGAACCGGATTTCCCGGCGACTAGAGTATACCTTATAGTTATTAATATGTATTCTATTCCTCTCGCTAAATAAGTTATCAAACGATAAAAATAGCCTAACCATAAGTAACTAAAGAACCGTCTACTCGTTGCTCTTTTACAGTAATTGTTTTGTATATCTACCTATCGAAGCAACTATGCTAGTTTAGATTCCTCGTAATAAGTAGACATATATTACTGATTTAGATCCGCGATCACCCATTCCTATTACTAGAATCTCTAATGATATTACTATACCCTGAGTCATTAATCAGGCCAGATAAAAAGTTTTTTAATTATCTTTAGTTATTAGAGCTTTAGGGCTTCCCCGGAATTTGGCTCTTGAACACAATAAGAGTAAGTCACCTAACCTCATCTATTTATGTTAGCAGCTAATCTTAATCCTAAAGAAATATTTCTAGCTAAGTAAGAAATGAATTCTATTAATACTAATAAAGGTAATAAAGCTAAAGGACAACCTGCAGGTACTAAAAGAGAAAAGAATACTAAACCATGTTTTTGGAATCCTAATATTGTTGCACCTAAAACTATAGTGAAACTTAAAGAGAAAGTTAATACAAAATGGCTTGTTGAAGCAAAACTATAAGGAACCATTCCTATTAAATTATTTATTAAAATAAATATAAATAAAGCGTATATAAATGGGAAGTACATTTGCCCGTTTTTAGGGTTTATTTGATTTGTTACTATACTATGTATAGTTGCGTATAAAGATTCTTGGCTAATAGATCAGTTATTTCCTACTAATCTGTTGTAATTTGTACTTAAAAGATTAAGAGCTAATATAAATAAACCTCCTAACATTAAGTATAATCCTATGTTAGTTATTGAGATATGTAAATTCCCTAATATAGGTGCGTCTAAACTTAATAAATCTCTAATTTCAAACTGACTTAAAGGACTAATTATTTCTCTACTTAAATTAAATTTTTCCATTTTAAATTATTATAATTGTATTCAATAGTAAAAGATTTTTATATTGAAAAATATAACTTGACAAACATCAGTATTTTTATTTCTTTACTTTCTTCCCTTATTTTATCCCTTTACGATGCCTATGGCAAAAAAGCGATATCTGTGATATACGGGGTAAAGGTTTATTTAGTTAAAAAGTTTAGAAATAAAAGTACGTGCTAAAAATAAACGAACGAATCTAGGTAATATGTATTTAGATAACATGTATATTGTTATTAAAATTATAGCAAAAGCAAAAGTTACTTCATTTACAAAATAGAAAGGAGTTAATTGAGGCATTAATTTAATATGATTTTTTTTATTAATGTTATATTACTTCCCCTAATATCACGCTTACCTTCCATTATCTTATATCACTACGTGATAAGGGGGAAAAGGAGGATTAGTGATAAAGGGAACCAAAACGTAGACTATAAATATAAAAACTTAGTTCTCGGCCTTCTTTATGGTGCCTCCGCCAGATCCCCCGGATATCTCGAAGAGATAAGAGGGGAAGAGGGAGGATATAAAGTTTCAGCCGTAAAGACTAAAAAAAAAGCTTTTTTTTTCTTCAATTATCCCCGAATCCCATAATCTCTAATTTCTTAGAGATTATGGTATTCGAAACTAATAAAAATAGAACGAACGTCCACATAAACATTTACGTCTATTACAAAACGAAACGAAATAAAAATTTAATTATTAAATTTTTATATCCCCTTCTTCCCTTGATATAACGAAGTGTTAAAGGAGATATCGGTAAATAAGGATACGGTAATTTAGATATAGATTATTTTATAGTCCCCTGATATCACTACGTGATATCAGGGGTACACGGGGATCCGTGATAAAGAGTATCCGGGGAAGGAGAGGTGCGCTGGGCAGCTTTATAAATCGAAGATTTATATCAGCCGTTAATTATATTGATTATTATATAAGTCTATAGATTAAATTTGAAGCTGAGTAATGTAATCCGTCTAATATTATAGATGGATATATTCCTAATATTACTGTAAAGGCAACTAATACAAATAATAAAAAAAATTCTCTTTTAGTTACGTCACTTATATTTTCATCAAAGAATTTAGTGAAAGATCCTCCGAAAGATATTCTATTAAACATATATATAGTATAGGCAGCAGAAAATACTATAGAAGAACTAGCAAATACTCCTAATAAAGGTAATCTTTCAAACACTCCATAAAGAGACATAAATTCTCCTACAAAATTTAATGTTAAAGGAGCTCCACAATTACCTAAACAAAGAATAAAGAATAATAAAGAGAATAAAGGCATCATTTGAGTTACACCTTTGTAATAATGTATTAATCTAGTACCTGATCTATCGTATAATATACCTCCTGCACATATAAATAAACCACTAGAAACAAATCCGTGGGCTAAACCTAATATTATACCTCCTTCTATACCCTGGATTGTATTACTAAATACTCCTATTAAGTATACAGCTGCGTGAGATACAGAACTATAAGCTATTAATTCTTTAATGTCTGTAGTTCTTAATGTACTAAAACTAGCGTATATAATTGTAATTACACCTATAACAAAAACAATAAATGTATAATCTAAAGAAGCTTTAGGTAATATAGGTAAGATTATTCTAAATATACCATATAAACTTAATTTTAAAACAATACCTGCTAATACTATACTTCCTCCTAAAGGTGATTCAACGTGTGCCTTTAATAATCAATTGTTTAAAAATATAGTAGGAGTTTTAACAGCAAATGATATGAAAATACCGATAAATAAAAATACTTGTGTAGTGTAATCAAAATTAGTTTTAAATAAAGCATCAAAATCAGTAGTACCCATTATAGAAGATATTGTTAAAATAGATAACAATAGAAATAAAGATCCGAATAATGTATATAAGAAAAGATAAAAACTAGCTCTTACTTTATTACTAGATCCAAATAAACCTATTAATATAAATAAAGGAGGTAATATACTTTCAAAAAATACATAGAATAATAAAATATCTAATACTAAAAACACAGCTATTAGTAATGTTTCTAATAATAACATTATTATTAAATAAGATCTAATATTTTCTGTTATTGAGTTTCAATTAGATAATATAGCTATAGGCATTATTATAGTAGTTAATAATACAAAATATATAGAAATCCCATCTACTCCTAAATATATATCAAATAAATTTATATCATAATGTTCTTGTACAAATTGAAATTGATTAGAACTAAAATCAAATAATATAAATATAATTAAAGATATTGCTAAATTAACAAGAGATGTTACGAAAGCTGTTATTTTATAAGATTTAATTTTTGAAGGCGCGTTTTCCGTATTATCATAAGAGATATCACTAGATATTAAAAATATTCCTAATATAGGAATTAATAACAAAGAAGATAATAACATTTATTATCTAAAAAAAATTTTTAAAAACTTCCCATATAATTAAACTAAAATTACATCATAAGTAAACAATTACATGAATAGATTCTCTCACTTTCCCCTGATTCCCTTTATTACCTCATTTTTCCCCTTTATCACGTAGTGATATCAGGGGACCCGAAGATATGTAAGGTAAAGGGCAATAAACAAGGCTGAAGGGAAACAAAATAAGAAAATTAATAATACATAAATATCTAAACATAGCGAGATATTATGGTATTTAGAATAAGCTTATATTAATAGGGAATATATCAAAACTATATAAAATACAAGGAACTAGTACAATAAATGCAAACACTACTGGTAATAATACAGTTCAACAGAAAGACATTAATTGATCAAAACGTATTCTAGGGAAAGATGCTCTAACTCAAATAAAAGTAAAAATCATTATAGAACTTTTTACTCCTAAACTTAAACCATATAAAAATCCTTCTAAGGCAGGAGTATTCATTATACCTTGAACAAAGTAATCTAAAACTAAAATTCAATCTATAACAAATAATTGTCACACTAAAAAGTCTAAATAACTTAATAAATAAACAAAATCTAATATTAAATAACCACCTAAAAATAATATACTTGTTAATATACACATTAACACTATACTACCGTATTCAGCTAAGAAAAAGAATACGAATACAACTGCAGCGTGTTCTGTCATAAATCCACTAACTAATTCAGATTCAGCCTCTGCTAAATCAAAAGGAGCTCTATTAGTTTCTGCTACAGATCCTATAAAGAATATTAAAAATATAGGTAATAAGGGAAATATAAATCAAACTGCTCTTTGTGATTCTACATTAACAGTTAAATTAAAACTACCTGTTAACATAATAACAAGTAAAATAGCAGAACTTAAAATTAATTCATAACTAATTAACTGAGCTGTACTTCTTAAAGAACCTAAGAAAGCATATTTACTATTAGCACTTCACCCGGCTAATAATATACCGTAAGTAGCTAAAGAAGAAACTGCTAACAGATATAAGATACCTAAATTAAAATCACTAATTGCTAAACCAGGTCCATACATATTGCAAAATGCACTAATTAAATTTTTCTTCCTCTATTCATATGCTTTTGAATTTCTTTTATTCTTAAAATATTTTCATCTAATTTATGTTCTTTTTTTTTTACTATATCCGAAACTAAACATCAATCTTTAAAATCTAAAGATTTTACACCTAATATCGGATTATTATTGAAAAAAGGTATTATAATTTCAGTAATATCAGAAAATTTGGTAACTTTAAAATCTACCGTGTTTTCTATTTTTCTTAAATAACAATTTCCACAATTTAAATAATCTTTAATTGCTATTAATAATACCTCGTCTTTTTCATGTTGAGTAATTTTAAATAAAAGAGACTTAAATATACCCTTATCTAAAGAGACGGAAAAATTCCCCTCACCTGCTGTAAATCCAGATATTCATTGTGTATCTGGAATTACACACGGTTCTCTTAAAGGGCGAGCAACAGGAATAGTTTCAGGAAACATTAATTGTAATTCTTTTGATAAACCGAAATTTAAAGTTGCTTTTATGTTAACAATTTTTTGAAAACCTTCAGTAGTTAAGTGTTCTTTTAATTGGATAATAGATACAATTTTTTTAAATAATAAATAATCTCCTTTTTTTCTACTAATTAAAGGATACTTATCAAAAAATTCGATTAGTTGTATTATCTCTTGCAATTTTCTTACTCTAAAATTACAAGTAGATTGGCTAATATCTACAACTCCAATATTTCCTAAACTTTGTTGAATTCCTAGTATAACCGAAGAATCTTTAACATGAAGTTTAATTTGGAAAACAGGTTGAATTTCTCAACCTGCTTTATACTTAGGTTTTCTTGTCATATTACACATAAAACTACCTTCAGCATCGGTAAATCCTGTGATAAATCAAGGATTTATTTGAGTTTTAACCTCGTTATTCTCGATTTTATTCTTAAATGTTGAATAATTACGACGAGAATTAACACTTGAAGAATTAAGGTTTGTATCAACCTCTCCAATTAACGGTGAATCATAATTGTTTTTAACACACAATTTACGATAACTTATTTCTAAGTTAATTAGAGCACACCTTAAATATTTACAATAATATTATAAATATCTATAGCCGTCTGCTCGTTGCTCTTTTACAGCAATATAAAGCTTAAGCTTTTATATTGCTGACTTAGATCCGCGATTGTCCATAGCCCAAAGCTTAACTCTGGATTATCTTATAACTTGTTACTATACCTGAGTAATTAATTCAGCCACTCATAGCTTTTCGGCTATGGCTTAGTATTATAAGCTTTAGGAGTTTCCCGGAGTTTGACTATATTACCCTATGAACTTAAGGTATAACACCATAACCCAGTAATGCAAAAACTAATGTAATAACAGGACCTAAAAAAAATAAAACGATGTTAGCTTGTGTAGGTGCTACATATTCTTTTAATAGTAATTTTAAAGCATCAGCAAAAGCTTGTAATAATCCGTAGTACGAATACATCTTACTTTATCCATTTATTCAGTTTCACTGAATAATACAGGAAGAGATTGTAAGACTTTCTCCCTAAATAGCAGCATGCTGCTATCCATTTAACAGGTATAAAAATTATACCCTGTATTTTTTCAAATAGGGTCTGACTATATCTTAAGCATTATTAATAATAATAACACCCATCACCATTTAGTCGATGAACTGCACACCTTTTTAATAAAGATGCTTGGCTGCGGATAGCCTATTTCCTTTCGTGCATCTATTTTTATTTTACTATACCTCGAGTCATTACCTGAGCCACATATTAGTTACCTAATATGCTTAGTTAAAATAGCTTTTAAGGGTTCCCCGCAATTTGACGATGTTTAGCAAAAGGTTCACTTCTGCTTTGGCCAAGCAAAGTATCTCACTCCCTACTTATATTTTTTTCGGCTATAAAACTAGAGCGCTACACTAAAAAAAAATCCTTTATATTCTTTATTGCTATCCAAATAACTACTTAGGGTTTTGGGGCTTATCTTTAAATCTTTACTTGCTTCTAGTTTAGAAACATAACTAGGTTTATTATTATTTATTAATATAAAGTTATCATTGACTTTTTTATATACTCAAATAGAAACAGTTACATTAACTTTTTTTTGATATTATTTGATAATAATTCTTTTTGTAGTTTAGTCAATTCTTGGCTAAATAATAATACTAATTTTCCACCTTTTATGTTAGCTAATTCAGTATCTAAATTATTTAGTATAGATCTGTAATCAACATTAAAAAATTCAGCAGCTTTTTGCATACTGGTAAAAGGATCTCACATTAACTCTAAGGTTGAAGCATTGTAAACTCATACCTTACAGTTATTATATTTTCTTAATGTAGATATTTCTTTTAGTTTTTCTAACTCTAAACTATCTAATTCGTAACTAAATAAATAATTTCCATTTATACCACCCTTAATTCACTTATCTAAGTGAATATTTATAGTTATATGTTGTACATTTAATAATTTAGCTACTTTACCTATAGATTCATATTTAGTTTTTACTACAACTCCTTCTTTATCTAAGTAATACATTCAAACATTTTTAGCTATAATACGATCTAAATCTAAACCTAATATAGCATCACTCACTAGTTTTTCAACTAACTCGAGAGATTCTATTTTATCTGCCCTTCGGCCTAGGCCTAAAGGACCTAGTCCTGTATGTTTTTCTTTGAAAAACAAAGCAAGGTTAAAAATAGATTGTTTTTATATGGAACATATGTGTTCAAATATACATTTATAGTTTCCCTGGCAATACCTAAATAAACAGCTAATTCATTAATACTAGTAAATGTTTTATAAGAAGCATTTAGTTTTTTAGTAGAATTAATATGTTCGTAAAGATATATATTAATTCCTGGATATTTATTTTCAAAGTTTGATTGCAATTGTCTAAGTTTAAGTATTTCATATAAAGACTCAAAAGTTTGTGCACTACTTAAATTACTTTTGAATATAATATTCAAAAGAGGTAAGTATTTTTGTAAAAAGAAATTTTCTCTTTCTTTTTGCATATCTAAATTACAAATTTAGATAACAGAAAAATTGAATTTATCTCACCCAATAGTTCTAGCAAACACATGAAATCTATCGTTTAGGTTGATATTAAAGTGAGTTTTAAGTCTTTTTTTTAATCTTTAGCTCTACCAATATAGAAAATATTCGGATTTTTTTTCATAGCCCTTCTATGTTTTTTCATTATCCTCCGGATTAGAAAAAACAAAGTCCTAGGACGTACTGGGCAGCGGAGCCGTAAACACATATATTCCACCTTTACCCGATAAATCCCTAAAAAAAGCACTAAGAGCAGTTCTTGACGTTAAATCTTCACAAACACCTACTACGTTTTCCTCTAAAGGAATTAAAGGGGCTTGACGGTTTTTATATAATGCTTCTATAGCATTATCGTAACTAGTTGTACAATAAAATCTAGTCCCCTTCCGGGGCTTTGCCACGGATGCGGGACAAGCCCGCCCCCGGGCTAGTTTGTAATTTTAATAAAATATTTTGACCTACTGCATTAGGACCTAATCTTCTTTGCATACTTGCCATGGTTTTTCTTTCAGCTACAGTAACATAAGCTACACTAAGTAAGGCAGGAACAATAACTAAAAGAACTTCGACTATCGATATAACAGTTGGTATATATAACATTGTAAAAAAAAAATTTTTTTTATTTATTTATTTATTACCCATAATCGTGTGAAATAATAAATATAAATGAAAAATAAATATATACTAATAGGTTATCTCTCTTATCTCTTTATCCCGGATCCTGTTTATCACTCTTCCCCTTTATCACGTAGTGATATCAGGGGATCCGTGATATAAGGGGAAGAGGGATATCAGAAAAGAAGTTAAAAAAAACAAATTAGAACTTTAAAATATATTTATTTGTTATAAAACAAAAATACATAAACCCTTGTTCCGGGGGTACCCCCGTATCTCGAAAGAGATAATGGGATAAGGAAATATCGACTTTAGATTAAGGTCAGATATTCTCATTTTAGACTCGAACTAAAATAGGGATATTAGAAGTATCCAGCTCTACCTTTGAGCTAATGAGAATTATAACCCTTAAGGGTTATAATTAGGGATTATATTAAAATATATTACCAATAAAAAAAATTTGCATAAATACTCACGAAATCCTTGAATGATTTCGTGATATAAGGAAGAATAAAAATATTAGAAAAAAAAATAAATATAAGTTAAATATAAACTAATATTTAACTTGCATTTATTGCTTAAGATACTTTTTTTTAAGAATTTTTCTAAATCTCCAATTTTTAAATAATTAATCCATAAGGATTATATTGAAGGTAAACACGCTTTCAATAAAGAAGAATATTAAAAAAAAAAAGACTTAGAATAAATAAAACTAATTTTAACTCGTATTTTATAATGTACTTTGTAAAGGTAAACTAACAAAAGCGTGAGGTTTAGGTGGACTACTTAAAGCTCATTCTAAACTAGGGTAACTTCTATTTAATAAAGCTTGTAAAGTATCTGTGTAGAATTGAGGTATCATTCATGGGAATCTACTTGCAGATTTTCCTTCTACTAATTGAGCGTAAACTATGTATAAGAATAATCAAGCAGCCACTACAGATACAATAGATCCAAAACTACTAACTAAATTTCAACCTGCAAAAGCATCAGGATAATCGCTAATTCTTCTTGGCATACCCTGTAAACCTAAGAAATGTTGCTATTCTTTAAATAGGCGTACGTATTATATTAATTATATTTTATCTTTATAACTATATATTTTACCATTATGTGAATTTCCTTCTTCAATTAAACTTTTTAATGTATAAAAATTAACTTTAGCATATTTTAAAGCTTTAGATACACCTTTAATTTGAGTTAAATATTCTTTAGTGTTACTCTCAAATACATAAATTGTTTTTCTAAAAGAAACATCTTTAGATAATAGTAAAAAGTCCTGGTACTCACCTTTAGCAATAGCGGCTCTCGCTACTTTCCCATCAATTTGGAAATACCTAGCCATTTCTCTACCAGATTTAAATTCAGATACTACCTCATTATCTTGATTGTAAACAATAACATGTTTACGGAGTTTACTATCCCCTGTGGGTTTTTCTTGATATTCAGAAAACTCTTGTTCAAGTAAAGATTCAAAAGATAAGATAAGATTTGAACGCTGCGTGACAAAAATATATTTATTATTAATATAATCTAATAAAGTACTATGACTTATTTGTAAACCTTTTAAAGCTCTATTAATTGAAGAATAAACAATAGGATGTTCGTAAGGTGAATCAACATCGTATACAAAAACTAAAAAGCAATAATATTTATTCTCCGCATCTTCAGGTTTATAATTTAAGCCGTTAGCTATTTTAAAAGTTTTAAGGAATACATTTATTCTATTATATCCTTCGGTTCCAATAGTAAATAATGATAACAAATTTTCGATAGTTGCAATAGCTCCATCCAAATTACCTCACTGCGGATTTATTCGTGGAATGACATTTAAATTACTATTAATAGTAGGTTTAAATTTGATTATTGCATATTGTTCATAGACTAAGGAAGTTTGGGGGGTAGTAATATATAAAAACACCAAATTTCAATTTAAAGCTGAAGTTTTAGATATTTCTAACTCTGAAGATGAATGAGGATTACGCAAACCTTTAGTTAGTTTATTGTATTCCTCCATTCTTCTAGCTAAATTATTTGAACTACCTATATAAAAAGAATTAGGGTCATTTTTATTTGTTAATTTATAAACTCCAGAAACCCCCAAATATTTGAATTTAATTTCTTCACATCCTTGTTCAAGAGAATCAAATTTAATAGGTTCATTAATATCCGGATTATCTATATTAAATAAATTTTTGTCAACAGAACTGGTAGAATAGAAACGCTTAGATAAGCTTAATCTTTGTATCTTGGGACTCAAGTTATATGAACTAGATGATATAGATTTAGGTAAATCTAGTAAAGATAAAATAATACTTATTTGTCACTATTTTATTTAGATCATATCACTATCCTTATTTAAATTTAATTTAAATTTAAATCGAGGATACCTGGCGTTTGATCGTTGAAGCTGCTTTCTTTATATTATAAAGAAAGATTGCCTGCTGATTGAACTAAAAGGATATATTAATATCCAGATTGTCTTTCCAGCAATTTGCCAAGTTTTTTGGAAAAAATTTTCCAATATTACTCTACATAATTTCTAATGTAGGCCCCCAACGTTATAAAGGGAAGAATGTAAGATTACATGTGTGGACTATATCTTGATTCTTGAATATAAATATCTTAAAGAATCTCCTTCGTGTAGTCTCTGAGGATCCTACTCATAACAGATCCCCTTTACCACATAGTGATATCAGTAATATGAGGGGAAGGGATGGTTATTTTGGTTTCCTGCTGGTTATCCAGATACACTTAAGATTTTTACTTAGGCGTAGCCCAAGTACTTAAGCTTTATAAGAGTTTCCAGCATATAGAAGGATTGGGAGGGGCTAATCATACTCTTTTTATTTAGATTTTTGGTGTAGATTGCAACATTCATTCTTCATCGTGAAGAATTACTCATTCTTTTGTATCAAGGTTATTTTTTATGAAAGTTCATCGAACATTAAAATGTTGTTTAGCAGCATTTATAGATGGAAAAATTAATTCTTTATCTGTTTTATTATAACAAAAGACGAATTTACCTCCAATACCATATTGAGGAGATAGATTACCTTTTAATCCTTTACTAGGATGACTATTATTTGAATAAAATAGTTTTATTCCCTCACTAATAGCCTGTTTTGTTTCAACAGATGTAGTACTACCGAATTTAGGATGATTTTCTTTCTTGAAAATATCTTTTAATTTATTAATGGTTTCAATACTATGTTTATAACCTGCTGAATTACCAGCAGTAATTAAAACATTATATTTAGGTTTATAGTAATCTATCCATTTTTGTTCTAAATCTAAACATATCTTAGGATCATTATCACAAAATTCTTTAATACCTAAAGAAAATTTATCCAATCCATATTTTTTCATTGCTCTAATAATAACGAATTGAGATGGTTTATCAGAATTGTAATAATGATAATAACTTACCATTCTTTTAGTTAAATTTATACTGCTACCTACATATAATTGATTTGTTTCATTATTAATAAAAACATATATACCTGCTTTTTTTCTTAGCTCTTTGTATATATCTTTTTTACTTTCTTGAACATTATCAAAAAACAAAATAAACTCTTCTTCAAAGTTTAAAGGTGAATTACCACCTTTAGAACTGTACAATCTACTTGTCTTTTTAAAAAATCTTCCCGTTTGTCTAACCCCTATAAATAAAAGTCAGAATTGAACTTTAGATAATAACATGTTGTAATTTAAACCTAATATTTTAGGTACTCAGAAATATCAGGCTGAGAACATAGCAAATACAGCACCCATACTTAAAACATAGTGGAAATGAGCAACTACATAGTAAGTATCGTGGAAGGCTATATCTAAAGATGCGTTAGCTAAAACTACTCCACTTACGAACCAAAAGTTTCTTGATCATTTAATCTTTCGTATCTAAATATATAACCTTTATAAATACCATTCACTTTAGCATAATTTTTGATTGTACTATGGCTTATATTTAAAGCTCTTTGGGCTTCCATTACTCCATCATACTTAGCAAAAAAATTCTTATCCATATCATATACAAATACTGCTTTCCTAATATAACTGTTATTATTTATATTTAAAATTAATTCATCTGATTCTTTAGAATTTCAGTCAATTGTTGAAGGTGAATCTTCAATATTGTAAGGTATATTAGTAAAATATCACTCCCCTCTAAATAGAATTCCTTCTTGTATCACATTAACTATTGTAGGATGATTAGATTTAATCAATTTAGCCAAAGTTCCTACAGAAGGGAAGATAACTAATAACTTCTTTAAAGAATCGTATATATAAACAGGATAAGCAGACTTTGCTTCAATGATTCTTACTTTATTTTCCGTAGAATGGCTTTTATTGTAAAATGGGTTATTTTCACCTGTCAAAGCTCTAGCTATTAAAGCTTTAGTTTCGTCAGTATGAACTCTATTTTTAGCCAATTGGGATAATAATGCTTTAGTTTCCTTTGTATGTATATAACCTAATGAAGAATAACCTTGTTTTAACACATTATAATACGGCAATACATATGTTATATAATAAGTTTCTCTAAGGGTTAAAGTTTTTAAGTCTACATACTCTAATATTAATAGTTTAAAGTTAGACGGATTATATTTTAATAAAGCTTTAACAACAGGCATATTAATATTTTGTTTACTTTTTAAAAAAGCAGTATTAAGATAATTTCTCATTCTAGAAGCTAAATTAATAGAACTTCCTACATAAGAATGACCATTATTTTTATTAATTAAACAATAAATACCAGATTTATCTTTTTGTTCTTTTAAAATATTAACTCTATTATCTTTAAAGTTATCATATGTAATTAAAGGAACTAAATTATCAATATTATCCTGTTTTTCCTCACCCGATAGGTACGGAGTCGACAAATTAGAAGTAGAATAAGTACGAATATTGAATTTAAGATCAATATTCAATAAAGGATTATTATTAGAAGCAACCAAGCTATTAAATGATCATTTTTGGTCTCACGGACTATATCTTCCCTTAATAATATTAAGGGGACTACGTTTAGTCTCTGAGGTACCTACTAAGATAAATGGTTTTATCTGTTGGTTACCTGCTGATGGTTCAAAATTATACATTTTTACTGAGATTATATAAAACTCTAGTAGTATAATTGTCAGAAGTTCCCAGCATATGGTAGTCTTTAGTTCTTTTTTTATAAAAAAAAGAGTAGGGAGAACTAAGTGGTTTTTTATTAATCCTCCGATTGTAAACATAAATACAAAACCTAATGCAAATAACATTGAAGGTGTTAATTTTATAGATCCTCCGTAACAAGTAGCTAATCAAGAGAATATTTTAATTCCTGTAGGAACAGCAATTATTAATGTAGCTGCTGTAAAGTAAGCTCTTGTATCAACATCTAGACCAACTGTGTACATGTGATGACTTCAAACTATAAATCCTAATATTCCAATAGACATCATAGCATATACCATTCCTATGTAACCAAATATAGATTTATTAGAGTTAGCAGAAATAGTTGTACTAATTATACCAAAGGCAGGTACAATTAATATATAAACCTCTGGGTGACCAAAGAATCAGAAAAGATGTTGGAATAAAATAGGATCACCTCCACCAGCTGTTTCAAAGAATGATGTATTAAAATTTCTATCTGTTAATACCATTGTTATACCTCCGGCTAACACAGGTAAAGATAATAATAATAACACTGCTGTAATAACTACAGCTCACCCAAATAAAGCTAATTTGTGTAATCTTATACCAGGAGTTCTCATATTAACTATAGTAGTTATGACTATATAATAAGAATATTCTAATATTCTTAAGTTATAAATGGACTATATCTTTAGCGCCTCGATAAATCGAGGCGGTATATAACGTTTAGTCTCTGAGGATCCTAATTAGTTACAAATTTGTGACCATTAGTTTCCTGCTGATTATGCATAACCTATATGATTTTTACTTTTATTTTTGTCCCTTTTCTTAAAGAGATAAGAGAATAAATAGTACATATAGACACTAAGCCCTTCCAGCATACAGTTATAATTTTATATTAATCTCATACTACTAAATTTTTATAAATTTTTTTTATACTATTTTTTAGTTACAGTTTTACAAATATATCCACGATAAGGGATATTTGTGTCTAACCGTTTAACTAGTGTTACTTGAGAAACAGGAAAACCTTTACTTAAAAAGAATTTTACACATTTACCTAAACTATCAAATACAATTTCCTCCTTACTTTCAATATCTATTAATAATACAGATTTACTTCAACTGTTAACTGGTTTACTTCTATTAAACTTAACTCTATCTTGTTGTAGCACTATAGCTATTTCTGGTAGAGTCATTTCAGTAACTTTTGCTGTATCTATTCGTTCTCTTAAAAATAAATATTTATCCAAGTAATAAGTACCTTTGGTTAAATGTTTAGTAAATGTAAAATGGCTAATATTAAGTTTAGATATAAAATCTTTTTGTTGTGAAGTAAAATAGTAAAGAATAGATTTATCTCTATTATACATATATAATCGTTTAGCTGTAGATCCACTAGGATTGTTTGAAACCTTAATAGTATTTAAACTGAAAGAAGGATCCAGTAAAAAATATTGTTCTAATACAATTTCTGGTCTAAAATCAGGGTAATAAGGTAAACATATTACTTCTAGCTGGAAACTTGATAAACCTTTTTCCTCTATTAAAGGAATTAATTTACCTATATTTTTATGTGTTTTATTTAAATATCCTCTTAATCTTAAAGATAATTGAGAGGATGAACCTACATACTTTAGATTAGTATCTATACAAGTAAAGATATAAACTCCTCGTTGTTGTACTTTACTATGAGGTAAACCTAAACTCTTATCAATTAATCTCCTAGTTTCCTCTTTATGTAAATCTTTAAAGATTAACCTAGGTATATTAATTAAAGAGTCTAATGTCTCTTCATTAACTAATATACCAGAGTAAGCTAATATTTCATTTAAAACTTTTAGGCTTACAGATTTACCGCTATTAATTTGAGCTTTGGCTAAATTATGAGCGTATACGTTATTTCCCTTATGTCCTAAAATAAGACCTCAATCTAGATCTTTTTTATTAGAGTTCTTTTTAGGATGTTTCATTTCAGTTTTTGCCTCCTCGAACTCCTTAGGCTTTTCAGGCTCTTCAGGCTCCTCGGGGTTTTCAGGCTCTGGATCTGAACTATCATTATCCTCACTCTCGATATAGCTCTCATATTCAAGATCTTGTTTTGCGTGTTTAGACTCACTCTGGTTATTAGCTGTATAAAAAAAATTTAATAAAAATAAGTATATAAGGGTTAAGGGTAACAAACCCAACCCCAAATTAATAGCCCCTAATAAACTACTAACCCCTGACAAGTGTAAAGCAAATATAGCTAAATCTACACTAGGTCCACTATGACTTTGTATTCCAGATAATGGAGGGTAAATAGTTCAACCTGTACCTACTCCACCTTCTATTACAGCAGAGAATACTAATAATAGTAAACTAGGTATTAGTAATCAGAAACTTATGTTATTTAATCTAGGAAATGCCATATCTGGCCCTCCTACTAATAAAGGTAATAAGAAATTACCAAATCCACCAATTAAAGCTGGCATAACCATAAAGAATATCATTAATATAGCATGAGCTGTAATGATACTATTATATAATTGATTGTCTGCAATATATTGAACACCTGGACCACTTAATTCCATTCTAATAAGTACAGAAAATGCTGTACCTAATAACCCTGAAAATAGCGCAAACATTAAATATAATGTTCCTATATCTTTAGCATTTGTTGATAAGAATCATCTTTCATATCACATACTTATAGATGATCTTAAAGTTATATTATTTTGCATGTGCCTATCTTCCTGATCCTGAACGACATACACAAATATAAACATTCTTTATATATACATATACATATGTATAATTAAATACTTAATAAATTATAATATATATAATTTATTAAGTAATATCACTAATATTACTTAGAATATTATTAAAAAGAAGCTAGATAATTATATAAATATTAAAAAGATTATGGAGGAATCGAACCTCAAACTTAAGATCTGCAATCAAAGTGTAGACCATCTACATCATAATCTTTTTTATTATAAATTTTATAATAAAATTAGGGTTTAAGGAAAATACAAGCAATTAATCTAAAGTTTAAATAAATTTCATTTCAAGGAGGACCTCTTCTTACGAATTATGCATTTATTTCCCCTATATCTCAACTAGCATATAAAAACTGGCTCTAACCCCATGTCACTTTGGACCATCTAAGTTAACAATAGGTATTATCCCTGACTCCCCCTGATATCACGTAGTGATAAAGGGGGAAAATGTAAAAATAATCTAACAATATAAATAAAACAGTAGTACAGAAAATAACTTGTAAAATATAACTTATCGTGCCCTTTATTCTTAAGAATAAAGGGCAATAAAAAAAATTATTTTTTTATTTTAACTCTAAAGGTTAAGAGTTAAAAAATTATTTACTTGGTAAAGATAAATCAATTAAAGTATTTTCTATTAAACTTATAGCAGGAACTATAAATGCAAAGTGTCCAAAATATAATGCTGTACTAATTTGTCCAAATTCTATAAATGGTGTTTCAACGTGTTTAGCTCCTATTTGCATTAACACTAAGAAATTAGCCACAAATACAAAGAAAGCTATTTTACTTAACGGTCTAAATTGTAAACCTTTTGATCTCCCTAAATCTGTTAAAGGTAATAACATAATAATTAATATAGCACTAAACATTGCTATAACCCCTAATAATTTGTTAGGTATAGATCTTAAAATAGCGTAGAATGGTAAAAGATATCATTCTGGTACAATAGCAGGAGGAGTTTGCATAGGATTTGCCATTATATAGTTTTCACTATCACCTAATACATTAGGCATAAAGAATACAAATAAACTTAATACAAAGATAAACATAAATATAGTTATTAAATCTTTAAATAAAAAGTAAGGAGCAAAAGGTAATCTATCGTAATTACCTGAAACACCTAATGGGTTACTTGATCCTGCAGAATCGTGTAATGCTATTAAGTGCATTAAAGCTAATGCAGCTAATACAAAAGGTAATACAAAGTGTAATGCAAAGAATCTATTTAAAGTTGCATTATTTACAGAGCATGTATGTTGGTAGTCTACGTATTTAATATAAATTAAACACTCTCACTACACTCAAGAAATTTCTTTTTTGATCGGACTATATCTTGATCTTTTTTAATAATTTGAAGGTATATTTATCTTTTTAGAGTATCTAGGGATTGTACGTAATTGCTTTATTCATAATAAATATTGTAATTTTTTATAACCTAGTAATTTTACAGGTGCTTTACTTAAGAATTTTACAATATTCTCTATTGATCTAACACTAGTTACTTTTAATTTAAAACAATTTGTTTTATCTAAGTATACGCTAGTAGTGAAAGATAAATATTCACGAATAGCCAATATTATATTTTCACCTCCTGTTTGACTAATATCAAAGTTAGCTACTGAATAATCGTCCTTTAATTGATAAACACTAAAACAACCTTCAGCTTCTATAAATCCTACTAATCAAGCAGGAAAATAAGAGGCGCTAATTATTGATTCAATGCTGTTTAAAGGCTCGTCACTTCTAGTATGCTCCGGTTAATCAATAGAATAAATTAAACCTGAAAGTAAAGCATTTCTAAATCTTAAATAATCATATTGTTTATTAGAAAACATAGGATACTTATCGAAAATAGGTAATATAAAATTTTTTAAAGGATTTTTATCTCTAATTATTAAAGAGATCATTTCTATATCACCTCTTTTTCTAATACTTACAACCCCTACACCTAATAAACTTTTTAATTTATAGATAAGTTTCGCATCTCTAATTGATAATTCTATACCTAATTCATAGGTTAAATATTTTCATTTTTTTGAGATAGAAAAGAATCCATCACCCTCAAATAAACCTACTATATATGCGTAGGTAAGATCTTCTGCATGTAGTCTCTGAGAGGCTTCCGAAGTAGAAATACTTCTCACCCCTGCTGATTGTCTCCGTGTCATTGCAATTTTTACGCTAATAATTGGTAGAATTACCAAGAATAAACCGTATGCAAATCCTAAAATTGGAGATTTTCCAGCATTAAGCAGAATTTTTAACAATATGTCACCATACTATGGTCCATCTGTGTATAAACCTCCTCAAATGACATGTTTATTTCGTATAATATTTAACTTATACTTTACACCCTCACGGGTGCAGTTAGACTATTTCTTAAATCTCCAGATCCCTAAGGAATAATGAAGATTTTGGGGTTATCGTGTTGAGCTTATTGTAGGTATAACTCACTCATTAGTCGTTGAACGCTTTTAATCCATTTATGTATACCGAATTAAATTCCGCTACAGATAATCTTCTAATAAACCGGAGGTTGTTTATGAGATGTCCCTGTAATTTTCCCCATTTGCCTCTAAAATAATCTTATTACAATAAGATTATTTTAAGGAGCCCGCAAATACTATTAATATATATTTAGGAGTATTTATCTATTCATTACTTACAATTCAGGGAAGTTTAAATTTTTATAACGTGAACTTTCACGTAAATTATTTAATCATTTAGCGTATTGTATATATTTTAGTCCTATTAAAGAATGTAATCCTGAAAATGAAAAGAAATTTATAACTTTTTGTACATCAGATTTAGAACTAACACCAAATTGATTATAATTATTTGTGGAATCTATTTTTCTATTTGTATTAAATATTAATTTAAAAGCTTCAAATAAATTAGAATGTACTCTTTGCTTTAATTGAAAACAACTATCATTATTCATTTTAATAAAGAAAGAACCTTCTGAACATGTAAATCCTACAATTCAATTTTTAAAAAAATGTAATAATGTATAATCAAATGGATTTTTAGGTATTTCAAAAATAGCAGGTATATTGTTTATATCCCCTATTAGATCATAATCTTTAATATCATTCATCAATATATACATGGCTAAATTAAATTGATTTACTCTAGTGTCTGTTAAGAAATATATTTTATTATGCACAAGTAATGGAAATAAGACTTCTTGTAGGTCAGTTTTATTTATTATTAATTTACAAGTAGGACTTCTTAAATCCTTATAAATATTTATTTTACCTATTTTTAAAACAGAATATATATATTCTAAGGTAGAAATATCTTCTAAGTGTAAAGATATTACCATTTTCATGGTGATAAATCCTTTTGTAGTTTTAGTTATTTGAATATATCCATCACCATCAATCAATCCAACTAAAAAAGCTAAAAATGATGAAGGTATTGAATTATATTCTTGTTTATCTAATCTTAAAGTTTTATTCCCTTTTTTTAAAGCATTTTTATGTACAACACCTATAGTAGGTAAAAGGGCTTCATTATCTGAAACCTTAAAAAATAATAAACTTAAACTCTTGTAAACAGCAATTAAAAATGAAAATACAATAAAAATACCTAAATATATATTAATTGTTATTGTTTTTGACTCAACAATATCTTGTCCAATTCATGGTATAGCACTTATAAGGTTAGTAATAACTGTTGCACCTCATAAAGACATTTGACCATAAGGTAAAACGTACAAACTTACCTATCAATAAATAATAAGCTAGAATACCTTTGAATTCGAATATTCCATTAGTTAAAGGGATGGTATTTAACTAAAAGTTCCGACTGTGCATTAAGCAGCATTTCAGCCACCCACCAGTGACCCAGTCTGTCGCGATCATTTATATAACCGACGATCTTAAAGTTAATTGACTTCTTTGATCGTTTTCACTAGCATTGCCAAATAATATTTAATATTATTCTATAACCCCGTCGGGCTATATCACTTTAATCTAATTTTCTTTATAAAAATTGCAAAAAGATTGTTACTCGTGAGACTATAATTTAATATAAAAGTTTTTTAGTTTAAATTTATTTATTACTATTCCCTCCGGGATGAGGAGGGCACCAAATCTTTAATTATTCATTGTTTTTTAACTAATTTTGATTCTGTTTTTAAAGCTCTTCGAAGTGTTTTTTCACCACAATTAATAGCTTTAGCTGCCTCTAATGTTGTAGGATATTCTCCATAAACAGTATCATTTAAGTTATATAGAATAACAGGTCTTGTATGTAATACACATTTTAATTTAGTTTCATCTGACATAGAGGGTCTATTTAAAGCTATATATCTCATTTTTTCTATGGTTTCGGCTGATAGTTTTTTACCCCTATTTAAATTACCTATAGTATTTCGTCTTTCATCAGTATAAATTTCTTTCATTTTAATACGATCAACTTCTGTATGTTTATATCCAAAGCTAGACCCTGCTTCAGTCAAAATGTTATAATTAGGTAATAAACACTTCAAATATTTATCTTCTAAATCTAATAACTCTTTATTATTTTCTTTAGTTACAATATTAGGATATAATTCTAAAATTAGAAAAGAAAAATTTTCTAATCCATATTTTTTTACTGCAGCTTTAACTATTTTACTGCCTCTAAAATAAATAAGATGATTACTAAATCTAGCATAAAATCTATTAGTAGCTGCAGAACCAATATAATAATCTCCTGTAGTTTTATTAAATATCATATATATACCACTTAAACCTGAAGTAGATTTTAAAACATTTTGTCTGGTAGTTTCTAATATCAGATTTTCAAATACATAAACAGGATTTAAATCTAATTCTTTTATTACATTATTTAAGCCAACCGATAAACTATCAGCGGGTAAATCAGATTTTGTACTGTAATGTCTAGGTGTATTGATAGAAGGAATTGTGTTTGGATTTTTTAAACTTTTCGTGCCCGCAGGGCAACAAACTTTTATATTAAATCATTTTGGGCTATGTTGGTAACCCAGGAAAGCTGTAGCCATCATAAGTATAAGTATAACTGTACCTAAAGCTCATACTAATGTTCTTGGAGATCTGTAAGATCCGTAATACATACCTCTTCCTATGTGTAAGTAAACTAAAAAGAAGAAAGCTGAAGCTGTATTAGCGTGTAAGTAACGAATTAATCATCCGTTATTAACATCTCTCATAATCAATTTGATTTATTATCTACTATAATCTAATCCTTAGACGTTCTATCTATAGGTTTAGATGTAAATATATATTTATTTTTATATAATCTACCTGTATCTATATAACGATTACATGTATTACTACTAGATTTCAGACCCAATGCTTTATGTGCAGAACTGAAAGATGGGAAAGGAGAACCCTTAACTATATCGTCATTTGCATAAATATATACAACCTTGGGGTTTTCAGATCTATTTCTTATACTTCATTTCCGTACATTAGCTATATGGGAGATATTAGCTTCAACATCAAAGGGAGAGTCCTTTGCTAATATAGTCTTGGATCTCTCAAATATATCTGTAACAATTTCATCTATATTTTCAATAGATCCTGTGCTATATCTTTTATTTAAAATATCTGAAATATCTAGGAATAATTTCTTACCCTCAGGTAAAAAGTAATAACCATATATTTTTAATAATAAGGCTACTCTTCATAATTTAAAATCTATAGCTTTACGAGTGTACATCTTAGAAGAATCTAAAAAAGGTAAGACATAATAATAAAGAGTGTCTACACTAGTAACAACTAAAGATACTACATTTGTTTTTAAATTAATTGTACTTATTACATTAAGAGGTAAGATTTTACTATTTTGTAAAGCGTTATTTGGTAATTGGATTAAAAAGGTTTTAATAGCATTTAGGCTATCAGGGCTTGTATTTTTCTGTGCTACTTGTAGATACAAAGCAGACCCAGTTTTAATACCAAAAGTCCCTTCACCTTCTAAAAAACCTATGAATCAATTAGGGTTTATTATAATTTGAGATTCTGTAGAAAAATATGAAAATTTTTCTCTTTTAGAATTCATACCATTTTTAAGAGATAATATTCTATCTAATTCTGCATCAGATAGATTTTTTTTATCTTTTACGTACCCCGAAGGGATTAGAACAGCTTGATAAAAATCTTCAAAATCTAATTTTTTACTAGTATGTAAAGGAAAATTCTTAAAAATAACACATATTACATCTTTGATATCTGCATATCTTTCTATAACGAATGAACAACGATTTCTACTATTTTCTATAACAATATTACCTATACCTAAATTAGATTTAATAGTGTTAAGTACTTCAACGTCATCTATATGTAATGATATTTTAAATCTAAATTTTACATAATTTCGATCTAATGTTATTAAAAAATTTCCCTCTGCATCAGTAAATCCTGAAAATCAATATAAAAAGTCCGGATTTACATCTCCTAATTTAAACCGATTTTCAATTTTAGACTCTAGATTATTCTCTAGGGTCCCTTTAGTCTTTCGTACGTCCTTAGACATACTGGACAGCAGAGCCGTAGAAAAAAAAGAAAGAGTTTTAATTAGATTTAATCCCATTTTATTTTTATAACCCGATACAACAATAAACGAGTTTAAAATTATACCTTTTAAAAGGTATAGATAATAAATCTTTAAGTCCTGATCTTTCAATCAAGACAGGACTATATCATTATCTTTTAATCGGTTCGATTTTTATTAAAAAATATCGAGCGTGTAGTCTCTGAGGATCCCACTAATAAATATTATTTAGGTTTCCTGCTGATTGTCCATTGTAATATTTTTAAGATTTTTACTTTAAAAGTATTTAAAACTTTTAAAGTACTTAAAAGTTTAGGAGTTTCCAGCATATAGCTCGATTTAAAGAACACATTATGAATTCATATGCTCTATAGAATTAAATGCTTCTAATACATTAGGACTATAATGAACTAGAGTATTGGGACCTACTTATTGGGCAGGCCTGCAATACCCCTTTCCCGAACCGTACGTGAAAGTTTCCCCTCATACGGCTCTCCACAACGATAATGCTCGGCGTTTAAATCATTATTCCAATTAAGCTGATTTGTCTAATACTGTTTCTCTGTTTCTATGTTTCATCATGTGACATTGTCTACATAAAGCTATTCTCTTACGGTTATTTCTAACCATTTGTCTATCCAGGTAGGATATCTTAGGGTTTAGGTCCTTCATAGCTCTAATGTGATGCATCTCTACTCTGTAAGTAGATTCACAAATGCTACACTTAAGGTTGTCTAACGTGGCCGTAGATTTTTCTTGGTAAAGTCCTCCAATAAGTGGGGATGCACTAATCAGGAATCTAAGAGTAAGCTTGTAGCTAGGCTTGAACAATGATTTCCCTTTTGGGCCTGTTAATGAGTTTCCAAATTTCTTATAGACTTTAGCCATAGTTCCTAAGCTGAATTTAGCTGCAAGTAGTTTGGCACAGGATTGTTTTAAGACGTATTCCGTGTAACTCGCTAGTCTACCATAGTTGTGTGCGAAATTATAGTAGTTGAGGTATCCTCTCAATACCGAGTTGTACAGTAGTATAATTTGGTCGTGTTCAAGGTGTAATCAAAGAAATTTAGGGCTGGATTTACCTTTGTCCATGAAGTTAGCTTGGGATAGCTTTTCGTTTATTCTATTTAGCGGAGCTTCAAGACGTAAACCTAGTTTATTTCTTTTAAGTCTTCTATAAGGTCCAATTCTGGAGAAACTAGTGTGATTAGATCTAAATATCTTAGTACCGAGGAAGAGGATTGCATCATCGTTCAAAGAGGTTACTTTGGTTTTAGTTTCATTAAGTTTTAACTCCATAGTAGCTAAAAATTCTTTCACCTTGTTTAGGATTGATAATGTTTCTTCTTTCGTACCTCTGACACCTATTACTCAGTCATCCGCATATCTAACATATACTAGTCTTTTCAATTCGTCTGATCCAAAATCTGTTGCTGGTGCTCTAGATCTTTCACTTATTAATTTACGTACAAGTGTTTTGTCGTTATTTTGTCTGGCTTTGAGTATATGGTATTCGTAGTATCTACTTTCTTTAGATCTAGTGGATCTGACCCCTTGGTCGAAGTCTGCCTTTAGCTTTTGCATATATTCGTCAAAAGAGTGCAAGAAAATGTTGGCTAAAATAGGGCTGACTATGGAACCTTGAGGAGTACCAATTATGTTACTTTTGTAAGTTCTGAAGTCAAAGTAACCAGCTTTTAAAGCTTTTCAGATAAGATTAGTAAATCTTCTATCAGAAATTTTCTTCTCAATTACCGACATCAGTTTTTGATGCGAGATAGTATCGAAGAATTTGGTTAGATCACCCTCGATAACTCACTGAACAGGTTGGAACTCTTGTTTAACTTGTTTAAGGGCCGTGTGGCATCCTCTCTTGGGTCTGAATCCGTGAGAGCTGTCCTTAAATAGTGGTTCATAGATAGCTTCTAAGATTAGTCTCATAGCTTCTTGGACAATTTTATCCATTGGGGATGCGATTGATAGAGTTCTTGTTCCCCCCGATGCTTTAGGGATCTGGACTTTACGACTGGGAGAAAAAGTGAATTGTTCGCTTTTAAGCTTTGCCGCAAGGCTTTCCAGTTTATCTCTTGATATATAATCCAAAGTTTCGGGGCTAACTCCGGGAGTCATATTCCCCGGTTTACTCTTTATGTTTTCATAAGCATAGGTTAGAGTTTCAGTATTAGATAATAGGTTATGTAAATCCCTGTCTATTATTAGTTCAGCAGCGGAATGAGATCTTAACATGAGTTTATTTAACTTAGTACTTACGGTGGTTCTTGCGCCCGTATCTCCTCCGGAGACATAAGTTCGATCAAATAATAAAGTTGCTGCAATTCTTCCCTTTCTCTTAGAGTTACCTAAGCCGTATTCTACTCAGGGTGTAGTAGATCAGGTACTATAATTGCTCTGTTGCCGGTAGAAATTACTTTCCTTAGGCAATCCTGTGTTCAGTTGTATTGTTCGCATATCTCCCTTAGATGCAATACCCATAACCTTCATTGTTCTTTTTGAACAACCTGTACTCTCTTCTTCTATAGAAAGTCACGCACTAAAACTTTCCAAGAGAGTAAAACACCTGTTTCCGACGAGTGTACCCCTTAGCTTGGGAGCAGTGGTTATTATTGTTTGACTAGTAAGAGCCTCATCATAGGAGAAAGATCTTGCGAGATTTCCCACACTCGGGTAGTAGGAATTATTCGCTTTTGGCTGAGATGCTATGTTCAGCAAATGGTTTTCCCATTTACCTAACTCAGATGATCTATTCGCAATTGAAGAAACGAATGTGTTTAAAACACACGACAATGTACTGTTACCACAGCGCACGTGCATAGCTAATGTAACACCTGTTATAATTTGTATAACTAAACATATAGCTAATAAAGACCCGAAATTTCATAAATAGCTAAGATTACTAGGCTCTGATGCATCAATAAGATATGAATTCACTAATTTTAATAAAGGATGACTTTTTAATATTCTCATTTTTTTTTCTATTTATATTAACAATGTTTAAAAATTAGAGCTAATTATCCCTACAAATCTACACCCTTCAAAATATATGAAGTCCTTATCTTCCCCCGAAGATCTCAGATCTTCGGGGGAAGATAGGGATAAAGGTACTAATTTATTATACTCTATTATGTATTATATACACTATTTTTCTAATATCCTATCTCTTATTTAAGTGCCCTTATCGCGGATAACACTGATTCCCTTTTCCCTTGGTATTACGCAATGATTAAGGTAAACGTGATAAAGTGATATCAGGCAATAAAACGTAAATTAACTAGTATTTAATATAATATATATGTTATATTAACAAATTTAACCTTATATTCCCCTTTTATCACATAATTATATAAGGAAACCTAAATACTATAAAGCTAGTACCTATTAAGATTATCTATTAAGAGCGGTTATATATCACTATAAGGTATCTAGAATTAAACTTTATTGCCGGAGACACCAAACGAGGTGTAATTAAATCCCGTTATATTTAAATAATTAGATGTTTAATATAACAATCCTAAGTCGTCTGACTATAATAAAACTAAGTGCGATGTGGTAATGGTTTTATAGTACTAAATTATCAAATCATAGCTCTTTATCCCTTTATCATATAGTGATATCAGGGATATCAGGGATATCAGGGCACGCGAAATTAAAATAAATCGGGGTATAAAAATGAAAAAAAGGTTTAATTCACATAAAAATAATGTAATTATTTTTTTTTGCCTTTGGCACTAAAAAAAAAGAATAAAATATTGAGGTATATGATACGATACGATATGATAGGATACCTGTTTTAGGCTCCATGACTCCCTTCGGATATCTCTTTATCACGGATCCCCGTGTACCCCTGATATCATGTAATGATAAAGGGGTAAGAGGGGAAGAGTGATATCAGGGATAAGAGGGGACTAAAAAGAGTAATACGTGTAAGATTTGAACTTAGCGTCTTAGTAGTTTAACTACCAGGTTTTTCCAATTAAACTAACATATTTTTTAATTATCACATTAATATAATAATTTGAATTAAAATAACTAGCGGAGCTGGCCTTCAGGCCGGCTTTTATTTATTCAAGATATCGGCCAGCCATCAAGCCAGATCCCCTTTATCACTAGGGATATCAGGCGTGGACAAGTCCCGTGTACCCCTGATATCCCGTAGTGATAAAGGGGTAAGAGGGCTAGTTATAATTTTTTGACCCTTTCCTTTATATCCCTAATTACCTTTAATCACTAGTGATTAAAGGAAAAAGGAATATAAGGGATAAGGAATAAAAAAAAAGGCAATATATATATATATATATATATATTGGTTTAAACGCTTAAAGTTTTAGTTTTAAATTTATTAATAAATAGACTAGATAAGGCTAATACCACTAAAAATAAAATATCGAAACTTAAAAAATTAAAT
>Ga0207712_10000178_pt1 | contig 65621 bp, 72 predicted proteins | sample KBSS44metaG_FD_184402 | JGI IMG/M metagenome (GOLD analysis project Ga0207712, IMG submission 184402) | Switchgrass rhizosphere microbial communities from Kellogg Biological Station, Michigan, USA - KBS S4-4 metaG (SPAdes) (version 2) | ecosystem: Host-associated > Plants > Roots > Rhizosphere...
TGGAATAATAAAATCGATCCCATTGAGCGCTTTAACAGGGATACGTTCATACTTGGCTAAAGGATGGTCTTTGGGTAAAACAAAAATTAACGGTTCACGGAGCACAAATTTACTTTCGATTTCATCATTATGAAAATTGTGCCTGCTAAAGCTGATATCCAGCTCACCCTTTTTTAATGCGCGCATTTGTTCAAGGTTATTTAAGCTCAATAACTCAATTTTTAGCTCAGGATTTTGTACCCTTAAATTCGGTAAGATATAAGGGAAAATCTTTATTTCAGCCACGGGTACAAACCCAATTCTTAACAATAGCTGTCTGGCTTTGGAGACCTGTCTTGCCATAGCAACAGCCTTATCGGCTTGTGCTAAAGTTAAGCGTGCTTGCTCCAGAAAAACAGCACCTTCTTCAGTAAGTTCAACTTTACGCTTGGTCCGATTTAACAGCCGAACACCGACATCTTCTTCAAGATCTTTGATCTGCTGGCTGAGTGAGGGTTGTGCTGTATAAAGTCTCAATGCTGCTTTGCTAAAGTTGAGTTCTTCAGCCACAGTAATGAAGTATCTCAGATGTCGTAATTCCATATAACGCGTCCAAAGAATAATCCAAAAAATGTCTTACTAAGATTTTCAAAGAGTATAATCTATAATCAACTGTCAGGTGAAGATGATTATAGTATTTAGAAAATAAATGAACTTTTCAAAATCATTGTTATTTTAATATAGAAAATTACATGGCGAATAATTGATAAAATATCTTAATTAAAACAAAAAATATTTCTCTAGGCCCTAGCCTAGGAGCCATCATCTGTACACAGTTTCATCAATTTATCTACGGCCCTTACTTGTCATAAGCGTACTTTCAGGAATGGAAAAATTGATATCGATGTTTTAATTGATGTATCTCATCATCAATCTATAGAGAACCAGATTTATATGAATGAACACTTGAAAAGTGTTTGATTGCATTGGGTTAAGTTGTTGTAATCTGATCTGATAAACATGATCATGCTGAGGATTACTAAAACCGACTTGGAGATAGAGGGCAAGGTCGGTTTCGTCGTCATGGATAGTCAGCTTGATCAGAGTGTTTATGATGATGTTTTTTGATATCGTTCTATCTCAAAACACTTAGACGGAAGGCTTCTTTAGTTTCAAATGCAGAATTGGAAATGGGTTACCTTCAGCATCAAGTTCCGAACGCGCAATTTGTTGGAAGTTATGTTTCTTATAGAAATCCAAAGCACGAATATTTTGTTCGTTGACATCTACCTCATGTGCACCTAACTCAAGGGCTTTTTGAATGAGCATTGAACCAATACCTTGATCAAAAAAATTAGGATCAATAAATAACATTTCAATCTTTTGATAAGCCAGTCCCATAAACCCAACGATTTGACCTTCACGTTCCACATGAAACAATCGTACATGATCAAAATAATGATGCTGAATGATGAGCGTTTTAATTTGTAAGATATGTTGTTCGTTTAAAAAGTCATGCGTCGCACGTACAGAAGCTTCCCAAATTTTTAATAATTGTGGATGAGACTGCGACGGAGTATTTAGAATATTGGTTAAATTGGGTTCCATAAAAGATTCACTCAATTGTGAAAAGCAACAAAAAATAAAGAAAAATCACAGATAGTTTCGCTAATATGAAGCAGGACAGATATAAAAATCAAATTGATGTATTTGATGATAAAAAACAGGACAATAAATGTCAGATTCCAACAAAATTGTTGTATATGCAGCACTTTTGGGCAATTTAGCCATTGCTCTGGTTAAGTTTGTTGCAGCTTATATTACAAATAGTTCGGCAATGCTCAGTGAGGCGGTCCATTCTGTCGTAGACACTTTAAATGAAATCTTATTGTTGTATGGTTTAAAAAAATCACAACAGCCTGCAAATTATCATCACCCCTTTGGTTATGGGCGAGAGTTATATTTCTGGGCCTTTATTGTCGCATTGTTGGTTTTTGCTTTAGGTGCTGTGGTTTCAATTTATCAGGGTATTCAACATATTCGTCATCCAGAAGTTATACAATCCCCATTGGTCAATTATGTGGTACTCGGATTTGCGCTGTTTTGTGAAGGTACTTCATGGTTTATTGCGTTGAAAACATTTAAAAAGACCAAAGGTCAAATGGGATATTTTGAAGCCTTTCGTCGCAGTAAAGATCCAACAACCTTTACTGTTTTATTTGAAGACTCAGCAGCTTTAATTGGCTTAATCATTGCGTTGCTGGGAATATTTTGTGCTCAGCAGTTTAATTTACCCGTTTTAGATGGTGTGGCTTCAGTGCTGATTGGGATTGTCTTAGCCATCTCGGCCCTGCTTTTGGCAAGGGAAACTAAAGGGTTGCTGATGGGTGAAACAGCAGATCCAAAATTGCGTCATAATGTATTGAAAATTGCTCAGGAAGATCCTGCCGTGTATTCAGCAAATGGCGTACTGACTGAACAAATGGGTGCGCATCAGGTGATTGCTTCTTTAAGCTTAGAGTTTAAAGATAGTTTAACTTCAGATGATATCGAAGCCTGTGTGAACAGAATTGAAGCAAAGATTAAAAGTATTCATCCCGAAATCGTGGCATTATTCGTGAAGCCACAAACACAGCAAGTATGGCTTGAAAGAATGAAAGGGTGTTTAGAGTAATCATGTCGAAACAAGAGCCAATGGTCCGTCTTGAAGATACAACGGTACAAGACAACACAATGCAAAATAAGACTATTCCATCTCAGCAAGTTCAACAATTGCATTATCGAATTGATACTGAAAATTGTCTGTCACATACATGGTATAAACCTGTATTTAGTGTGATTGGTTCAAATCAGCACAATGGTGAACGGTTCTTTAATGAAATACGTAAACCACAAGGGCGTAGCCGTTGGGATTTGATGAAATGGCTGGGTACCCGAAAATCATATACTTGGAATGTGGATACTCAAAAAGAATCATCAGAATTCTATGCGGCAAAACGGGTATTACCTCAGAATCGACCAGATGTTGATGAACATGATTGGCAAATCTGGTTTGTGAGTCATGCGACTGTACTGGTTCAAATTGGTCCCTATAACTTTTTAACCGATCCTGTTTGGGCCGACTATGTCAGTCCAAAACATGGGCGTGGACCAAAACGAGTGATTCCTGCTGGAATTGCTTTAGAGCAATTGCCCGAGATTCATGCAGTTTTACTCAGTCATAATCACTATGACCATATGGATTTAGCCTCTTTAAGATGGCTACACAACAAATTTGCCATGCCAATCTATACAGGTTTGGGCAATGCCTGTTACTTGCCTAAAGAGTTCCATGTGATTGAGATGGACTGGTGGCAATCTGCATTATTTAAAAACTTAAAAATTATTTATACTCCTGCACAGCATGGTTCGGGTCGTGGTTTACGTGATCAGAATATCGCATTGTGGGGTGGTTTTTCTGTGGTATCGCAACATGGTCATTTCTTCTTTGCTGGCGATACGGGGTATTCACCGCATTTTAAAGAAATTCAAAAACGTTTAGGTTCACCGCGAATTGCGTTATTGCCAATCGGTGCGTATGAACCAAGAGCGTTAATGAAATATATGCACATGAATCCACAAGATGCTTTTCAGGCGCATTTAGATTTACAAGCCAAGCGTTCTTTGGCAATTCATTACCGTACCTTCCAATTGACGGATGAAGCGCGGGAACAGCCTGAGCAGGATTTACAAAAGGCCATGAAGAATTCATCAAAAATGGTTAATCCATTCTATTGTATTCGTGAAGGTCGTAAATTGGTGGTGTAGTGGGCCCTTATTGAGCCATAAAAATTGAGAGCGCTAAAAAATTGAACGCACTAAAAATGATAAAAATCTTATCCAGTACTTTGTTATTTTGTTTAGTGATGACTTCAGTCGCTGCAAAATCTATCGACCTAACACAAGCGGCTAGGGCTGATTGTGTTTCAGATGCGCCTTGTGCTGATGGAGATCAGTTGACTATGGCAACAGCCGAAGATAGTCCAGCAGCAGATGATACGGAGAGTATTAAACCTCTCAATGAAAAATATGATTTGGAAACGGGTGATGAATGGAAATTAATTCATCAAAATTCAAATACTCAATTTTTTGAAAGTATCACCACAATATCTGATGGTAATCAACTTATTCAAGCTTGGGTTAAAAGTGTGAACCCAAAAAAACAATACACGATTAATTATTATCAAGTATTGTGTAAGGATCGGACATTTACACGACTTGAGCAGTTTAAAAGTCAGGACGATAAAAACTATAAACTGGTTAAAAAGGTCGAGCATTATCGTCAAACACAACCTTTTAGTCAGGCTGGTGAAATACTTCCAGTTTTGCAAAAGCTGTGTCAGGATTAGGATGTATTTACCCAAACTAAAAAATAGTGTTGATTCCTGATTGAAAAATCAAGGGAGATGAATAATGAAAATAATCCAAACTTTATTGATGTTACTGGCATTATCCAGTACAGCTTTTGCTGAGACTCAAAATATACAAATTAATCAAAATAATTTTGAGTTGAAAACAGTGATGAATGAAGATGAAGCCGACTTTTTGCGTAAAGATATTGAATTATATCGAAATAATCAAAAGCTGCTCACGCATACAATTTATTCAACCACGGGTGACTGCAGTATTCTCCAGATTGAATTGGGTGATTATGAGGTCAAAGATAACAAGATTATTTTTTATAGTTATTGGGCTTCAGGTGATCGGCAGGGGCTCTGGACCTATCCTTATGGTGTGCGTAAACAAACCTATACTGTGGATGCAAAGGGTAAAGTGAAATTAGTCAGTGCTGTACTATATGTTGAAGATATTTTGGGTGATCCGCTTAGCACAAACCCAGATGAGGAATACCTTCAATTTTTACATACCGCTCCAAAAACCAAGCAACAACAACGTGCACTGAATGAATATATTCAAACCATGCAAAGTGATTATAAAGGTCGATTTGTGCATGGACAGGAACGGGCGCGCTTAATTCAAGAAGTGAAAAGCAAACTCGCCAAGCAAATTGCCACTGAAACCAAAGGATGGAAAGAGCAGTTTGGTACAAATGTGCGAATGTAAGTTTATTCGGCTTTTTGGGCATTGAGAAGTTGAATTGCGACAATAGACAGTGCAGCTATTGCAGTATTCATGATGAAAGGATTAAAACCCTGCGCAAAATAGTGTGGATAAACAATCGCGACAACCAGTAAAGACAATAGCATCGCGATGATATTTAAAAAATGCAGAAGCTTTGACTGTCTAAAAATAAGAAATAATCCACCAAATATGATTTCTCCAAATCCTGAGAGTTCAATAAGGCTAGGAATGGGCAACAATTGAATCCCTGTAAATTGCCAAAATTGTTGCTCTTCGATGACTTTATATATGATTTTAGGGATGAGTCCCTGATAAAACCATAAGACAGCCAGTGAAATATGAATGGTCAATAGGGCATTCTGAAATGCTTTAGAATTTTGCATCAATGCTATGTTCCAAGAAATGTTTTTTATTTTCAGATGAAGGTAGTAAACACTGCGCAGTTGTACCAAATAAACGATAACGATTTAAAGCAACTCGGCGGTATAGAAAATCTCGGATAAATTTGGGTATCCCATAACCCATTTTTAAATATGAAAAGGGTCGTCCTAAACTTTCAATCACTTTTAAAAATGCAGTGGATTCACTATAGGCTTGCCCATTTTTAATCACCAACATGCTATCAAATTGCTCAGTGGGCATTTGATAATGTCTTAAGATATCTTGCCCTAATGGTGATTGCACCGAAGTTAATTTAAATTGTGCCTGTGTATCATATTTGATTAAAAACTTTGCCCAGCCGTTACATAACACACAGATTTCATCAAATAAAATGATGTCATGTTGTTGAATTATCGCTTCAATTTTCTGTTGCATGGCTTTACTCGCGATTGGGAGTTTCTTCAATATAGTGCATTTACACAAAATAAAAAACCGCCCAAAGGCGGTTTCTATTGAATGACTTTTATTGAGCTAGGCTTATTGAAAACCAGGATGACCTTTGCCAGGATCGCTATCGCGTGCAGCTTGTGCATCTGCAACAGTTAAGCCCAAGGCTTTTGCCACGCCTTCACCATACGCTGGGTCACATGCATAACAGTTACGGATATGACGATACTTAATAAAATCAAGTGCATCACCCATCGCACCCGCCGTATTATCAAACAGTGCTTGTTTTTGCGTATCATTCATTAAATTGAATAAAGCGCGTGGTTGGCTGAAATAATCCGAATCATCTTGGCGGAAATCCCAATGATCTGCATCACCACTGATTTTTAATGGTGGTTCTTTAAACTGAGCTTGTTCCTGCCATTGGCTAAAACTATTCGGTTCATAGTGTGGTAAACCGCCATAGTTTGCATCGACACGACCTTGACCATCACGGTGATTAGAATGAACAGGGCAACGTGCAGCATTGACAGGAATTTGTTGATAATTCACACCCAAACGGTAGCGTTGAGCATCGGCATAGTTAAATAATCGCGCTTGCAACATACGGTCAGGTGAAACACTGATACCTGGAACTAAGTTACTTGGTGCGAAAGCCGATTGCTCTACATCAAGGAAGAAGTTTTCAGGATTTTTATTTAGCTCAAACTCACCCACATCAATCAGTGGATAATCTGCATGAGGCCAAACTTTGGTCAGGTCAAATGGATGATAAGGGACTTTTTCTGCATCTGTTTCTGGCATGACTTGAATTTGGAGCTTCCATTTTGGGAAGTTACCATTTTCAATCGAATCAAATAAATCACGTTGATTACTTTCGCGATCTTTAGCAACAACCGCTTCCGCTTCAGCATCGGTTAAATTTTCAATGCCTTGTTGGGTGCGGAAATGAAATTTGACCCAAAAACGTTCATTGTTTGCATTGATAAAGCTGTACGTATGACTACCAAAACCATGCATATGGCGGAAGCTTTTTGGAATACCACGATCAGACATCACAATCGTGACCTGATGCAAAGCTTCAGGTAATAACGTCCAAAAATCCCAGTTGTTGGTTGCACTACGTAGATTGGTTTTAGGGTCTCGTTTTACGGCTTTGTTTAAATCTGGGAATTTACGTGGATCACGCATGAAAAAGACAGGAGTGTTGTTTCCAACGAGATCCCAGTTACCTTCTTCGGTATAGAACTTAAGTGCAAAACCACGGATATCGCGTTCTGCATCTGCTGCACCACGTTCACCAGCTACAGTGGTGAAGCGTGCAAACATTTCTGTTTGTTTGCCAATCTGTGAGAAGATTTTAGCGCGTGTGTACTGGGTAATATCGTGAGTTACGGTAAATGTACCAAAAGCACCTGAACCTTTTGCATGCATTCTGCGCTCAGGAATCACCTCGCGTACAAAGTTGGCCAGTTTCTCGTTTAACCATAAATCTTGTGCCAGTAGAGGACCACGTGCGCCTGCCGTTAAACTATTTTGGTTGTCTACAACAGGTGCACCAAAAGCCGTTGTCAGGTGGGTTACAGGACATTTTTTTGAGTCTTGGCTCATTCTATTTCTCCATTTTTAATTAATCATGTATTCATTTTTGAATAGATGGAATAGATAAAGAATATTCGCTATTACATGACATTAACCGTAATTGAAAAACCAATATAGTGAACAATTGTTAAATCTAATTGATCTAAAAATAAATGATTTGTCATTTATTTTTAGAAACAACTTACCGGTCTTTATCTGCTTTAAAAATATTGTTGATCAAGGAAGAGCAAGCAATGTTTTAAAGCGATAACTTTACTTTAGAGTGATTTTTTATATTTGTGAAATTGATAAAAATATTATTATTGATTTGTTTTGGCGATTAATGGGACAGAACTTTGTGTACTGATAGGAAAAACATTAATTCAGCTTTTATTTACGATAACAATGATGGTTTAAAATACAAAATAAATAAAAATCAATAGATTGGGTTTTTTAGTAAAAATGGACTTGAAAACATTCAGCTTGTCTTCATCCATTTGCGAATATTTTGCTAAACGAAAATTGATAGCATTCAATTTTAGAAAATCTGTTTTTTAATACATATAACGCTGATTATGATTTGAACCATATCCGCCTCCAAAACTTTCCAATCCTTAAACTCAGGTTCGATCAACAATGTCTGCGAGACAAAACCATAGCAAATTCGTTGTACATTTAGACTCATCTGTTTAAGTTGTTCATCATCCTGAATAAAAGGTTTAAGCATGTTTTGCCACATCTCTACCATCATGACATAACTTTTTTGATATGTTTCAATACTGGAAACCTGTCGTTCTAATAAGAAAGACTGGGCCCATAAAAATTGTTGTGCTTGAATTTGCTCAAGTTGAAAATGAATGATTTGCTGTAAATAGCTTTGAAAATCTGTTTTTGTGGATAAGTCATACACGCTTTGTGCATAACTTTTTAAGACTTCTGCATTGCTTTTTACATGTTGGTGAATAGTTAAAGCAATCAAATCTTCCTTTTTAGAAAAATACTCATAGAACGTCCCTAAACCCACACCAGCAAGATCGGTAATTTCACGAATGGTAATTTTATTGGCAGGATGTTCATGTAAAAGCCGAACAAAACTTTCCATCAACGCTTCTTGTGTGATACGTGCCCTTGATTGGCGTGGTTTACGACGCACATTGATTGCAGGTAAAGCCATAAAAATAATCCGAACATCCTTGAAGGTATTTTCTTCTATACTGAATGCAATTGGTTAAAACAACAAGACAGGAATTCAGGATGAACACAGCAGAGAATTGGCAAACACATGAAATCAGCAATCAGTTTGACGAACTGCAAAATTATAATTTATTGACTACAGATCAAGTCTTACAAGAAATTTTGCAACGTTATGGCAGTCAGGATCAGCAACGCCTAACTGAACTCTCACAGATTGCGGGTTCTACTGAATATTATGAATATGCCGATTTGGCCAATCGACATACTCCTGAATTACATAGTTTTGATGCTCGTGGTCGCCGTAAAGATTTTCTAGAATTTCATCCTGCATGGCATAAATGGATGCGGCTAAATCGACAATTTGACACACACGCACATCAATTTAATCATCCACAATCAAGTTCAAAATGGGTCGATTGGGCGGCTCGATTTTTCCTGAGTGGACAAGTGGAGTGTGGCAATCTATGCCCTAATTCTATGACGTTAGGTAGTATTCCCTTAATTCAAAATGAACCAGAATTGTGGGCAAAAGTCGGTGAAAAGCTCTTATCGACGGAATACGATGAACGTGACATTCCGATTTCTCAGAAAAAATCAATTTGGTTAGGTATGGGGATGACGGAAAAGCAGGGCGGGTCAGATGTGCGCGCCAATGAAACACGGGCTGTTCCTGTAGCTGAGTCAGGACGTGGGCAAGCATATTTACTGACAGGACATAAATGGTTCTTTTCCGCACCAATGTGTGATGCACATTTAGTCGTGGCAAAAACTGAACAAGATGGATTGGCCTGCTTTTTTGTACCACGTTGGCTAGAAGATGGGACAAAAAATCCGGTTCAAGTACAACGACTCAAAGATAAAGTGGGTAATCGCAGTAATTCAAGCTCAGAAGTTGAATTTAAAAATGCTTGGGGCATTATGATCGGTGAAGCTGGGCGCGGGATTCCCACGATTATTGAAATGGCAAACTATACACGTTTGACCTGTTCAGTCGGTTCAAGTGCGATGTTACGTCAGGCTTTGGTGCAATGTATTGCCTATACCCGTCAGCGTAAGGCCTTTGGTAAACATTTGGCGGAACAACCGTTGATGCAAGCGGTATTGGCGGATTTAGCCTTGGAAACAGAAGCAGCCATGCAATTGAGTTTTCATCTTGCGCATTGCTATGAGAGTGATGATGAATTATCTCTGGCATGGAGACGAATTATGACACCAGCAGCAAAGTTCTGGGTGTGTAAGCGTGCTGTGGAGTTAACGGGTGAGATGATGGAAGTCTTCGGTGGCAATGGTTATGTCGATACAGGAATCATGGCGCGTATTTTTAAAGAAGCCCCTGTAAATACTATTTGGGAAGGTTCTGGTAATGTGATGTGTTTGGATGTATTACGTGCAATCCAACGTGACCGTGAATCAATTGAAGTCTTATTTAAATCATTTGCACAAGTTGCAGCTCAAGATTCAATTTTACAAGATGAATTACAAGCTTTATTTAAATTATTTAGTGGCTTACAAGCAGATGAATTGCAATTTATGGCACGTAGCTTAGTCAGTCGTTTGGTCATCTTGGCACAAGCTATCTTACTGAAACAACATGCACCAGATTTTGTTGCGGATGCTTTTATTGCAACACGTTATAGTGCGTTTTATGGACGCGTGGTCGGAATGTTAGATGCACAAACTGTGGATGTAAAACGTTTGTTAGATAGAGCTTTAGCTTAACCCCTTCGAAAACGCAAAAAGCGGCATTATGTAAATAATGCCGCTTTTTTTAAGCCACTTTTATCAAAGTTCAAGCTTAGGATGTGTAATCGAAATTACTTTTGTTTTTTAAGCTTTTTTTTGAGCTTTTTCAATTTACCTTCGTGTTTGGAGATTTTTTCCAAACGTGCTTTGATTTTCTGTTTTAAAGATTTAACTTGCTTAGACATCATGTTACTCCTTAGTTTGAGTATCCGTTGGCTGATGTTTTTTGATAAAACTACGGATAAATTTTCTTAACTCACGTGCTGCACTGGTGTCCATCGTTTCACAGAGTTGTAAAAACTGGTCACGCTCAGCACTGTTAATGCGAATTAAGAGTTGCCCATCTTTTTTATTCACCTTTGTCTTTTTGGGTAATTCAGCCATGACGTATTTATCCCCAAAGGTGATAATCAAAAAAATGTATATACAATATATATGCTTTTTTTGACTTCGGCAAACTTATATTGTTGAAAATATTTAATATTTTTGTTTTTTATTGAAAGTTGTTGTAATTAAGCTTTTATTTCTGTAAATAAGTTGTTGTTATCGCAGTTTTTATCTTTTGATAAAAATTTGTTTGTGAGCGGAAGAATCAACAGTAGATTACAAGCGAATGCTTTTATTAAAACACCTTATAGTGTGTTTTATGGACGAGTGGCTGGAATGTTAGATGTGCAAGCTGTGGATGTAAAACGATTGCTAGATAGAGTTTTACTGAGTAGATCGTGTATGTAGTGAGTGAGCTATTTTTAAAAGAAAATTCATTTATTTATAATGAGTTTTCTTTGTTCATTGAACTCAGCATTTCACAGAATTAATTAGATTTAATCAGCTCAACTCTACGATTTAAAGCTTTACCGTCTTCAGTTGAATTATCCGCAATAGGGTGTGTATCTCCCAAGCCTTTGGCTGTTAAACGGCTTTGTTGAATTCCAGTATTATTGGTTAAAGCCTTAACAACAGCATTTGCACGTTGTTCTGAAAGCGTTTGATTATGTTTGGTATCACCTGAATTATCTGTATGACCATTAATACTCAATTTGAGTTCAGGATTGTTTTTTAGCAGTTGAATGACTTGTTCAATTTGGGGTTGAGAGTCAGGCAAAATATTCGCTTGATCCGTGGCAAAGTTAACCTCAATATTGACTTTATTGTCCTTATCCAAAGCTGTTTTGAGTTGGTTTGAACTTAATGCTTTTGCAGTAATTTCAACAGGTTTAGTTTCTGCGACGAGTAGGCCAGCATGTCCATTCCCTGTCTGTGTCAATTGAAACCAAATATTTTTATTCGCTTGGCGTATCACAAAGGTCTGTGTCGGGTTATTAAAAACATCTCCCAATCCTGCAACATAATCGACTTGGAATTTTTGTGGGATCTTTTCTAATTCTTGTTGAGGAATTTTACTCTGGGTAATTTGTTTGCCACCCAATTGCTGGATTACATTTTCCAAATTACGTTGCAATTCTAAAAAACTTCCTTCTTTATAATTTTCATTTTGTTGAATGGCTGCACTATATAATTGACCTTCAACATTTTCGATATGTTGACCTGTCCAAAATGGTGTTTTCTCAAAATTTACGGTTGTTGCTTCGTGAAACTGATAGCCATTTGGCAAAGAAATATATGGAAACTGACCGAGTGTAATATTTGAAATTGGAATCTTGGAGAGATCAAAAGTGTTCTCTGTAGATTCAGTTTTCACAGTTTCAGATGGTACAGAACTCGCACTTGATTCAGTTGTTATGACTTCCGCTTTTTCAGGTTTACTACATGCGATTAAACCAAGTGTAGGGATAACCAACAATAGTAGAAAACTCGATAATTTCTTTTGATTGAACACATGATCCTCCAGTTCTAACTCATTACCCTATATTTTATTGAGTATATTTATATTCAAATTTCTTTAAGTACTATAGATAACAATACTCATGAATTACATGAAGTTTTCAATCTGATTTGTAAAATTTTAATTAAATTAAAGATGACCTTCTGATGATTAAAATCAATTTGAGATAAATCTGTAAATTTGCCTTGATGTAATAGGTAAAAAGAGTGCACTAGGAAATTGTCACAAACTTGATCAATACAAATACTTGTATTCTACACAAAAAAGCGTAATATCAAATTCCCACTGATCAAGTGGTATACAGCAAAATAGGTAAAGAAAATGGCAAAGAAAAAAGCAATGCCAGAGGTTGTGATTCACAACTTTGTGGCTAAACACATGCATGAAGTCAACAAAAGCCAAGTGTTTGTAGATCGTAAAAAGAATGCAAAACGTGGTTATGATAAACACAAAAAAGGTCGATATTCTGATGATTATCGGCCTTTTTTGTGGACTGCAATTTTTGCTTAAATAATTATAAAAATCTAATAAAAATAAATAATTAAATATTGACTAGACGATTCGATTTCACCATATCAGCCAAACCATGATGTTTAAAGTAATACTCCATCCAGCTCTTGACCATGAGTGGGTTATTCATCGCAATCACTTCTTCTAATAGCTTTTGTGCATCTGTCATTGATACATGACAAATCGCTTTACGCACACGCAGAATATTACTTGAACTCATCGACAAGGTATTGAATCCCATTGCCATAAGTAAGATAGCTGAGAGTGGGTCGCCTGCCATTTCTCCACAAATACTGATCGGTTTTTCATACTTATGACATTCTTGAACCAAACGCGTTAAAGCGCGAAGTACAGAAGGGTGGAAGTGTGAATAAACACTGGATACACGCGGATTATTACGATCAACTGCCAATAAATATTGAATCAAGTCATTTGAACCGACTGAGAAGAAATCGACCAATTCAGCAAATTCACCAATTTGTAAAAGTACACTCGGTACTTCAACCATAATCCCGATTTTCGGTTTGGCGAAGTTAACTTGCTCTTCTTCTTGAACCGCAATCCAGTCACGTTCCAGTAAGTAAAGAGCTTCTTCTACTTCACTGACACTGGTGACCATTGGCAATAAAATATGTAGATTGTTTAAGCCGATACTGGCTTTTAACATTGCTCGGATTTGTGAGGAAAAGATTTCAGGGTGATCGAGAGTAAAACGAATGCCACGCCACCCCAATGCTGAGTTTTCTTCTTCAATTTGGAAATATGGCAGGTCTTTATCCGCACCAATATCAAGTGTACGCATCACCACAGGTTTGTTGGCAAAGTGACTAAGCTGTTGACGATAAATCGCACGTTGTTCTTCTTCGCCTGGGAAGCGTTCACGCAGCATAAATGGAATTTCAGAACGATAAAGCCCTACACCTTTTGCACCACGTTGAACCCCACGTACCACATCAATCATCAGACCAGTATTTACATACAGCTTTACAGCAACGCCATCAGGTGTAATGGCATCTTTGGTTTCATATTGCTTTAAATCTTTGGCAATTTGTTCTTCTTCTTTTTGGATCTCTTTATAACGTGTACGTAAACGACGTGGTGGATTGACAAAAACCCGACCTTGATAAGCATCGACAATCATTTCAACGTCATCAAGGGTATTTACCGGCAGCTCAGTAACACCCACCACAGTTGGAATACCGAGTGCACGGGCGACAATTACCATGTGGGAGTTGGCAGCCCCTTCAGAGGTTACAATCGCGGCGATTTTATCTACAGGAAGCTCAACCAAAGCAGCTGTACTGATCTCATCTCCAATTAAAATACTTTCAGAGGTGATCTCTTTATGGCTGGTATCGCCTTCTTGTAATGCTGCGAGGATCCGGCGTCCCAAGTCTTTTAAATCAGATACACGTTCACGTAAATAGTCATCTTCCATTTGTGCAAAAAGTGCAACATGGCGTTCAATCACATTTTTAACTGCACCTTGCGCCCAGCTTCCATCTCGAATAATTTCTTTAATTTCAGCAGGTAGGGCATTTTCATCCAACATACGTAAGAACACGCTAAATAAAGCACGTTCCTCCGCCATGAGCGAATCTTGCATTTTGTCATCAAGCGATTGAATTTCATTGCGTACAGAAGCAATGGCTTGATCTAAAAGCTTAAGTTCTTCACTAATATCATCCGCATCACGGTCTGGAACTGAAGCTAAATCTGCCGAAGGGTAAAGGATGATGGCACGGCCAAGTGCAATACCGCCTGCACCAGATGAACCTTGGAAGGTCTTGTAGTTAGATGAATTGCTGGGTTTACGGAAAACATCAATATTGCCCACTGCATGTGCATGAGCAATTACCCCAGAGAGTTGCGCACATAAGGTCACCAGAAATGATTCTGCTGCCTCGCTAAAATCTTGAGGTTCGGTGTTCTGAACCACCATCACGCCCATCACTTTGCGGCGATACATGACTGGAACACCAAGGAACGAGTTATAGATCTCTTCCCCTGTCTCGGGGAAGTAGGCAAACCGTTCATGTTTAAACGCATTGTCTAGGTTGACAATCTCTTCACGTTGCCCCACTAAACCAACTAAACCCTCGCCAAGTTGTAAGGAAACTGTCCCCACAGATTCTTGGTTTAAGCCTTTAGTTGCCATGAGTACATAACGTTGGTTACGTTCATCTAAAAGGTAAATAGAGCAAACATCAACATGCATGGCTTCGGAAACTTGATTGACCATGATTTCCAAAGAATCATGCAAACTGACTGACGCATTGATCTCTTGTACAATACGTCTTAATGTGTCCAGTTGCATGTTCGACATGGATGTATGCTCCTAATTTAAGCTATGTTTTAAAGCGACTTCATCAGTATTATTTATAACAGTACTACCTTGAAAAATCATTCATATTTTGAAGAAATTTCAGCTGTATATTGCGGCATTCGCATACATAACTCCATCATCGCTTTACGATAAACATCTCGTTTAAAATTCACCACTTGTCCAAGCGGATACCAGTAACTAACCCATTGCCATTGATCAAACTCCGGCGGGTCAGAGAGATTCAACTGAATATGTTTCGTTGAAGCTGTGAGTTTCAGTAAAAACCATTTTTGCTTTTGTCCAATACAAATCGGATCGGAATCCGAGCGAATGTATCGAAGCGGCAAACGATAATGCAACCAGTCATCTGTCTGGGCAATAATTTGGACATGTTCGGGTAGGAGCCCAACTTCTTCTCGTAGTTCTCTAAATAGAGCTTGCTCAGGAGTCTCTCCAAACTGGATGCCTCCTTGAGGAAATTGCCAAGCATTGTGTCCAATGCGTTTTGCCCATAAAACTTGTCCAATATCGTTTGCCAAAATGATCCCGACGTTGGGTCGGAAACCTTCTGAGTCGATCATTTGGCTACCTAAAATTTGTTAATTTCATTTGACTTTATATATGGGGACATACACTCTTTTGTCCAACTCGATAAAGTCAAAGTAATAATGTTTTAAAATTGCTATGATCTTAACGAATTTCTATCGACTAGCGGTGATAGATTTACAATTTTTTTCTTAAATTTCAGTTTAAACGAGTATTTTCATGGAATTGGCGCTGTTTGACTTAGATCACACCTTATTAAATACAGATTCTGACCATTCTTGGGGAGAGTTCTTAGTCAATGAAGGCTTGGTCGATCCAGTCCGACATCGTGCGATGAATGATCAGTTTTATGAAGACTACAAAGCAGGCAAGCTTGATCCAATTGCTTATAATGAATTTGTCTTTGAGTTTCTTACTCAACACGAAAATGATTATTTAACTGAATTACATCAGTTGTTTATGCAAAAAGTGATTCGTCCACAAATGCGTCCAGCTGGTTTTGCCGCGATTCAAAAGCATAAAGATTTAGGACATGCGTTGGTTGGTATTACGGCAACCTCAGATTTTATTACAGCACCTATTTTCCGTGAATTTGGTATCAGCGAAATTATTGCGACCAATGCTGAAATAAAAGATGGCAAGTACACGGGGAAAGTGATCAATATTCCATGTTACCAAAAAGGTAAATTGGCACGTTTGGATCAATGGCTCGATGGTCGTACTGTCACTGAATCATGGGCTTATTCAGATTCGATTAATGACCGTTTTTTATTGGAATATGCTGACCATGCGATTGCAGTAAATCCTGATGATCGTCTTGAGCATCTGGCAAAAGAACAGGGTTGGGATATCCAAGATTGGTCGATTTGAGCTGAGCTGGTTATTGTGATTTAAAAGCAGTGTTGATCACTGCTTTTTTATGGCTTGATTGTTTTGTCAAGAATAAGAAGTTTTGTAAATATTTTTATAAATGAAGATTTTGTACTTCATTTATAGTGTAAAAATGCTATGTTGATTTGAGCACTTTTAAAACTGACGGAGATTATATAGTGAGCCAGACACGTCCAAGAATGACCAATTTATTTGAACAACTCGGCTTGGATTCTAGCGAAGAAGCAATTCAAAGTTTTATTGAAAATCACCAGTTGGATGCAGATACTCTAATTACAGACGCATCTTATTGGAGTGAGGGACAACGTCAGTTTCTTGCTGAAAAAATTAAATCTGATGGTGAATGGGCATTAGTGGTCGATCAATTAAATGAGTCTCTACATGAAGACTCGGTGAAGTAAAAAATTGTGCAATGAAGACTTTATAAGGGAATGAAGGGAAAGATAAGTACGACCATCCCTGTGTAATATGTAAATCCCTTATCTTGAGTAACAAGATAAGGGATTTTTATTGCAGAGATTATTTCATCATCTCAATCAATTCCTGCACAGCCCTAGACTGGGTCCGTCCAGGATGCCAAACCATACCCAATTGGCGGTTCATTTCAAAACGAATATCAAGTTGTTGTAAGTCTTGATTTAACAAGGTTTTAGGTAGAACAGACCAGCCTAAACCAATGGAAACCAACATTCGAATAGATTCAAGCGGATTATTGCTCATGGTAATTTTTGGCTTTAAACCTTTCTTTTCAAATTCTGCCAAGGTGATTTGACTGGTATAAGTCTGTGCTGCTGGCAATAAGCTCGGGTATTCGATCAGATATTCAAGCTTAAGGTTCTTTTTTTGTGCCAAAGGATGAAAAGGTGCAACCACGAATACCAAAGGATCATTCCAAATCGTGATATAACGCAAACGCTCATCACCTTGTGGCGGAAGGGTTAAAAATGCCAGTTCTAAATCCCCAGCAAGTACTTGTTCATGCGCTTGTTCAGAGTCCACAAAATGTACATCTAGTTTGACTTCAGGAAAGTGCTGCACATATTTTTTTAAATGTTGTGGTAAATGGTGTAGGCCAATATGGTGACTGGTGCCAATCTTGAGTTTTCCTCGAACTTCACCTTGCTCATGACTCAGGGTATGGTGAATATCTCCCAATTCATTTAACCAGTTTTTTACTTTAGGTAATAATGAATGCGCTGCATGTGTGGCTTGAACACCACGACCTGCAGACTCAAAAAGTTTGACGCCGAAATATTCTTCTAAGCTATGTATGCGTTTGGTGACAGCTGGCTGAGTAATAAACAGATGTTCTGCTGCCATAGAAATCGAACCAGTTTCCATAACTTTGACAAAGGCTTCAAAAGCAGCGAGATTCATAATATTTCCATCCATAAAGAATTTTTATGCGTAATTCATTATTTAGAAAATTTAAGAATTAATCAAAGTAATTTTCAAATTTTTTTATTTTTAGCAAAGTGATTGGTTCTATTCGTGCTTTGGAAAAATTTTAATACAACTTTTTACTGTACAATTTAAGCAAGGCTCATTTATATTCAGCGCATAAAAACAACAAAAGGAAAGCTATTTGAATCAACCAACAAACAACACCATTCAGTATTTTCAACAACATACTAGAAATACTTTCTCAAAAACTTGGCTTCGATTTTTTACCACGATACTGATATCTTCTGCTCTAGGTTTAATCTTTGTATATTTTTTCAATATCTATTTCCCCAGCATTATCATCGCTATTCTCAGCATAATTTGGTTGAAGCTTCGGTTAAATCGCCTAAGAAAAATGCAAGAGTTGGAGAGTTTTAAATTTCCAAATCGTATTTGGCTTGCTTTTAAACAAAGACACCCAAACATTCGACAATCTTCTTATCCATTGATTGAAGAAGGTTTTAAAGACTATTTAGCAATTCATTTGTGGCGTAGAGGAGCTTATGCAATGCCTTCACACTCAGTGGATGCGCTATGGCATATATTGATTGAAGAATTTGATGACTTTTATCAGTCCATGAGCCAACGTTTTTTAGGCTATGAACTGATTCATAAACCGCATGATTTACAAGTAACAGAATCACAGCGAGCTGCTCAAAGACAGCAATTGCTCAATACTTGGCATGGGGCATGTGCTTTACATGGATTGAATCCACAAAACACGCAGGTCTTAGCTCGAATTTTTCAGGTTGATGCCCATGTTCGTTGGGAGCGGGGTTTAATTTTTAGCTTACCGTTTATGATGACAATGTATAGCCAAATGATGAGTTCAACTTCAGATTTTCCACAGGCTTCTGCAACATCGTCATGTTCTTCTAGCTCATGTTCAGGATCAAGTTCATCCAGTGATTCGAGCCATTCACATAGTACAAGTTCTGATTCATCTTCCTCTTGTAGTAGTTGTAGCAGCTGTGGAGGAGGCGGTGGTGATTAGCAGCTCCAATCACAGAAAATACATCTGATTTAGATTTTAATTTCAGTGCTTTGTGCTGCCTTTTGGTCTCGTTTATTCCAAGCCTTTTCATGGAAAAAGAATGCAAATGCTTGTACAGTCGGTTCAAGTAAACTTAATGTCACAGCCATCCAAAAATTACCAGTCACTGCATAAGCAACCAGCATTGCTACTGTGATATGCATGATGTAATAGCTTAAGGTTTTTTTGAAAACACGTTGATTGCTTTGTAGGAAATTTTGGATACTCGCCATGAGAATCACCACTTATTAATTCAATAGTTAAATAATAATCATTATCAATTGTAATGTAAAAAGGTTTTTTTGATTAATGTTGATTGGATAAAGCGATATTTTATTCTTTATACATTGCATCGTGATTGTTGATATAGGAATTATTGAGTTCTTTTTAAATCATGGATTTGCTTAATTTATGGTTTAGGACGTACATTTATTGGTCTAAGCTCTATTTTTTCTCGATGATTAAGCCAAGTGCTTTTAAAGTCATTGAAAATATATCATTGATTTAAATACTTTATAAAGGTGATTTTAGGAGCATTTATTTGGATAGAATTAATTCCAAAAAGTTTTTAAATTAATAAAAATGATAAATTAGATTTATGTAAAAACGTGGTTATAATTGAGTGAATGAAAGAATTACCCAGTCCAGTGGAGCATTTCGACATGGCAGGCGAAAACCAAAAAGCAAAAACAGAATCAGTAAAAACTTTGTATGACAAATTGTGGGATGACCATCTTGTAACACAACGTGATGATGGCTCAGCATTACTTTATATCGACCGTCATTTATTGCATGAAGTGACTTCTCCACAAGCATTCGAAGGCTTACAACTTGCTGGACGTAAACCTTGGCGTTTAAGTGCTAACGTTGCAACACCTGACCATAATGTTCCTACATCAACCAAAGAGCGTTCAGAAGGGATTGCTGGGATTGAAGATGATACTTCTCGTATCCAAGTTCAGACCTTAGACGATAACTGTAAAACCTTTAATGTAGTGCAGTTTGACATTAACGATGTGCGTCAAGGTATTGCACATGTCGTTGGACCAGAACAAGGTTTAACTTTACCGGGTATGACGGTGGTATGTGGTGACTCGCATACAGCGACACATGGTGCATTCGGTTGTTTGGCACACGGGATTGGAACATCAGAAGTTGAACATGTATTGGCAACACAATGCTTAGTACAGAAGAAAATGAAAAACATGTTGGTGCGCGTTGACGGAACATTAGGTCAAGGCGTTACCCCAAAAGACGTGGTTTTGGCAATTATTGGTAAAATAGGAACGGCTGGCGGTACTGGGCATGCAATTGAATTTGGTGGTCAGGTATTCCGTGATATGTCGATTGAAGGGCGTATGACTGTGTGCAATATGGCAATCGAAGGCGGTGCGCGTGTTGGTATGGTTGCTGTCGATGACAAAACGATTGAATATGTTAAAGATCGTCCTTATGCACCAACAGGTCAACAGTGGGATGCGGCAGTCGCGTATTGGAATACTTTACATTCTGATGAAAATGCACATTTTGATACGATCGTGGTTTTAAATGGTGAAGAAATTGAACCACAAGTGTCTTGGGGGACTTCTCCTGAGATGGTGATTCCTGTCTCTCAAGCAGTTCCAACTTTGGAACAGGCCAAAGATGATGTACAGCGTAATGACTGGACCCGTGCGTATCAATATATGGGTTTAAATGCAGGTCAGGCATTGGCTGATATTCAATTAGACCGTGTATTCATTGGTTCTTGCACCAACTCACGTATTGAAGATATTCGTGCTGTTGCAGAAGTGGCAAAAGGTAAAAAAGTAGCGTCTAGTATTAAACAGGCCATGGTTGTTCCAGGCTCTGGTTTGGTGAAACAACAAGCGGAAGCGGAAGGTTTAGATAAAATCTTGATCGAAGCTGGTTTTGAGTGGCGTGAGCCAGGTTGTTCAATGTGTTTGGCGATGAATGCTGATAAGTTACAACCGGGTGAACATTGTGCATCGACTTCAAATCGTAACTTTGAAGGCCGTCAGGGCAATGGTGGACGTACTCACCTTGTCAGTCCAGCAATGGCAGCTGCGGCAGCAATTGCAGGTCACTTTGTTGATGTACGTTCATTCTAATCAGGCTTAAGGAGCAAAGAGATGAAAGCTTATACCGTTGAACAGGGTATTGTTGCACCCTTAGACCGTGCCAATGTAGATACCGACTTAATCATTCCAAAACAGTTTTTAAAATCAATTAAACGCACCGGTTTTGGTGATAACTTATTTGATGAATTACGTTATTTAGATGAAGGTTATCCGGGGCAGGATAATTCTAAACGTCCGAAGAATCCTGATTTTATTTTGAATCAGCCACGTTACCAAGCGGCATCTGTGCTTATTTCTCGTGCCAATTTTGGTTGCGGTTCGAGTCGTGAACATGCGCCTTGGGCATTGGAAGAGTATGGTTTTCGTACTGTGATTGCACCAAGCTACGCAGACATCTTTTTCAATAACAGTTTTAAAAATGGCATGTTGCCAGTGATTTTGCCTGAATCTGTTGTGGATCAATTGTTTAAAGAATGTGCTGCTCAGGAAGGCTATCAATTAACTATTGATTTAGAAGCTCAAGAAGTCCGTACACCAAGTGGTGAAGCTTTTAAATTTGAAGTCGATCCATTTCGTAAACACTGTTTATTGAATGGCTTGGATGATATTGGTTTGACTTTACAGGCTGCGGATGAAATTCGTGCTTATGAAGAAAAAACCAAACAATCACGTCCTTGGGTATTTGCTGAAATTCAAGGTTAATTTTCAGCGAACATTTTACACATAGCGTGAATGCCTAACTCTTGCTAACATGCGAGTATAACAAAATGAATGTTGACTCAGTGAAGTGAGGGTTGGGGTTGAGCAATGACTAAGTTTTTGAGTTGCAGTGTTTTAATCGGTTTAACAAGCTTTATGCTTAGTGCGTGTCAATCCACTCAAATGGTTGATTTAATGCGTATCAAGCAAGCTGAAAATAAACATATCAGCCAAAATTCGGTTTCTGTCTATTGTTCAGGTGCAGAGCATTGTGAGTTTGCGCGCTTAAATGATGTGATTATCATGGATGAACGTGCACAACGTGCCAATCGTAGCGCCATTCAAAAGGGTTATCTCAAATTAACGGGTGAGCCTTTAGATCAAAATGGTGTTTATTTAACGATTCCACCTCAGCAATATGAGATGGTGATTCGATTCTATCCAATCACTAAACAACATGCTGAAGTTTTCCATGTTATTCATGATTTTAAAGCAAATCAAAAATACACATTTAAGATGTATCGCTTAAGGTCACAGGGTTCAGGAAGTTTACTGAATGTTTCTTCACCGACACCGCTATGTGTCGATATGATTCAAGAAAAACGGACAATTCGCCGTTTTTGTCGCCCGCATAATGCGGTGACTGGCGTGAGCGAATTTGTTGAACAGAAGATTTAATCTCACATCAGTATAGATACTGAAAAATAAATGGAACTACAAATGTCTAAACAAATTTTGATTTTGGCAGGTGATGGTATCGGTCCTGAGATCGTTGCTGCTGCTGAAAAAGTACTGACACGTGTCAATGATAAATTTAATTTAGGTTTAACATGGGAACAGGGTTTGTTAGGGGGCGCAGCAATTGATGCACATGGCGAACCTTATCCAGCTGTAACAGCGGAGCAAGCGAAAAAAGCAGATGCAATTTTACTGGGTGCTGTAGGCGGTCCAAAATGGGATAATATTGAACGTTCAATTCGCCCAGAACGTGGCTTATTGAAAATTCGTAGTGAATTAAATCTATTTGCTAACTTGCGCCCTGCAATTCTCTATCCGCAATTGGCGGATGCGTCTAGTCTTAAACCAGAGATTGTCTCTGGGTTAGATATCCTTATTGTTCGTGAACTGACGGGTGGCATCTACTTTGGTCAACCACGCGGTATTCGTGAACTCGAAAATGGTGAGAAGCAAGGTTATAACACCGACGTTTATTCAGAGTCTGAAATTAAACGTATCGCAAAAGTTGCTTTTGAAATGGCAAACTTACGCGGCGGTAAAGTTTGTTCAGTGGATAAAGCCAACGTGCTTGAAGTGACTGAGCTTTGGAAGCAGACAGTGACTGCACTTAAAGAACAACAATATCCAAATATTCAACTTTCACATATGTACGTCGATAATGCAGCAATGCAATTGGTTCGTGCGCCAAAACAGTTTGATGTGATTGTGACGGGGAACTTGTTTGGTGACATTCTTTCCGATGAAGCAGCAATGCTAACTGGCTCTATTGGTATGCTTCCATCTGCTTCTTTAGATGAGAATGGCAAAGGTATGTATGAACCTTGTCATGGTTCTGCTCCTGACATTGCTGGCCAAAACGTTGCTAATCCACTTGCAACCATTCTTTCTGTGGCAATGATGCTACGCTACACCTTCCGTGAAGAAGTGGCTGCAAAAGCCATTGAGGATGCTGTAGGGCAAGTTTTAGACCAAGGCTTGCGTACTGGCGATATTATGTCTGATGGTATGCGTAAAGTTGGTACGGCTGAAATGGGCGAGGCTGTCGTTGCAGCGATTGCATAAGCACTTGTTTTAGATACTTACTCATAAAAAACACAGCTTAAGCTGTGTTTTTTATTGTTAAATTTTGACTTCTGATAAGTTTTGATAAAAGTCTATCCATATTCTCGCCATTATACCGATGGGTATTAAATTCGCTTTAAACAGCTAACAGGCTCGACCTAAATACTCGACAGATTCAGCAACACCATCTTTTAATTGAAAAGTGACTTTACAATTAAAATTAATATCATAGCTTGGCGTGCCCATCGTATCATAACGAATCACTGGCATACCGATTGCATTAGGGCCTACAGTCGCATTACCTCCTGCCATTGGGATATTGATTGGTCTAAGGATGGTATAGCTTAAGGTGCTATTACTGGTTTGGACTTTATCGCTTACCTGATATCCCATTGCCTTAAAATTTAAATTGCTTTGAATTTCAGCACTGGTTTTACCAATGAATTGCTGTAAATATTGATCTAAATTTGCAGGTCGGGTGTTTAAGCTTTTACATCCAACAAGTGCAATAGATGCCAATAAAAACATACATACATGTATTTTCATAAGCTTCACCTGATCCATAGTTAACTTAATTTAGAAATGATCTCTACTTAGTATAATAAATATACACGCATATGTATCTAGATCATTTGCTGGGCAAACCAAGTGGTATAGATTTTACTAAAAAAGCGTCAAACAGACTGGACTGGTGAAGCTGTGAAAAGATCAGTTGTATTAAAATTTAGAACAAATTAGTGCTATCAACTTTGAAGTAAATGGATTACAAATGATAAATAGGTATAGGAAACAGATTTTAATGTGTCAGATGTATAGTTGCCAGACGATAAAAGATCGTAAGCAGGAGGGTAAATCTTGTGGATAATGAAAAAGCCACCTAAAAGTGGCTTTTGCTTACACTAAAACTTAGCGTGCACGATATGTAATACGACCTTTTGTTAAATCATATGGTGTCATTTCAACTTTTACATTATCGCCTGTTAAAATACGAATATAGTGTTTACGCATTTTACCAGAAATGTGAGCAATCACTTCGTGACCGTTTTCTAAACGCACACGGAACATAGTATTAGGAAGCGTTTCGGTGACAACGCCTTCGAACTCGATAAGTTCCTCTTTATTGGCCATAGCCTACCTGATGATCAAATTGGAAAGGCGCAAATTATAGGCAATTTTTTGCAGAAAGACAAGAATATTCGGCATTACAAGGCGGTAGATGACTTGAAAATAAGCGAACATATTGTTAAACAATTTCTACAAAAAAAGCGGATAAATATTGTCAGTTTGGTCAATCGACTGTAATCTAAATCAAATGTTTTAAGTATAAATGAATAACATACAAGGAAGGGCACTGCGTGAGTCAGCTAACTGATGCTTCGGTTGTTTTACGATTAGGCTATCAAGCGATCCGTCGTGCAGGATTGCCGACAGAAGAAATATTATCAAAGGCTGGGGTAGCATTGGGTCAGGTTGACCAAAATGCTCGAACACCGTTGAATGCACAATTTGCATTTTGGGTCGCTGCGGAGGAAGTCAGTAATGATCCAGATATTGGTTTACACCTCGGAGAGCACTTGCCACTGTATCGTGGGCAAGTAATCGAACACCTGTTTATTTCAAGTGAAAACTTTGGCGAAGGCTTAAAGCGTGCCTTGGCTTATCAACGTTTAATTAGCGATGCATTTCATGCCAAACTGATCATTGATGACGATGGACGTTGTTATTTAACCAATGGCGAACAACCTTGGGGGGAGAACATCGTTAATCGTCATTTTTCAGAATGTGCTATTTCAGGGATTTTACGCTTCTTTAAATTTATCACTGAAGGACGTTTTGAACCGATTTACATCGATTTTAATTTTACCAATGGTGCTTCTGATGGTGAATATTATCGTGTTTATGGTTGTCCTGTCAGTTTAGGTCAAAAAGAGACGCGTCTTTATTTTGATCCATCAATTTTAGAATATCCATTGTGGCAAGCGGAGCCTGAGTTATTGCAATTGCATGAACAACTTGCAATTGAAAAACTACAAGAGCTTGCACGTTATGATTTAGTGGGTGAAGTACGCCGCGCGATAGGCTCAACCTTGGAAAGTGGTGAAACAACCCTTGAAACTGTTGCTGCACAACTCAGCATTACCCCACGTCGTTTACGTACACAGCTTTCGGAAGCCAACACCAGCTTTCAGCAAATTCTTTCAGATTATCGTTGTCGCTTAGCCAAGAAACTGTTGGCCAATACCACCGAAAGTGTTGAGCGTATTGTTTATTTGACTGGATTCTCTGAGCCAAGTACTTTTTACCGCGCATTTAAACGTTGGACCAATGAAACGCCTGTGGAATATAGAAAGCGTAAACAGCGTTAAGTCGTATGTTTGCGGGAAATGAACTGAACAGTTTTAATATAAAAAATCCTTCTATTGAGAAGGATTTTTTATATGTAGCCGCAAAAATTATTCAGGCATATTTAACCAATGTGGCCCTAACGGTGGTTGAGGCAATTCAAATTGTTCTGGGTAATCTGCATGAATAAAATAAAGTCCATCTGGGGGCGCGGTGATTCCTGCCGCTTTACGATCTTGTGCCGCAAAAATTTCATCAATATGATCCACTTCATATAGACCTTGGCCAATCTCAAGTAAGCAGCCCATGATATTACGTACCATGTGGTGTAAGAAGCCATCTGCCTGAATATCGAGAACTAGATAGTTGCCATGGCGAATTAAGCGACAATGTTTGACATGACGTACAGGTTGATTGGACTGACATGCCGCAGCACGAAAGCTTTCAAAATTATGCGTACCTTGAAATTTTTGCGCAGCTTCAATCATCTTATCCACATCGAGTGGATAATAGGCATGTGTCACTTGTTTATGTAACAGGGCTGGGCGATTTGCCGATTGATAGACCACATAACGATAACGACGTGCCTTTGCCTTAAAGCGTGCATGGAAATCGTTATCCATTTCTTTAATCCATTGGATTGAAATGTCTTTGGGCAATTGACTATTTGAACCCATTAACCAGCCACGTATAGGGCGAATCGCATTGGTGTCGAAGTGGGCCACCATATTGGTCGCATGGACACCCGCGTCAGTACGACCTGCACCATGTAAAATAATGGGCTCGTCGGCAATTTTACTGAGCACCTTTTCCATGGTTTCCTGAATACTACGTACGCCAGGCTGTTGAGTTTGCCAACCTTTATATCGCATGCCACAAAACTCAATACCAATTGCAAAACGTTGCATAAATACCTCTATTCAGGATGATCATACCAATGGTCATGCCATTGTTCCGAAGAAGGGTATTGTAAATAAATTTTAACAATTTTGGCATAAAGATCTGCTTGGCTCAGTGCATCACTGACTAAAATTTTTGAATCTTTGATCCATTGGCTAATCGCATAGCGTTGATCCATGCCACCTAGAGGCACTTGAGTCGATAAAATGATTTGGCAGCCATTTTCCTGCAAGCTTTTAATTTTTTGGATAATGCCCGCATTTATGGCTAAATTACCTACCCCATAAGCTTGAATAATCAGGAAATGCGGAGCATGTTTGGAGAAAATTTCCAGATTATGTTCAAACTGTAATATTTCAGTCGGCACCATCATCCAATTGATGATATTGAGCGATTTGGCTTTTTCAATATGTGAAAGTTGTACCTGAATGACGGAATGATCTACCGCTATTTGTTGTTCGGCTTTGAGTCCTTTAAACGCATCTAAAGCAGTGCTATGAGCTTTTAATGTGGTTCTTGCATGAATCACTTGATGGTAGAAAGCCAAATACACACCTACAGGAAGTCTAGTAACGGCATCCAGTGCGGTATTTAAATTATCCAGCGCATCGGTGAATTCTCGAGTATTGTCCCCTTGAATATTGAGCAGTGGATATTGGCTTCCAGTAAGGACGACATGACAGGACTCAGCTAAAAAGCGTGATAAGGTCGCCGCAGCATAACTGAGCGTATCTGTGCCATGAATAATGACAAAGTGCTGGAAATTTTGGAGTTGTAGGCTTTGTATTTGTTGAATAAGCATAAGCCAGTCAATTGCCGTGCATGCACTACTGTCTTTAATACTGGGCGCCTTAAAGCACTCAATTTTAAACTGAGGTGCTAAGACCTTTTTGAGTTGGGGAATAAACTCAGCATCAGGCATCGGCGCTAAAGGCTCGCCAATACAGCCAAAAGTTCCACCCATGTAAATTAAAGCAATTTTTTTGTTCATAATAAAAAAGCAGCCATTCATGACTGCTTTATCTTAAGACGAATAGATTTAAGAAGCTATTTGATTGAGTAAATTTTGTGATTGTTGGCGTTGTTCAGCGGTATACGCTGCTTCATTTTGTGAGAGTAGCTCACGAACGGAAGCGTATGCACCCAAATTTAGATATTGTTGAGCAAGGTCTAAATTTAATTGAACTTCATTCACTTGAGCCAGCTCAGGGAATGAATGGAGTAATGGGTCGTTTACATCTATGGCCAGACTGGTTTCAGCTTCACTAGGCGTTTCAAGGTTAAGTGTTGCTGTGCTATGCACTTGCTCAACTGTTTCAGATTTTGGATCTAAATCAAAACTAAAAGTAGGCTGTGTTTCTGGTTCAGTAGGCGTGAGTTTAAATTCAAAATCACGTACTGGTGTATTTTCTTCAGTAGCTACTGGCGTAATCGGTTCAGCAAAATCAAGTTTGAATTCTGGTGCGATTTCAACTTCTGCTGCTTTTTCAACTGGAGCTGCTGTAGGTTCATTTGCTGTAAACGTGAACTCTAACGGTTTGACAGTTTCAGTTTTAATTTCTGGGGCAGGAGGAACTACTTCAAAAGAAAGCTCAGATGTTGCTGTTGGCGCTTTTTCAGGTGCAGGATCTAGATTAAATTCTAAAGGCTGAACAGGTTGTTGCGGTGTCTCAACTTTCTGTTCAACAAGCGTTGAATGATCGAATTCTAGCGCATCGACTTGTGCTAGATTTTGCGTTTCGGTTTTAGATACAGCGGGTTGTGAAATTGTTTCTGTATTTTCAATCAAGGCATCAAAGGCAGCTGTATTTTTGCTTTCTGGCACGACAGGGCTTGATGGCTCAAAAGCAATCGATTCAACTGGCTGATCAGCTTGATTGGCTTTTCGTCGTTCTTCGGCTTGAATGACGATTTCGTCTAAGCCCAATGAACGAATATGATTAATCAACTGATTCACTGCAAATTCATCTTTTTGTGCCAGATGCACATCTAAAAGATAAAGATAAAGTTCATGTTGAGCATTGTCTTGGTTTAAAACTTGATTGATTTTTGCTTCAGCAGAGAAATAGTTTTTCTCAGCAATCAGCTTTTCAATATTACTTTTTAATTCAGGGCTTAATGGTTTTGTTGCTTGTTTAACAATAACTTCATCTTCAACAACAGTGGTCTGTTGTTTTTTTGAGGTACGCGCAGTACGTGCAACATTTTTCTTTGACGTCTTTTTATTGTTACTTTTTTTGTTACTGGTATTGGCGCTCTCTTTATTGGCATCCTCTCGTTTTTTGAGCACGATCGCCACGACCAAGAGTAGAACAAATGGAATCACATACAACAACATTTTATTTCCCCTTCATTGAGCACAATGAATCAATATTTTGAATATCCTAACTATTTGGTTTTTTTTGCATTCTGCTGTTGTAATTGCTGTTGCAATTGAGCGAGCTGAGCATTTAATAATTGAATTCGCTGATTCTTTTGTTGTAAACCTGCTGCAAGTTGGTTCACATTCTCCTGTAATTTAACCGTTTTTTCACGAGAAGTCATAACTTTTGTAGATAATTCAGTAGTGGTCTGATTCAACTGTGTATTTTGCTTTCCTTGACTCTGAGCAGCGGGTTGTTCATTGTCTGCGACTAAACTCATTTCTGCTTGATCTAAACGATATTTGGCAGAACCCGATTGCTTTTTGGCAATTTCAGGTGTAGCCGTTGCAACTTTATTTTTGCTTTGTGGTATTTGACGATAGCTGGCGGCAAGATTGAGTGCAGCACCACGACGAATACGGTTTACATCACCTTGAATAAACGCATTGGCATTATTTGCTTTAATTTGTCGCATCACTTCTGGAACGCTTTGATTGGTTTCTGCTGCAATACGAGATGCAATTTTCCACAGTGACTCATTGGCCTGAACAATATGCTTAGGTTGTTTATCTAATGCTTTATTGGCTTTTTCCTGTTTAAGCGCTTTTTGTGACTCCGCTTTCGATTTCGCTACGCGAGGCTCATTCGATTTTGCTTGCTTGGTCTCAGCTTTGGAATCTTTTGGCTTTTGTGATTCTGCTTTTTGCTCGTCTAATTTAGCGGGTGGGGTCTGAGCTTTTGCAGATTGCACTGGTGCTTTTTCGGTTGGTGGCTGAGGCACTTGTTGTACAGTTACCGCCATTGTTTGTGGCGTATTCTGAGCACTGCTTTGATGATTGCTTTGACGAGAGTTCGGAGTATTGGTTGTAGCCGCTGGCGGTGTTTTTGTCGCAACTGTGGTTGGTTTTTGTTCTGTTTTGAGAGCTGGTGGTGCAATCACATTAATTGCTAAAGTACCAGCTGAATCCGTTGTCGTCGTTGCTTTGGTTGCCATAGCTGGTGGAGTTACGACTTCTGGCGTTGTCACGTGGTATTGCGTGCTGGTTGGTAAATTTAATGCAATATCTTTTTCGCTGACGATGATTTGAGGCGTCAGAGGCTTTTCTTTGACTAAAGCATTGCTCATTGGAGCAGGAACGTTACTACGCCCACGGGTCAATGGGGCTTTGACTTGCTGAATATGGGTCGCACTCCCTTCTTTGACTTTTAATAATATATTTAATTCAGACTCAACAATCGGACGAGAAGAGGTAATCACAATCACCCCAGTGCCATCTCCTGAACGACGAGTATAAAAATTTAAATGTCCAGGTGCTTGCGTGGAAATACCAATATTTTGAATATCATCTGCATCAGCTAATCCGACTTCTATTTTTTCATTTGGATTTGCATTACTAAACTTCATTTCAGCATAAAGCAGATCACCAGCCCCTGATTGAACTTGGATCGGGTCTATTGTAATCGCACTCACCGCTTGCGACGTCATGATGGCTAAAATGGCAATTTTTAATTTGTTATATACAGTCATCTCTATCCATTGCTCTGACAAAGTTCAAGGCATCCCCATAATACAATATTTAGCTGTAGTCTATATGTAAAATATTAACATTAGAGTTACATAAATATAGTTACATAAAAAAGCCGATCAAGATAGATCGGCTTTTTCATTGTTTATGAGTTTTTTGTGACTTTAAGCATTTTTATAATCTATTAAGATACGTAACATACGACGTAAAGGCTCAGCAGCACCCCAAAGTAATTGGTCACCTACAGTGAATGCGCCTAAATACTCTTTACCCATATTTAATTTACGTAAACGACCTACTGGCACAGATAGAGTTCCTGTTACAGCGACTGGAGTAAGATCCGTCATTGATGCATCACGTGTATTTGGAACCACTTTTGCCCATTGGTTAGACTGACGAATCATGTCTTCAATCTCATCAAGCGGAACATCTTTTTTCAATTTCAATGTTAAGGCTTGAGAGTGACAACGCATTGCACCAATACGTACACAGTGACCATCAATTGGAACAATCTGAGCATTCCCTAAGATCTTGTTGGTTTCAACTTGACCTTTCCACTCTTCTTTAGATTGACCGCTTTCAAGTTGCTTATCAATATAAGGGATCAACGAACCCGCTAAAGGCACACCAAAGTTTGCTTTCGGGAAACCTTCGCCACGTTGTAATTCGGCAATTCGGCTGTCGATGTCTAAAATCGCAGAACGTGGATCATCTAACAAGTCTTGAGTATTGTTATATAAATAGCCCATACCTGTGATCAGCTCACGCATGTTTTGCGCGCCAGCACCTGAAGCGGCTTGATACGTCATCGCCGTCATCCATTCCACCAAATTGTGTTGGAACAGTGAACCCATGCCCATCAACATCAAAGAAACCGTACAGTTACCGCCAACAAATGTTTTAATACCATTGACCAAACCGTCTTTGATAACATTTAAGTTGACTGGGTCGAGTACGATGATTGCTTCATCATCCATACGTAATGTAGAAGCTGCATCGATCCAATAGCCTTTCCAACCTTCAGCTTTTAGCTGAGGAAAGACTTCTGATGTATAGTCGCCACCTTGACAGGTAATAATGACATCCATTTGCTTCAGACTGGTAATGTCCGTCGCTTCCATAAGTGCTGGAGCAGTTTTACCACCAAAAGCAGGCGATTCACCACCTGCGTTACTGGTAGAGAAATAGAATGGCTCAAAATGAGCAAAATCATTCTCTTCAACCATACGTTGCATAAGGACAGAACCAACCATCCCGCGCCAACCGACCAGACCTACTTTCATGTCACTTTGCCTCGGTGCGTTAAAAAATAAAAGGGGGTTTGAGTGTATCAAAAGAGTGTGTAACTGCAATAGCATACACAATGAAAACACAACTATATTGTGCAATATATCTTGTTTATGATACATGCAAAATTGATATTAATTTATGAATCATTCAAAAATTAAGAATATAAGAGTGACAAAATATGATCTGGATAGAAGTACTTGCGTTGATCGTGATTTGGCTAAGTTTCTGGTCACTGATTCCCCGTGATGAATGGTGGTTTAGAGGTGCTGATTTTCCACGCTTGCAGATATTATTTGTTGGTTTGATTGCCTTGGTCTTGATGTTGTTTTGGACAGCGCCGTGGGACTTGGCTCGTGAAGTGATTTTATTTTTATTGATAGCTGCCTTAGCTTTTCAATTAAAGATGGTTTTGCCTTATACCTACATTTGGAAGAAACAAGTCAAACAGGTGAGCAAAGATCAGCTTAATCCTGATCAGCAAATTTCAGTGATTGTGTCGAATGTGCTGACACCGAATGATCAATATCACTTATTGCTTGAGCAAATTGAACAGCACCAGCCAGATATTGTTTTGACACTTGAAACTGATCAAACTTGGCAAAATGAATTGGCTCAAATTGAAAAAGACTATCCTTATCGTGTGGCTATACCTTTAGACAATCTCTATGGGATGCATTTGTATAGCAAACTCAAGCTGGTCGATACAGAGGTTAAATTCATTCTCAGTGATGAAATTCCGTCTATTCATACCACGGTGATTTTACCATCTGGGCAAGCGGTGCAACTGTATTGTTTACATCCCAAACCACCTAGCCCAACAGAAGCCAAAGACTCAACTTTACGTGATGCTGAATTGCTTATTGTGGGGGATCAGATCAAAGACTTGGATGAGAGCTGTATTGTTATGGGGGATTTAAACGATGTTGCTTGGTCACGCACAACACGTTTATTTCAGCGTATTAGTGGTTTGCTTGACCCACGTGTGGGGCGCAGATATATCAACACCTTCCATGCTGACTATAAATTTTTGAGATGGTCTTTGGATCATTTATTTCACAGTACAGATTTTGCTTTAGTACATATGCAACGACTGCCTCATGTGGGTTCAGATCATTTTCCAATTTATGTGGTATTACAAACAGGGCGTATTTTTGAGCAAACTCAAGAAGAGTTAGAGCAAACTGATGCAGATGAAAGGGAAGCGCAAGAGGCAATTCAGGAAGGGATTGAAAAAGCAGAGAAAGAGGAGAAGTTGGTGACTGATGAAATTGCGCAAAGTTATAAAGCTGGAACCTGATTGTCTGACAATAAAATTAAAAAATGGCTGATTTTTGTAAGCAATTACTTACATGGATTTAGGCCCTAAGCGGATAGCATGCAAAGCATATTCGTTTTAATCTTTACTTATCGACACAGGGAATGAGAACGGAAAATCTCACTAAGGAAGACGAAGTCGATGGAGCAATCATCAAGGATTTGATGTTGGAATGGATAACCAAGAAAATAAGAATAAGATGTGAAAGCACAACCTCATGAACCCGAGTTTTGCAGGATGCAGAACTCGGGTTATGCTTTATTTATGGTATATAATTTAGAATAGACAAGATTGAAAATAAAAAAGAGTGGCTATGTTTCTCGCAAAAGTTCAAGAGTTTGCTTCAAGTCTTAAACATTTTACTGGTTTAAGTAGTGATGCTTTATTTATCTATGCAGGTTTAATCATCTATTTTATTGTTGCTGCAATTCATAAAAGACAACTTAAATCAAATCTTGCGATTATCGCCACAGTGGTACTTGCCTTTGTAATAGAAATCTTTAATGCACGCGCAGATATTTTTGGTAGAGGTTATTGGCGTATTTGGGAAAGTATCCATAGCATAGTCAATATGATTTTTTGGCCTTATGTGATTTGGGCGATGGCACGTTTTCGGGTATGGAAAGGTTAGGTCTTTCTACTTAACCTGCTTATGATCCAGATTGTTTTTTATTTTCCATAATGTTGATTTAAGGCGTCCATTTCAGCAGAAATTTTTTGTTGAAGTGCCATTGAACGTTTACCAAGTTGCTTAAATTCATCACTAGGTGCATTTGCATTAAAATCTGAGGCTGTTGAAAGCGTATACATTTTTTGACTGGTGATTAAATTATCAATCATCTGTGTGCGTAGACTTTGTACTTCACTACTTTTTAAATTTAATGCCATAATTTGTTGTTGAGTTGTCGCTTGTATATCATTGGCTTTGAGTAAAATCTGCTGGCGTTTTTCAGGTTGGGGTGCAGCTGATTGAAGCTCTGCTCTTAATTGAAGTGCTTGAGTATTTGCTTGATTGACGATCTGATTAAGTTGAGCCAAGTCTGTTGTAATCTCTGTTGCATTGGCTGTACTCAGTTCAGTCGCTTTGCTTTTCCAATTGCCCCCAGTTGTTGCACTAGGCGTAGTTTCTGATGTTTTGTTTTGGGCGATATCTACTTTTTGCTCTGAACATGCGGTAAACATCAAACTGAAACTGATCAAACATGAAAAAAGAACTTTATTGGTGATATTCATTGTTTTATTTTCCTTAAATTTGAATTTATTATTGATAAATCTTAATTCGCTTTGTTTGATCAAAAAGTGGGCATGTGTAACTAGACGCAGTTCGCCATGAACGATGCTATTTAGACGCCAGATGACCAAAATAAAAAAGGAGATATTTTATATCTCCTGATTGTTAAAACAAAAACACTTAAACTTAATAGATTTTCTGGTAGCCTTTTGGACGTGTTTTAAAGCGACGATGAAACCACATATATTGTGTCGGTGCGATCCGTAGTTGATTTTCAATGATTTTATTGACACGAATCGCATCATCCATTTCATCTTCACTGGGTAATGGATCAACAGCAGGTTCAATAAGTACATGATATTTTGGATCTTTGATATCACCATCACGATAAAAATACAGTGGGATTGCGACAGCTTTTGATATTTTCAATAAACGTCGATGCGCCGTTACCGTTGCAGCGGGCGTACCAAAAAAGGGAGCCATCACCCCTTGTTTTAATCCAAAATCCTGATCTGGACTATACCAAATGGCATCACCTTCTTTCAGATGGCGAATCAATCCACGCATATCATCATGATCAATCTGCGCTTTATAAATCGTTGCACGACAACGATAAATCAGCATATCGAGTAAAGGATTATTCTGTGGGCGATACACCACATCGGGTTCAAAAAATTGTGCACATAAATAACCACCAGCATCAAGCATGGTGCTATGAGTGCCGAGTAGCAGTATACCTTGACCGTTTTGTTTGGCCTGTTGGATATGCTCTAGCCCTTCAATGCTGACACGGTTTTTAAACCATTGTGGTGAATACCATGCATTTAAAGTTTCAAAGACCCCAATCATTTGATCAACAAAGACTTGTCTTGAGTTGTCGATGACTTGCTCAGGTGACCATTCTGGAAAGCAGACTTCTAAATTACGTGTTGTTGTTTCACGACGTGATTTTAGTCGATTAAAGGCAATATTGCCCAACAATGTCGCTAAGCGATACTGAATTGCCCAAGGCAAGATCGCGAGCATCATCAAAAATACAATCGCAATCCAGATTCCCCAATATTTCGGATGTAAAAATGCCCAATAAAATTTTCCAGGCTCGTATTGATGCTTTTTACTCATAGCAGTTTTGTAAATTTTGGGGGAAGTTAAAACTGAAAGGAGTGTAGCATGAAGCGGTTTAAAGAAGAAAATTCAAGATGTCATTCACTCTCATTGAGGATACGCAAGGAAGCATGACGTGAAAATAATTCGGTTAATTCAAGGTGATATTACAGTTCAAAAGGTGGATGCAATTGTAAATGCTGCCAATACCTCGTTACTTGGCGGTGGTGGTGTGGATGGTGCAATTCATCGAAAAGGTGGTTCTGCTATTTTGGAGGATTGTCAAAAGATCCGAGCTCGACAGGGTGGTTGTACAGTTGGTGAAGCAGTGATTACCACAGCGGGGTTGTTGCCCTGTAATTATGTGATTCATACCGTGGGCCCCACTTGGCAAGATGGACAGCATGCTGAAAATGAACTTCTTGAGAAAGCCTATCTCAATAGCTTAAGACTCGCTGAGCAACATCAGCTAAAAACACTGGCATTTCCGAATATTTCAACAGGGATTTATCGTTTTCCTAAATCAGAGGCAGCATTTATCGCCATAAACAGCGTGACTGAATTTTTAAGCCAGAGGAACAACTTAGAGGAAGTCAGTTTCGTGTGTTTTGATTTGGAAAATTTTAAAATCTATCGCCAGCATCTTGCTGAGATTGATCAAAAGCAAGTGCATGTTTTAGGTATATAATCGCAGTTATTCACTGACTATTTTAGACAACCTTGCGATGAGAGATACCTACTTAGACAGTTGTAAGGCAACACTGATATTTCTTGTGGTTCTCGGGCATTTTCTAGAACGCATGATCGGTTGGAAAGATCCGACTGATCATGTCTTATTAGGTACGATTTATTTTGTACATATGCCTGCTTTTATCTTTATTTCGGGCATGTTGTTTAAAGACAGTAAATGGTTTAAGAATATTTTATTTTTTGTCGCGCTCTATTTACCCTTTCAAATTCTATTTCCTGCATTTGATGCCATCTGGTCAGGTAAATTTCAGCTCAATTGGAATGTGTTTGAACGACCTTATTGGATCTTATGGTATCTATTGGGCATGATGGTATGGACAACGCTTACCCATTTTTTGATAAAAACAAAATTTGCACTGCTGATTGCACTGATTCTTGCTTTATGTGTCGGCTTAAGCCCATGGAACAATTACCAATACTCAATCGGAAGAATTTTTAGCTTCTTTCCATTTTTTATTGTGGGTGCACTTTATGGCAAAACTATTGTCGAGAAAATTCAGCAATTTAAATTCACTCAAATTTTAGCTGGATTCATCGTGATGGGTATTGCAAGCTTGGTGTATTTCACCCAAATCAATCCATTTTGGTTATATGACAGTTTAAGTTATCAGCAACTTAAGGTAAGTATGTGGGATGGTACTTGGATCAGAATAGGCTGTCTTTTGGTGTCGAGTTTGGGCATTTTCGCGATGTTTGCATGGACAAAATTATTAAATATTGGCTGTGTGCAACTTGGAAAAAACACCTTGGCGGTGTATTTGCTACATGGTTTTGTGGTGATGTTGATTGCACGTTATTGGCAACTGGATTTTAATATTTTTGTGGAAATTGGGATTTGTATTGGTTTATCTGTATTGACCTGCTGGATGTTACAACAGCAATTTTTTGATATTTTATTAAGAAAATTATCTTTATGGTTAATCAAACCTGTTGAAAAATTCGGTTTAAAGTAGCGAATGGATTTGACGCGATCCAGAGCATTCGCCAAAAATTTAAAAGCTACACTGTTGGTGTAGCTTTTAAGCATGAGGATCATAATTTTATAAAGCGACAGTTTTAAAACAACGTTTTAAAGTGGATTATTTGGTTGCTGCTTTACCCTCTACTTTTTTTGCTGTTGCTGATTTTTGTGCAGCGGCATGGTGTTTTTGACTATGACCAGCTTTATGTTGTTTTTGCATTTGATGGGTTTTAACTGCTTGAGTCGAATGCTGTGCTGGAGTTGCTGCCATTGCAGAACCTGCGAAAATTGCTGTGGTGAATGCTGCAACAAGTAATGATGTAACTTTTTTCATGATCATATTCTCACTAAATAATTCGAGATCTGGACTAGATTCGATAATCATATCTTGGTGGATTTGTATGGAAACATCATGAAGTGCTTGTAGCGAAATTCAGTATAAATGAAATGATCATGGGTAAGATGAGTGGGGAATGGTAAGTACTTTGATTTTTTAAGTTTTATTTAATTTTAATCAGTAAAGTATTGCCATCATTTTAACTTGAACTAAGCCATTTAAATAAGTGCATTTATTTTCAAAAATGAAGGAGTTTGTTATATATCATTTAAAGTATTATTTAGATAACGAAATTCTGATTACAGACTTAAATTGAGCATTTTGATCTTTTACTGCTACTCCACTATTGGAATGCCCCTCACATGAATAAGACAATCAGAAGAGCAACCATAAAGGACTTAATTGCAATTACCCAATTGATAGCGCCTTTTATTGATGAATTTGCAATTAATGACAGTGGGCGACAACTGTTTTGCGTAAGTATGATTGAAAAAATGCTTGAGAATCCTGAAATTCACTATTTTGTTTATAGCGATCATCAGCTGATGATCGGTGTTATTGCATATAAGAATCCTGCCCATTTGGTTCATTTCTTTATATCGAAAGAGAAGCAAGCTCAGGGAATTGGCCGAACAATGTGGGACTTTATTTTGCAGGAGGTGAAAAAGTCTGGTGTTTCAGTATTTACGGTAAATTCAAGCTGTAATGCACAAGCTGTTTATGAACGATTTGGCTTTGTGGTGAAAGATGAAACCATTGAAAATCATGGGTTACGTTATGTTCCAATGTCTTTAAATCTGGTTAATACATAAAGCTGAAAATATGTGTTGTATATCTATAAGATAATTGATTAATGTTGTTGGTTTTAATGTCGGCAGGCTCAATAAAAACTCCGCATATTTGCGGAGTTTTTATTTAAAGATTTTAGAAGAATTAACCTTTGGTCATTTCTTCTAATGCATCCCAACGCTCCATTTTTTCAAGCATCAGTTCATCAATCTCGCCGAGTCGTTGCGACGCTTTGGTGGCTGCATCTGCATCAGTCACAAACCAAGAACCATCTGCAAGTTTTGCAGTCAGTTCAGCTTGTTCTTTTTCCAAAGCTTCAATTTCTGCGGGTAATTGTTCTAAAGTGCGTTGATCTTTATAACTCAACTTCACTTTTTTAACGGCTGGTTCAGCAGGCGTCGCAGCAGCTTCCGCTTTAGCAATGGCTTTTTTTACATCACTTTTCTGATCGACAACACGTTGATCTGGGCGTTGTTCTAGATAGTCTTGATAGCCACCAATGTATTCATCGATATTGCCTTTACCATCAAATACCCAAGTTGATGTCACAACATTGTCCATAAATGCACGGTCATGTGAGATCAATAATAAAGTCCCTTTATAATCACTCAACATCTCTTCGAGTAATTCTAAAGTCACCATGTCTAAGTCATTGGTTGGCTCATCCATCACAATAAGGTTAGACGGTTTAAGCAATAACTTCGCCAAAAGGATACGGTTACGCTCACCACCTGAAAGTGCTTTTACTGGAGTACGCGCGCGTTCAGGCGAGAATAAAAAGTCTTGTAAATAGCTGTAGATATGACGGCGACCACCATTAACATCGACAAAGTCTGAGCCTTCAGACACGTTGGCCATTACTGATTTTTCAAGATCTAGCGCATTACGTAATTGGTCAAAATAAGCCACTTCAAGCTGTGTACCTGTTTTTACCGAACCGCCATGTTCAAGTTCACCTAAAATGGCTTTAATCAAGGTGGTTTTACCTACACCATTATCACCGACTAAACCAATACGGTCGCCACGCAGTACTAACGCAGAGAAATCTTTAATAATTGGTGCATTATCACCAAAAGCCACACTTAAGTGTTCAATATCAAAGACCAATTTACCTGAACGATTTGCCTCTTGAGTCGCCATGCTCACTTTACCTTGTTGTGAGCGACGTGCTTTAGATTGTTCACGTAAATCTTTTAATGCACGTACACGACCTTCGTTACGGGTACGACGTGCTTTGATCCCTTGACGAATCCAAGTTTCCTCTTCAGCCAAGCGTTTATCAAACAGTGCATTCTGCTTTTCTTCAGCTTCCATTTGCTGTGCTTTTAAGTCGAGGTAGCGTGAATAGTTTCCTTCATAACTACGTAACACACCACGATCTAACTCCACAATACGTGTCGCAATACTGTCAACAAAAGCACGGTCATGGGAAATAAATAATAGGGTGAGATTGTTTTGATCGAGTAAGAATTTCTCTAACCATTCAATACTTTCTACGTCCAAATGGTTGGTTGGTTCGTCAAGTAATAAAACATCAGGTTGCGTCAACAATGCACGTGCTAAAAGTACACGGCGTTTACGTCCACCTGATAAATCAGCTAAATCAGCTTCAGGATCTAAGCCCATTTTGCTTAAGATAGAATTTACTTTGGTTTCTAAGGCCCAACCATCGAGCAAATCCAGCTTATGTTGTAGGTTGCCCATACGATCACAAGCTTCCATATCACCTAATACACAAGCATCGCTGGCTTCGTGGTATTCTTTTAGGACGAGCGCGGCTTCTCCTGCACCTTCGGCAACAATATCTGCAACTTTGCCCGAATCCATCGGTACATCCTGAGCAAGCATAGAAATCGTAATACCATTTTGTAATGCAATTTCACCTTGATCAGGCAATAAACTTCCCTCAATCAGTTTGAGTAAAGTAGACTTACCTTCACCGTTACGACCAATCAGACAGACTCGTTCGCCTCGTTCTAAATTGAAGTTTGCGCCATCGAGCAGGGCAGGTCCACCAAACGCAAGTTGGACATCCCTTATAGTAATATAGGCCATACGGTTTCCTAAACATCCCACACTGAGGACTAAAAATGACTAAACATAAAAATATTGATGATCAGGCGTCATTTTCCGCACCCATAGAAGATTTGCAAGTCCGAATTGCATTTTTAGATGATTTAGTCGAACAATTAAATGATCAAGTGGTACAACAAAGCTTGGAACTCGCTGATTTAAAAAAACAAATGCAGTTAATTTACCAACGTATAGAATCTGCTGATTTGTCAGAAGGTATTGCAGCATTTGACCCAATGACCAATCGTCCTCCGCATTATTGATGCAACGGATGTGAAATATGGGGCTGAGGTGTGCTGAATCAGGTGTAAATTCACACATAGCAGTGATATTGGCAAAGGATTTGCATAACGCAAGCGCTAAATTTGTGGGTTAAAATGGATTATGAACTTAAAAAACCTCGAAGCATTTTATTGGGTGGTGACCTTAAACAGTTTTAATAAAGCCGCAACAAAGCTTCACACGACACAGCCTGCAATTTCTCAAAAAATTACTGCGATTGAAAATGATCTCGGTTTTAAAGTGCTTGATCGCAGTTCTCGTCAAATCAAAGCCACGCATAAGGGCATGACCTTATTTAAATATGCTGAAAAGTTTATGCGACTGGAAACAGACTTGGTGGCTGAACTTACAGAAAGTCAGTATTTAACAGGAACGATTCGTTTAGGGGTTTCTGAAACGATTGTCCATACTTGGCTAGTGGAGTATATGGAGCAAGTCCAGCAAGAGTTTCCCAAAGTTTCCATCGAAATCGTGGTGAATTTAACTCCAGATTTACAAGAAGGTGTACGCATTGGTGATTTGGATATGGCGTTTTTACTGGGACCAACTTTGCCTTTTGAATGTATAGAACGTTCATTGTGTGATTTTGAATTAAGTTTTCTGGCATCACCTTCATTTAAAGGTGGAATCGGGCAGATGTCATTGCGGACATTGATGTCGCATACCATTTTAACCTATCCAAGAATTACCTATCCTTATAAAGAGCTCAAAGCCAAAATGAAAGAACAGAAGATCGATGAACCGCTATCCATCACAAGTTATTCATTGGTCACATTATTACGTTTAGCTGAACAAGGCTTAGGGATTGCAGTGGTACCTAAACTAACGGCAATCAAAGAAATTTTAGATGGGCGATTGGAAATTTTGGATACGCCAATCCAATTAAAGACATTCCACTTTACCGCAATCTATACACAAGGCAATAACACCGCATTAAAAGAAAAGTTGACGGATTTAGCGGTTTTAACTTCGGAAAATGCCATGAAAAAGCTGAATAATAAAATTAGATAATGAACAATAAAACGGCATTTTATGCAGCTTTGGTTTTGATTTAAAAATTGCAAAAATATGAAATATTGATAATGAGAACTTATAGAAACTGATAAACATTCATTATTAAATGATTTTAAAAATAATAAAAACATATAAATTCAATATCTTATGTTTAATGAATTTTGGATAAAGTCTTATTGTGGCTGACCTTCGCCTATGCTTTTATTTGAAATACAGATTTGGTTCAGCATAACCAGAAAATCTTAAAAGTTTAAAGGATTAAAGAATTTCGTATTTTAGAAAAATAGATGTTCTTTGTTTCACTTGAAATAGCGTTGATTAAGCTCAAATGGATGAGGAACGCCTACATGTCTTTATTGAAATCTTCTTTTTTGTCTGACCGTCAATGGGCAATTGTTGCATCTATCTTTATGATGGCAACGTCTGCGATGGGGCCAGGCTTTCTAACCCAAACCGCTGTATTTACAGTGAAATTAGGTGCTGCATTTGGTTTTGCAATCCTAGTTTCAATCATTATTGATTACGTTGTGCAGCAAAACATTTGGCGTGTGGTCACCTTAACGCAAATGCGTGCTTCAGATATTGCCAATAAAGCCTTACCGGGGAGCGGTTACTTACTCGCATTTCTGGTCATTTTAGGTGGGTTTTTCTTTAGTATCGGTAACATTGCAGGTGCTGCACTGGGCTTAAATGCACTCTTTGGGTTGGATACCAAGGTCGGCGGCGTGCTGAGTGGTGCTTTGGCAATTCTGATTTTTGCTTCCAGAAAAGCCACACTGGCGATGGACAAGAGCATGATTATTTTGGGGTTACTCAAAATCGTTTTGATCGTGATCGTTGCATTTATTGTCATGCCACCTGTGGGGCAAGCTGTTCAACAAACTTTTGCACCTGATCAAATTGATTTCGCCATCATTACAACCATTGTTGGCGGTACAGTGGGCGGTTATATCTGCTACGCAGGCGCGCACCGTTTATTGGACAAAGGTGCTGTAGGACCAGAAAATATTGATGAAGTGGCCAGAGCCGCAACCAAAGGTATTGTGGTGGTTGGGATCATGCGTTATGTATTGTTCTTGGCATTCTTAGGGGTTGTGGTCAGCGGCGCAAATATCGATTTAGCAAGTCACGATGCCAACCCAGCTGCGCAAGCATTCCAATATGCTGCGGGTACATTTGGTTTTAAACTGTTTGGCTTGATTTTTTGGGCAGCGGGAATCAGTAGCACAATTGGTGCAGCCTATACCTCTGTTTCATTTATGTCCGCATTTAAACAGAACTTAACCACCAAACATACCAACTACCTCACCATTAGCTTTATCTCTTTAGCCTTGTTGCTTTACGTGATTCTAGGTGCAACACCAGCGGGCTTACTGATCTTTGTGGGTGGTTTTAATGGTTTGGTATTACCAATTGGTTTAACGATTTTTGTCTATGTTGCGGCATGTCGTAAAGACATGATGGGTAATTATAATTATCCAAAATGGTTGCTGGTTTTGGGTGTATTAACCTGCTTACTCACATGGTGGATGGGTTATATGTCATTCACGACGGTATTTAATTACCTCACCAAGCTCTAATCAACTTCACACTCAATTGAAAAGGAATGATCACAATGTATGTCGATTTAAATAGTGACTTGGGTGAAAGTTTTGGCTCATGGAAAATGGGCAATGATGAGCAAATTTTACCTGTGGTCAGTAGCGCCAATATTGCCTGTGGCTTTCATGCAGGTGACCCGTTGGGAATATTGAAAACGCTTCAACAAGCGGTGAAGTTAGATGTCACGATTGGTGCGCATGTTTCCTACCCAGATTTGGTTGGTTTTGGTCGCCGTAATATGGATCTGTCTCAAGACGAGCTGATTGCAGATGTGCTCTATCAAATTTCGGCACTTGACGGTTTGGCAAAAGTTGCTGGCTCCAAAGTGCAATATGTCAAGCCGCATGGGGCGTTGTATAACACCATTGCCAAAGATGCTGTACAAGCCGAAGCCGTGATTGAAGCCATTAAAATGTATAACCCAGCATTGGTACTGGTTGCTTTGGCTGGGTCAAATTTGGTTGCACAAGCACGTCAGGCAGGTCTAAAAGTGGTTTCAGAAGCCTTTGCTGATCGTGCTTATAACCGTGATGGCTCACTGGTTTCACGCCGTTTAGAGGGTGCTGTTTTGCATGATGCAGAGTTTGTGGCAAAACGTGTGGTTGCGATGTTAAAAAATGGCGGGGTTGAGTCAATTGATGGTGTCTTTACCCCGATTCAAGCCGATACGATTTGTTTGCATGGTGATACCGCAGGTGCACTAGAAATGTCAGCAGCGATTAAAGCTGAGCTGTTAAAAAACGACATTCAAGTTCGTTCATTTTGTGCATAAAACAATAAGGACAAAACACATGTTTAAAGAGATTAAAGTCGATCCAGTTCAACTCAAAGCGGCATTGGATGCGCGACAACAAATTCGTGCGGGTTTTGATCAACCCACAGCAGGAATGGCTGCTGGAATGACCCAAATGAATATGATTTCTGTACCCAAAGACTGGGCATATGACTTCTTGTTGTACGCACAGCGTAATCCACAAAGCTGTCCTGTGTTAGACGTTTTGGAAGAAGGCGTATACCACTCGCGATTGGCTACTGACTCAGACATTCGCACTGACTTTCCACGATATCGTGTTTGGAAAGACGGTGAAATGGTTGATGAGCTTACTGATGCGAGTGAGCTTTATAACGCGCATCCTGATTTAGTGACTTTTTTAATTGGCTGTAGTTTCTCCTTTGAAACAGCTTTGCAAGAAGCGGGGATTGAAGTGCGTCATATCCATGACAAGACTAATGTACCAATGTATTTGAGTAATATCGAATGCCTTTCTGCTGGACGTATTTCAGGAAATATGGTGGTTTCTATGCGCCCAATTCCTGCCCATCAAATAGCTGAGGCTGTAAAAATTACGGCGCGTATGCCGAGTGTTCATGGTGCTCCCGTACATATTGGTCATCCTGAAAGTTTGGGCATACGTGACATCAATCAGCCAGATTTTGGTGATGCCTCACGTATTGAACAGGGTGAAATTCCAGTATTTTGGGCATGTGGTGTAACGCCTCAAGCGGCAATCATGAACTCGAAAATCCCATTTGCCATTAGCCATGCACCAGGACATATGTTGATTACAGACATACCTGATCGTGCGTGGCTGCGTTAAGACAAGAAAGGATCAGTAAATGCGATTTTTATCGGTAAATTCCGACAGTTTCTTGATTGAACTTTCTAGTTTAGAAGAAACTTTGGCGTTATACAGTAAATTGCAAAATTTACACTTGAATGGAATCAAAGATTTAATTCCTGCTGCAAAAACAATTTTAATTTGTTTTGACGAAATCAAGACTGACTTTAAAACCTTGAGTGTTTTGATTGGTACTTTAAACCTTGATTCAGGCTTTGATCGCAATACGCAGGAAGTGATTATTCCGATTCGTTACGATGGCGAAGATTTAGCACAAGTGGCGGAACTGCAAGGCCTCTCTATAGCCGATCTGATATTAAAACATCATCAAAGTACTTGGGACGTTGCCTTTATTGGCTTTGCTCCAGGTTTTGCTTATATGAGTAGCCTTGATCTGCCCTTTACAGACGTTCCTCGTCTAAAAACACCGCGTAAAAAAATTCCATCAGGCTCACTTGGACTTGCTGGGCAATACTCGGGTATCTACCCAAAAGATAGTCCAGGTGGCTGGCAATTGATTGGAACAACGTCAGAAAAAATGTGGGATTTGGAGCGTCAAAATCCTGCGCTTTTACGACCGGGAATGCGGGTGCATTTTGAGGATATAACCCATCATCCTGTATCTGTGGATGTGCCCAAGCAAATCACGCCACGACAAGATTTAAATTTAAAACACCCCCTATTCAAAATCATGGCATCTGGCTTGCAAGTTTCGATTCAAGATGAAGGCCGTTTTCAGCACAGCAATATCGGTGTGGGTACAGCAGGGGCGATGGATGTCGCTTCGATGCATTGTGCCAATCGAATCGTGGGGAATCCAATGGATACGCCTGTGATTGAAGTGCTAAATGGCGGTTTAAAAGCAGTCATGCAAAATTCAGCTGTCATTAGCGTGGCAGGTGCAATTTCCAATATCCATGTGAAATTTGCAGATGGTCAAAAAGCAGATTTTGATAGCTATCAGGCGATTGTACTGGATGAGGGAGATGAATTTCAAATTCAAACGCCGAGTGCAGGGTTACGCAATTACCTTGCGGTTCGTGGTGGTTTGGATATTCAACCCGTTTTAAATAGCTGTTCTTTTGACAGTTTAGCCATTCTTGGTCCAACCCCTTTAAAAACGGGTGATGTCATTTACCAAGGTCAAGTCGTCCCATCCAATATCAGCATCAACGAAGTGCCAAAATCCAATCTCCCATCCCTTGGCGATACGATTGAACTTGATATTGTGATGGGACCTCGAACGGATTGGTTTGAGCAAAGCAGTATTGAAAAACTGTGCAATCAAGCATGGTTAGTCACCAATGAAAGTAATCGAGTGGGATTACGTTTATCTGGGAAAGCGCCCTTAACACGTAAGATTCACCATGAATTGGAAAGCGAAGGCACATGTATTGGTGCTTTGCAGATTCCACCCAATGGTCAACCTGTATTGTTTATGAATGATCACCCATTAACTGGTGGTTATCCTGTGATTGCTTCGGTTGCCAAGCATCATTGGGATTTGGTGGCACAAATACCTGCGGATTGCCATATCAAATTTAGAAAAATCGCCGAATTTGTAGATATCGAGAACTAAGATGAACCAGCAAAAATATGTAAATGAAAAATTATTGATTGCCAATCGTGGTGAAATTGCTGTGCGTATTATCCATGCTTGTCGTGATATGGGCATTGCTTCTGTGGCAATGTATGCAGATGATGATATCGGCAGTTTACATGTCGAACTTGCAGATGAAGCATGGGGTTTGGTTGGCGCAACCGCAAAAGAAACCTATTTAAATATTGATGCCATTATTGATATTGCTAAAAAATCAAAAGCCACCATGGTGCATCCTGGTTATGGTTTTTTATCGGAACGGGCTGAATTTGCACAAGCTGTGATTGATGCAGGCTTGAAGTGGGTCGGCCCATCTCCTGAAGCAATTACCAAGTTGGGTGATAAAATTGAAGCACGTAAAATCGCTGCTTCAGTGGGTGCTCCTTTGGTACAAGGCACAGAAGACCCATTGAATAATGCAGATGAGGCTTTAGCCTTCGCAAAACAATATGGCTTACCTATTGCAATTAAAGCGGCATTTGGTGGTGGTGGTCGTGGTTTAAAAGTGGTTTGGAAGCTTGAAGAAGTGAAAGAACTCTATGACTCTGCTGTCCGTGAAGCAAAAGCGGCCTTTGGCCGTGGCGAATGCTTTGTTGAGCAGTACTTAGACAATCCTCGTCATGTGGAAGCGCAAGTGATTGCCGACCTGCATGGGAATGTGGTGGTCTTAGGTACACGCGATTGTTCTTTACAGCGTCGTAATCAAAAATTAGTTGAGGAGTCTCCAGCACCATTTATCAGTGATGAGATTTACCAAGAGATTTTAACTTCAGCAAAAAATATTTGTCAGGCTGCTCAGTATGTTGGAGCAGGGACAGTCGAGTATTTATTAAGTCAAAACGGGACTTTATCATTTTTAGAAGTCAATACACGGTTGCAAGTTGAGCATCCTGTGACTGAAGAAACAGCGCGAGTTGATTTGGTGGTTGAGCAAATTCATGTGGCTTTGGGCGAAGAATTATCGATCAAAGAAACCCCTAAAGCACAAGGCCATGCCATTGAGTTTCGTATCAATGCAGAAGACCCTAGCCGTGGTTTTATTCCAGCATTTGGTACACTAAGTTTATTTGAAGCACCTTTTGGTCATGGTGTGCGTGTCGATACCGGCGTGCGCACAGGCTCTCTGGTTTCCAGCCATTTCGATTCTTTAATGGCAAAGCTGATTGTGACGGGGGAAACGCGTGAAATCGCAATACGCCGCGCAAAACGTGCTTTAAAGCAGTTTAAAATTGAGGGTGTGGCTTCAGTTTTAGATTTTCATCGTGCCGTGCTGAATGAGCCTGATTTTACCGACGAATTTAAAGTACATACGCGTTGGATTGAAAATGACTTTAAACAAGACTTAAAATCAACTCGACGTGCAATTCCTCAGCATCAACAAGCGATGGTTTTAAGCTATATCGAAATTGATGGGAAATTACACCGTCTAGGCTTACCTGCAGGGATGTTTGCTCAAGGTGCAGTTCAGGTGGAGCAACAACCAGCGCAAAGCACAGAGTTAGCACTTCAACCTGAGCACTTACAAGCGCCTATAAACGGTGCAATCATTGCTTGGAAAGTCCAAACTGGTGAGCAAGTGAGTGCAGGGCAGGTTGTGGCAATTATGGAAGCCATGAAAATGGAAGTTCAAGTTTTGGCACATCAAAGTGGTCAAATTGAATTGCTGAAAGAGCTTGGGAGCACGTGTCAGGCTGATCAAGTGATTGCAACCATCCAATAATATTTATCTTTAAAATCTAAAACTTATACATTTAAGTCAGGTGGAATTGGGAATTTAGGATTAAATTTCCAATTTTATTTGACCTTTTGTTGAAAGCTGGTTGTAATGCTTGCCACTGTTCAGTTGCAAACTTTTTGACCATGCCGAATAAAGCTGTTCTTCTCGATCTTGAAAATAATATGCCTACAGCCAAAATGCTGCGGGAGATTATTGAACATTACCCAATACTCTATCTTTTCAATTGTACGGGGCAATTCCAGTACTCACTGGAAGATTTAACTGAATTTTCAGGCTGGGTGAGCAGTGGTCAAGTGGTGATTTTAGAAGTACCGAATGCATCTGAAAAAGAATATGAATATGCAGTTGTGGTGGGGCAATTATTGGCATTATTAGAGCCAGAGATGCAGATTGAAGTCATTTCTGCGATGCCAAGTTGTTCCTTATTGTTAGATCTGATGCGTAGCGCTGATCTAGCGTGTAGTTTTATTCAAGTCCAATCCACGCTAGAACGTCAACGCAACAAGTACTCAATACCTAGTCTACAAACCATTCAAAATAAGCCGTATTTGCAAATGGTTAAAAAGTATTGCGATGCCTTGGGAGAGATGACAGGCAAACCGAATACCATTGAAAAATTAAAGAATTCTATTGTGAATATTTTGCAGGTTGTACCAGAAAAAGCTCAGCATCTGGTTGGCATGTTAATTAATTTAAAAATTGTCAAACGCTTTGATGATCAGGTGGCTTATCGTAAAAAAGTCTTGAAACAATGGACAAGTCTTGACATCGACAAGCCTGTTTTAGCACTTCCAACTGAGACTGAATCCGCAGCACAACCCAATATCAAACTTGAAAAAATTGATCAAATTTTAGAAAAATTACGTGTCGATTCAGATCAGATGTTACAGGAAATGGATCAACAAGATTCAGTGGGTGCAGTACATCAGGTTTTGTTTAAAAACTTTGCCAAAATAGATCCAGTGCAAATTGAAGTTATTCATAAATTGAATAATTTAAAAACCGATAAACCTAAAGATATTTATGAGTTGCGTGATTTATTGGAGCAAATGTTTCCAAAATCTGATATCCGTTTATTGCTTAAAGAATTGATTGAAAAAGGATATATTTATTGGAATGGTCATGAAGTTGTTTATAGTCATGAAATGTATTTAAATTAGGGCGATTTTTAAGCTGCCCAGAGCAACATAAAAAAGCGCTTAGATTTGAATATTTAGCGCTTTTTTATTAAGCCATACACTGTATTTTTATCGCTTTGCTTATGATTATAAATTTGCTACGCCACCATCGACCAAGAGTTCGCTACCGACAATAAATTTAGCTTCATCAGAAGCAAGATAAATAAAGGCATTGGCAATTTCGACTGGATCCGCCAACCTTTGAATTGGCACAAGATTTTCAATACTGGCTTTGAGCTGTTCAACTTCAGCAGGTGTACTCGCAACTTTGTTGAGGGCCGCGGTTAAGGTCGGTCCTGGTGAAAGTAAGTTAAATCGTATTTGCTGGGCTAAAAGCTCTCTAGATAAGGTTTTGACCAAAGAGCGCAATGCGATTTTTGAAGCAGCATAAACGCTACTTTTCTCTAAGGCGATATGAATACTGGTCGAACCACATAAAATTACTGAAGCATTGGGCTTGATCATTGGAAGTAAGCGTTGTATCAGGAAAAATGGACCTTTTACATTGGTATCGAAAATCGCATCGAATTGTTCAACGGTCCATTGTCCAAATGCTTCATGGCTAACATTGCCAGCATTGATATAAATCTCATCGAATTTAATGGATAATTGTTGCATTTTTTCAATGAAATGATCTTGTGATGCTAAGCTTGAGTGATCACATTGCATGCCCAAACTTTGGCTGCCGAATTGTTCTTGTGTCAGTACAATTTGATCTGGATTTCGGCCAGTAAACACAACAAAAGCTCCTTCTTCTATTGCACGTTGTGCTGCTGCAAAACCAATTCCACTGGTTGCGCCAGTAATTAAAACCGTTTTATCCTTTAATCGCATATTTTTCACTTAAATGTCTACAAACTCTTATATTGTGAAAATTTATTTGCCAAAGTAAGTACTTACCAATTGGTGACTTAGTCGTTGTTTGGTTTGAAATAGACTAAACTCAAAGGCTATAAAATGTAGCTTTATGTAAGGTAGAAAAATGACGACACTGCAATATGAGCAAAATTGTTCGATTATGCGATTTGTTGGATTATTTTCGGGAAAATGGGTATTGCCAATTGTCTATCATCTTATTGAAGCAAAACATCCTGTTCGATTTAACCAATTACAGAAGGCTTTAGCGCCAATTCCACAAAAAGAGTTGTCGAAACATTTAAAACTGCTGGAGCAACACCAACTTATAACCAAGCAGATTTACCCAGAAGTACCGCCTAGAGTGGAATATCAAATTACTGAATTAGGACAAACGCTGCAAAGTGCTATTCAGTCATTGGGAAGCTGGATGGAGCTTTATGAAAAAAATATGAATGAAAAATAAGAAATTAAACTGACCTCAAAATCAGTAATTGGCGGTAATTTTAATTTTAAACTTGCGTTTTATATTCAGCTTATGCAACTCTAATATAGGAATTAAAAGGTGAACTATGGAACACACTGGTCTTTGGGTTGCGCTCGTTATTATTGTTTTTGTATTGGGCTCAATTTTTGGCTTACGCGTAAGCCCTAGAGAAAAAGCATTAGGTTTAATGCGAGAGAAAGCACGCAAGATGGGCTTACACCCACGTTTAGTGGCTGCACCAGAGTGGACGAAAATCCCGATGGCAACAGAGTCTCGTGCGAGTATGGTGGCTTATTATAGTGTACTGATTCCAGATGCACGCTTAGCTTTGATGCGCGCCCGTGTAGAAGAGCAAAAGCTTCAAGTGGTCCTCGGTGATGAGAAATTTAAAGATTTTCCCATTGCATTAAAAGGGATTTATGCTATTGATATGCAGGCCAACTGTGTAGGGCTTTATTGGGATGAAGAATCTGACCTCAGAGCAACACAGCTTGATGATATGAAGGCATATTTACTTAAATTGGCTGAAATTTAACTTAATAATAGGAACAGTGGTTTATTATGGCGAACGCTCCTCGGTCCACATCCAAAAGCACAACAGCAAATTCTCCTGATGCTGGGAAAAAACGTGCATTAGTGATTGTGGAGTCGCCTGCAAAAGCGAAAACGATTAATAAATATTTAGGCTCAAATTACATTGTGAAGTCTTCGGTAGGTCATGTTCGTGATTTACCTACAGGTGGTTCAAGTAAATCGACAGAAAAAAAGCCTGCAACGCGTACCAAGTTGACGGATGAACAGAAGGCTGAAAAAGCACAATCCGCTTTAGTCAATCGTATGGGTGTCGATCCTGAGCATGGCTGGAAAGCTAAATATGAAGTGCTTCCCGGCAAAGAACATGTGGTCGCTGAACTCAAAAAACTAGCCAAAGATGCAGATGAAATCTATCTCGCAACGGATTTGGATAGAGAAGGAGAAGCGATTGCGTGGCATTTAAGAGAAGTGATTGGTGGTGATGATAGCCGTTACCATCGTGTGGTCTTTAACGAGATTACTAAAAATGCCATTCAAGAAGCATTTAAGCAACCTACACGTCTAGATTTAAACCGTGTGAATGCGCAACAAGCACGTCGTTTTCTCGACCGCGTGGTGGGCTTTATGGTTTCACCGCTACTGTGGGAAAAGATTGCACGTGGCCTCTCTGCAGGGCGTGTACAGTCGGTTGCAGTAAAATTGGTGGTCGAGCGTGAGCGTGAGATTCGTGCCTTTATTCCTGAAGAATACTGGCAAGTTTTTGCAGACACTCATTCTGCAAAAGATGAAATTCGTTTAGAAGCAGTCAAACAAGGCGGCAAAACATTAAAATTACAAAATAAAGCGCAAACAGATGCTTTATTGAAAATTTTAAAAGATGCTGAATATAAAGTTGCAACACGTGAAGATAAGCCAACGAAGGTCAATCCAAGTGCGCCTTATATCACTTCAACCTTGCAACAAGCTGCAAGTACTCGTTTAGGTTTCTCTGTAAAGAAAACCATGATGCTTGCACAGCGCTTATATGAAGCTGGTTTTATTACTTATATGCGTACTGACTCAACATTCTTGAGTGATGATGCTGTCAGTATGGTGCGTAATCATATTGAAACTGAATTTGGCGCGAAGTACTTACCTGCTAAAGCAAATCGTTATGGGAATAAAGCCAATGCGCAAGAAGCCCATGAAGCGATACGTCCTTCCAATGTTGCCTTAAAAGGCGATAGTTTGGCGGGTGTTGAGCGTGATGCACAACGTTTATATGATTTGATCTGGCGTCAATTTGTTGCATGTCAAATGACCCCAGCCGAGTATTTATCCTCAACGATTTTGGTTGATGCGAATGGTGTAGAACTCAAAGCCAAAGGTCGTACTTTAGTTTTTGATGGTTTTACCAAAGTGCGTGGTCAGAACAAGTCTGATGATGATGTTTTATTACCAGCAGTCAAAGTAGGTGAAATTCTCAAACTTGAGAAACTTGATCCTTCTCAACACTTTACTAAACCACCTGCACGTTTTACTGAAGCATCTTTAGTAAAAGAGTTGGAAAAACGTGGAATCGGTCGACCATCGACTTATGCTGCGATTATTTCGACGATTCAAGATCGTGGTTATGTCAAACTCGACAACCGCCGTCTTTTTGCAGAGAAGATGGGTGAAATTGTTACCGATCGTCTAGACGAGAACTTCAATAACCTGATGAATTATGCATTTACTGCAGATTTGGAAGGTCAATTGGATAAAGTTGCAGATGGTGAACGTAATTGGAAAGAGCTGTTAGATAGTTTCTACGGTGATTTTAAAAAGCGTTTAACCACAGCACAGGGCGAAAACGGCATGCGCCGTAATCAACCTGTAGAAGTTGAAGCTGTTCACTGTAAAGAATGTGAACGCCCGATGCAGATTCGTACAGGCACGACGGGTGTCTTCCTTGGCTGTTCTGGTTATAACTTACCACCAAAAGAACGCTGTAAAGGGACGTTGAATTTAACACCAGTTGAGTCGTTGGCTATACTTTCTGATGATGATAGTGCTGAAACTGCTGACTTAATGTCGAAAAAACGTTGTCCAGTATGTGGTACTGCAATGGACAGCTATGTGATTGATGGTGGTCGCAAGTTACATATTTGTGGAAATAACCCAGATTGTGATGGTTATGAGCTGGAAGAAGGCGAGTTCAAAATCAAGGGTTATGATGGTCCAACCATTCCATGTGATAAATGTGATGGCGAGATGCAGTTGAAAACGGGTCGTTTTGGTCCGTATTTCGCTTGTATGAGTTGTGACAATACCCGTAAAGTTTTGAAAAATGGTCAGCCAGCACCACCTCGTGTCGACCCAATCAAAATGGAACATTTACGTTCAGTCAAACATGATGATTACTTTGTTCTACGTGATGGAGCAGCGGGTTTATTCTTGGCGGCAAGCAAATTCCCTAAAGTACGCGAAACACGTGCACCGAAGGTTGCGGAGTTACGTTCAGTTGCAGATCAACTTGATCCTAAGTATCAATTTATCTTGCAAGCACCTGATCAAGATCCAGATGGTAATCCAACATTGGTTAAGTTTAGCCGTAAAAACCAAGCGCAATATATTGGTTCAGAAACCCCAGAAGGTAAACAAACCAAATGGTCTTTGGTCTACCAAGATGGAAAATGGGTAGAAGCTTAATCCATAAATATTTAAAAATGCTGGCCTAGGTCAGCATTTTTATTGCGATTAAAAAATTGAGAATATATTCAATGTGGAAAAAGATTCGAGTTGGTATTTTATTGGTCATTCTGTTGATTGTTGCAATGAACGCATGGCGTGATATGAACCAAGATTGGAGCAAGCCAATCGTTGTTTTATTACATCCAATCAATGCAGATGGTCAACGCTCCACATCAGCCTATATTCAGCAAATTTCAACAGATGATCTTGAGGAAATTGAACATTATTTAGATTTACAGTCTCAAGCATTTCGTGGGCAACCGATTTCATTTCATTTTCAGCTTGGACGTGAATTAAATACCTTGCCACCTAAGTTTCCAGAATCAGGCCGTATCTTGGATACAGTTTTGTGGAGTTTAAAATTTAGATTTTATGCATGGAAACAGCATCAAGGCGCAGATGGCTCACCATCGGTGACCCTGTATTTAAATTATTATGATCCCAAGTTGCAGAAAGTATTAAAGCACTCCACTGCATTGGAGCGTGGGCGTATTGGCTCAGTGAATTTATTTGCATCACGAAAGCAAAGTTCGAGCAATAAAGTCGTTCTTGTACATGAGTTATTGCATACCTTTGGTGCAAAAGACAAATATGATTTTACAACGGGGCAGCCACTCTATCCGACGGGCTATGCCAATCCTGAGCAACAACCACGTTATCCGCAGCAGCGTGCAGAAATTATGGGCGGCTATATTGCGCTTTCAGAAAGCAAAAGCAAGACACCTGAAGATCTAGAAGATACCATGATCAGTCGACTCACTGCACAAGAAATGGGGTGGGTGAAGTAGCGTATAGAGCTGTGCTGTTTGTCGCTTAGATTCTGCTCAAACAAAGCTTTATTCTGGTATAGATGCAGATTTTATACAGACAAACACCTGAATTAGATCAACAATAAAATGAATGAATAACAACCAAGAGAAGAATTATGCGTACTGTAGGAAATGATTTAGTTCGTCATCAACTCCATGAAAACCGTAAATGGTATCTTCTGCTTGGAGCTTTATTGGTGATCTTTGGATTAGTGCTATTGGCTTCACTGGGTATGGCAACATTGACGGTTGTTGCATTGTTTGGTGCTTTAATGATGATCGGTGGGGTTTTACACCTGATTGCAGCGTTTAAAATTTTTGATGGTGGTTTCCGCTGGCTTTGGGCGTTGTTTGGTGTGTTGTATATTGCAGCGGGTTATTATGCATTTAAATCTCCGATTACTACTGCAGTGGTATTAACCAATTTACTGGCAATTGCTTTATTGATTGGCGGTTTTATTCGTATTTTTAATGCGTTTATGTTAAAGCCAATGTCTGGATGGGGTTGGACATTATTTTCAGGGCTTTTAACCTTGGCAACAGGTGCAATTATTCTGGCATCACCAGACTCTCCTTTTTGGGTACTCGGATTATTTTTAGGTGTGGATATTTTGTTCCAAGGAGTCAACTATCTCACCTTTGCTGCGGCAATTAAACAAATCCCACCTGCGAGTCATTAAGGTTTCATTTAATGTTTTAAATCATATGTGCTTTTAACAAAACGCCTGATCAATGAGATCAGGCGTTTTGCATTTTGGTGTAAACTTTTATGCAACTAGAGCAGTATTCAGTTAAATCTTATCTCAATTAACCTTCCTAAAAAGCGAGGTGTTACCTAGATAAATGATTTAAGCGTTGAAACTCAGCTTATTTCGCGACTTTATATTGGCTGGAAATGGCGATACGGTTCCATGTGTTGATCACAATCGCAACCCATTCAATCGCGGTGATTTCATCACTGGATAAATGCTGTGCAGCTTGTTCATAAGCGCTATCTGGAAAATGTTGATTGGCAATTAAAGTGATCTCTTCAATTAAAATTAAAGCCGCACGTTCTTTTTCAGTAAAGTATTCACTTTCACGCCAAGCACTAATCAACGCAATACGATCCGTTGACTCGCCCGCTTTAATTGCATCTTGGGTATGCATACGAACACATTAGTCTAACTGAAATTTACAACACTGTTTAACACTTTTCAAATGTTTGATATGTAAAGTTAATGTGGTTATTTGGTGATATGGTAGGCTATGACACAGTACGTCAATGAGCAGTTATAAAGTAGTAAAAAATGCAGTAAAATAATCTCTTACTGCATTTTTTGATTTATACATTATGACTACACGTAGTATCAATAAACTGACTGCTTTACAGGTAAAAAAAGCAAAAGCAAATCCTGACAAAATGTATAAGCTTCCCGATGGAGGTAATCTTTATTTACGTATTGATTCCAGTGGTAGCAAATATTGGATATTCAATTATACTCGTCCTTATATTGGTAAACGCAACGATTTATCATTAGGGACCTATCCAGAAGTCACTTTAGAAGAGGCACGTTTGGTTCGTGATGAATACAAGAAGCTAATTAAGCAGGGGATTGACCCAGCCAGTGTGCGTTTAGAAACCAAAAATCAAAAACAGAAAGAAGCAGAGCATACTTTTCGGTTAGTTTGTGATGAGTGGCTTAACAACAGGAAGCTAGAAGGTAAAAATGACGAAGAAATAATCCGTCGATTAAATTATGATGTTTTTCCAATTATTGGAAATATGACATTCCAGCAACTCACATTTGAACTACTAGAGATTAATATTTTTAAACGTATTCTTGATAGAGGTGCATTATCCGTTGCGAAACGTATAAAAGCAGATTTATATCAAATTTTTCGAATAGCACGTAAAAAAAAGATAATACAATACAATCCAATTGAAGATATTGAATTACCTACACGACAAGGAAAAAATTTCCCTGCTATAACGGAAGAAAAAGATTTAAGACCAATGCTTAGAAACATTTGGCAATACATCGTTTTACACCCCAACTGTTTAATAACTACTCAAGTTGCTTTAAAGATTTCAGTTTTAACATTTCAACGGCCTGGTGAAATCCGCAAACTTAAAAAATCTTACTATTATCCAGAAGAACGATGTTTTAAATTTAATGCTAGTAAAACTCAACAACAGCATGTGGTTCCACTATCAAATCAAGCTTTTGAATTGGTCGAGACAATTATTGATCTGTATCCACACAGTGAGTATATATTTATTGGGAGAGATGGTAAAAATCCATTAACCAGAAATACTATAAATTGTGCTTTAAAACGCTTAGGGTATGGTGGCAAGCAAACGGCGCATGGTTTAAGAGCGACAGCCAGAACTATGCTTGATGAAATTTTAGAACAGCGAGTGGATTTCATTGAGCATCAGCTTGCACATAAGGTCAAAGACAATAATGGTACTGCCTACAACCGCACCAAGTTTTTAAATAACCGTAGAGAGATGATGCAGGAATGGGCAGATTATTTAGAATCTTTGCTTGAGCGTCATGATAGTGACTGATTTAGCATATCTTAAATATTGATACTAGTATTTTACTTGTAGAGCAAAAAGGAAGATTGAATTTTTACCTTAAATGTCTAAAACGTTATGTTCTTCTACATTTAAGCTAATATATTGATCAAAAGATGCCGTTGAACTTTCTATAAACACATCTGCCATTGCGTTCACATGCAAAAAACTTTCATGGTGAATTTGTTCAAATAAACATAGTAAATCAGCTTTACTGTCTGAAGTACAAGTTAGTTTGAAGTCATGAAGTTCTGTATCGAGCTCTAAACGAATATGATCAATAAAATGCTCTCGTGAAGTTTTATTATTTACAGTATAAAATAAGCGTGTTTGTTCATAACTTCCTTTACAAAAGATCATTTCATAAATTTTCATTTTAAAGGTTTACCTATTCCGTGTTTTTTATAATTTAAATTCAAAATACTAGTAGTTTTACTCAAGGATAAAATGAAATTGCTTTACAAGCGCTTTTGCTAATTCATAGTTTTGATTAAAAAATCCAATTTCTCTTGGGGAAGAGAAATTGGGAGAGGTATTCATAATCTTTTAAAAAGATTATTCACCCATAACTTTGATACTTTTATCACAATGTATTCAAATTTGTTGTTTTGGTCAACAAAAATTACAAGGTCACCAACCTATTTTTGAGATGTATTAAGTTATTTCTATTTGAAAGTAACGGTTTGTGGATTAATTTAATTAAGCATTTCAGAAAGATAGCCTGTCGATTGACAGGCTATCTTAGTTTATGCTGCTTTAAGCTCTTTCCGTTCAAGCCATTCATTGATTTGACTTTCAGCCCATGTGGGCATACTCGCGGTTAAATAAGTGGGCTCTGGAAAATCACCACGGCGGATCATCTTCCAGAAGGTCGATTCTGCGATATTCAACAAACCCTTTGTTGCAGGTTTATACGATAATCGACGATGGCGACCACCACGATCAATATAATCCTTTGCTGGACGCTCAGGATAGTTGACTAAGTCTTTTACACGATAGCGCATTTCAATCATATCTTTGTACCTATTCATTTTGCATTCATTGCTAATCCAAATACCGTTGAGATTTTCTATCTATTCAACGGCATTGAGTTTTATTTGGTTTAAATCTGTTTTAGGGGCTTTAAAGTATTGGCTGCTGTGCACAATAGTGCAAAATCAATAACTACCTGGACACCCATTCTTGTCTTAGTTGGACACTCTAATAAGCTTTTAGGCAAACTAGAGTGTCGCTTAACTTGGGCAGTAGGATCTTAAATATCTAAGACTTTCCTACCTCGTTTTTTTCTCATAGATTCGCCCTGTAGATTAAATACATGAGCACGATGAACAATACGATCAAGTAGTGCTTCGCCGACAGTTTGATCTTCAAAATGGTTTAACCAAATGTTGGTCTCATACTGGCTTGTAATAAGAAGTGAACCATTGTCACTATGTTTGTCAATCACAGTAATAAAATGGGCCATCCACGAATTACTTACCTGCGATAAACCAAAATCATCAAGAATTAACAATTTACTTGAAAGTAACTTCTTTTTTAAAATCGTGATTGTCCCTAAGTGTAAAGCCGTTTCAAATTCTTCAAATAATTCAGTAGTATTATAAAAAAGAACCTTGAATCCTGATTTGCATGCATTGGTTCCAAATGCCGAAGCGAGCCAAGTTTTACCAATCCCAGTGGCACCAGTAAAAATTAAATTTTGTTTAGACTTTATCCATCCACAATCTGCAAAACTTTGTAGAATATCGCTAGTCAGTCCTTTTTTATTGGAACAATCTATTTCTGTAAGTGCACTCGTTGGATAGCGTATATTCGATTTATTTAACAATGCCAAAACTTTTCGATTACTAACAGAGTTTTGCTCAGCAGTGAATAGCTCATTCAAAATTTCTAATGATGTTTTTTTGCTATTTATCATCTCATCGTAATGATCAACAAAGCAGTTTAAGCAACCATTCAGCTTCAATTCTTGCATCTTTTGTGCAATAACACTCTTTGAAGTCATCTTGCATCGCCTCCAAAATATGTGGCGCCACGAAGATTTATATGTGTCGATGCTGTAATCGTTTGATCTGTAGTTATGACTTGAATATATCTTTTATTTTTCAATACATATATTAAATCAGTAACTGTCAAAAGTTTATATTTCAATGCATATCCACAAGCTTGATTTAATACTAGATTAAGTTTGTTTTCCAAAACATAGTCTCTTAGCTTATTTAGTGATTTTATATTGCGAGCGAGTTGTTTTGATTTACTTAGTATCAGCTCTACAAACTCATTTACGAAATTTCCAAGCGACTTAGACCATTGCCGAATGCTAGCAGGGCTTAAAGTATTATAGAGTCTATGGTTTGCTGGCATGTGCTCATCAAGAATACTTGCTTCTCCATGGCCAATTAATAAGCTATGAGAGCCTATTAGTTCATTTTCATAGAAGAACCGCACTTCACGGCTTGTAATACCAATATCTAACTTTTTACCAATAAAAATATGGGGGACAGAATAAATGTTTCCATCGACTGTAAACTGATAAAATTCAGAAACCCTTTGTTGAAATATCCATTTTGTAAATGGATATGGGTGCTTTGGTTGTGTTAGTAGTTTACTTTTTTCAAAACGCTCAAATCGATCCCTTCTACTTTCAGGAAACCTCTTTGTAATTCCGCGGTTAATTCTGTCAACTTCCAGATCAAGAGCTTTTTGTAATTCATCAAGCGAGAAAAATTTTCTATCTCGTAATTTGACTAAAACTGAACGTTGAATAATTTGAACAGAAACCTCTGCTAACCCTTTATCTTTCGGGGTACGTGGACGAGTATTTAAAATTGCAAAATCATGATAATCAGCAAATTGTTCAAATGTTTTATTGAATACTGTGCCATTACGACTTGTTTTAATAACGGCCGCTTTTAAATTATCAGTGATCACTTCCCTTGGAACACCACCTAGGCGATCAAAGGTATCAGTAAAGCATTTCAACCAATCGTGTGTTTGTTGCGTTTCTACGGCAATTACAATGATTAAACTAGACGCGCCTAGCACAGCAACAAAAATTTGAACATTACGAACTTTACCACTCTCAATATCATGTATTTGCATAGTTTTCCCGCAAAAATCTACCAATAGCGTTTGTCCAGCTTTGAAATGTTGACGCATCGACGGGTGCAATTTTTTTAACCATTTCCGGTACAAATATGCAAAACGAGAGTATGAAACACAATTTACAACACTTTCTTTAAACTCAATCCACAACTGCTTTAGGGTCATATCTCGGATTTTCATTTGATCATTTATATAATCAAATTCAGGGGTTGGTTTACAATTTTCAATATTTCTTGCTATACCAGTTTGCAATGTATCTACAAACTCTTGATTTGACAGTAGTAGCAATTCATTGATAGGAATATTGATTTCTTTTAATTTATTAGCAAGAACTGTAACAGTGGTTGGTGAAACTTGCATTCTTTTTGCAATTTTGCGAAAAGAATGGCCTTCTCCAAGTCCTGTTAGAATTTTTTTTTGAATTACGGGGTTAAGCTTCATATATCTACCTTATTAAAAAATTAAGGCAGAAAGCACCCTTAACATTGATAAACTAACCAATGTCTTCTAGAATGAATTTGTCTTGCACTTCCAAGTTAAAGACAAACTTATAAAGACTCATGTTGACGCATGGGTCTTTATACTTTCTGCAGTTAAATAAAAATTAAGAAATTATTTAAACCATATCTTTTTGCTCCTTAAGACCTAATTTGACTGCAATTTTGTGACTTTCACCGCGTAAAGGTACTTTATTGTTTTTTAAAATTCGATATACGAGATCTGGTGAGAAATTATTAATACGTGCCCACTCTGCTATTGAAGTTCCTGAGCGCGAAAAATCATCTCTAACTTGCTTAATTGACTTGATCATATCAGACGAATTTTGAATAAATTTGACGAAAAAATATAGCAGAAGAACACTCTAGTCAAGCAGAAAAATATTGGATTAACATTATGATTTTATTATTATATTTTTTATAATATCTATTTTATTAACTCATAATATCTTTCATTAATCGAATATTTGAATGCATATTTTTTATTTCATTCTCTAATTTTTCTTTATGATTAATCAAATGTTTCTCTAATGTTTTATCATTTGATAATAATGATTCTATAAATGTTAAATTATTTTCTTTATCTTTAATTAGATTAATAAATTCGATTTCCTTTATTGAAAAAATATTTTCAAGCTTATGTTTTTTATATTGATTTCTTAGCTCATTCAGTCTCGGAGTTTCATTATAGCTAAATGCTTTTTTTGTAGATTTATTTGCATCAACTTCTAAATATTGACATTTGAGTAAGACTCTTAATCCTATATACATAAGCTGTTTACAACGTTTAGCTCTATAACGTTGATTAAGCCCCATTTTTTCCCAAAAGTGTTTTGCTTGCCAATTGATGATTTCATTATCGATGAAGATTTTCAAAAAATCATCATACAAAGGTAAATTGATGGATTTTGGCATTCTAAGCTTCTATAAAATAAATGAGGATTATAGTCCGTGGATATATAGTCCTCAATTGGTGATATTTCTATTTTTTGAGCATTTAGTTTCAAATGACAGATTTATCATTAAAAATTGGTCAATTAATTCGTGAAAAGCGAGTCGAAAAAAAGTTAACGCAAGAAAAACTTTCGCTACAATGTGGAATAGACCGTAGTTATATGGGGCGTATTGAACGCGGTGAAGTGAATATTACGGTTGAAAAGCTGTATGAAATTGCATTGGAATTGGGTATTGAGGTGCAAGAATTACTCCCATAAGTAATGATTATTCTTCAACAAATGAATGAGAAATTTTAAATATGCCAAAAAATATTGATTTGCCTGACGAAAAAAAAGAAGAGTTAAGTACTCAAATTGTGGAAGACCTGATGATAATTGCAGAGTTGGAGCAAAGACCGATTAAGCATTTTAAAGCTGATAAAAATGGAATTTTTTATGAGGTACAAGTAGATTCTAAGGATCATTACAGTTCTACAAAATAGTTAAGCTATTTGAGAATTTATTTTCATCAATATAAAACCAAGCTTTTAACGGAACTTTATGATGTATAAGATTCGATCCTGGTTAACAAAATTTTTTGGTTGGATAGCATTTGTCTCAATTTCTTTGATCCTGCTGTGTGTATCAATGTTTAGTTATGTAGGTGTCAAAATACAGTACGTGCTTGTACCTTTGGCGTTGATTTCAACAATTTTATGGTGGCTTATTCACCCTGATAAAAATAGCACTTATGAAAACTGAGCGAATAATTTCACCACCAAAAACAGATTGGGATAAATTACGTCAACCATTAGAAAGTGGTGAAAAGCAATTTGTTGAATATTTGGATGAACATCTTCCAAAAGGTTGGGAAATCTATATTCAACCTCATTTAAATGGTCTATGCCCAGATATTGTAATACTTCACCCTAAAATTGGTATTGGTGTCTTTGAAGTAAAAAATTGGGATTTTACAGCTATGCAATATAGCATTGAGACTAAAAATAATGGAAAAGTTCACTTGTATGCAATAAATCATCAAGGTGAAAAAATATCCTATGTAAAGAAAAATCCTGTAGATCAATTGCTTTTATACAGGAAAGAAATATTGGATTTATATTGTCCGATTCTTAGTACATTTGAATATTCAGTTGTCGTATCTTGTGGACTAGTATTACCCTCAGCGACTACTGAGAATGTAGAAGCGTTATTCAAACCCATATTTCAAAGCCGAAATAGAAAGCTTTTTGCACCGAATAAAGATGAAAAGCATAATAATTATATAATTTTTTCGAAAGAAAGTTTTTTGAAAGATTTATCTGCAAACTTTCCTTCTGGTATAGACCGCATATCTTCAAATTACATGAATCCAGTGATTGCTCAACAATTACGAGTTTGGCTTATAGAGCCTGAATCAAGCAAAGAGCAAAGAGAGCCTTTAAACTACAATGCTCAACAGCAAAAATTTATCAAAGAACGTACAGAGTCAGGCTTTCGTCGCTTAAAAGGACCTGCTGGATCTGGTAAATCTGTAGTAATTGCAGGTCGAGCTGCAACATTATTGAGAGAGCAAAAATCTGTATTGATTGTTACATTTAATATTACGTTAATGAACTATTTACAGGATTTGGCGGTAAGAGAATATTCAAAGATAAGATCTGATGCTACATGGCTTAATTTTCATTATTTATGCAGAAGATTGTGCTATGAAGCAAGTTTAGATAAAGAATATGCAAGTCTTTTTCAGGCAGCTAAAGTACAAGGTCAATCTTTTCCTGATAATGATGAGCTCTGTGCTGTAATCAATCAAGCAATTGAAGTGAGTGAACCTGAGAAATATGATGCAATATTAGTCGATGAAGGACAAGATTTTAATCCGAAGTGGTGGGATATCTTAAAAAGATTATTGGCAGATGATGGCGAGATGCTGTTATGTGCAGATACAACACAAGATATTTATTCATCTGCAGACCTTTGGACTGATGATGTCATGAAAAATGCAGGGTTTAGAGGTGCATGGGCGGAATTAAAGCAGACTTATAGACTACCAGACAACCTGATTCCTTTAGCAAATAAGTTTGCTGAGATGTTTTTACCGCAAGATAAAGTCATAAAATCAGAACCTAAACGTACATTACAAGATTCATTTGATTTTGGAACAATTGAGGAATCAACATTAGTTTGGGATAATTTAGAGGTTCTAGATTCGTCAACATTTCTAAATGTATTTAAAAAATTTAGAAATGAAGTGATCAAACTTCAACTCAGCAATGCAGATATTACAATATTGGTTCAAACACATGAAATTGGTATGAGTGTCTGTAAGGATCTATTAGATAGCTTAGGGTTAAATTGCATTGATATATTTTCAAATGATCCTGCTATATCAAGACAAAAAAAAATGTGGTTTTTTAAGGGAGATACACGAATTAAAGTCTGTACTGTACATAGCTTTAAGGGATGGGAAGCCAAAGCTCTTCTAGTTGTATGGGATAAAATGTATTCAGAGAAAGAATACGCTTTATTGTATACAGCTATTACTCGCTTAAAATCAGGAAGAAGCAGTATTTTATATGTAGCAAATGTGGAACCATCTCTTATTGAATATAGTAAACTTTGGAAAAATATAGTTTAAATTTTAAATATTTTTGTCCCAAATATAAAGTTAATTAAATTTATTTAGACTTTAGATAATCAGACCTTAATTCAATAATTTAATTGAGATATAGTATGTAAATAATGAAGATTTAAAAATATTTTTTGAGGGAATAATGAGCAACTTTCAGTTTTTAGAACCTGATTTTTCAAGTTTGGCCACGATTGCTAAAGAAGCTGAAAAGCTTGTCTACATTTCCCCACAATTTGCCCTTGCTGCAGCTCGTACCTCACTCGAAAACCTAGTGCTGTGGCTGTATCAATACGATAACAAATTCAAAGACCTGATACCGCTCTATATTTGGGACAAAATGGACAACATCCGCATGGTCGGCAACAGTGCCGTATATGGGAAAAAGTTCAAACAACTCACCACCGAAGAAACCGTAAACCACATCAGCCACTTATTTCTGATGTATGTCTGGTTTGAACGCACCTAGAGAGCTTTATTAAAACCAATGAAAACCATATTACTATTGCCAAGCTTAAGCGTGGCTTAGCTCTAAGACCAACTGATTTAAATGAGCTTGAACGTTTTGTTGAAGCTCAGGAAGTTGAGAGTAGAGATAAATTCGCACAATGTTTTGGAACAGAGAAATCGTTACCGCTGTTCATTCGTTCTTTGGTGGGTTTAGAGTGTCAAGCAGTGCAAGAAGCCTTTTCAAAGTATCTACAAGGTGCAACTTATAACGAAAGACAGATTCGTTTTGAAAGGATTGATGGCGTATTTAGTGATGGGGATGCTGACAACATATTGGGAGTTGTTGAAGCGTTTAATGAAGAGGTGGCTTAAATTTGAGATCGAGAAAAATTTTATAATTGAGGAAGAAATA
>Ga0207712_10000180_pt1 | contig 65420 bp, 55 predicted proteins | sample KBSS44metaG_FD_184402 | JGI IMG/M metagenome (GOLD analysis project Ga0207712, IMG submission 184402) | Switchgrass rhizosphere microbial communities from Kellogg Biological Station, Michigan, USA - KBS S4-4 metaG (SPAdes) (version 2) | ecosystem: Host-associated > Plants > Roots > Rhizosphere...
GCCCGTGCGGGGCGCAATCCAATTGGGGATACGGATCCAGTGGCCGCGCGCTGCGCGCTTGCCACTGGCTACCATCCTTCCGCGCCTGCGGCGCGAGGAAACCACAACGGCAACCGGCTGGGTTTCGCCAGCTGAGTCAATGGTTCAATTTCAACATCCATTGGTTGCACTTCCAGGTAGCGGTGCAGTTTGCGAATCCGCGACCTTATGGGTACACAAATTCAGAACCGGGAGCGGTAGCGACCGGGCCCAAGCTTGGAAACGCAGAAGTTTCTAAGGTCAGCGGATCCCGGTCGCTACTGCTCCCGGTTCCGTATTTGTGGTTCCACAAAAATTCACTGGGCCTCGGCAAACTGTACCACCACCTACTTCTAAACTTGAATTCGCGATTTGTCATTGCGGCTCAACCCCTGATTCTCTGGCGCAAGTTACCATGGCGTCGCGACAGGCCGCGACGACGAAAGCACTGACCGGTCAGCGCACTCCAAAGAGCTTCGCTAACTCGCGGCGGCGAAGGACGAGATCTTGATTTTGCGTTATCATGAGATTGAAAAACTTGATGGGAGATGAAAAGTTCGCAGTGACAAAACAACGGCCAATAATCGGCATCACGATGCGCATTGAGATGGCGACAGACCGCTTCTACCTGGGACGCGATTACAGCGAGGCAGTGGAGGCCGCAGGTGGTGTGCCCTTGCATATCAGTCTGATACCGCAGGCTGAATACATTCGCGCCGTCATGGATCAGGTTGACGGTATTCTTTTGCCCGGCAGCGACTCGGATGTCGATCCGCAACGGTACGGCCGCGATCCGCACCCGCAACTGGGACCAGTGCAGCCGGTGAAAGATGAGACTGACTTGCTGGTTTTGGAAGAAGTGGAAAAACGACGGGTGCCTTTGTTTGGCATTTGTTTCGGCATGCAAGTGCTCAACGTATCTCGCGGCGGCACGCTGATCCAGGATATCGGCAGCCAGGTTCCTGCAGCGATGAAACATGAACAGGGTGCGCCACGCGATCGCCATTCGCATTCCGTGCGGCTATTGGCGGGCAGCATGGTGGCCGAACTAGCGGGACAGGAAACTGCGCCGGTGAACAGTCATCATCATCAAGCGATTGAAACCGTGGGCCGGGAACTGGTGGCTACGGCATGGTCATCCGATGGATTGGTCGAAGCGGTAGAAGATCCCCGTGATAATCGGTTTGTGCTGGGCGTTCAGTGGCATCCGGAGATCGGCTGGCAGCGGGATGCGTTCGCACGTAGTTTGTTTGAGCGGTTCTTGAGTGAGGCGAGTGATTTCGGCCACGCAAGATCCGGCCGGGAACTTACCGAGGTGAGCCCGGTTGGTTAATTGGAGTGCGGTGGCAGCGAAGCGCAACGAAAGCCGTGAACCGTGAACAGAAAGAGCCAGTGCGCGATCACGTGTGTGTGCCCGGTTTTATTTACGATTCCCGGATCACTGTTCCCGGTTTACCGTTTACGGCTTTTCCGTTTATGCTGTCTTTCTTGAATGCGCCCCATCGATATCGGCAACAACATACAAACAGCAACTGAGTTGCTCGATTTCAAAGATCGAGTAGCCCTGGTTACCGGCGGCTCGCGTGGGATTGGCCGCGCGGCCGTTGATTGCTTCGCAAATCTTGGTGCGCATGTCGCCATTAATTATGTGAGTGATGAAGCCGCGGCCCAGCAGACCGCGCGAGCTGCAGAAGCTGCCGGTGTTCGTGCCGCTGCGCTGCAGGCAGATGTATCGCAGCTCGATCAGGCACAGCGATTGGTTGACGAGACGATCAAAGCCTTCGGACGACTGGATTTCCTGGTGTGCAATGCGGGAATTTGGGAGTCCGCACCTGTCGAAGACATGTCGGAAGAGTTATGGGACCGCACCCTTGATCTTAATTTGAAGGGCACGTGGTCCGTGTGCCGCGCGGCGGTACCCCAGATGAAGAAGAACCAGTTTGGTCGCATTGTGATCATCAGCTCGACTGCGGGACAGCGAGGCGAAGCCGGCGTCTCTAATTATGCGGCTTCGAAAGGCGGACAGATTTCCTTTACCAAATCGCTGGCAGCGGAGCTGGCGGAGTTTGGCATCAACGTGAATTCAGTTGCGCCCGGTTGGGTGGCGACCGACATGTGCGCCGATGTTTTTACTGATGAAGAATATCGGAAATCAATTGAGCGGACGATTCCGGTTGGCCGGATAGCGACGCCGCACGACATCGGCTGGCCAATTGTGTTTTTGTGCAGCGGCTGGGCCAGGCACATCACCGGGGAAATACTGAACGTAAACGGCGGTTCGGTCTTGTGCGGGTAACTGCTTGTGCGGGTATTTGAAAGCTCCGAGTAATGAGATTAGTGCGGCAGGCGCACCGTGGGTGACGTTTAGAACTCATTAGCTAACGCGAACAAGCGAACAAAACATGAATACTTGTAAGAAAACACCAGTAACACTCGGCGTCGAAAGGTTACTTGCGGATCGACTCGACCTCGTGCGGGGCGCGCGCGTCGGCCTGATCTGTAATCAGTCGTCCGTCAATCACTCGCTGCGCCATGTCGCTGATTTGTTCCACGAACATCCTGATGTCCAGTTGACTGCGCTCTTTGGGCCGCAACACGGCATCAGGGGTGATCTGCAGGACAATATGATCGAAACCGATCACGCTACTGACACGGTGACCGGGCTGCCAATTTACTCGCTCTACAGTGAAACCCGCGAGCCCACCGAAGCGATGTTGAAGGATATCGATGTGCTGGTTTTTGACATGCAGGACGTGGGCTGCCGCATCTATACCTTTGTTTATACCCTGGCGAACTGCATGCGCGCGGCAAAGAAATATGGCAAGAAGGTCATCGCTTGTGATCGTCCGAATCCAATCAACGGGCGGCAAGTCGCCGGCAACGTGCTGGATCCCGAGTACGCTTCGTTCGTGGGTCAATTCCCGCTTCCTACACGGCACGGGATGACAGTCTGCGAGCTGGCTCGCTTGTTCAACGAACATTTCAACATCGGTTGCGATCTTGAATGCATTTCGATGGAAGGCTGGTCGCGTGAGCTTTGGCTCGATCAAACCGATGCACCGTGGGTGCTGCCATCGCCGAACATGCCGACCCTGGCGGCAGCGACTGTTTTCCCCGGGACGGTCCATGTGGAAGGCACGCAGTTGTCGGAAGGGAGGGGAACTACGCTTCCTTTTGAACTTGTCGGTGCGCCCTATGTTGAGCCGGAACGCCTGGCGAATGAGCTCGCGCAACTGGATCTACCGGGCGTTTATTTCCGCTCGTGCGTTTTCCGCCCTACTTTCCAAAAACATGCGGATAAAAGTTGCGGCGGCGTACAACTTCATGTGACTGATCGGGCGTCTTTTGAACCAGTGATTTCGGGCGTGGCAGTAGTAAAGGCCATTCACGATCTTTACCCCAGTGAATTCAAATGGAAGCTGCCGCCTTACGAGTACGAATACGAGAAGAACCCATTCGATGTGATTTCAGGAACGGCGAAGATGCGCGAGGCTTTTGAGCGTGGCGACTCGCTGCAGACCATCGAAGATAGCTGGCAAGAGCCTTTGCGGGACTTCATGGAGCTTCGCAACGAATACTTGCTCTACTAGTCGAAGCTACAGGGGTTACTTTCAAAGAAACGCTTTAGATGTGTTAGGTTAATTTTGTCGCCGCGCCGACTTTTGCAATAACGCAAGCCGTTAGCTTGCATCTGGGAGGGACGAATTGAGTTCTAAGCAATCGATTGTGGTGGATGACTCGGCGCAAACGCCGCCCCTGGCCTGGCTGGTTGGGTTGGCGGCGTGGGCTGTACCGGGCGCCGGCCATCTACTGAGCGGGCGATGGGTCCGCAGCTTGCTGCTGGGCGGCGCTGTCTGGGGAATGTTCATCATTGGTTTCGTTTTCAACGGCCACTTGTTCGCGCCGGGCGGTGTCGAACGTGGCGGTGCGGCGCTGATGACAATACCGCCGATGATTGCCGATATTGGCTGTGGCTTGTTGTATGTCTTCTGCTGGGCCACTGGCGTTGGCTTTGCCGAGAACGCGCGATCGGTCACGTTTGAATACGGAAACACTTTCTTCATGGTCGCCGGCCTGCTGAATTATCTGGTCGCGCTGGATGCGTTTGATATCGCGGTGGGGAGGAAAGATTGAAACACCTACTCATCATGCTCTTGTTTTCCGCCCTGGTAGCTGTCGTGTTCGGCGCGGTGGGAAAAGGCTCAGTGAGGGACCGGACGCTCTATGGGGCCAAAGTTTTTGCCGAGTTTGTCGTTATCGGCCTGGCGCTGGCGTGGCTGCTGTATTTTCTCCCGCTGTCGTAAGCTTGTCCCAGGTCTCAAGTCCCAAGTCCAAGGTCTCAAGTCCCAGGTCCCAAGTCCCAGGTCCAAAGTCCCAGGTTGAGGTGCGAGGGCTTTGGACCTTAGACTTTAGACTTGAGACCTGAGACCTGAGACTTGAGACCTGGGACCTGAGACCTGAGACTAAAATGGGACTTGTCGATACCGAAGCCTTGGTCCTGCGAACTTACAACCTGGCTGAGGCGGACAAGATTGTGGTCTGTCTCTGTCGCACCTCGGGAATGGTGCGCGCAGTCGCCCGCGGAGCTCGCCGCCTGCGCAACCGGTTTGGCGCCGCACTCGAACCATTTACCATCCTCAGAATCACTTATTACGAAAAAGAGAACCGCGATCTGGTCAGTCTCAGTCACGCCGAGATTCTGAAGTCTCACTTCAACCTTTCGCAAAACGAAGACGTCGTCGCGTCGCTGGCCTACCTGGGCGAATTGCTGATTGAGTTCGCGCCACCGCACGAGCCGAATGAAGTGCTTTACCGGATGGCCGTGGCGTGTGCCGACGCCATGGCGGGCCTGCCGCAGGAAACGGAATCGATCACGCGTTATTTCGAGATTTGGATCTTGAAGCTGGGCGGGTTCTTTCCTGACCTCAAACAATGTGCAGAGTGCGGTACTGGTTTCGATCAGCAGGAGGGTGCGTACCTGAATGCGGAAGCAAGGCCGCGTTGTCGCCGATGCAGCAGGGGAACTGGAGCGCCATTATCGAATGAGGCTCGGGAACGTTTGCTGGCGACGCAGAAATTAGGACCAGCGGATTACGCGAGCAGTTCGCGCGGCTTGCAGCCGGTAGCGAAAGCTCAACTGGCCAACTTCACTGAACAGATGTTAACCGGGATCCTCAGCCACCGGCCGCGCGGGCTCTCAGCACCTCAATAGCGAAAAAAGATGGACAGGCATTCCTGCCTGTCCATCCTTGAAAGCGAGCCTCTCACTCGCTCCCTCTTCTCCAAAAAATCGCTCGCGCCCTCTTCTCCAGAAAATCGTTTAGCGGCGGGCTACCGCCCGCCATCTGCGTGACTTAAGATTCCAAGGGGCGGGCGGTAGCCCGCCCCTAAACGATGAACGATTATGAAAAACAATGAACGACTATGAAGAATAGGGACAGGCCGGAATGCCGGTCCTACCTAGGTGCCGCTTTCCCAACTGCCGAGATACTCGGTCTGTTCCGGAGTTAATGTGTCAATCGAAAGTCCCAGCGCGCGCAGCTTCAAACTCGCAATTTCCTGATCGACTTCCGGTGGCAGCAGGTGCACGCCCGGCTCGAGCTTGCCCTTTTCCTTCACGAGGTATTCGACGGACAGCGCCTGGTTCGCAAAGCTCATATCCATCACGCTCGCCGGATGGCCTTCTGCCGCAGCCAGGTTAATCAGACGGCCTTCGCCCAGCACAATGACGCGGTTGCCGCTGTTGTTCAGCTTGTACTCCTGCACAAACGGTCGAACTGTAACTGCCTCCGCACTCATTTCAGCGAGGGCGACGAGGTTCAACTCAAGATCGAAGTGACCACTGTTGCAGACGATCGCGCCGTCCCTCATGACCTTGAAATGCTGACCGTCAATCACGTGGCGATTTCCCGTGACCGTAACGAAGATGTCGCCGAGCGGCGCTGCCTCCGCAATCGTCATTACGCGGAAGCCGTCCATCACGGCTTCAATGGCCTTGATGGGATCAACTTCAGTAACGATTACGTTCGCGCCCATGCCGCGGCTTCTGAGGGCCACGCCTTTTCCGCACCAGCCGTAGCCGACCACGACCAGATTCCGCCCGGCCAGCAAAATGTTCGTCGCGCGAATAATTCCGTCCAGGGTGGATTGGCCGGTGCCGTAGCGGTTATCGAAGAAATGTTTTGTCTGCGCATTATTGACCGCAATAGACGGGAAGGTCAGGACTCCGGCCGCTTGCATGGCTCGCAGACGAACGATGCCAGTGGTTGTCTCTTCGGTTGAGCCGACGATTTGCTTCGTTTGATCCGGTCGTTCTTTGATCAGCGTAGCGACTACGTCTGAACCATCGTCAATAATAATGTCCGGACGGAAATCGAGTGCGGCCTGGACGTGACGGCGATAGGTGTCGGTGCTTTCGCCCTTGATGGCACAAACCGGGATGTCCCAATCCGCCACCAGCGAAGCCGCAACATCGTCCTGCGTCGAGAGGGGATTCGATGCAATCAGCAGGGAATCAGCGCCGCCCGCTTTCAGTGCGCGAGCCAGATTCGCTGTTTCAGTCGTGATGTGCGCGCAGGCGACCAGTCGCAGCCCGGCGAGCGAACGCTCGGCGCCGAATCGCTCTCTGATCAGACGCAGCACGGGCATTTCTCTCTCTGCCCATTCAATTCGCTTCTTGCCTTCGGGCGCCAGCTTTATATCTTTGACGTCGAACTCCTGCGCAGGTGTAGCACTCATTCTTGAATCCTCGTTACCAGATTGGCCTTCGTTTGTAGCAAAGGCGGTTATGAATTTGTAGGGGTGGCCCCTGTGGCCACCCCATTTAGTAGTTGGGGCACGTAGTAGTTGGGGCACGGAGGACCGCCCCTACAATAGATTTAAACCTTCGCGGCCGCGCGGAGAGCTTCCGCTTTGTCAGTCGCTTCCCACGTAAACCCGTTTTCGGTGCGGCCGAAATGGCCGTAGGCGGCGGTGGCCTTATAAACCGGCCGGCGCAAATTCAGCTCTTTAATAATTCCCTGAGGCGTCAGCTGGAAGTGTTCGCGAACCAGCTTCGACAACATCGCTTCGCTCACGCGGCCCGTGCCCGATGTGTCGATGAAGACAGACATCGGTTCAGCAACGCCGATTGCATAAGCCAGTTGGACCAAACAACGGTCCGCCAGGCCGGCGGCCACAATGTTCTTCGCGGCATACCGCGCCATATAAGCGGCCGAACGATCGACCTTCGTCGGATCCTTGCCGGAGAACGCGCCTCCGCCGTGCGGTGCATACCCGCCGTAAGTGTCGACGATGATTTTCCGCCCGGTCAGGCCGGTGTCACCCTGCGGACCGCCCGTCACGAAACGGCCGGTAGGGTTAATGTGATACTTCGTGTTCTCGTCTAGCAGTTCTGACGAAACAGTCGGCTTGATGACCTGCTCCAGAATCTCCGCCCGCAACTGCTCGGTGCTAATGCTGTCTGCGTGCTGCGAAGAAATAACTACGGCTTCCAAACGGAACGGCCGTCCGTCGCGATACTCAACCGTTACCTGAGATTTGCCGTCCGGACGAAGGTAGGGCAGCTGATCGTTCTTGCGCACTTCAGAAAGCTTGAACGCCAAACTATGGGCCAACTGAATCGGCAGTGGCATTAACTCGGGAGTTTCATTGCAGGCAAAGCCGAACATCAATCCCTGATCGCCGGCGCCACCCGTGTCAACGCCCATGGCAATGTCCGGCGACTGGCTGTCCAGAGCCGAAAGCACGCTGCAGGTATCGCAATCGAAACCGTACTTCGCTCGGGTGTAACCGATTTCGCGAACTGTTTCGCGGGCTACTTTGGTGTAGTCGACAGTAGCCGACGTTGTTATTTCACCGGCGACGACGACCAGGCCCGTCGTTACGAGCGTCTCGCAAGCGACGCGAGCGGTTTCATCCTGGGCCAAAGCGGCGTCCAAAATCGCGTCTGATATTTGGTCGGCAATCTTATCCGGATGACCCTCGGTGACTGATTCGGAGGTGAAAAGGTAACTTGATTCAGTACTCAACTTAAAGACTCCTCAATAGGACGTAATAGTGCCGTCAAAAGTGTTAAGCAAAAGACCGCGTAATGTAACAGCCGCGTAGGGTGTAGTCAAGTTGAGGGGCGGTTGGAGTAGTGCCCTAATTTCAGGATTCTCTGTGCAACCTCTGTGAGTTCTGTGCCTCAGTGGTGGAAATCCTTAGACAAACATCCACCACTGAGACACTGAGAACACAAAGGGACGCACGGGGATTTCAAATTAGGTCCCCGGGGATCGGTACCGGGGTTGAACTGGGGCGGGATGGTAAGTGATGTCCAAGTCGGGCGTCCCTCCGTGGGGTGCCGCATTTGGGCAGAAGAAAGCGGGCCACGGAGTGCCGCCCCGACAATTCATTTCGAGAGGATCACTAAATCGATCTTTAGCTTGTCCATTACGTCGGTGATGGGGTTGGCGACGCCGTAGCCTTCAATTCGCTTTATCTCCTGTGCGGGATTGACGCCAGCCTGGGAGGTGGGTGTTGAAGAACGGGCCTCGGAGGCAGCGACTTCGGAGGCGCCGCCGAAAATCAGACCGAGCGCGTTCTGTTCAGCGTCGACCACGATGGAACCACTGTCGCCCTTGGAAACAAATTTCATATCCGTCGCCTTGGGTTCGATTAACACCTGGTTTTGAAAGAAGGCCGACTGCCCCGTGCGATCGTAGCGGATCCAGATGTCGAGATAGATTGAAAGGACCCGGCCTTCGGTGTAACCAGTCGTGCGGCCGAACTTGCGCACTACTTCACCCAACTGGATCTGCTTCTTTTCAACATAACCCTTAATCCCGCCAATCAGCGGAATCGTCGGATTGTGACGTTGCGGGCCCCAGAGTTTGGCAATCGCCGCGTCGATGTAGTTGGGATTCTTGGTATCGCCATCGAACTTGAGCGGCGCGAAGTCTACCAACACACCGATGGGCCGATTGTTGGCCGGCTCACCCGGACTCGGCTGCATGATGAAATCACCAGCATCCACGGCCGCCTTCCGCAAATCGACAAAGACATGTGAATTGCTCAGCAGATGAATTTCCTTGCGGCGCGGCAGCCTGCTCTTGCGTGTGCAGAAATAACCGATGGTCCCGCTTTGCCCGGTCAGGTTCGTATTCGCACCGCTAATGCCGCCGATAATTACGTCCTGATATTCACGAATGCCGTTTGGAAACGCCGGAAGTCCTTGATCTAAGCCCACTACGGGACCATCAGCGCCCGCGCCTTCTGCTCTCATACCGGACGCCGTGCTTGCTGACAAGAAGCCCGCGGCTGGCATTGCATACGCAACCACGGGCACGCCACGGTAATTATCCGGCAACGTCGCCGCACCGGCGCCGGCCCAAAGCTCACCCGGCGCATCGTTGAGGAAAACTTGAATACAGAGTTGATCGGCAACGCCCAGCAGGCCTATGCCGACGGCATGAATCCTTCCGGAGAAACCGGGCCGCAAATATTGCGCGCTCAACTCGGTTTTTATTTTGACGACTCGTTGGAGCCGCCGGTAATCCGGACGGCGCGGTGGACGCCTGGCGGTGCGATGTCGCAGATAACGGCTGATCAAGAGCCAGCAAAGCCAGACCAGGCAGGCGAGCAGCAGCAACCCGATCAGCGCCGTCATTTCACTGAAGTAATAGGTTACGGTCCCACCATCGGCAGTTTGGTAGGACCACATCCTGGTCCTGGCAAGTAAGAGGATAAACATGCCAATCGATCCTAAACTAGACGGGTGGATCGTCCACGACTATCGGATGACAAAACTCTATTTGATTAACGGAGCCTCCGCCCGCGCCATCGTCTTCAACGATCGGTGTCAGTTCAACCCGATCACCGTCGGCGGGTGACACGTATTGGTAATAGTCGGGCATGTCACTGTAGACGGCGTTATCGCTGTAGTCCATGTTCTTCATTTCGATCCGAAACGGCAGGCCCTCGACGCGCGCCAGCGTGTGCGTCTCTTCCTGGTCGCCGATGCGGATGGTGAACAGCACGCTTTCGCCTTCGATCTTGACACCGACGGTTTCGGCCACATTGCCAAAGACTTCGCGATTCGTAACCTCGCCCGCGCTGTCCTTGTCTACTTTTTCAAAAAACAGTTTCGTATCCAGTTTATGAGTATAGAAAAGGCCATTGCTCACGCTGATTCTCGTCAATGGGTCACGATCTGTTTCGCTCTTCACCAGAGGCGTACCGGCGTGCAAGGTGTTCATGTTCACGATCCAACGGAAGTCATTTGGATCAGGAGAGTCGAGTCTCTCAAAGTCGCCGGCGCGGTAAATCTGATAGCCTTCGATGGCCGGATTGCCAATCGCCTTGATGTCAATGCTCACGTCGTCTTTGGGCAGTGTCTGATAGGTGGCGATGTCCTGATAGACGACGACGTCCTGGTCCGCGCCGTCCTGAAACACCGGCCGCTGGATTTTCACGCTCAACGTGTGTTTGTTATCGCGAATCACAGCCACTTCGCCGCGCTGTTGCTCCTGATTAAAGCTGATGATCCCGAGACCGGTGAATCGCACCAGCGCGGTTGCGGAACTTTGGTTAATAGACATGGTCGTTCTCCTATAGGTGAGTGGAATAGCTTTCAGATTAAAGTGCGGTTTTTTTCCGAAACGTAACGCACCGAAGGCGGCGCGGTCTTCTTTTTGGCATTACAACTGTTAGGGCCTTGGCCTGGCCGGGGCATTGGAGTTTTCTATCCGGGGTCGCGCCGGCGCCGGCCGCGAGGGTTTTGTCGGGGTCAGATTATTTTGCGGCAAATGAAACGGTGTCTGACCATCCCTGACCGGGACCAGGAAATTTAACACCTCGTTTTTCAGCAACCTCGGGATGCGCTGCGGCGGGAAGTTAGCCTGCGGACCGGAAGCAGTGACGGTGTAAGTGCCGCCTGCCGGAAGACCGGGAAAAACGTAATAGCCGTCGGCGCCAGTTGTGAAGGTGCCAGGTTTGGCTCCACTGAGCGTGATGCGGACGCCTCTGAGGAAAGCATCCCCAGAGATTACCCGCCCGGATATCTGGTAATCCGGATCTGTTTTGGCGGAGAAGTTCGCCTTTTCATCGTGCGACAATTTCGGAAAAGATTGGGGAGCGAAGGTTAGATCCGTGGCGGTGGGAGTGACGGTGTAACTGCCGTCGGCCGGTAAATCGGGAAAAGTGTACTCGCCGTGCTTGGTCCTAGTCGACCGTATGACGGCTCCAGCGAGCGTGACCGTGACCGTGATGTTGTTAAGCGGTACCCCTGCAGACAGCACGCGCCCGCTGATTACGTAGAAACGCAGGCTTGAGAAGTCAGCCACCTCGTCGTGGGCGAGGGATTCAACGGGAAAACTCGGGGGCGTGAACTTCGTGTTCAGCCCCACTGGCGTAACGGTGTAATGCCCCTCTGCCGGTAAATCGCTGAAGTCATAACTACCATCTGCTCTGGTCAACATCGGTGGTTTCGTTGATCCGGCCAGCTTGATCGTAATGCCGCTGACTGGAACGTCCGCCTCGGTCACGTGGCCCGCGATTTTGTAAAACTGAGGCTTGCCTATGAAGTCAGCCGTCTCGTCCTTCGTGAGCTTCACGAATGACTGATTGGCTGGCGCGAAATTCGTCTTCGGCAAATCCGGAGTGATGGTGTAAGCGCGATCTCCTTTCAACTCCTTGAAGGCGTAATGGCCATCAGGGTCGGTCTCGGTCGACTGGGTTTTTTCTCCTTCGAGAATGATCTTGACCCCACCGGCCGGTTTGTTTTCAGTTTTCACTTGACCACTGATCGTGAATAGCGGCGGCGGCACCCTCACCACCGTCACTGACTGCGACACGACAACGGTGGCTATTAACAGAGTCAGTGCACTCAACAGCACGAACTGCCAACTGCGAACGAGCTTTCGTTTTCTTAACGCACTCTCTTTCTCCTTGATGCGCCGCGAGCCCTCGCGCCATTTGTCGCTGTTCGGATCGACAGCGACCAGCGGCATGCCGTCGACCAGGCAAAACGGCGCTGAATCGTCTCCGTAATAGGCGCTACATGTGAGGCAGATGCGCATTCTAGTAATTCGTGTACCCACCGAACAGGGAAAACGCGGCCCAATAAAAAGGCGCGCTGGTTTTTGCCTGGTTCAAAACTTGAAGTTGTGCCGCACGCAAACTTTCGGCTGAGGACATCCGTTGTTGTTTGCGGTTGCGGTGAAAAGCGACCATCAAATCCTTGGCCGGCTCCGAATCAACTTTCCACTGACTCGCCAGCACCACAGGAGCTCCCAGCGCGAGGAACGTTCGTGCGATCCCGATTGCTCCTTCGCTCTTGTTATAGCGTTCGAATCCCGTTTCGCAGGCCGACAGCACGACCAGCTTTGCCCGCGGCAATTGGTACGAACTCAACTCAGACGCGCGCAGCTCGCCGCCCGCAAAAAGTAATTTTGAGTTACCGGGCGATCGCGGGTTGACGAGAAAATGACCGGCAAAGTGAATGACGTCTACCGAGGTAAAGCTCCCCAGGAATTTGTCCCGCGTCGCTTCGCCGCCGATCAGCGCCTGCGGCTTCTCGTAATCGCCCGCAATTGTCCGGGCTTCGGCTGCGGCATCTTTCAAGTCCGGCAAGGTTGAATATTCTTCGCGATCGAAATCGGGGTTGCCGAAACTCAGCACGCTTTCCGATTGCTGGTCTTTCCCGCGCGCCTTCTCGGTCGCCAACACAAACACGGAAGCGCTGGGCGCGCTCAGCAGCGAGAAATCCTGAATCAAATACCTACCCGCCGGTGAAACGAGAGAGGCAAAGGCGAGCTGATGTAAAGACTTATCAGGTACCAGGCAAATCTCTTTGTCGGCGGCGAGATCCGGCGGTATGAGAAGTTCATAAAGTTCCTGCGCGGATTGCGTCAGGTTGGACGCCGGTTCTTTCCGCAGAATGGCAGCCTGATATTCGCCGATTTTCCTTTCCAGTTCGTCAGCTGTGATGGGCTTGACCGCTAAATCACTACGCGTTCTCGTCAGTGTCCACATCGCCAATCGGTCAGGCAGGACCGCATAATGGACCACCTGGACCTGATCCGGCAGGCGTTCCTGAATCTGCGGCAGTGACAGGGGATGACTGACTGCGGAAAAACTCTTTTCAACTTCGGTAATCGATTTTCCGGACGCCACAAAATCCAGTAGCGACCTGGCGCGCGATTCTTCAATGAAGTTGAATGCGCGGTCGTTTTCGCCCTGAGTTATAGCGTTCGCCGCCGCGGCATCGAAGACGTCCTGCGCGCCGGCGAAGAACGCCTGGCGCAAATCGTCTTCGCGAATTGTCGCCCGATAGTCTTCAGAAAGTTTGAGCACGGTCCGCAGCTCATTGGAGAAATTGGCCTGCCGTCCGAGTTGCTCGAAACAGAAAAGCTTCCCCTTGTGAATCTCGTAACGGCGGTCGATAACTTCCGGCAATCGCTGGTCCAACTCGAGCGCCCGGTCGTAATCCGCCAGCGCGCCCTCGTAATCCTTGGCTTTGCTTTTTACCCCGGCCCGCAACAAATAAATCCCTGAAACCGTACCCGTGTTTTCGTTACCGCCACCACGCGCCAACGCAATTTGCAGTGACTCATCCGCGTACCGCAGGGCCGTGGGAAAATCCTCGCGCGCCTTCGCCGTCTCCACCAGCGGCCGCAGGGAATTGTTTACCTTGACTCCGCCGGGATCCGTTTCCCGAGCCATGCTAAGACGCTCGTTAGCGAAACTGAATGACGTGGAAAACAATCCCAGCTTCAGCGAAAGATCGGCTAGTCTGCCTTTCTCGCGCCAATCCTGATTTTCGCTCTGATAGTAGAGATCGGGGCGCGGGAGCATTGTGCCGGCATATTCGAGCGCCGAGTCGAGCTCGCCAACTTGTGAGTAATTAGTCATCAGCGCTTCGCGTGCGTGTTGCATTTCGAATTCATTCTCTCCCGCCGTGGCGAGGAGCAGGGCAGTCTTGAGGTTCTTATTGGACTCCGTAATTTCGTTCTGGCGATAATTAATGATCCCCAGCCAGTAATGGGAAGCCGCCTCCAGAACCTTGAATTGCCGGTTCTGTGCAGTTGTCAGCAGAGTCTGAAACCGCAATTGGCTTGCGCCGGCTTGGCCAGTATCCGCCAGCAGGATGCCGCTCCAGGCGCCGGCAATCTCACCCTCACAGGGGTCATCAAGCTGTGCAAAGAGTTTTTTGCTGCGCTCATATTCTGCCACCCGCTTTCCATAATCTTTTCCGGTAAACGCGCCGCCAAAAACCTGCTTGGCTTTCAGCAACAACGGGAACTGTGCAGCCGGCGCATTGGCGTAATAGCCGGCCAACTCAGAAAAAAAAACTCCGAGTTTTGTGTTCGCTCAAAATCGCCGATGAAGGTCATCGCCTCGAGACTTTCGCGCGCCTCGATTTCGTTGCCGCTCGTCCTGGCCACCAAATATTTTTGCGACAGTTGCAAGGGCACCATCACAGTCTTCAAGAGTCCCTTCGTTTCGTTATGAATTTTCAGTGCGCGCGCCTTGTCCTGGTTTCGATAGGCGGCCAAAAAATCGCGTAAGACGTCCTCGTCCTTCCTGAACAGCGTTTGCTCGTTCTCCAGTCGCGCCAGGTTTTTCCGCGCTTCGTCGGCCCAGGGAGAAGATGCGTCTTTTTGCAGATAGCGCGTCCACGAGTCCGTCGCCTCGCGCCGCGATCCGAGTTCCTGCAAGGCCAGCGAGCGGTTAAAGAGCGCTTCGAGCAGATTCGCGTCCAGTTCCGTGGCCCGGGTGAATTCGTCCAGCGCGTGGTCCAGGGATTCGAGCTTCTTTTCCGCCCTGGAGGCCCTTGCCAGTTCGTAATAGGCGGAACCGAGATCGTTGTGGAACTTCGCGTTGGTAGCAGCTAACTTCGCGGCAGTCTCCAATTCGCTGATGGCTTCCGGATACTTTTGCTGCGTAAGCTGAAACACGCCGAGCGCGTGATGCGTCTGCGCGTTTGAATTCTTCTCAACGGCGTCGATCAAATTGTTCTCGATACGCCGCAGGCGGCCCTGGACGACCGGATCAGGCGCCCCACGCAATTGGGGCAACGGCGCGTAATTAAATTCGGCGATGCGCGTTTCCGTCGGTCTGGCTTCGCGGTAAACCGATCTCAACTCGGCGAGTTGGTCCTGGTTATTAATCCTGCTGAAATACACCACCGCAATGACCGCGGCGATCAGAAGAACTGCAAATGCGCCGGCATACTTCGGCTGGTGAAAGAATGAGGCAAGGGAACTGAAGAACGACGGCCGGGCCTCTGTGACCGTTTGCTGGCTGAGGGCTTTTTCTCGCAGTGCCTGAGTCAGTTCCACCTGAAAGTTCCTCTCGGAGTTGGTTTTTAGGGTAGCGCGAAAATCCTCTGCGTCGGGTTCATCGAGCCGGCCCAACACGTAGTCATTAATCAGGCCGTCTTCCGCAAGTTGGACTTGCGAACAAAACTCTTCATCCGTAAACAACAGTCCCTCGATCCCTTCCAGCGTGGTTTCATCGGAAACCCGGCCCAGAAGGTATTCACGAATTGTCTCTTCGCTCTTCAAGGACGGACCCATCGTTCTGCTGCCCCCAAATCAGAGTGTCATTTCCTGGCGAAACGTAACCGGTTGGCTTTTAACTCATACACTTCTGGACGCAAATCTTTAGTTTTTGCTTAGTGCGCATTACACGCATGCGCAACGCCGTTTGCGTCATTTGCAGGCTCTCCGAAATGCGCCGATGCAGCTCAACTTTCGCGTGCCTGGCTTCCGAAAAATAATCAAGCAGGAGACTCCGGCTTTCAGGAGCAAGTTTCGCCAGGCATTTATCCAAACACTCACTGGAGAAACTTTGTTCCTCCGGAGCTGGCGCGGCAACGGTTACCTCGTCAATGTCCAGATGCGTTCGCTCTTTCCGCAACGATTCGCGATAGACATTTTTGGCCACGCCATAGAAATAGGCGAGCTTGTTTCCGATTGGTTCTTCGGAGACTTTCAGGATGACCCGGTTGATGGTTTCGTCCGCCAGTTCGTCGGCAAACCGGCAATGCCGCTGGCCAAAGAAATTACACAAGCGAAAACGCAGCCGCTCATATTCCTCGCCGGCGGACTCGGGATCGGGTCCAAGCCAACTGAGGAAGGTCGCAAAACTCTCCGGCGTTACTTCTTTGTTCACCTTGGCTTTGAAAAGATTGAGGACCGGAAGTCGGGTTAAAGGTAATTCGGCGACAGAATACTCCAATTCTCGACAGATAAACAGAAACAAATCTGCCCTGGAGATCTGATGCGAAATGAATCAGCCCAAACCCGATTTGGATTTGGGCTGACTTTGCGAGGGGTGAGGAAAGCTGGAAGGCCTTTGCGTACTTCGGGGCTGGCTGATTGCTCCGGCGGGTAATCACGTTTCGATCAATTCCCGGATTTGAGTGGGGACACATCCTCAATGGTCGAAGAACGCGGCGGACCCAGGCAGCACCCCGAAAGCTCCAGCGTGGCAGAAACAACCCGCGTGTCATCCTGTACGGCAAAACTGAAGTCGTGGGTGTTATTCAGATCGCTCAAAGCGATTGGCGATAGTTGCCAGGTCGTTGTCATGGGAAAATTCGCCCCAAACGGGAAGACGTGGTTGGGATAAATGTAGGTGCCGAATATGGAAAGCCCGTTGACCATAATCCCGAGACTGTCATTGCCGGCACGAGAGTCTCCATGACTGGACCCTGATTGATTGGACAGCGTCTTAACGGTGAGCCTTCCGCTGGTGATCTGGCAGCATCTCTCGCTGGCGGCCCAACGAAACGTATACAAATAGTGCTTGTTGGGCGTGGGGTTGTTGAGCCCGACTTGCGCAGCGATTTGCGCCGGGGTGAAGTCTCCAGCAGTAAGGCTCGCCGGATCGACCGCGATAAGCACCGGCGCGATAGCGCGCGGGCATGGTGTGTGAATGGGACCGTCGATAGTCGATGAGGGCCGCCGTTCCTGTGCTTGTGCCGGCACCGACAGCAAGCTGAAAACTACCAGCAGCAGTGAGAATGAGAAATATCGTTTTAGTGATTGGGTATGCATTGAGGATTCTCCTTCTTCAGATTAGGTTGCACGCAAACTCGTTCGGTTTCCTGCTTGTTACTATTGAGTGACTTCCGCTGCGGAAACCTAACGCCGCTAGCCGTGAAAGTAGCGAGCGATCCTCACAAATAGAGAGGCCCGCGCGTTGAAACGCTCGGGCCTCTCTTGCAAGCGAGGCTGTGAACTCACCTGGGTCGGATTTGCGTGCCGCTGTCACTCGGCCTGGATGCCGGCGCCGGCACGTCTTCTATTTGCGGTCCCTTAGTCTTGCAGTTGTTACAGATCGAAATAGTCTTTGAGACTGCCCGCCACGGCGTACAGGCGTCCCACACACCGCGCGTGATGCGGTATTTGTGACCCTGGAGGAACACACCGGGAGGTGAGCTGGCGTTGTTGCAGCAGTATCCGGAAAAGTTAGTAGAAGTTGGAGTGGACCACCACGAGGATGGGTTCGTAAGGGTGGTATTCGCCACAACGTTACCTGAGGCGTCAATTTCCTCAACCCGCCACCAAAAGCCTGCGCCCGAGGGCAACGCCGCCGTGGTTGCATTGAGAGAGAAAGTCGGTGCGTTTCCCGCCAGCGTCGCATTCAATGTGAAGTTAGGATCCAACGGTTTGCCCGAACAACACTGTCCCGTCAGTCGAGCGTTAACGAACATGCCGGTAGGGCCGCCTCCGTTAGTGACTCGGACGATCAAAGTGTGTACGCCGGGAGGCGCCACGACAGCATATAGGGCCGGCGGCGTGTTGGGGCCGAAACACCCACCACCCGAACAGGTCGATAGAACGTTGGTTGTGTTGTCCAGATAGACGGCGATGTCATCGTCCCCACCCACGTTCCCGCTCAACGTTACCGTTTGCCCAATCACGCACTCCGGAACGCGAAACTGCAGCCTGTATTCATAAACACCGGCAGGTTGGCTGGTGTAGCCATTAGCTGTAGTCGAAACCCACTGAGCAGCGCCCGTGGGAAGGGTCCACGCCGAATGCTTTGGCGATACATAGGTCACGGCTGAAGTTACGTTGGCAGGATTCTTCACGGTCCAGTGGTTAGAACTAACCGTGCTGAGGTCAAGGGTGTTGGTTTTTCCCAGGCATTCGCAGCATCGCAGGGTGGGCAACTCTACTTGCGGGTGGTCGTCGATCTGCTGATCCCTGACCTTGATGTCTATCGGGTTCCTAGCCGGCCCGTTCTGCGCCATCGGAGCGGCCGCGGCAACCAACATGATTGTTAATGCAAAAAGCGCTGAAAGCAGGTGAAGTTTTTTCAACATAAGTTTCTCCTAAAGTTTTAGATTTCGCACGATGCAATACTTGGCTTGGCGGTCGCAGTCTGTCGTGCGTCACTGAGGAGTGACTCTTTCGGGAAAAACGTAACGCGAGATGGGCGCAGGATCAGTGGACGGGAAGACCATGGCCGAGGCGGTCTTGCGGGAAATCACGAAATACGGAACGGAAGCGGGGATCGACTAAATCATAAAGCGGGGGTAAACCCGGCTTCCTGACTGCGAGTAGGTGGGGTTGAGTCAGTACCGTCAACGATCACAACAAAACAGCTACTTGCGAGTAGGCTGAGTTTGTCGTGCTGACTTTAGGGATTTGACTGAATGGCACCTACTTGCAGTCAGGAAGGCGGGTTTACCGCCGCGCTTAATTGAATTCACCACTGCTGATTTCAGCCGAGTGTCATGAGGCATCGTAAGCCCGACGTGCCGGGACGGTGACGAATTCGTCGGTTTCGATGATGTAGCCGGTGAGGTTATATCCGTAAACGCATCCCGTATCGAGTCCAATCGCTTTCTTGCCACGACGCGGCTCGGGCGCGGGCCAGTGCCCGAACAGCACAACCTTCTCGCCGTAATAGACGTGATACCACGGCGTGCCTTCGCCACTTTCGCGATCAGGTCCAAGCGTACGTAGCCGAGTCAGATCGCCTGTAGTTTGAGAATGCAGTTCGACGTTGGGTCGCAAGCCGGCGTGCACCACCAGGTGCGTTCCCAGGTCGATGAAAAAAGGCAACGTACTGAAGTAAGCGGCATACGCTTCCTTTTCACCTTTGAGTTCTTTGTGAGCTGCTTTTTGCGCGGCCTTTAAATCAATCTTCTCACCCATCCAGCGCCTGCGGAGTGCAAGGTCATGATTGCCGATGACGCTGGAAAATCGTGAGTCAGACATAAAGAGTTGAAGCACATCGCGATTCTTCGGGCCTTTGGTAACAAGATCGCCGACGCAGATAACACGATCGCTATCGGTTAGCTGGGCCTTGTCCAGCAATTCCATTAGTTCATCGTAGCAACCATGAAGATCCCCGATTACTATTGTGCGTGACCCCATCAATGCCTCGTTCCAATTGCAAATCTCATTTAAAAGTTAACATTGCAAGCTTATTAGCCTGGCCATCGAAATAAAACAACTGCAACCCGCGACAGGGCAGGGAACCGAACGACGCGCTCATCGCTGGGCCTTGCACAAAAGGGTTGGAGACAGCAACTGTCTCATTGCCTGACACAGCAGGCCCGAAGGGCCGTGGGTAAATAGCCACGCCCGTAAGGGCGTGGAACCCCTCTCGTTTAAGTGCCAAAGGTCCGAAGGACCGGCGGTCAAAACCAATAAACGTCGCACCTTCGGCGCTCGGGGAATTTGTCGTGCGTAGTCCACGCCCTCACGGGCGTGGCTACTAAACAACGGTCCTTCGGACCTCTGCGAGTTTAGCCAGACAGTTCAGTCGCGCTCGACTGACTTTTTGTGCAAGGCCCATCCGCTGCCATCATCACTCCTGGCGATGTGGCTGATTATCTCCTCGCCTGAAAACCAACTGGCAGCAGTCTAACGCAATATGAATCAATGGCAAGTGTCTGCACTGAGTACGCTGTTCGCACGCTAAGCAGCCATTTGAAGTTTACCGGTAGATCGTAGCAGCGACGGCCCTTTGAGTTTGACGAACGGCCGGCATTCTAAATAATGAGCGAGCTCCGTGGCTAATTAGTCTCAGCGGAGGCTTACGAGTGGGGTAGAATGGCGCCTCTAACCGGATGAAAAACAAGCCAAGCAACCAAACCGGCAACGGTTCCCTGGAAGAGATCGTTGCTGTCTCGATCTCGCGCCGCAGGTTCGTCAAAGCCGGCGTTGCGTTAACGGGCGCCGCTTGTTTCGGCGGAGTTGAATCTCTGCTGAATGCTGTGCCGGCGATTGCGAACGAACCTGGTGAAACTCTCCTTGGATTCAAAGGCATCCCAGTTTCGGCGGCCGATACCGTCGTCGTGCCCGAAGGTTACGCGGTCAAGGTTCTTATCGCCTGGGGCGATCCTGTGTCGGCCGGGCCCGCGTTTCGACCCGATGGCAGTAACACTTCAGCCGATCAGGCTTTGCAGTGGGGCATGCACAACGACGGCCTTGCCTATTTCCCGATCCGTGGATCGGAAAGAGGCTTGCTGGTCCAGAACCACGAATACATGGACCAGGACCTGCTTTTTCCCGATGCCCGCGCCAACTGGACCGCAGAGAAGACAAAGAAGGCGCTCGCTGCTCATGGCGTCTCCATCGTCGAAATCGAGCGCGAACGTGGCGGCAATTGGAACGTGGTGCGACCTTCGAAATACGCGCGACGCATTACCGGCTATTCGCCAATGCACATCAGCGGGCCCGCCGCCGGTGACCGGAGGTTGATAACGAAAGCCGACCCAACCGGCCGTCTTATCCTGGGCACGTTAAGTAATTGCGCGATCGGCGTGACCCCCTGGGGTACGCTTCTCACCTGCGAGGAGAATTTCGACGATTATTTCCGCACTGCTGGCGCGCCGGAACGAGGCTCGCTCTTAGCCCGGTACGGATTGCGTCCGGAAGGCGAAGGCTATCTGGTACACACCACCGATAGCCGCTTTCGCGTCGCGGACGAGCCAAACGAACCAAACCGTTTTGGCTGGGTAGTTGAGCTCGATCCGTTTCGCCCGCAATCGATTCCGATCAAGCGCACGCAGCTTGGCCGGATTAAGCACGAAGGCGCCAAAGTGCAGGAAACTCGAGAAGGGAAGATCGTCGTCTACACGGGAGATGACGAGGTGTTCGAATACATCTATCGCTACGTTTCCCGCCTGCCGTGGCGTGAGGCCCGGAGGAAGGGAATTAGCCCATTGGATGACGGCATTCTCTATGTGGCTAAATTCCGCGCGGGGGGCGACGGCGAGTGGCTTCCCTTGACGCCAAATCATCCCGCACTGAAGGATTGGACGCTGAGCGACATCCTCATCAACACGCGTGGAGCTGCCGACGCTGTGGGCGCGACCAAAATGGATCGGCCGGAATGGATCGACACTTTCCCGGACAGCTTAACCGTGGTGGCGGCCTTGACGAACAACAAGAACCGCGGTGTTGGGAAAAATCCTGGAGTTGATGCGGCTAACCCGCGCGCGGAAAATGTCTATGGGCATGTGATTCGTTGGTCGTACAGCCATGACTGGACCGATACAAATTTTAGTTGGGAGATTTTTGCGATGGGAGGAGATCCGGCGAACCCGGCCAGCTCCGCCAAAATCGTCGGTGACAAATACGGATCACCTGATTGTATTTATGTGGCGCCCAGCGGCCGCTTGTGGATTCAAACTGACGTCGATCGCAAGACGATCAACTCCGGCAAGTACCAGAATTTTGGCAATAACCAGATGCTTTGTTCCGATCCGCACACGCGAGAGACTCGGAGGTTTTTGGTTGGCCCAAATCAATGTGAGATAACCGGCGTCTGGGTGACGCCGGATGAGCGCACAATGTTCGTAGGCATTCAACACCCCGGCGAATCCTCTGCGACTACGAAAATCCAGGACCCTGCCAATCCGAAACGCTACAGCTCCTGGCCCGACGGCCCCACCGGTGGCCGCCCCCGATCCGCCTGCGTCGTTATCACCAAGAACGACGGCGGGACCATTGGCAGTTAGTTGACAATAACCCTTGTATCAAAGCTTTGATCTATGAGGTGGTTTTGAAGAGATTGAGTAGAAGTGTGGTTCCCAGGCCAAACCGTCAGCCACTAGATCCATGACTCAGGCCGCCCAAAGCAGTAGCCGGATAGATCAGGGCTTAGGCACAAGGTGGAACACATCGATAAGTTTGAAATCCAGGTCGCTCCCGTCAATTGTGTGACCAGCAGCATCGACTTCGCCAACCCTACTTACGTCATCCACTCCGATGACGTAGCCGGTTAGTCCGTCACTGTTAAGCCGGAAGCGAATGAATTGTTTGAACTCTTCGATGCGAGCCGCCCCGCCTATTTCGTTGTTGTGACCATTAAAGGCAAAGCAGACGCCGAAGTACCAGCCGGTCCAAAGGCAACTAATGAACGCTCCGAACGCCGCCGCTAAAGTTGCAGCCCCGAGACCCCACCATCCCGTCGCATTGGCGAATACTGGTGCTAGCGGTTGCTTGAGGATCAAGGCAACACTCCAAGGCAACGTCAACATTACGGCGCCGTAAACGAACCACAAGCTCGAGAGCCCAATGCGATGGTTCTTCTTCGATAGCCACTGGGCCAGCGGAATCGGAATCACTAACAGAGCTGCCGCAGCTAACCAGGTGATCAAATTGCCATGCCTGACGAGGATGTAAGGAACCAGCAGTTGCAGAATAAGGTGCCAAATTCCAATCAGTAACTTCCCGATCACCTGAATCCACTTCGGCTTCGTGTAAAGCAGGTCACCGGCTACCTGGAACGGCAGCGCCCAACCAATGCCGACTACCGCGGCGATCACGACGACCAGGAACAGAATGTCGGAAATGAGCAGGGCCGGCGGATTGAATTTGCCAAAAAACCAAAGCCCGGCGCCGAAGATGGCCACCGCAATTATCCAACAAACCACTTCCAGGTTGGGATCTCCTCCGCCGTCAGGGACGAAACTCTTCTTAAATCGGTAATCGCCATAGCGCATACTGAGACCTATGGCGGCGATGGCTGTGAAAATGAAGAACAGTATCAGGATACTCATGCCAAATGGCGCGATGTGTTCGCGGTAAGGGTCAATACTGCAGAAGCCGATGATCACGAACAGCACCGTGACCCCAATTATGGGCCAGAGCTTCTTTGCGGGATCGATCGTTTTCTTGAAAGCATTCTCGTCATCAAAAATCTTTTTCGTGAAGACACTGAGGCCCAGGGTGACGACGATCGCGATCAGTGAAATGATAATGCTCACCTGACCTAACACCAGATCCAGCGGCCAACCACTAGGCTGAGCGAAAATGTAAGTAGGGTTCTCTGCGCTACACCCGGCAGGCGGTCGCCATTCTCCATTAACCAATCCCAGTGTGGTCCAAAGTCCGAAGGGTGTAACGGGTGCGCAGGTCTGAGAATCTGTCGGTCGGACCACGGTCGGTTCAATTGGTTCGTATCTGCTGAGTTGCAGCTTGTTTAATAATCCAATGCTGCCCAGATATTGACGGCCGCTCTGGGCGACAGAGGCGCCAAAGTAAATAGCAAACGCGATGACTATGCCGAATACCCAAACGCGTCCACCACTCATGACATGCCAAAACTTGAAGAGTCGGTTGGCGACAGCTTCCCGCGACTTGTCTTCCGAAGGGTAAAGTACCTGCTCACAAATCTCATTGTCATAAGTTGATGATGGGTGGTGGAAGGCGCCGCCCAGGCCGGAGACAATTGACGCATAACTCTGGGCAGCGGGTTGTGGCGCAGTGTTGTCTTTGCGGGGCGGCGTGGGCGCCGGAGATTGTGGTCCCCAGTAGCGGGCGTAATGGTGCACGTCGCCGGACAGGTCTAACCTGCATTGTCCGGCCTTCAATTTGGTATCGCCCGTCTCAGTCAGATCGGTCTGACCGGCCGGGTTGTCAGGCAGGAAGGGCCGGCTTATGCCCAGGACCTGTTGTGGCCTGGACACTTTCCGCTCGTTCGTAGCGAGACGGCCAAAGTAAGTGGTTGGCGCAGAGGTGGCGAGAATCAGTTTCTCAGGCGGCATAAACTCGCCGTCCGCGCCCGTCGCGGTCTTTCGGAAAAATTCTTGCTGGCGCAGATCGAGATTCTGTTCGGAGCGCTCCGTAATTGACTCGGTATCGATGGCCCACAACCGCCATTCGAAAGGCAGGCGGATAGCAAAGTAGCTCGCTTCTTGAAGTCGCCTAAACCCCGCGACAGTCAACTGGGCATTAGCTCCGCCCCCTTTCTTTGGTGGGAATGGTCCCTCTTTGCGAATGGGTTTGCGAAACTGACGACGAAATCCGTCGAGCTGATCGTAATAATCGTGGTTACCCGGTATCCCGAGTATGGGCCGTCGTTCATCAGAATCGGAAATAAGTTTCCGCTCCCTGAGGTCTTCGTAGGCGTAGTTAAAGGGATGTTGTATTCGATTAAAAAGCGTCATGTAATCGGCGGCGTGGTAAGACGTATCACCACCGAAAAGAAGAAACTCACCTCGTGGCAACAAGAAACTGAAGGGTTCCTGGCCGTCGTTTATCGTGCTTACCTTGCGCCCCGGTTCGGTTGCAGGTAGCTGTGTCGTCGCCGTATCCAGTCTGGTCCACAAACTGCTCAAGGCGAGGTACGCGATGCTGTACATCGCTTTAGTGCCATCACCCGCGTCGGCTAAATAGTCGAACCAATACTCTTTTTTGGACTCATCCCTGAAGTCGAGTTCTTTAGCTGTCATCCAATCTCGAGGGTCGAGTTTGCTGCCATAAGCCGCGTAGAGAAGAATTCCTTTCAAACCGCCGATGAGCTGGGCTCCTAAGAGCCAGGCCACTGGTTTTTCCCATACGCGCGGGGATTTGTTTGGTGGTGTACTCATAGGCCCTCCAATCGTCTAGACCTAACGGTTTGAAGCGATGAACAGCTTATGCGGAACCGGCATTGAGACGCCGGGTTGCGGAAAGATCATCAGCTAGTCGGGATCAAATAACCTTCAGCGAAATGTGAGATTACGCGGTCCGTGAGAATTACAGTCTGCAAAAGCGGCGTGACTATAGTCTCGTTGGCTGCGAGAGTCAATTGTTTATTGGGTCTGGGGTTAGGCGTTCAAACTCATCCCGTTTTTATTGACACGTACGAGTGTGCGGCGTAGTGTTCTCCCGTTCTTACTCAGGAACCTAACGTGCACTGGCCTTCGCCGGTGTCCCCCTTCGTTTGAAACTGCTTTAACCAACAACGAAAAGAAAGCGTGGCTTGCGCTTTTTCTCTCGCTATGAAATGCGCCGGGAAGCCCGGCGGATTTCAATTGCGTAGAAACCACCCAACCAGCCACCTTTCGCCCTGCGCTTCTTCACAGGCTCTCGTCCTCAAAAGATCGCGCAGTGCTCACCACCTCAGTAAGGAGTCAAGTCATGTCACTCACACGAAAAACTTCACGCCACATCTTTTTTACGGCCTTGAGCATTACGCTCATTGGCCTCTTGTTATCACCCGGAGCGGGTTTCAAGCATTCGCAGCTTAAGGTACCCGGGGCAGTCGCCCACGCCAGTTCAAAGTCTTACGTTGAGTTCATCACCGCTGCTTACCAGGGCGCATACGGCAGGGATCCGGATTGTGCCTACGAACTTGAACCAGAGTTCTACAATATGGTTTATGCAGCGTCACAGAATCAGCTCCAGGCGGAATGCGAACGCTTCGTCTCTACCCTGTTTGAGACGTCGGACTCGTATGCCGCTCAGGACCTAACCACCTATACTCAGACCGACGAGTATGAGGCGCGAAATCCACATTACTTAACCAGCTACTCGGCGCAGGAAGCATACGTTAGTGACCTTTACTATGCTTTTCTGCAACGCGCACCGGACTCTCCGGGGCTCGCCTTCTGGACACAAGATGTAATCGATGAAGGAAGGAAAAAAGGCATCGTTGCCTTCGATGCTTGTGGAGAGTTCGAGGATCTCGTCGCCGACCTCTATCAGGGGTTCGCACCGGACTGCTGTACGTTAACGTGTGGCTATGGCGAGGTGCTTGATGAGGAAAGCTGTACTTGCATAGGGTGCATCTGGCCCTATTGCAATGTCTACTAAGTCGCAGCCGACGCTTCAACCTGAAACTAACATCGCGGAGCGCTTCATTTGTAAGCTCTGCTAATCCGACACAAGTGGGCGGTCAGGGCAATACGCCCTCGACCGCCCACCTCGTCGACACGCTGAGCAATGGTATAACAACCTTCCCCTTCGCTGCGGTGTCGAAGACGTAAGCTTGTGGATGATTCTTACCAGGCGCTGAGTTCTCAAAACCGAAACCCAACCCCAGCGCTGAACTGAAATTGATGCTTTCTCTTCGCCGGCATCTCGAATATCGGCGTACGCAGAGTAAGAAACGGCACTTGCGTGCTGCCGTAGAAAATTATCGTATCGCCACCATCAAACCGCGTCACGAGCCGCGGAGTTGGGTAAAACTCCAGCACTCCGCCAACGTCCAGTGAGAAAAACGTTCGCCTCTCGATTTGAAACGTCGGATCATGCGGAAAGGGAACGAAGTCCCACTTTACTGTCTTGCTAAAGCTGACTGCGCCCGGCCGCACCTTGCCAAATACTCCAAACTTCTCAAACCGTTTCCCGATTTTTGGCCCGGCCTGAAACTGTATCATCCGGCCGCCGGCACGGCCGTTGGCAAAGGAAAACGAATCCTTCAGAAAAAAGTCTGTTTGCACTTCTGCCGCGATGTTTCGCGTGAAGTTATAAGTCATCCGGCCACCAAAACCTGCCTGGGCAGCCTCAAAATCAAATGGCAAGACCGGGAGATCGGTCTCGGCCCACACTCTCAGGAGTAGCGACGTAAATTGAACACCTACTTCGAACTTCTGCTCGACCTCAGAACCAGCCAAATCAGCATCGGTGGCGGCCGGCTCCGGGTCGCGGAAACGAAAGGCGACGCCAGAGCTGAACTGAAAGTTATGGATTGTTCGTGCCAGTGGCGGCGGCGGTCCGTTCGTAAACGTAATCGATCTCGCGTCACCGACGTGAACTATGGTATCGCCCGCGTCAAACCGTACCAGCACCCGACGAGACGGATAAAACTCAAGCACGCCGCCAACATCCAACGTAAAAAAGCTCTTTCGGCGTGGCTCGAAAAGAGGATAAGTAATTGGCGGAAAGGGACCATTCGGGATCGTCTGAGTGCCGGTTTGGACTAGCACGTCAACATCCAACAGACCAGGCCTGGCCTTAGCAAATACTCCAAACCGTTCGAAGCGCTTGCCCGCCTTTACACCAAACTGGCCTTGTACGTTAAGGCCACCGCTATCCAGGACGGTGAAGAACCCACTGCGAGCGACCACATTGCCTTCAGCCTCGAGCGCCACATGTTTCGTCAGGTTATAACTGAATCTCGCACCGAGACCTGATTCCGATTCTATGGGATTGGGCAAGAAGGATGGCTGAATTTCCCGGCCTGTTTGGGACGTGAACTGAACAGCTATTTCGACCTTCGGGGGCTCGTTTGACTGTTCCTTTGGGGGTCCGTTTGACTGTTGTTGACTGTAAGTAGTTGGTCCAGAAACGAGGAAGAGCAAAGCGCCAATGAGGAGTGAGTTCTGTCGCATGAGATTGTGCCTTGGTGAAGAGGTCCTAACCACAAGGCCCACATCGTACCGCGTGGACGATAGCTCGAGACCAGATGCGACGTTCGCGCTTCCTCGATGACTTGGTCGTCACCTTGACAACGTGCCGCTGGCTTACTTGTCGCAAATATTAGGAACGCCCAGTCCCTGTCTGCCAGCGCGTCGTTACGTAATTGTCCTCACGACGCGTACACGTTACCTTCTACTGCACTTCGGAAAAGTATAAGCGGCAACGGTATCCGAGATGCCGGTCGGATCCAGGAGCGCTGCGACTTGAGCGGCGAACCGTATCATGTCTTCCTCAGTAAGGGCATTCACGCCCGTCTGCATTGTTACAGCAGCATGCGCGCCTACGTTAGTGATTCGAAGAAGATCCAGCGCGTTCTGAACATTCTTGTTGGTCCTTCTTAGGAGATCGAACTGTACACTCAACGCACTGTACTGCTGCCGCAGTTTAGCCAATCTGCTCGCTTTTGCAGATGGCGACATGCCGGCGGTGAGCGCGGTGGAACTTCCCAGGGAGGCCACGGTAATTGCCAACTTGCCTACAGAGGCGACCTGACCAAGAACAACAGAAGCACAGGCGGTTGAATTTTTTGCGGCTCCCATGCCGCAGATAACCCATCCCGGCGGCGGCTGGCCCCAGCATACCGGACCTATTCCCGTGTATCCCGGACGGCATTTCGGATAACAGAGACCGGCATCTTTATCCTGGCCAGGACAGGTCCCGGTCACCGGATTGCCGATTCTGATTTTCTTTCCGCACGAGAGGTCGATGCCGGAGTTCAAGCCCAGGGCCGCGCAGTTGGGGACCTTCGGTCGGCAAATGCAACAGCCATACGGGGAATAGCCGGGCCTGCACTTCGGGTAGATGATCTCACCGTATTTTTCGCAACCCTGCGGATTTGCCGCGACGCAGCGCCTGCGCGCGGCGTCCAGTGACAAAGGCTTGTCTCCGAGTTTCCAGGGATAGCCGGCGCCCCGGCCGTACTCAGCGGCGCGACAGTAGAGCCCGTCGTCGCGCATTCCGGACGGGCATACCGAATGACAGTCGAAACCCATTCGCTTCATCCCTGCCGGACACTTGTCGTAACAGAGCAGGCCGATCCGGTCCTGGCCCGGAGCGCAGTTTACCGGGACGGTGCCCACGCCGCGGCCATAGGAGTCGCGCCAGCAGAACACATTTTCGACGACAGCCGGTGATTCTTCGCCGGGAGCAGGGAATTCTTCGCCGAGGGCAGGGGACTCTTCGACGACAGCTAAGGGTTCGCTCATCGCCGTTACGCTGCGGACGTTAGAGTGCTGCTGCACGCGGGTGGTTTGCGCAAACGAACCAAGGGCAAGTAAACAAAAGACCACGAACATTAACGCAGGCCACGTGATCAATCTGTGTTTTTTCCCATGCTGGTTCTGGCGCGTCGAGATGTGATTCGGTTTCATGATTTTCTCCGGTCGATGAGACCCCTGGCGAAAGCCGAAGCGACGAGACGGTTATTAAGAAATTGCGCAACGGGCGCCGGGAGGTTAAGAGGTTGAATTGTACCGCGAGGTACGGCGCTTATATCACCGCGAAGCGAGCAAGGCAAGCAGTCTTATAGTGGTGGGTCAGTTGTGTCCGATAATATCAGTGGGAGTTACCACAAAACGCGACAGAAAAATTCTCAAAAATTTAAGATAAGGTATTCACCCGAGGGCCATCTCGGTTCACAATCCAATACTTCGCGTCGCTGGATCTAATGATTTCATTCAAGATGTCTCTCATGGTCTTGTTAGACATCGTTAGCGTGAACTGTTCGCCAACTGGCACTGTGTCAGCGTTAGTGCGATCTATAGATTGAGCAATAAAGAGCTCTTTCGGGTTACCTTTCTGAAGCTGAAAACCAAAGTCATCGCGATAGCTCGCGTTCATTTGGCCCCCCTCGTAAGAACCCTTATTGCATGCTTAGCAGGACCATGATTTCGCCAGTACCCTTGGCCAGCGGTTCCAGCGCTTTGCCGATCAAAGTCCCGGGACTATGAAACTGACGGCCGTTGATGAGCACTGGCTCTGATTTCATCGCGTAACCTTTCATCTCGCTTGTCACCAACAGGTCGCCAATCCGAATTGGGCCGCGGCTGGCATCAACCTTCACTTTCACTCGGCCGGTAGTGGCGACCATGACTTTGCTTGCACCGGCTTCACCGAGAACCAGGCCTGGTTGCGCGGACACTACTCCAGCCACTTTGGTGTCGTACGCCTGTGACGAAGCTATGACTTCATTGCTGCGCTCCGCATCCACAACGACGACCGTGCCCGAGGTCAGCGTTTCGCTCGTAGGGACCCACTCGGCCAAATCCTGATACTTCGCGGCGATGTTGCCCGCCACGGTGACGTTGCCGCCGAAAGAGGCGTTCCCGTCGCGCCCGATCACGAAGGCATCCCCGCCGCTGGCGTTCGTCACGCGTAAAGGCCGCATGGTTTTGCCGGTGTACACCCCGTGGGCATTCATACCGGTCCCGTTGATCAGCAGGATGTCGTAATCCGTACCAGCGTAGTAAGAGTTGGAAGCGTCAGGCCCCAATTTCAAGGTATATGTAGCGAACCTGCTCTCGGGCGAGGCGAGCATATCTCCGGTCCTGCCAATGGTCAGAATGTCCGAACCGGTCTGCGCTCTCATGCGGAGCAGACGAACAATAGCCGAGGTGTAATTCCCATGAGGTTGCAATAGGGAGCCATCAACAAAGAGCGCGTCATGGTTGTTTCCGGCGTAGTAGTTATTGGTTCCATCAGCGGTGATGGTGGCCGTGGCCGTATTCGCCGCGCTGTTGCCGGTCACCGCCAGCTTCGCCGCCGGAGTGGTGGTTCCCACGCCCACGTTGCCGGTGTTGGTGTTGTTGATGTTATTTCCGTTTGTGGTCCATTGCGCCGGCGCCGATCCTGCCGACCCAAATACAATCAGCAGGGCAAATAAGACCACCAGCATCGGTATCGATCGGCGGGTGCGATGTGATTGCTCATGTCTGTTCATCGTATCTCTCCTCTTGCTGACTCGGTAAAACGTGGGTCGTCACTTCACACGATCGCGCAGCTCCTGCACATGCACTGCTTTCACGACTGTGACTCCCGTCGCTAACGTGGGATCGGTATAAGACCCGGTGGATAAGCCTAAAAGGCTGCGGGCCTGATCCAGATTAGATCGTAATTCGTTGATATGAACGGCTTGGATAACTACTCCCTGAGGAGCGCTGTCCGTCCAGGTGGCTGCGCTCAGTCCGGCAGCCAGGCGGACTGCGTTCACAGCCTGACGCAGTTCCGTCAGGTGTTGAGCCTTCACAACGGTGACACCTGCGACGAGGGGATCGTCGGCAAAAATGATGGTGGTGGCGATGTCACTGTTACTGAAATCGGAATAGTTGCCCTGCGCATCAACGGCACGCACGCGGTAAATGTAAGTTGTGTTACTGGTGACGGAACTGTCGGTGTAACTGGTGCCGGACGCGTTTGGGCTCAGCGTAGTGAACGGCCCATTTCGGTTCGTGCTTCGCTGGACTTCATAGTGGTCCACCGATCCGGTTGAGCTGTTCCAGGTTAACGAGACACTGAATGTGGAGGTGGCCGTAGCCGTCAGGTTGCCGGGCGCTGACGGTGGCAACGCGTTATTGGAATCAACCGAAATGATCCTGGCCACCGAAGGCACGCCGTTGCTGTTGAGTATGAAGAGCATGTAATGGCCGGGCGGGCAAACGTTCGCATTCGCGGGCATCGTCACATTCAAGCCGCCGGCTGCCTGGGTAAAGGACAAGTGGTTGAACCGTTGGTTCATGTCGCGAGCGTGCGTCACGGAGCTGAGCCGCACCAGGCTGACGCTGGAGACGCTGGCTGCGTCAGGGGTCGTGACGAAGAGCGTTTGTCCCGGGCGCATCCCCTGTGAAATGTGCGAATCAATTGTCGGCCGAACCGCTGCGGCGCCGCCGGTGGTAAAGAGATATGGCGGAGAATAGATTTCTGCATTTCTTTGCTCTGTTCCGGGCCTGCCACTGCCGGCTGAAAGGACCCGTCCATCCGGCAAGAGTATGGCGGTACCGTGGTATTGCCGTTTCTTTGCCATACAGGCCATGGTGGTGAAACTCTCAGTCGCCGGGTTCCACAACTCCGCCGTTAGCACGCCGCCGGCCTCATCGTTGTTGGACAAACTGGTGCCACCAGTGACCAGCACTTTGCCGTCCGCGAGCACAGTGGCATTCATGAATGTTCGCGCGGCACCCATGGTGCCGGCTGCGTGCCACTCCGGAGAGCCCGCATTCAGATCGATGGCTTCGGCGGTGCTTAGCGGCGGCGTGCCGCCACCAATGATCACTACCTTGCCGGCGTCATACATAACTGACGATCCGTAATCGCGGTTGGCGTTGTAAAAGCGCTCAAAAGTCGCGCCCAATGTGCCGCTGCCAGCGGCATTCATGTAGCGCGTTGTCCTTTCCGGGCCGGAGATAAAGACCTGCCCGTTCGGCGCCAAATGCAGGTAGGGGTACAAATACAAGTTGAGCTGGATATTTGTTAATTGCCGCCAGCCGCCCCCGGAGTTTGTTTCCCAGACGTCAGGCTGATTGTTATTGTTTCCTGGGGTAACGTTGCCGGACACCACCAGCACCTCGCCGTTCGCCAGCGTGACCGCGGTGGGATACCAGCGACCAAGCGCCATGGGATGGTTTGTTTGGATCCAGGTATTGTTGGCTGAGTCGAAAATGAAGGCATCGGCGAGGCCATAATTATCGCCCTGGTCAGTGTGCCCGCCTGCAATCAACAGGCGTCCGTCAGGCAGGAATGCGTGACCGCTGCAGAAAACGTTTTTGGTGGTGTTTTCCACAGATGTTCGGACGTCAGTATTCACATCCCAGATATAGGCTTTGGTTGATCCTCCCTTGCGCTCGTTCGGCTTATCGTCATCTTGAAAGAGAAATACCTTGCCGTTCGGAAGCAGGTGCATGTGGATCGCCACTATGGGGAGGGTGATGACACTTGACCACTGGCCGATAACCTCCGCGGATTGCTGCGGACAGTCAACCATGGGCGCAGTCGTTACCGGACTGATGGTGGCCACCCGCGCGTCGAGAGTGGAGGCAGGAGCAGTTCTACGAGCATCCGCCTCTGGATTTCGCTTGCGGAAGTCAGGGTCAGAGTCGGGAGAGCTGAGGAGGTGATTACTGCTTACGGGAATGATAAGACACAATAACAGACCGAACACGTAAGGGATTCGAAACGATTGCAGGTGAGTCATGCTTGAGTTCCGTCCGCTAAAGTGATGGTTTTCAGCGAAAACGAAGTGTGACCTGGCAAATGCATCAATTACGCGTTCTTTGGCAACAAAGACGCATTGAGTGCCACTTGGTTAACGACGCCGAAATTAAAAGAGAGCGTGAGTGTCCGAGGGCCAATCCCTCATAACGTACTTTTTCAACGCCGGATGTGAAGCGGCAGCAATCTACTCCCGAGGTAAGTAATAGTCAACTACTTTTCGCGGGACGGGCTGCGCGGGTGGCGCCCCCGCTCGCGCTGCCGGCGCACTACATAACAAGGCTCGCGTGATATCCCATAAAAACAATTTACTGTCGCAGCCGCCCGTGATAGGCTCTCGCCACCAAAGACTGCGAGCCGCATTCTGATTCGAGCTTTCCAGTGTTTGCCCGGATGATGCGCTCGACCCTCGGCACCACCGCCAAAGGAGGTTTTCATGCCTTGCCTGCGTAAACTTAATTTCTGGCTAACCAACGGCCTTCTTTTGCTGATCCTGGTCAGCGCCTCAGCGGCGGCGGCTCAGACCTACACCGTCACCGATATCGGCACGCTCGGGGGGACCTTCAGTACTGCCGTTAGCATCAATGACTATGGAGAAGTGGTTGGTTATTCGACCAACGCCGACGGTAAGACGCACGCTTTTTTGTACCTGCGCGACGGTACGCTCGTGAGCCTGGCAAACCCGGATGCAGCTCAGAGCTTTGCAACCATAATCACTAACTCTGGCGTCTTGCTTGGTGAAACCCAAACCCAAGAAGGAGAAATACACCCGTTCGTGGGCGTGATGAATAATTCTCCTCTCGATCTGGGAAAGCACCACTCGTTTGCCTCGGCCCGTGGCGCCAATAACGCCGGGCAGATCGTAGGTTCCCGGCTGGTTCGCAACGAACACGGGGATTTTCATCTTCGCGCTTTTCTCTATGGCAGTCAGCGCATCATTGATTTGGGAACATTTGGCGGTAAACAAAGCGATGCGGTCGCCATTAGCGACGCGGGCCAGGTGGTTGGTCATCTCTATACGTCCTATCACGGTGGTAACCAACGTGCGGTGCTGTATGGCGGCGAAAAGTCGGTTGAGCTGGGTACGCTGGGAGGTGGGGACTCAGTGGGCGTCGCGATTAACAACAAGGGTCACGTCGTTGGCTATGCGCGGTTACCTGGCGGTGACCAGCGCGCTTTCCTCTACGCCGAAGGAAAACTGAGAAATCTGGGGACATTTGCGGGCGGCACGCAAAGCTTCGCCTACGGCATTAACCGGCAGGGACAGATAGTCGGCTCGTCCGATGCTAAAGAAACTCCGCTGCACGCCTTCATCTACACCAACAGGTCAATGCAGGATCTGAATCAGTTGATTCCCGCTGACTCAGGCTGGGTGTTAACCGAGGCGCGAGCCATTAACGAAGCGGGACAGATCGTGGGTTATGGAATTATCAAGGGAGAGCGGCATGCTTTTCTGCTCACTCCGTCAGCCAAACACACTATGGGCCAGTCAAGACCCGCAGAACTGTCCCCCAGTCCGTCCAGGTCTCGATGATCGTTGGGCGAACCTCCTTGCTCCAAGCCACTCCTCGCGCGATCCTGTTTACACAAGAGATCACCGACCGCGCTATGGCGACCCTCGCTCAATGGTTTCAGCGAGAGGCCATTTACCCGCTGCACCTCAAGCTTCTCCCATCGACGTAACGACGCTCGCCCGTCAACCTTGAACCGTAACCCGTAATTAATGTGCACGCGGGCTCCTTTTTTGTGACGCAGGGGCCTCTTGTGCAAAGCCTCTGCGACAAGCGTTGCAGTAGAATTATCGAAATGCACAATAATTGGCGCTGCTCGCACAAGAACCCACTGAACGGGTCAAGTTTTGTAGGCATGACCTTCGTCAGGTTCTAGTCACCAATTCATGACGTCAACATAAATGTCGCCGGAATATTTGTTTCCGTCCTGTTGACTCAAACCGATCTTAATTCCAATGCGACAAATCTCATTCATTAAGCCAGTCGTCGCCAGTTCCAGTGGCGGCCTTTCTTGTGCAAAGCCACTTTAACATAATATATATTATCAGACGCAGCGGGTATGGGGCGTAACGTGGCGGTGCGGGTTGGTTGCCCGCTGCGGTTGTCGCGGATTGGTTGTGTTGGGGGCCTCACTGCCCTACGGTGACGAGTTTGACTTTCTTCCGGTCGTATGAGGTTTCTTTGACGCTATTGTTGTCCTTGAACGTTACCGCGCTCCTGGTCATTTTCATTAAAGACCCTTCGTGCTGGCTGTTGTTAGAGAGCGTTAGAACGTCGTTTCCCGCCGACGCCGGAAGAGGCTTTGGCTTGGGTGGGTTGGTCTTGGCGCTGGTAGCGAGCGTGGTTGTCATTTGGTTTTTCAATCGCGTCGAGGAAGGATTCATGGCTACGTCCCAAACGATCGCGTCGACAACGTATGCGGTTATGCCCGGGCCTGGCGAGCCCTGATTATACTTTTCACCGTTGATCTCATCCCTGGCGACCGCAGCTCGTGGAATCTTGTAGTGGATCGTCCCGCTTCGGTAATCCGCCGCGACATAAAAAAGTTCGGCGTCGTAAAGCACGGCGCCGTTAAGCGATGAGTTGTTGGTTAGCGTTAGAGTATCGGCTTTGGCCATCATCGGTAGAAGTATGAAGGCCAGCACGCATAGCATTACTTTCATTTCGCGCCCTCCTACGTCGGCAATTCAAATTCCCCGCTGGATATAGACGGCCCGCACGCGCGAGTCAGGAATAATAAACAAATCGAGATTGCTGGCGGGTAACGCCGGGCCTTTCGCTGGGTCGCCGGCTGGCTCGTCCTTGATGGGCCGAAAAAAGTAATACTGCTGATTTGCATGAATCAGAAGTTTGTAGCCAGCTTGATCAAACTCTTGCTCCGTACTTCCCGCGTTGAGGATTAGATTGTTGCCGGTCCCCGCATTCTTCTTTAGTCCAGGTACTGGCTGCTCTGATTTCGCGTCTGTCGACTGCGCTTCAGGCAACAATTTCAGACGAATATTGGGCAGGTTTGTCCCCGTATGCAGCCGATCCTGCTGGGCCTGCTCTACGCCCAGCTTTGCCCCCTTGTAGGACAACCAGAAACCCAGTGACAGAATGGCTACCAGAAATAGCCCGATTCCCAAGGGTGTCAGAAGGTTCTTGTTTATGAATTTGATATTCAGGATCGCACTTCCAATTACGATCAATAGGACGAGCCAGAAAACCGACCACCCATCATGGAAGATGACAGTCAAAGCGTAGATTAATGCGTCGTACAGCGGCAGGTTGAGCTCAGTAACTCGTATGCCGAAGGCTTTATAATATTGATAAAGGTAACTCCATCCCGCGGCATACAGCAGGGCGGCCAGCAGGACAGTCGCCCCTGTGATTGAGGAGACGAGTTCGAGGAATGGATGTTTCTTTTCGGCGAATGCCTCCTCACCGGTAGCGTTCGCTTCTGCCAGGAGGTAACAATTCTGCGCGAGAAGAAAATGCTGATTGGTAGCCAGCCCTCTCACTGTGTCGACGCTCAAAGCTTCGGATATCTTTGTCGCATCGGCCTCAGACAAACCCAATCTGGTGAGAGGAGCGCCCAGGATTTCCTTCATCGAAACCTATCCTTCCTGCCAGCCGGGCAAACGAATTCAATCGTGTACAGTCTTGAGCGCGACGTTAATTACGGACGGTTATTGTTTAGCCCAGCATGTAATTGACAGTAAGCAGGTTTGTGAGACCAAGAGAACAACCGTCAGTGAGAAACGTTTTGAGCGGCAGGAAGATATTCCGGGTATTAGTTATTGTCAATAAAAAAACTGTAACTAATCGGAGGGATTAGGACTAGTTGGCCTTGCACAAAAAGTCAGAGCGCGACGGAACTGTCTGGCTAAACTCGCAGAGGTCCGAAGGACCGTTGTTTAGTAGCCACGCCCGTGAGGGCGTGGACTACGAACGACAAATTCCCCGAGCGCCGAAGGTGCGACGGTTATTGGTTTTGACCGCCGGTCCTTCGGACCTGTTGCACTTAAACAAAAAGGGGTTCCACGCCCTTACGGGCGTGGCTATTTACCCACCGCCCTTCGGGCCTGCTGTGTCAGGCAATGAGACAGTTTCTGTCTCCAAGCCTTCTTGTGCAAGACCGAACTAGTTTAATACTCGGGTTAAGGCACAACGGCAGAGTTCTCTAACTTGACGATCCTTGCCGCATCACCTACCGTACGGGGAAAGCTTTAAAGCAGCACATAGAGCGAGTTTTTAGTGTGCGCTGGCGTGGCGAAGCGGCGGGGCGCTGGGACGGAATATTGGATTGAGGAACCAATAAGCTGATCGTTATGGCAATCAAGATTGAGGACAAGGTCGACGGAAAGCTGCCAAGGAATACGGTGGCCAACGTGGAAAAGATTTTAGGGAGCGTGCCGAAGGAACATCTGCGCGGGATAGACCGGCTACGGTTGGTTGAGTGCATCACCGAGACGAGGGCCCGTTTGCCGGCGAAGCTGACGGAGCTGCCGGGGCTTTACCACCCGCGCCAGGGGGCGCAGCAACCCTGGCTGGAGGTTGCGGTGGGGGCTCTGATTCCCCGGAAAAAGCCCTTGCTTAAGCAGTTGGTGCCGCGGCTTTCTTTCAAAGGTAATCTGGCGGCGGTGGTTTTTTCTCTGGTGGGCCAACATTATTATATGACGCTGCGGCATTCGGTGAAGCGTGGGCAGTTGGAACCGGCGGTGCGCACCTACGTGGAAAAGCAGCTCAAGAGTTGGAACGCGCAACAACATTCTTTCCGGGCGAAGATGTTCAAGCCGATTCAGCCGACGCTCGAGCGCTGGGGCAAGAGTCTACAAAAGCGCGCGGCGGCCGAGAAAAAACGGAAAGGCTAATTCCCTGCTCCTGATGCAGGGCCAAAGGCCCGAACTGAAATAGCCTGTTTGGATAGTAGAGCGCTGAAGGCGCGAACTCGTGTTCGAGTCCGCGCCTTCAGCGCTTCCAATTTGATGGGGATCCGAGACCTGGGCCGTTGGCCCAGGCTTTTTGCAGTTCGCGCCTTTGGCGCTTTGCGGGACTTGAGGCCTGGGACGGCCGACCTATTATTTCTCTTCCATGGATTCGGCGGCGTCGCGGAGGGCGTTCCAGATGTCCTCTTCACTCGCTTGCGAACGCCGGAATTTTACTTCCACTCTGTAGTCCTTATCAGGCGATTCAAAACGATAGACAAAGGGCTGAGCGGTCGCTGAACTCGGATCAACCTGGGCGCGACGCGCTTGCCGGGCGCCCTCGCGCGTCAGGCCGCGTTCGGCGATGTCTTTGGCCATCGCTCGCATTGATTCTTCGTCAGGCTGGCGGACGATTTCCAGCAGGACTGACTTTGCGTTGATTCCGTTGTCCCGGCAAGTTTGCCGAATCGATTCCGGCAACGCCGCAATTGAAAGTGCTTCCGTTACCGTGCTGCGACTTTTGCCTACTTTCTTCGCGACGTCTTCATGCGTATAGCCGTATCGCTCGCAGAGCGCGCGCAAGCCGTCCGCTTCCTCCCAGGGCGTCAGATCTTTGCGCTGCATATTTTCGATGAGGGCGATTTCCGCGACGGACTGGTCGTCGACGTTCATCTCTATGCACGGCACTTCGGTCAGCCCGGCCTGCCCAGCTGCGCGCCAGCGTCTTTCACCCGCGATGATCAGCCAGCGGCCGGTTAGCGGCGCCGGTTTAACCAGCAGAGGCTCAAGCACGCCGCGCTCGCGAATGGAGTCAGTCAGTTCAGTCAAGTCCCCAATCTCCCGCCGCGGTTGATCCGGATTCGGATCGAGCTTATCGAGCGCAATCAAGCGACCGATGGGCGCCGGCCGGCTTTGGGCCAATTCCTCAACGTAGTGCGCGTCGTGACGCATGCTTAATCCGGTTGGCAGACCTCTTCTACTTGACACGTGTTATCACCTCTTCGCAAAGATTTGCGTATTCAATGGCGCCGGACGATTGCGGCGCGAAAGTAAAAATAGATTCCTTGTACGCCGGCGATTCTTCCAGCCTGACGCTTTTAGTTATGACGGTATCAAACAACTTCGGACCGAAGACTCGTTTAATCTGCTCAAAGACTTCCCTGCCCAACGTCGTGCGCTTGTCATGCAGTGTAACCAGCACGCCAACAATTTGCAGATCGGGATTCGGTCTGGCTTTCACTTTCTCAATCGTTTCCAGTAAATCGTCGGTGCCTTCCAGCGCGAAGTATGACGACTGAATCGGAATCAGCACGTAGTTCGAAGCCACCAGCGCGTTAACTGTTATCAGTCCCAGAGCCGGCGGCGTATCGATGACAATCACCGAATACTTTTCCCGCAAAGACTTTATTCGGTCTTTCAGACGGAAAGGCGCGTCAAAGTCACCGACCAGCTTAGCCTCAACTTTAGCCAGGTTGATTCGCGCGGGGACGATATCCAAACCTTCGATGGGCGTGATATATACGGGTTGTTCAAGCGAGCTCTGCCCGTCTGTCAGCAAGTCGTAAGCAGACAGATCGACGGTCATCGGATCGAGAAAAGATATCGAGCTGTTGGCCTGTGGATCCAGATCGAGAAGAAGGGTCTTCGTACCGCGGCGGGCAAATGCAGCGGCCAAGTTTATTGCTGTCGTGGTCTTACCCACGCCGCCTTTTTGATTCGCGATTGCGATTACTAGTGGCGCATCAGCCATATCAATCAGATCTAAAGTCCGCGGGCCGCTGTTAGGTAAAACGGATTACTACATTGGCAAGTCGCCGGCCTCGCCGATCACATCCGGCCACTCTTCCGGTTCGGTCTGTTCGCTGGCTTCAATCTCTTCGCCTTCGGTTCCGACTGAATTGCGTGATTGCTTGATGACCTCGGCATCGACAAAGATCGGACAGTCAGCGCGTAAGGCCAGCGCAATTGCGTCAGAGGGACGTGAATCCAGCACCATCGGTGCGCCTTCGCTGGTTTGCATTTCTATGACTGCAAAAAAAGTGTTGTCGCGGAGTTCAGTGACAACCACACGGTCCACGGTCAATCCCAACGAGATGATCAGGTTCCGCAGCAAGTCATGCGTCATCGGCCGCGGCGGCGCGATCTTTTCAATTTCCAGAGCGATGGCATTCGCTTCGTAAGCGCCCACCCAAATCGGCAGCATCGTTTCGCTGTTGATGTCTTTAAGGATGATGATTGGCGTGCCACTGTTCGGATCCATCATCAAAGCCCGGATCTTAACTTCTATTTCCATCTGTACACCTCGTTAGCCACTTCACGCCACATCCATTAAATCACCGTACAGGCTATTGGGATTCGCCGAACTGATTTTCACTTTCGCGATTTGTCCCAACGCCACTGACGAGCCCGGAAAATTAATTACTTTATGACAGGTCGAGTGCCCTGTCTTGTCCGACTTTGATCTGGAACTTTCCCGCTCGACCAGAACCTGAACGTCACGGCCGATATATTCCTGATAAAGACGGGTTTGAATTTGACGCTGCAGTCGCTCAAGAGCCAGAAAGCGCGCGGTCTTTTCCGCGCGGGTCACATTATCGGCAAGCTGGTGCGCGGGCGTTCCCGGCCGCGGCGAATATTTGAAGATGTACAGCCCGTCATATTCACATTCGGCAACCAGCTTCATTGTCTCTTCGAAGTCTGCTTCCGTCTCACCCGGGAACCCGACGATGACATCACTGGTCAGAGAGAGCTTTCGTGGCGACGTCTTGATGGTTTCAATCCGCCTCCGATAGTCGTCCCGGTTGTGTCCGCGCCGCATGGCCTTTAGGATTCGATCGCTGCCCGATTGCGCCGGCAGATGGATCCAGTCGCAAAGGTTTTCGTTTTCTTCGATGGCAGCAACGATGTCGGGATGAAAGTCACGCGGAAAAGAAGTAGTGAACTTGATCCGTTCCATCCCGGTCGCGGCCACCGCTCGCAGCAAACGGCAGAACGGTGTAGCGCCATTGAAACGCTGCAGGCCGGCGTCTGACTTCGGCCGATAGCTGTTTACGTTCTGGCCAATTAAATGGATCTCGCGATAGCCATGATCGCGCAGTTGCACAATTTCATTCACAATGTCGACGGCCGTCCGGCTGCGTTCGCGCCCGCGTGAGAACGGCACAATGCAGTACGAACAAAACTTGTTGCAGCCTTCGATGATGGGAACGAATGCAACGTATTCTGAATGACGCTGAGCGGCAGGCACATTCCACACTTCACCCTCCGCCCGTTCATCGAGATCGATTACTCGCGCTTTGCCGTTCAGCGCACTCGAGATCAAACCGGGCAGGCGATCGGTAGCACGCGTGCCCACCACCAGGCCTACTGAAGGATTATCAAACAGAGTCGACCCTTCGAGTTGCGCAACGCAGCCCATCACGCCGACAACAGGTTTTTTCTTACCTAAATTCTTGAAGCGAACTTCGCCGATGCGCGTTAGCAGCTTCTGCGTCGCCCGCGCCCTGACTGAGCAGGAATTGAACATTACGACATCAGCTGCGTCTTCTGATTCCGTGAGGGCAAATCCGGCCGACAGCAGTCCGCTGCGCGCCCGCTCAGTGTCAGCAACGTTCATCTGACAGCCCAAAGTCTCGATGTAAACCTTAGCAAGCATTCTGGTAAAACTACTCTGCGACGAAGTCGGAAGTGTAGCAGAATTTCATTCTTAGTTGCGACTAATCTCGTTCCGGCTAATGCTTGACCACGTCACTAAAGTGCTAGTAGTATCGCGCGTCATTCGCAATCCATTGTTCGATTTTGACCTGCAGCAGCGGAGAATAAAATGTCATTCAACAAAATAACTCTAGTCGGAAATCTGGGTCGTGATCCTGAGCTGCGTTATACGACGCAGGGCACGCCTGTTTGTAGTTTTTCCCTGGCGACGAACGAAAAGCGCAAGGACAAATCCGGCGAACAACAGGATGTCACCACCTGGTTCCGCGTCACACTCTGGGGCCGGCAGGCCGAAACCGCGTCGCAATATCTGACGAAGGGGCGGCCGATTTATATCGAAGGCAGATTAAGAGTAGAAGAGTGGACCGATCGCGACGGGAAAGCGCGACACACTCTGGAAGTGCACGCGACCGACATGCAGTTCATTGGCGGCGGTAGATCTGAGGATGCGATGGCGGCGCCGGCGCGAGGAACACAGTCACAACCCGCAGCCTCGCAAGGCGACGAGCCCGAGATCACGGACGACGACATTCCGTTCTAGATTTGCAAATGGTTTCTGAAGCCCTGTCACCATCGTCGGAAAATTTGTAGGGGTGGCCCTCTTGTGGCCACCTTTTCCCATGCGTGGGGCGGCCACAGAGGGCCACCCCTACAACCCATTGGCGTGATGTACCGACCACCTGCGGCGCTAATCAAATTCCTCAAGCCCTATGACCGCGCGATCCAGGAGCTGGCGTTAAAGCTTCGTTTCCTTGTGCTCGAAGAAATGGCGCCGTGTTACGAAAACATTTACGACGCATACAGCGCGGTCGCGATTGGTTACGGCGCCAGTGATCGCTTACGTGATGGAATCCTTCATATCGCGGTTTACAGCAAGCATGTGAACCTGGGTTTCAACGATGGCGCCGCGCTCGCCGATCCGAAAGGCATTCTGCGGGGTTCAGGCAAGCGAATTCGTCACATCACTTTCAAAACGGCTGAAGAAATCACGCGCCCCGAAATCCGTTCCTACATTCGCCGCGCCCGCAAGCAAGCGCTCGCCGATGCGCGCAGGCTTGGAGATCTGAAGCGCCAAAAGCCTGATGGCGTAGTATCAGTTGTAAAGGCGGTTTATCCGAAGAAGCGCCGGCCGAAATGAAATTCAGTGAGGGCTTTTTGGGGGTTTTCGACCCGAGTCTAGGCGGGAGAACCGGTGTCAGTCGCCCACTTACCCAACTGGCGCAGTTTTGCATGTCGGCGGACGAGTCTTTCGGCCGGGGAGTGACTGACGGCCTCTGCCAGCTTCCGACATAAGGCAGCGTCCAGGAGTTTGACTGCTTGATCCGGCGCAACGTGAATGCCGCCCTCCGGTTCGCTGACGATTTCGTCGACAATTCCCTCTTTCAAAAGTTCCTGGGCCGTTAAGCGCAAACCTTCAGCCGCGCGATCAGCTTGGGCTGAATCTTTCCAAAGGATAGCAGCGCAACCTTCGGGTGAAATCACCGAGTAGATCGCATTTTCCATCATCAACAATTGATCGCCCACGCCTATTGCCAGTGCGCCGCCCGAACCGCCCTCGCCCAGGACGACGATAATCACAGGGACTGTTAGCTTCGCCATTTCGCGAAGGTTGTAAGCGATGGCTTCGGCCTGGCCCCGCTCTTCAGCGTCGATTCCCGGATACGCGCCCGGCGTATCGATGAAACAGAAGATCGGCCGATCAAACTTCTCCGCAGTCTTCATCACCCGCATGGCCTTGCGATAACCTTCGGGTTTCGGCATGCCGAAGTTCCTGAACTTGCGTTGCCTGGTGTCCCTGCCCTTTTGATGCCCAATGACGACCACCGGCAGACCATGAAAGCGCGCAAAGCCCGAAACGATCGCCGGATCGTCGGCAAACCTTCGATCGCCGTGGACCTCGACGAAATCTTCAAACAGCCGCTCGATGATATCCAGGGTGTAAAGGCGATCTGCATGACGCGCCAATTGCACGCGCTCGAACGCGGTCTTTGTTTCGTGGCTGTTTGAGTCGTTAACCTTTTCCATCACAGTGTGGCGTTCTTCCAGGTGACCTGGCAGCCGAGACTGACCAGGTTTCCTTCCAACTCAGGCGTGCCCTCGACCTTAATAGTCAAATGCGGCCGCACGCGAACGAGCATGTCTTTCTCCGGAAAGCACTCTAGCACGACATCGCAGTTTCCTTTGTAGTCATCGAGAACAGTGTAGACGCGCTGGCACAAGCCTTCCAGATCGGCGGCGACCGGCAGCGTGACGACAACCTGCCTGGCTTTACGCTGCAGAGCCTCCTCGAGGGGAACGATACGGTCGGTAATGATCGTTGCCTGGTTCTCTTCGCTCAACTCAAGGCGGCCGCTGACAACGATGGGACAATCGTCCTTCACAAACGAACCGAATTTGTTGAAGGCTTCAGGCCACAAGACGCATTTAATGCTGCCGGTCTGATCTTCCAGCGCGAGGATGGCAAAGCGGTCGCCCTTCTTGGTGGTTCGCATTTGCAGCCCGGTGACGATGCCGGCGACGTTCGCTTTAGGAGAAGCGCCACGTTCAATCGCTTCGGCAATCGTGGCGGCGTTCAGCTTAGCCAGCACGTCCGCGTGCTTATCCAGCGGATGTCCAGTGATGTAGAAGCCGAGCGATTTTTTCTCAGCCGCCAGCAATTCGATTCGCGTCCATGGGGTGCAATCCGGAAGAGTCTCAGCATGACCATTGGAAGTGTCCTCGACGGCACCAAACAAGTCGTCCTGTCCGAAGGCTTTGCTCCGCTTCGCTCTGGCTGAGCGCCCCAAAGCTGCCTCCAAAGCGTGAAAGCATCGCGCCCGCCACGAGAACAAATCCAGGGATTCCGGTTTAAGAGAATCGAAGGCCCCGCCGCAAACCAGACCCTCCATTACGCGCCGGTTTAGCGCCGACGGGTCCACCCGCTCCGCGAAATCGTAAAACGACTTGAATGGACCGGCCTCGCGGGTCTGCATGATTGAGTGGACGCTGGCATGCCCGATTCCCTTGATTGCAGCCAAGCCATACCTGATGGCGCCCACGGAGGGTGTAAAGCCCGCTTCGCTTTCGTTTACATCGGGCGGCAGCAGCTTGATGCCCTGCGCCCGCAACTCTTTCGAGTACTTAAAAACTTTACTGGTGTCTTCCAGTTCGTTGGTCAGTACTGCGGCATAAAAGTGCTCGGCAAAGTGCGCCTTGAGATATGCAGTCTGGAACGCGAGATATGCATAGGCGACGCTGTGGCTGCGCGGGAATCCATAATCGGCGAACTTCGCCATCAGCGAAAATATCTGTTGCGCCTTCTCGCGCTTAATTCCCTTGGCTACGGCGCCGTCGACGAATTTCTGTTCATGCAGGGCCATCTCTTCACGCTTCTTCTTGCCCATCGCACGACGCATCAAATCCGCTTCGCCCAGGCTGTAACCCGCCAGCTTTTGCGCCAGCTGCATGATCTGTTCCTGATAAACCAGCACGCCGAACGTATTGCCAAGAATCTCCTTCATCTCGGGCAGGATGTAACGCACGCTCTTCTTCCCGCGATGCCGGTCGATAAAGTCATCCACCATGCCACCGTCCAGCGGCCCTGGCCGGTAGAGGGCATTTAAGGCCGCCAGATCTTCCAAACCCTTCGGCTTAAGCTTGCGGCAAATCTCCCGCATACCCTGAGATTCGAACTGAAATACGGCTTCCGTGCGCCCGTCGGCAAACAGTTGCATAGTCCTTTCGTCGTTAAGCGCAATGCTTGCCCAGTCAAACTCCACGTTAAGCGCGCGCTTTATGCTGCTTAAACACTCGCTTATAACCGTTAAGGCCGTGAGGGCCAGGAAGTCCATCTTAAGGATCCCGGTCTTCTCCAGGTCTGACATTTCATACTGCGTGGTGATTTCATCTTTTGAGGAAACGGCGATGGGAATCAGTTCCTGCAGAGGCTTTGGCGAGATCACGACTCCGGCCGCATGAACGGAAGCATGGCGAGCGCATCCTTCAAGACGCTGGGCCAGATCGATCAGATCGTTGACCTGAGGATTGCTTTCCATTGCCTTGCCCAGTTCAGGCACTTGTTCAAGCGCTTGGGCGATCGTGACGTTCCTGCCCCGAACGGGAGGGGGAATTAGCTTCGAGACGCGCTCCACTTCGGCATAGGGCATATTCAGGGCTCGCCCTACGTCCTTGATGGCGGCGCGTGATGCGAGTGTGCCGAAGGTAATGATTTGGCAGACAGAATCGCGGCCATAAAGCTCTGAAACGTGATTAATTACTTCACCTCGGCCGCGAACGCAGAAATCGATATCGATGTCCGGCATCGTCACACGTTCGGGGTTAAGGAATCGCTCGAAGATAAGGTCATACTGTAAAGGATCTACATCAGTTATTTCGAGACAATAGGCGACGAGTGATCCGGCGGACGAGCCACGCCCCGGCCCAACCGGAATCGAGTGCTCCTTAGCGTAACGAACAAAGTCCCAGACGATCAGAAAATAGCCCGCATAGCCCATCTGCTTAATCATGGCTATTTCGCGACTGAGGCGATCGTCGTAGTCCGAGGGCGGATAGGTTAGGCGCCCGCCGGCCCATTGCCGATCTAACAGTCGGGCCTTCCGCGTCTGATAACCGTCACGAACCACCTTCTCGAAGTATTCATCGGCCGTCAGGCCTGCATCCGTAGCCGGGATAGGAAAGTTAGGCAGGTAGTTGACCGTGTCCGGCAAACGCAGATTGCACATCTCAGCGACGTCCAGCGTGCGTGTCAGGACCTCAGGCATCTCCTCGCCAAAGATGTTCCACATTTCGGCCGCGGAACGGACGTAGAAATTAGGCGTGCCGTAGCGCAGCCGGTTTTCATCGCTCACCGTCTTTCCCGAGCCAATGCAGAGGAGCACGTCGTGCGCTCGCGCGTCGTCCGGCATCAGGTAGTGCGCATCGTTCGTGGCGACCAGGGGAATACCGGTCCGCTTCGAGAGATCAACCAGCGGTTTGCGAATTCTCTTCTGCGCGTCCAGACCATGTTCCTGAATTTCAAGGAAGTAGTTTCCCTTCCCCATGATGTCCTGGAATTCCAAAGAAGCGGCCGCCGCTTCATCGAAACGCTCGCGCGCCAGCATCGCTGAAGGAACTCCGGACATGCACGATGACAAAGCCACCAGCCCCTTGCTGTGCTCGGCCAGCAGTTCCTTATCGATTCTCGGCTTGTAGTAGAACCCTTCGGTGTAGGCGCGCGAAGTCAGTCGAACCAGGTTCTGATAACCCTCGAGATCCTTGGCCAGCAGAATGATGTGGAAATTACGCTTGTCCCCGGTAGCTGCATGGCTGGCCCGATCATGGCGGCTGCCGCCGGAAAGGTAGGCCTCGCAACCGATAATCGGTTTTATCCCGCTTCCCTTCATCGTGTTGTAAAACGAAATGGCGCCGAACATATTGCCGTGATCGGTCATGGCGCATGATTCCATGCCCAGCTCGGTGACTCGTTTTGCAAGGGGGTCTATCTGAATTGCGCCGTCCAGCAGGCTGTAATCGGTATGAAGGTGCAGGTGTACGAATTTTTTATCTTGCATGCTTTTTGAATGATCGCGGGAGCTAATAACTCTGCGCCGCCGACGGCAGGGCGTAACACTATATCAGGTAGCGCGGGAGATCAAGGGGGCCAAGATATAGCCGCTACGAGAGGAAAAACTGCGGGCGGATCCACCAGCGAAACGGCCTTTACTCCCACTCAATAGTGCTGGGAGGTTTTGAGCTGATGTCGTAGACAACACGATTGATTCCCTTCACTTCCGAGACAATTCGGGTTGAGATTCGGGCCAGCACCTCATGTGGCAAACGGGCCCAGTCGGCCGTCATTCCGTCCACGCTGGTGACGGCCCTGACCGCGATCACGCGTTCGTAGGTGCGCTCGTCTCCCATCACACCCACCGTTGAGATCGGGAGCAGTACTCCGAACGCTTGCCAGACGGAGTTGTATAGACCGGCGAGCCGCAACTCTTCATCGACGATGCGATCCGCGGATTGCAAAAGCCGCACACGGTCCGGCGTCACTTCCCCGAGAATTCGCACGGCGAGCCCCGGACCCGGAAATGGATGCCTGTTCAGGATCTCTTCCGGAACGCCCAGTTCCCTCCCGATCAGACGCACTTCGTCTTTAAAAAACCCGCGCAACGGTTCCACCAGCGACAACCGCATTTTCTCGGGCAGGCCGCCCACATTGTGATGACTCTTGATGACTGCGGAAGGACCGGCCACGGAAACCGATTCAATCACGTCCGGGTACAAAGTGCCCTGGACCAGAAAATCGACCTCCCCGATGCGATTGGCTTCTTCATCAAATGCGTCGATGAAGAGGCCGCCGATCGTTTTGCGTTTGACTTCCGGATCGGCAATTCCGCGCAGGCCCTCCAGAAAACGCTCCGACGAATCCACGCCCACCACATTCAAGTGCATCGATTGTTGCAGCAGGGAAAGGGTTGATTCGAACTCGCCTTCGCGCAATAGTCCGTTATTGACGAAGATGCAGGTCTGCCGTTCGCCAATCGCCCGATGGACCAGCGCGGCGGCGACTGAAGAGTCAACGCCGCCTGACAACCCACAAATGGCGCGGCCGTTGGGCCCTATTTGCTGACGGATTCGATCAGTTTGTTCAGCAATGGCTGCAGCCGGGGACCAATCGCCGGCGCAACCACAAATATTGAACAGAAAATTTCGAATGATTTGAGCGCCGAGCGGGGTGTGCGCTACTTCCGGATGAAACTGCAGGCCAAACATTTGCCGGTCACGGTCTTCGAACGCGTTAAGCGCATGATCGGTCTGGGCCGTAACGCGAAATCCTGCTGGCGGCGTTGTTACCTTATCGCCGTGGCTCATCCACACATCCATTTCGGCAGGCAAACCATCGAACAGGCTTGATTGATCCACTATCCGCAAACGCGCATAGCCAAATTCGCGGCTGTTGGAAGGCTCGACCTCTCCGCCGAGCTCCGCCGCGAAGAGTTGAAAGCCGTAACATATGCCGAGAATGGGTTGACCAAGCTCCTGCAAAGCATCCGCAGAGACTCGCGGCGCGTTCTTGTCGTAGACGGACGAAGGCCCGCCGGAGAGGATCAACCCTTTCGGCTGGCGCGCCTGAATTGTTTCGAATGGAGTGTTGAAGGGTAAGATTTCCGAATAGACACCGGCTTCGCGAACACGTCTGGCTATCAGCTGAGTGTATTGCGAACCGAAGTCAAGTATGATGATAACTTCATGACGATTATGCTCGTGCAAAGAATCCCTCCACGGCCCAGGTCGAATTCAGTCGGCGGCGAACTTTGTTTTCGGCTTTTTGAGAATTATAGTTTGACCAAAGACTAACTCACAACTTGCCGGAATATTTTACGAATATTTGCTCGCCCTGAAGACAACCCATTTGGCTTAATCATACAGCGTCGCCACGTTATGAAATCATTCTTCACCACTCGAGCCATCAATAAGCGTAAGCTGAACGCGGTCGTTCTGCTGGCTGGGCTTTTCGCAATGTGCGGGGCACAGACGGTGACACCCAACGGCGCCGCCGCCGACAAGAAAGCGCTGTCCTTGTCTCAGCCACTTGTCGTTCGCTGGCAATACCAATCCAACCAGACGCTCAGCCTGACGCCTGCTACAGATGGGCGCCGAGTCTTTCTTCCGCTGGCTGGCGGCACAATCGTTTCCCTGAACTCCAGCGACGGCCAACTGCATTGGAGATCTGACACGGGTGGGGAGATCTCGGCATCACCGGTTGCTGATGAGCGGGGGATCTACGTCGCGTCCGAATATGGCGACGTGGCGAGTGTGAGCCGCATGACGAAGGGAGCTTTGCGCGCCCTCGGCCAGGAGTCCGGCGTTACGCGTTGGATGAGGACGTTGCCGGCGCCGATTCGCGGTAGCCTGGCAGTGAATGCCACGACCCTATTTGGCGGAGCCGGTGATGGTTTGGTCTATGCGATTGATAAGCAGACGGGCCTGACGCGCTGGGCGACACACCACTCATCGGCGTTCGCCAGCCAGCCGGTACTTTCAGCATCGCTGCTGTTTATTGGCGGTGATGACGGAACCCTCTATGCCATGGATCAGTTGACTGGACAGGCGGTCTGGAGTTACCGGACGCACGGTCGGATCCGCGGGCCAGTGGCAGTAATTTCCGGTGTAGTGTATTTCGGTTCCGGTGATGCGTACGTTTATGCCGTGCGCGAAAGTACCGGAAAGTTACTGTGGCGCTCGCGAACCGGGGCGTCGGTGCAATCCGTGGCCGGCACGACGGAAGGCGTGTTGGTGGCTTCACTCGATAATTTCGTTTATCTCTTCTCGCTGAATCGAGGTAACCGCATTTGGAAGCGCCAACTTTCGGGTCGCATTGCCTCACAACCTTTAACCGCAGAAGATGGCGCGCTGTTTGTTCCCCTCTCCGGCAACAGCGGGATAGTTCTGGCGCTGCGGGATGGTAAGCAGGTAAACACGCTACCTATTGGCGAAGATAACAGCATTGGCGCTTCGCCGGTTGGATCGGGCAAGCTCGTGCTGGTGACGACGATTCACGGCCTGCTGGCGTTTGCCGCGCCGCGAAATCCATAACTCAATCTTGTAACGGCGGCCCTCCGTGGCCAACCCTCTCCTCAGAGGTAGGTCCGTTAACGAAAATGGGGCGGCCACGGAGTGCCGCCCCTACCACAATTACAATGCGTCGAAACTAATTAGCCGGCTGATGCTCGCGATGAGGTCGCAGGTACGCGGCGACACGAGACAGCAAGCCATTCAGGATGTAGAGCGTGACGAGAATCAACAGGACGTAACGAGAGTAAAGGTAGATCAGACCTCCCATGGCGATACAGAGGATGATGATGCGCATGCTGCGCACCCGGGCTCCGACGGTCTTGAAGCTGGAAAACTTGATCGTGCTGACCATGAGGAAACTAAGAAGACCCACCAAACCCATCGCCAGGCCCGCCAGAAGCTGAGCTCGACGCGGTTCATACTGCATCAACGGCGCCGGCGCGAAGTGAACAATGGCGCCAATCAATCCGCCCGCAGCCGGAATCGGTAACCCAATATAGTTTTTCTTATCAACCTTCGGCGCCCCTTCCGACAAAACGCGTGGACGGGAAGCCTGGACATTGAATCGTGCCAGGCGAAATCCTCCACACATCAAGTACATGAAGCAGAGAAACCAGGCGAGCTTGTGTACGCCGCTGCCTTCCTGCAGCGTGGCTCCGAACGCCCAAACAAAAACCAGCATTGCCGGCGCCAATCCAAACGAGACCACGTCAGCAATCGAATCCAGTTGAATGCCAATTTCGGTGGTCGTTTTCGTGAGGCGCGCAATCCGGCCATCCAGAATATCGAAGAGCATAGCCCAGCCAATTGCCATCGCGGCGTAGTCGAAATATGTTGTCGCCTCCAGGAGGTTCGCTTGCCCGCCCATGCCTACGAGCTGGAACCCGCGCAATGAGGCCATGATTGAATAGAAGCCGGCAAAAATATTCACCGCCGTGAACAGCGATGGGACCAGGTAGAGGCCTTTCTTCACGCCGCGCCGTTGCACGGACTCAGCCTCTTTTCCTACTCGTATCCGATGGACGCTCATCATTGATTAGGCAGCCGGGCGATAATTGTTTCGCCCCCACGAACGCGCATGCCTCTCGTGACCAGCAGTTCGACCTCGGCAGGCATCAGCAAATCAGTGCGCGATCCGAACTTGATCATACCGAAGCGTTCGCCCAGCGCCACTTCGTCTCCGACCTTTTTCCAACATACGATGCGGCGGGCTAGAATTCCGGCGATTTGCTTGCAGCCCACAGTCACGCTTTTGCCGGCAATTGTCAACGAATTCTGCTCGTTAAGCAAACTGGCTTTTTCGTTGGTGGCCATCAGGAATCGGCCCTCACTATAGCTCATATCGACGATTTTTCCGGCTATTGGCGCCCGGTTGATATGAACGTCGAGGGGCGAAAGAAAAATGCTTACCAGCACGCGAGAATTCTCTTCCCCATCTGTCACCGGCCCCGCCAAAGTCACTTTGCCATCAGCCGGCGCGACGATTATTCCCGGCTCGGCCGGAGCGACTCGATGAGGGTCGCGAAAGAAATAAGCCATGAAGGCGAGGAGGAGGAAAAAAACAATCGCCACGGGCCAGTAGCCGAACAGAAACGCGATCAACGCGAGCCCGAGCGGAACCAGAACGTAGGGTATGCCGTCGCGAACCATTAGTGTTTCGTAGGACAGACATCCTGTCCGTCGCATTTGTTAACAGGTGAACAGACAGCAATCCCCTGTCTAACTTAAAAACAAAAAACGGGCCGACTCCGGAAATATATCCTCGCGGCCCGCTTCCGTTCTTGGAAATGTATTTCAGCGATTGGCCATCAATGGTCTGACTGATGACCCTTTTCAAACTGGATCATGATGGAATGCATCTGATCCTTGATCGCTAACTTCTTTTTCTTGAGCGTGATCTCCTCCAACTGCTCGTCATCATTGGGGTAAGACAGAGCGGACAACTCACTTAAACGTTCTTCGTAACGGCCATGTTCACGAGCCAGCTCACGAAATTCCGGGTCGGCCGTCATGAGCTGCTCTTTTAAGCTGTCCGTCTTGGTTATTTCCATCTCTGGAGTTCTCCTTTCAGAAGTCAGGTGTAGTTTGGAAGTTGGATTAGTAAGAAAAACACTTAGGAAAACTTGGCCCCTCCGCCATTCGTCCTTCGCTCAACCGGATTGCGAAAATGGTAGCGCAACGTCCCAGTTAGATCAAGGCCCACCGTCTGGCTCTTTCAGCGAGATCGTGCTGCTGTCTGGCCGGGGTTGTTTTCATTTCCCGATGGGCCTGGTCATCACGAGGGCATCCTCGACCGGCTGATGATAGTAATCGCGGCGGCGGCCGGCGACACGGAAGCCGCAGCGCTCATAAAGCGTTTGCGCGGTTGTGTTCCCGGCTCTCACTTCGAGCCAGGCGGAAACGGCGCCGAGGTCTGCGGCGCGACTCAAAGCCTCGTTCAATAACGCAGTGCCGATGCCATGGCGTTGAAGCTCGGGTCGAACCGCCACGTTATTTACATGCAACTCGTCAACGATTGCGCGAGCAACAATAAACCCGGCGAGGAGGCGGCCGTGATCAGGGCGCCGGCCAACGCTATTAGCGACCAACATGATCGCGGAATTCCCCTGGCCCAACTCTGCGTGGTATGCGTCCCAACCCCAGTGACTCAGCCCGCAGATTTGTTCGATCTCCACCACCTCAAGAAGATCGTGTTCGCTCATGCGATTGATGGCGATACGAGATTCGCCTAAGTTGACGCCGTGGTTGGGGTAGACCATTTCTGATTTATCTCAGCATCAGAAGGACGAACGTAGATAGCGCGAAGTTCATCCGCGCTAACGGTCTTGCCTTGTTGAAATTCCTGCAGCGCGATAGCAGCAATCGCGGGGGCAAGGTTGTCGCAGGAGCGCGCGACAATCCAACCCTGAGTTGAGGCGCCTTCGGTCTCATCGAACTCAATAGAAAAGTCTATTCCCTGAGCAGTTGCATGATCGCGCAGCGCGTCAGCGTGGACCAATGAGCCCTCGCCCGCCCAACGAAGCCGCTTGTGGTTGGAATATTTGTCCCAGGCTTCAAGGGGCTTCAGATGTTGCGGCTCATCTAACGGCTGAGCGTTGCCTTCCGCGTCGACAGCAAAGAGTTGAGTAAAAAGTTCGCCGCGCCCTGCCGGCAACAGAGCGACCGTATGCGCAGACGGCCCGGCGGCCGACGCAATCGCCTGCAAAGTAGGCACACCAACACATGGACGGCCTGTTACTGCGGCGAAGGATTTTACTGTTGCGATACCAATACGCAGGCCCGTGAAACTGCCGGGGCCCGCGGCCACGGCAAACAACTCAACGTCGTTGAGGGCGCAGGACGCGCTCTCCAGGGCCTGTTGAATTGTCTCCAGCAAGTGCGCCGAATGTGAGGACTGCGCTTCTAACGAAAGCGCACATAGAACCTGCTCGCCCCGCGCCAGGCATACACTACCTGCGCGGGCAGCAGTATCAACACTGAGTATGAGTAGTTGCGTCAATAGCGTGATCAAGGAGGTGGCGCAACCGCCTTGCGGTTGGATCGATAATACCTTCCCTTACCCAGGGTAGCCGCTGCGCAACCCTGGGCTGGAGGTCACAACCCGTTCCGGGTTGATTAATTCCCGCACTCGGCGTTGCTGCGCGTCACGTCTTGTCAGAACCACCTGCGATAGCGGGTGGGCCCTCCGATTGCGGATTGCGGATTGCGGGCGGATTCGACTTATGACTCAATTCTTCTTCCTCAATCCGCAGTCTGAAATCCGAAATCCGAAATCGCAGGGCCCGCCCGCTACCGCAGGCGGTTCTGACCTAATTCCCGCACTCGGCGTTGCTGTGGCTCACGACCGAACTGAAGCGGTGTTGGTATTCAGTCGAGGTAATGAACGCACAAACCATCCCGCGATAGTTCCCTACTTCGTGGTTCGCAATCACATTCACCCAGAAGTTGTAACCCTCCAGATCAGGATCGCGTCGCAGGTAGCCGAAGTACTCCGTCAGCACGAACGCCGAGTTGTACTCCGCCGCCTTCAGCGAACTGTTGTCCGCCAGGGCCCGCACTACCAGACTTCGACTCTGGTTAGTGGTCGTGCCAGCGTTGTATTGACTGATCAGGGCATCGCGTTGCGAACTGAGCTCCAGCGGCACGTTCTGTAGCAAGGCATTCACAAATGATTCTGCGGTCGTGTTGCCCTGGTACTTCTGCACAAACTCCGCTCGCTGCACGAAGCTGTCGGCAAATGCCGCCTTCTGTGCCGCCAGAGTTGAGCCGCCTATTACCTGTGTCCGGTCGTTGGTGTATTCAGCGAAGACTGGCTTCCGGCCCAGGCTGCCTTTGTACATGTCATAGATGAAGGAGCCAGTGTCTTTAAACTCCTCCTCAATGAAGAACGAAGCAGCCACTTCCCTTCTGCGTCTGTCAGTACAGGCTGAGTCAGCACCACAGGCATTGATTTCATTGCTCCAATAATTGAACCCACCTTCGTCAGGTTCGCGACCCAGGATGTCGACGTACTGCTGCCGCACGAAGTATTCCGCCGTATCCAGCGGGTTCGCGTTGTCGCCGGTGTTTGAGCCGGTAAAGGCTGCGTCGGTGTGATTGCCGAGGGCACTGAACGAACGGCTCGAGGGACTGAACGAATAGTTCGCCCGTGAAGCCGAGACGTTGTAGAAGCCCGTCGTCTCTACATTGTCGAAGCGGTACAAGCCGTTTGAGTTAGTGATCGTCTTGCGGTTCTCCGTCCCGCTCAAACTTACCACCGCGCCTTCCACGGCGGCGCCATTCGCATCAGTAATTAATCCGCTGACGGTCCCATTCGTCGCCGTCGGTGATGATGTGACGTCGGTCCACGCAGTGCCGATTCGAATCGTATCAATCGAAGCGTTCGGGGTTGACACTCCTCCGCCGCTGCCCTGCCGCACAAAGAACCGGGTAACATCCACCAGGTCGCCCAAGCTGGTGGAGGTAATGTCCGCCGCCGGTTCACTTCCACCAACCGCTGGATTAATCCACATCTTTACGATGTCGTTTCCCGCCCCAACCACAATCTGATAACTGATAACGACTAATTGCGTTGTCCCGGGACTCAGGTCAGTCAAATTGAAGACAGCACTAGACGTCGAAGACGCCCGCAAGCCTAGTTGGTAGGTTCCTGCCGTGCTCCCAAGTCTGATCGAGACTCGGGAATCAAGATTTGTAACAGAGGTGCTGGAGAGGTAACCGGCAAAATAATCTCCGGTCGCGCTGGAATTCAGAGGCAGCAGCGTAGTGTCAGTCACGTTGACCAGAAAAGCAGCGTAGACCGTGCCCGACGTCTGCGTTGTAAAGGCGCGATAGGCGTCTTCCGCTGATAACGTCGTGGCTACGATATTGATCTTGTTGCCCGCCGAGCCGAGGTAATTGGTGTACGTCAAACTACCAGCGCTGACCTGTATCTCGTTTCCCGTGCCAGAGAAATCTACCCAGTTACCGCCGCTGACATTGGCGCCGGAGTTCAGATCGGTGAGTTGTCCGGTTGAATATAGGAAGTGCTCCTGCAGAAGCTGAGCCTGCGCCACGCTGCCCATCGCCGTCATGCAAAACATCAAAGCTAAAAAATAGATAGCTCTTTTCATGATTCTCTCCCCGTGCTTTATCTAATTTGAGTTTTCCGGTCCCGGACTCGAGCTCACCCCTCTTGTGTTGCCCCTCCGGGAACCAGACTAGTGGCGAACCTGACGGCCCGCAAAAAACAATTGCCAAGTTGATAGGGAAACCGCGGCAGCCGGTTGAATCTGCCCTTCACTGCCACCGTTGCCAGAATTGGATTGGGCCAGCGTTTCCACAGGTCGCGCCACAATCCCTTTGGCCGTCGCAGATATGAAGCCATTGGGGCAACATAACTCATCGGCGACTGTTCAGTATTGAATGGCCTGTCCCATTCTTTCAGCACGGCGCGCGGCAGCCACACCGGCATTTGTGCGGCTCGCCCGGCGCCCTCTTTCGGTAATTTCGCATCGAGTATAATCTGCGCCAAGCCTAACGCGGTCGTGATCCAGTTAGCTCGCACTTTATCTTTGCCGATACATAGATCCCAATCAAACGTCTGGGGGAGAGAGTCCAGAATCACCGCCAAATCGCAAAGCCAAAGCGGGCGCCAGGCACCGTGCTTTAACAGATGGACCGCGAGCAAGCCGAAATGATCTTCCAGGCTTAGAACGCGTATCTGTTCGTCGCCTAGTTGAACCAGTTGTGAACGGGCAAAGAGATCGTCAAGTTTGCGATCGTCAAGCTCATCTATCTGGTCGTGTAAATCTACCCAACAATCGCGCGCCTCTGGCCCCGCAATAATTCTCCGGGCCGCGGCCATCCGGGCGGGGCGCACCAAAATATCTATGTCGCCATACGGTCGAAATCCTGCCTGGGGATAGAGCCGCGCCACTGACCAGCCTTTGAAAATAATTGGCTCGATGCCTTCGGCGCGCAAGAGGCGAAATACTTTGCGAATGCGGTCCTCATTAATCGAAGCGTGCAGAAGTTGCAGGCGATATGCCTGATGCAGGAGCTCGCCGGAGGGAGAGGCGGCAAATTCCGTGACCCGCACTCGATGCCAGCCAAGCGCCGCTGCTCCTGATTCGTAAAGCAGCGGCGTGACTTCATTGAACTGGCTAAGCGAAATTCTTAATGCCGGAGGGGGAACTCGCCACGAGCCGGCCAGGATCGAAGATACTGCAGCACCGGCTGTATCGGCGAAACTCTTGATCATGATCCGTTCGTCAAAGACAGGATCGATTGGTAATACGCTTGTTTACGATCCGCAAATATTTGCTGGAGCGGAGCAGACAGCGCTACAGCAGGTAGTCGGGCCACCCGGACAGGGCTGGCCATTCGCGACGCAGCTAACGGCGTGTGCCTTGGTCGGGACCAGGATGGAAGTGATCACCGGCACCGCAATCGCCGCTGCCAAACCCATCGTCCGCACCATCTGCCGCCGCGTCATGCCGGACATGAAAGCCGGAGCCATGACCGGTGTTTCCAACAAGCTGTCGCGACCCAATTGATCCAGCGCGAACCAAACCATGCGCTCGTCCACCGGCGCTTGCAGCTCTGAAGTCAGGCGGCCGGCGATGGTCGGCACGTCCGTCTGACCGTCGCATTCCTTCCAAACCAGCGCGGCAGTTTGATTGAGGCAATGGGCCTTGTCGCGTTCCTGATCATAGACCAACACTTCATCGGGAAGCTCTTGAATCACCAGCTTGTTTCGTCGCGCCTTGGGCAGTGTCTTCATGTATGTTCTCCTTGATTCCTTTGTCTATTTAGAGTTCCCGGTCAGTTGCCCCGGCGCCAGGTTAAAGTCATTGCCGCCTACTTCGGTCCAAGTGGGATTCGTTGCGCCCGGCGAAGGACTGCGAACGAAGCCAAGCGGCCAATTGCTCCGACACAAAGTGAACTTCGTTATGCGCGTCTGCGCAATCTGCGGCGATTTCAAGAGCTTTCGGTGAGCGGACGATAAGCTAAACGCTTTGTTAAGTCAAACATATTCCCGATTCGAAGTGGTCGCACAGTTTGCCAACGCGCCACCTTATAGATCCGCACGAATGCAGAACCCGTTCGCATCTGTTGCGTCCTGGTGTGGGCTTGAGGGGGTTAGATCTTCTTCAAGGAAAACCCATCAAGCCAAAGGCGTCCAAAAATGGGACATGGCCCACCAGCGCATGTCTTTCGTCTTATTTCGAGGCGGACTGCTTTCGTTTGTTGGCCGGTGGTGAACTCTATATTTGATGGATGCCATTCACTATTTCCGCTGCCCAGCGGTGGCGACTCGGCCAGCACGTGACCTGCGTCAGTCGCATCGGTAATGATCAGCATGGGCAGACCGCCCGTGACGATTTCCTGCACCCGAGAAGCGAACTCCAAACGATATTTGGCGCCAGACTCAACGACGATTAACTGTGCAAGTGCGTCCTCCGTGGGACTTGACTCGCCCCGGTATTCGATGCGCAGGCACTTGGCACCCTCGTATGCGGCGTTCGGATCGACCGATAAGCCGATGGTGCTGTTTTGCGTAACTTGCCACCCAAAACCCGGCTCTCCAACATTAAGCGCCTTCTCGAAACCACCATCGTAGGGAATGGTTTCTTCCGCGGGGGCCGTTGCCTCCCCTTGATTGTGGGTCCCCAACCAAATCTGATAGGCGGCGGCAAATTCCTTTTGCGCCAGCAGGGTTCTGATTACCTCACTCTGCTCATCCTTTGTCGTGGCGCCGGCCTTGCGGAATTCATCTACCGCCTCGATCCCCTTTCCTTTTTTCGCAAAAAACTTCGCGAGCGCGAGGTGTTCAAAATCAGCCTCAGGCTCCACTGCGTTAATGAATGCCTGCATCTCGCCGGAGGCCGCCCAGGTAAGCTCCAGCACCATTGGCAAAAACGTTGGGTCGCTTTTCGCTGCGCGCTTTAGTTCGGCCAGCGCTTCCGGGAGACGGTTTTGGCGGAAAAGGACGTTCCCTAGTTGCCATGCCGGTTGCGCATAGTAAGGCGCTAATCGAGCGGCCTCGCGCAACGCGCGCTCGGCTCCCACTGCATCCCCGGCTCGATCGCGAGCCATCCCCAATTCGAGCCACGGATAGTAATCGCGCGGCCGAAGCTGTGTGACCCGTTCCAACTCCGCGCTCGCCTCCGAGTGTTGCCCGCTGTCTGACAATAGAGCGGCCCGATTCAAACGCGCCTCAGGATCGCCCGGCATAAGTTGCACAGCGCGATCGACTAAGGTCACGTCGTTCGTAAACAAACCATAGCCCGCATAAATGCGAGCCAGGCCCAATCGCACCGCAAGCCACGAGGCGAAGACGAGGGCGCCAGCCAGGCAGATGGCGACCGGCAATCTCAATAACCTGGATGATTCTCGAGTCAAGCTAGTTAGATTTGAGGCTTTCCGCTTTCCTGGTGGCTTGGTTGCGTCGTGGTGAATCCGCTAGACGGAAACTTACGACAGAGGCAAGGACACAAAGACGCGCGAGTTGCAAAGGAAAAGGCGAGCCTGCTTCTGACAGGCTCGCCTTGGTTGTTACAAATGTCGTTCTTCTTACGGACTGTTGTTGCCCCCGCGCAGGCCCCAAGCTAATCCGCCGACTGCACCGGCAATGCTCAGGCCGACAGCCCACCACACCGCGTTGCTGGTTCCACCGCCGGCGGCGGCGGCTGATGCCTGAATTGGATTGAGCTGGCCGTTGAGGTAGCAGAATCCCAGGGACCGGCGACCGTCATTGGTTTTTTCCGACGCGCCTTCAGCGGTGTAAACCTCGCCAACGCCGGCGCCGCTCTTCTTAACCTTGGCGCAGCCTTGCAGCATCTTGACTCGAACCGAACCATCGTCGGCAAACGTGAGTTCGATCTTCGAGTTGGGATCGACTTCCACCACGCCGAGCGCGCCTAAGTCGATCGTTGCCCCGACGCCATCTCCGGTTTCGATCGTTGCGCCCGTTAGGATGCTCGCGCCGCTTGCGGCACTGGTCCCGTTCACCGTGATCGAACGGCCACCGGTAGTTGTCAGCCGGCCGGATAGTAGCTGCTGAGCCATTCCCATCTGAACGTAAATTTGTGACAGGGAAACCGCCATTAGAATCGCTAGAATCTTAATGGCGCCCCGCTTTCTTGGATTAGTCATGTTGCGGTCTCCTGTTATTTTCCGGCCCTGGATTGTTGATTGGCGTTGATAGCGGCGTCAGTCTACTGTGGTTCAATGGCCACGTCAACGAGTTTTTGCGAAATTTCCCCTTAAATTTTCCAGTTCAAGCCAATTGGAATTACCGGTCCGGGACTCGTCGCCTAAGCTCGGCCGCCAGGTTTTGATCAAGCTTAAACACTGCATTGTACTCCTGCAAATAACCCTTCTTGTCGCCAATCGTCGCATAGACGATCGCCAACCCGAAATGCGCCGCCGGATAATCGGGCTTCATGTTGACGGCAAGCTTATAGGCCGTTGCTGCCTCCGGAAAGCGTTTCGACTGGTAATAGATATTGCCCAGGTTGTTTTGGAGTTCGGCATTAGCGGGCTCCGCTTTCGCCATTTTTTCGAAAACCGCCGCTGCCTCAGGAAATTTCTTCGCGCTGTAATAGGCCCGGCCCAGATTTGCCAGTGCGTCGACGCTGTTTGGCATCAACTCGACCGCCTTTGTCCCGGCCGCAATCGCTTCGGCCAATTGTCCTGCCTTTTGATAGGCGGCCCCAAGGTTATTGTAGGCCGCGCCAAAGTCAGGCTTAAGTTGAACGGCGCGTTGCAATTCTTGAATTGAATCCGCGTATTTGGCGGCGCCGAAGTAGGCTTTGCCGAGATTGTAATGCGCGTAGACGTAGTCGGACTTAGCAGCGACCGCCCTTGTCAGCAAGGCAATCGCATCCGCGTTGCGCCCTTGCTTGTCATAAATGTAACCGAGTCCGTTTAGCGCCTTGGCATAGTCCGGTTTTAGTCGAATCGCTTCGGAGTACGCGGCCACCGCTTCATTCAGCTGGTCCAACTTGTCGTAAGCAAATCCGAGATTGTTCTTGATCAGCGCGTCGCCTGGCTTTAGACGGTCGGCCTCTTTGAAAGCCACCACGGCATCCGGATAACGCTCCATGCTGCTGTAGGCGATGCCCAAATTGTTTTGCGCGTCGGAGTGGTCCGGTTTCAGCCGGGCTGTTTCTAAAAAAGCGTCGGCCGCTTCGCTAAACTTCCCGGTCATCAGGTATGCGTTACCAAGGTTGTAACGCGCTTCGGCAAAACTCGTCTGGGCCTGGAGCGCCCCGGAAAAGGCTTTGATGGCTTCGCCGTAGTTTGTCAGGGCATATTGCGCTGCCCCCAGGTTGTTTTGGATCTCAGCGTCGCCAGGCTTCAACTGTAGCGCCTTCGTGAAAGCCTCTACCGCCTCTTTGTATTTGCCCGCTTTGTATGAAGCCGCCCCGAGATTGTTATAGGCAAAGACGTCATCAGGCTTGATCGCAACAACCTGCTTCAGCGCGGCAATTGAATCGGCGTATCGCGTCAGCTTGTCATAAGCGAAGGCTACGTTGTTAAGCGCGCCCAGGTTGTCCGGCTGCAAACGCACAGCGGCCTGGTAAGCCGAAACTGCTTCTTCATAGCGCGCCGCATTCAGATAAGTATCGCCCAAAGCATTTTGCGCCTCCGCCCAATCAGCCTTTAATGTCAGCGCCTTCTTCAAAGCCTCGATTGACTCTTCATATTTGTCCGAGCTACTGAGCGCGACGCCCAAATTGAAATAAGCGTCAGCGTCGTCAGGTTTGGCTTTGATGGCCTGCTGGAAAGCTGCCGCAGCCTCAGTCTTGTTGCCGCGGCTGAATTCAGCAGCGCCCAGGTTGTTATAAGTAACGGCATCATTAGGCTTGAAACTGAGGGCTTTGTTGTAAGCCTCGATGGCCTGTGGGAATTGGCCGAGGTCGTAGAAGGTATTTCCCTGCGTATTGAAGGCGGCCGCCTTATCAGCGTTGGAAGGTTCGACATTAGGCGCCACCGGGGGCGCAACTCTCCGCTTGACGATCATCGCAAGATTCGGGCGCGGGCGCGGCCGGCGAAACACAACCGCAGCGCCACCCATGATGTCCTGGCCGAGCAAAGAGCTGGCGCCGCCCGCGATATCCTGCGGCAGCAGGCCGAATACACTTTGGCTAACAAGTAAGAGCGTGATTGCAACTGCGACTTGTCTTATGCGGTTGGCTTGGTAATGACTCATTTTCCTGAACTGGCGGACCTTAGTTTGGGATTCTGTTTAAGCTCTCTTCAACTGATGCGTGGTGTCCGTACGCGTTGCTGCGACGACTATGATGGCAATGAGCCAAACGAAAATCAGAGAATTAATAGTCTTGTGCAATCCGAAATCAAAGAGACTGTGAATGGCGATTCCCGCCAACGCGATCAGCGCGCCCCAGGATGCTGCTGCGTATAACGGGTCCGCCGATCCAATCGCTCTCCGCACTTGCTTGATCAGCATCACTACAAACCAGAGCCCGATTGAGAAGCCGATGATGCCGCCGCTGGCTAGCAATTCCAGGTAATCGTTGTGGGCTTGCTGGGGAGTTTCCTTACCAGAGGCATCATGATATTGAGGTATCGCGGTCCAGTATCCCCCCAAGCCAACACCGGCAATTGGATTTGCTTTTACCAAACTCCACGTGTCGCGCCAAATATCTCTCCGCCTTGTTCCCAGGTGAGTTTCACTCTGGCCCGTCTGTAACTCGCTCGACGCGTCACGGAGATGAGTAACCAGCGGATCACCGGCGATCCAAATCACACCGATTATCACTATTACGATAAGCGCGATCGCAAGGGCGGCCTGCGTTACTACTGAACGGGCCCCGTGCCAGACGCGCCTATGGAACGATTTGGATGCATCCGATTCGGTTTTTGTTCGACCCCGAACGAAAATTAGGAAGGTAAGCACCAGCTGTACGATCATCGCCAACAGCGCCCCCCTGGAACCGGAGAGCACCAAAGCCGTCCAAATGACTATCAGGATTGCGGCGTATGTTAGAACTCGTTCACGTCGTATTCCCCGGGCAACGATCAGACCGAGGCCAAGGCCAAGCGCCATCTCCGCCAGAAAACCGAAATGGTTCCTATTGATAAACTGCCCATAGCCTGAATCCAACAAAAGGTAGGGCAAAACAAATCCGGATTGGCGCCGTTGCAGCCCCTGACGCAGGATCCCAAAAGCCGCGCTCGCCACGCTGACACCCAGGATCACGGTAATCAAAGCGCTCAACCGCCGCCGCGAATTGAGATAGCGCAACATCAGATATCCGGCCAGCGTTAACGAACCAGCCTTCAAGGCAAAGTGTTGCGATTCGTAAGGATCAGAACTAATCGCGAGCCAAACCTTGCCACTTGTTGCTGCTGCAAGATTTGACTCCCAAAATGGAACGCTCTGAATCCAGGCGAAACCTACGAGGAGAATCGCTGGAAGCAAAATCATGCTGCCCACGAAGCGCCAGGAGCCACTCAGATAACCTTCCACGATAAAAAGAAGAGCGAATGCAAAAACCGCGCATTGAAAAATCCCCTCGGACCATGGCTGCGCCGTACCATAGGGAATAGCGGTCAGAAACGTCAGGACCAGCAGGCCATAAAAAACCACGCGACCCAGGAGGCGCGTGGCAGTTGTTTCCAATTCGCGGTGGATGGCGGGTTGCTTATCTCTATCCACTCGCTTTTCCTGCTGTCATTGCCGCCGGCATCTCACCAGTTAAAGCTTCATCCTTGCATGCCTGGAAAACGCGTTCGGCCGCACCGCTCAATTCCTTCTGAAAGAACCGGCAAAGGTAGTTGATATCCAACTGCAAATCAGAGCTATCGAAGGCGCGATAAAGATTGATGTAACCCAGGACTTTCCTGTCGGTCCCCAATGGTAATCGAATGGTCCAAAACCGGCCCGACGCCATGTCTTCGGAGTCTTCTTCATTACGCCTCCAGGTCCATTGGATTCGGCCGCCTTTTAGCTCCGCCCCTCGAGTCGATCGACTGCGCACTGACTCGCGCAGCGCGCGCTCGTTGATTTGGGCCCAGTCGTCGGTACCGAGTTGGACAGTGGCATAGCAGAATTCGCCGAACTCCAGCATTTCCAGCACACCATCGAACAACTCACCCAGGCTCTTTGCATTAGAAAGTGTCCGGCAAGCATGACGAATACCAATGTTATTAGCCGCGCGCACTCGACGGTCTGCCAGGTTCCGTCTCATGCTGGCCTTGATTTCATCCACCTCATGATAGCGAAGGTGACTGACACCCATTACCAGTGCAGCACTGATTACGAAGAGTATTAAGCCGCTCGCGTGGCGAACGTTGCTCATGAACACCAGGGCCAGCAATCCAAATCCCGCGCAGACCGCGTACAGTACCAGCGTAACCTGACGTTGCGACCAGCCTCTCGCCAACAGCATGTGATGGATATGTTCCCGGTCGCCGCGGAAAATCGGTTTTCCGCTAATGAACCGGCGAGCCATGGTGATTGAAGTGTCGACCACGGGCAGGCCAAAGGCCATCACAGGTATGGCCACGGCAATTGCGGTCGAAGCTTTTTCAGATCCGGTAACCGATAAAGCGGCGAGCGTGAATCCCACAAACAACGAGCCTGAGTCACCCAGAAAAATCGAAGCTGGATTGAAGTTGTAGCGGAGAAAACCGACTAACGCTCCGGTCAAAGCCAGAGACACCACCGTCACAATCGGGTTACCAAACAAAAGCGAAACAATAAAGATCACAACTGAGGCAAACAGCGCCGCTCCCGCAGCCAGCCCGTCCACTCCATCGATTAGATTGAACGCGTTGCTGATAGCCACAGTCCAGAACACGGTAATGAACAATGCGAATACCGGCTTTAACGTAACCAGGCCGATGAAAGGGACCGACACCGCAACAATGCGGCCGCCCATCGCATAGAGCAAAGTACCTGCCAGCGCGAGTCCGGCGAACTTCACTAAGGGTTTAGCCCCGCGCACGTCATCGTAAATTCCCAGCAGCAAGACGAGGGTCGCCGGAACCAGCGTTATGAAAAGTCTGGGAACCTGCGGGGCCAGCGCTTGCGTCAACAGATTCTCCAAAAAAGGCAACCCGGCCAGTGCCAGCAATAGGGAAAAGAAAATAGCAACCCCGCCCAGGCGCGGCATGGCGCGCACGTGCAGACGGCGATCGTCGCGCGGCTCGTCGAGTATCCCGTAGCGCTGGCACAGCCGCCGCAAAATGGGCGTCAGCACGAGCGACGAGAGTGTCGCGATTACGAAGATGCCAATGTAAGTTCGCAAGCGTTAATCCTTGATTGAATAACTAATTCTCAGGGCCATGATTTGTAGACGCTTCCACGCAGTTTCAGCGCGTCAGGACGGCGGGCCTGCTCCTGCTCTTAGTCCAACTCCACTTGCCGGAATTGTATTCTTAACCACTCCCTCAACCGTAGCTGACTCTATCAGGCTAACCAGCCGTGGCAGCAGTAGCTCTTTCGCAAATCCCCGCGCCAGCCCGCTGTTATGTTCTCTTCGTTCGATATTTGCTCGCGTGGCGCATTCCGAAATCGACTTCACGACCTGAGCCACCTCGCCGTGTTCGGCCATGTAGTTGGAATCCTGTTCGCCTGGTCGGGATAGGAGGTCGGCGATATGGCTTTCGTGCGGGCCAATGTATAGAAATGGGCTGCCGATGGCAAGAATATTGTAAATCTTGCAGGGGTGCAGAATCCCGGCAAAGGCATTTCCCATCACCACCACGTGCAAATCGGCCGCCGACAGAGACGCGGCCAGATCGTCCAGCGGCTGATAGGGCAGGCAAAGAATGCTTTCCAGATCATGATCCTGCGCGAACTGCCGAACCTTGGCTTGCTCACTGCCGCCACCCACAAAACAAAACGC
>Ga0207712_10000182_pt1 | contig 65142 bp, 41 predicted proteins | sample KBSS44metaG_FD_184402 | JGI IMG/M metagenome (GOLD analysis project Ga0207712, IMG submission 184402) | Switchgrass rhizosphere microbial communities from Kellogg Biological Station, Michigan, USA - KBS S4-4 metaG (SPAdes) (version 2) | ecosystem: Host-associated > Plants > Roots > Rhizosphere...
ATGGACGCAACCACGTGTTCGACCATCTGAAAAGTCGCAACCTGCTCAACGGCAAATTTGTGAGCAGCCAGGCTCGAACCTCGCTTGTGTGCCGCTGCATCGGCACCAACGATCGCAGCTCCTGTTTTGAGCGCGACTTCGTCAAACGACGGCTCAGCATCGATCAGTTCCGCAAAATCGTGCTCTTCACTTCCGTTGATGAACGCGCTGCTTTTTGCGGACACTTCGTGGGTGAGGACCGTATCTTCCAGAAGGTTCTCTTCTTGTAATTCAACGATTAGATCTTCAAAAACAGTCATCGTTATTCGACCCGGGCAGGCCTCGGCAATCGCAATTCAAGGGCAAGATTTATGGGAAGATCTGTGTGATCTGGCCGGTCTGGTCAAGCTGATATTGATAAACGATGTCTCCCGCAAGTGCTCGTCTTGCCGTTATGACATAGGTATCCTTAAGTTCGACATCGGTCGGATTCGGGGGCGTCATTTCGAATACAAAATACTTACCCCGAATGATCTGGTTTCCCGAAACAATTCCTATTCCGCCGCCCATGATGGGATTGATCTCCGTCAGTCGACCGAACCGACCGAACTGGGAAAAATAATTTACCTCAGTGGAGGCGATCGAGCGAAGTGTTGCAAACGACGAACCGTTTTCTGCCGCTACTTTCGCCTTCAACAACGCTGGAACAGCCAGGCTGGATATAACGCCTATTATCACAACGACCAAAAGCAACTCTATCAATGAAAATCCTTTCTCGTTTCTGTTCTCCATTACACCAACCTCACATTTTGCCTGCACAGCGGTAAAAACTGACAGTTTGTGTTACCAGTTTTTGCCACAATCCCTGCATTCGATTTCCGATCGTTCATACAATGGAATCACAATCTCAATAGTTTCAGGAGTTTACAAAGAGTGGCTCCTTTCCTGACCGTTCGAAGTGCAAAGGTTGTGCCAGTGCGACATCGATAGCGATTTTCAACCGCTAGCTCGTCGGACCTTGGGTAATTCGAGGGGGCTAACTCGAAAAACGACCATTTTTTCGCGCGTTTTTATCCTTTTCGCGATCGAAATAGGTCGTCTATTCGCGTATTCGCGAGAAAAGACTACTTTCGCTCGAAAATCTCGCGTAGCCACGCGTACCTGTTTCATGTTTCAGTTTTCCGCGAACTTGTCCCCGCTCATCTTTATTTGTTCCCGAACTCCACCTCGAAGCCTGACTATTAGGGGTGTTTGTATTTTGCGAGATTTTTATTAAACTATTCGTTTTGTTGTCTGGAACAGATTCTCATTCCTGACACGGGAGTACCGCACATTGAGCGCAATAATCGATCAGACCAGCGAAACCTACGGTATAGAAAATTGGGGAGCTGATTATTTCGGTATCAATCGAAAGGGACATCTCATCGTTCGCGCTCCGGAAAACGAGAGTTTGACGGCGGATGTAAAAGAGATAATCGACGATCTGGCGAAACGCGGTGTGAACACACCGGTTCTGCTCCGGTTCCCTCAATTGCTCTCCGGTCAGATACGCAAGCTACATTTGGCCTTTAAAAAATCCATAAAGGAATTTGATTATCAAGGCGACCATCTCTGCGTTTATCCGATGAAGGTGAACCAGAATCGGGCGGTCATTGAAGAGTATCTCCGCGAAGGTTCCCGATACGACTTCGGATTAGAAGCCGGTTCAAAGGCAGAGCTATACGCGGCAATGGCGCTGGAGCAATCGAAGGACAGTTTGCTCGTTCTTAATGGATTCAAGGACCGTGATTTTATTCGTCTTGCCTTCGCAGCGGCCGGTGCAGGCAAGAATGTCGTCATTGTCATCGAGAAGCTAAGCGAACTCGAACACACGTTGAACGTTGCTGACGAAATGACAGCCGACAATCCGAATACGAAAGTTCCAATGATCGGCGTGCGCGTGAAGCTTTACTCGAAAGGCTCTGGAAAATGGGAGAAATCGGGCGGCGAGGCTGCGAAATTTGGATTGACGACAACCGAAATTCTTGAAGTGATCCGGCGGCTTCAGGAAACTGGCAGAGCGGATATGCTCCGGCTTCTTCATTTTCACATCGGCTCGCAGTTGACCGATATCAAGCGTATCAAGAACGCGATGAAGGAAGCGGCACGGACCTACGCGAAGATTCGCCAGATGGGTTTCATGATCGATTACCTCGATGTCGGCGGCGGTATGGCTGTCGATTACGACGGTTCGCGAACATCCTTCGAATCCTCGGCAAACTACAATGCTCGGGAGTTCGCCAATGACGTCATTTACGTTATCAAGACGGTCTGCGACGACGAGAATGTGTCTCACCCGACGATCATTCAGGAGTCAGGACGTTATCTTTCCGCCTATCATGCGATCCTCGTAACGAATATTCAGGATGAAATTGAGACGGTTGTCGAAGATCTGACGCCGATGACCATGGGCCCTGATGATCCGCAGGTGGTCCGCGAACTTTACGACCTCCGCGAAACAATAACCGCCAAGAATTATCGGGAGTATTATCACGATTCGCTCGAACATCGCGAGGAATTATTCACGATGTTCAATCTTGGGTTGATCTCGCTCGAGGACAAGGGCAAGGGCGAAGTACTCTTCTGGGACATCTGCGAGCAAGCCGATAAGTTTGCTCAGTTAAAGAAGTATGTTTCGGAGGAATTCGACGATCTGCGGAGGCTGATGTGCGCGAAATATCTTGCGAATTTCTCGGTGTTTCGCTCGATGCCGGACAATTGGGCGCTCGAACAATTGTTCCCGATAATGCCCATCCATAAACTCAACAAAAAGCCCACGGAATATGCTACGCTATGTGATATTACCTGTGATTCCGACGGGATCGTCGACAAATTTGTTGATTTGCATGACGTGAAACCCGTTCTTGAGCTGCACAAGCTTGAGAAAGATCAGCCTTATTATCTGGCAATGATGCTTGTCGGTGCATATCAGGAAGTGATGGGAAACAATCACAACCTTTTCGGTGTGCCGCACGAGGCTCATATTTTTATTGGCGAGGACGGACACATTATCAAGAAAGTGATCTACGGGGCGACGCTGGGCGACGCCCTTTCATCCGTCCGTTTCGACGCCGTACAACTGCACGACAGTTTCAGGCGGCAAGTTCTCAGCCGGATAAGAGATGGCGAGCTTTCGACCAAAGAAGGAAACCAACTGATCGAGTTCTACGAGGACCAGGTTGACGGTTACACGTATCTTTGGCCAAACGGCCAGCCCACACACCCCGTCACCACAAAGAAGTGACGATTTTGGCTTAAGCCGTTGATTCGATATTTATTAGTTAGGCAATTATTTAACATTATTGGTGAAAAAACATATGGTAGCTCAAAAGAAGACTAAGGCCTCAAAATTCCTGACCGTCCCGACGAGGCCTGTTCCGGTCGACCGCGACCGTTCGGTGGCAGGATTACTCGAAAAAATGGAGGGAGCTGGTTTTGGCGCGAGGCAACTGGCCGAGGCTCATCGAATCTGGTTGGACATGCTCGATGACAATTCGACCATCTATCTATGCGGTTCAGGAAACCTGATACCTTCGGGTATGAGGCGTTTGATTTCTTATGTGATCAAGAATCGTTTCGTCGACGTTATCGTAGTGTCCGGAACAGTCCTTTTCCACGATATTCACGAAACGCTCGGGCGCAGTCATTATCAGGGACATCCGAGTATGTCGGATGAGGAACTTGCCGGTTCTGACGTCGCCCGTGTGGGCGATATCCTTGCAAACCGCGAGGAATATCAAGAGGCGGACGAATGGGTCGGCAGCGTGATCAACCAACTCGAGTTGAGCCGGTCCTACGGGGTTCGAGAGTTCCTTCATCTAATGGGGCGCGAACTTGCTGAGATCGCCCACGAAGATGGAATCCTAACTTCGTCATTCAAGGCAAGGATCCCGGTTTTTTGTCCCGATATCCTGGGTTCCGAGATCGCGGTCGGTATCGCCCGCGCTCGTTTTGAAAAGAAGATCCAGATCGCGTTCGATCTGACGCAGGACACAATGGAGATCATGCAGATAGCCCAGCGCACACGTAACTCCGGTATTATTACGCTCGGCGGAACCTCGATCCAGAACATGATCAACCTTGCCGAAGTTTCGTCTTATATTAACAAAACAAACCCGCGCGGGCATAAATACGCGATCTCCATCGCGACGGACTCGGTCCCGCTCGAAATGAGAACCCCGTCATATGGCGGGATTCACACCAGCGTTTTCGGCAAACTCGCCAAGGGCGCGACGACCGCCTACGTTCCGAGCGACCCGTCGATCGCTCTTCCGATGATAATTACTGCCCTGTCGCAAACGGCCGCGAAATTCATGAAAGGCCGTAAACGACCAAGTTTCAGCTTCGCAGGAAAGGACCTCGGAGTAGAAGTACCCTAGATCAGTGAACAAATGAGAGAACGGACAATGGAGCTTTGAAGTGTATTTTCCATTGTCCGTTTTGAATTGTCTCGCGTAATTTATGTCCGAATCATCTAACCTTCCAATGAATTTTGGAGGCATCGGGGAATCGAAGTACACCGCGCTGGATGCTGCGCGGGTTGTGGTTCTTCCGGTTTCATATGAAGGAACCGTATCTTACGGAACGGGAACAGGGGCAGGAGCTATGGCGATAGTCGATGCCTCCCGCAACATGGAGTTGTATGAAGAGGAGACTGATACTGAGGTTTATAAGATAGGGATCCACACACTGGATGAATTTCGTTCTCGACCGACACCGGAATTGATGATGGATTCGCTTTACTTACACGCGGTCGAGATTCTAAAAAAAGAGAAATTTCTATGTACCCTCGGCGGCGAACATTCCATCTCCGCTCCGATCATTAGGGCCCACGCCGAAAGGTATCACAACCTGAGTGTGCTCCAGATCGACGCGCACGCCGATCTGCGGGATACATATGATGGAACACCGCACTCGCATGCCTCGATCATGGCGCGCGTTGTAAAAGACATGCATATTCCCTCCGTACAGGTTGGGATTAGATCGATCTCGGCAGATGAGGCCAGACTGCTCGAATCCGGAATACCTACCAAGGTGTTTTGGGCGAAGGACATTGTCGGACGTACAGACTGGATTGATGAAGCGATTGATTCTTTAACTGATAATGTCTATTTGACAATTGACATTGACGGCCTGGACCCGAGCATCGTCCCGACAACAGGCACTCCCGAACCGGGTGGGCTCGGCTGGTACGAGACCCTTGCCCTGATTCGCCAGCTTGCCAAAAAGCGTCGCGTTATCGGCATGGATCTCGTCGAATATTCATATTTCGAAAGTTACGATTCGCCCGCCTTCCTTTGCGCGAAGCTCATTTATAAATCGCTTGCCTATATTTTTCGCGACGAGGCGCCGAAAGTTACTGGTCGAAACACGTTTTGACCCGAAAAATATCGAACTTGCCATTGCCTTCGCTCGTAATTCCCTAAATGTATTTGATACATTCCCGATGTAGGTTAAAATCATAAAATTGGTTTTTTGGAGAAGTCAGATGTTTAATAAGAAGTTTGTTTTGATCGTCCTGGTTGCATTGAGTCTTGCAGTTTCCGGTTGTAAGACGGGTTTACTTGGCGGAGCTGAACCAGCGCCCCCCCCGAGTCAGCCGGCTCCGGCAGCTCCGGTTTCGACGGATGGCGTAAGAACTTCGTATGCGGACGTTGTCGAGAAAACGTCGCCGGCGGTTGTTCGGATCGAAGCCGACCATCATTCGAAATCACAGCCGATGCAGTTTCCTTTTGGGAATAACGACTTCTTTCGCCAAACACCTGCTCCAAGGCCGAACCAACGCGGCCCAATTGAGCGCGGCCTTGGCTCCGGCGTTCTGGTCAGCGCCGACGGAACTCTCTTAACAAACTACCATGTTGTCGACGGGGCCGAGAAGATAACAGTGGCGACGAACGACAACAAAACATTCGAAGCAAAGGTGGTCGGTTCCGATCAACCAAGCGATCTTGCGGTTCTCAAGATCGAGGCCCAGAATCTGCCTTTTCTTTCGCTCGGCAATTCCGACAATGTTCGCGTCGGAGACATTGTTCTGGCGATCGGCAACCCCCTTGGAATTGGACAAACCGTGACCGCGGGTATCATTTCAGCTAAGGGACGACGCACTGGCCTGAGTGACGGCAGTTTTGAAGATTTTCTTCAGACCGACGCTCCGATCAATCGTGGAAATTCCGGCGGGGCTTTGGTAAACCTAAGTGGTGAGCTGATCGGCATTAATTCCCAGATCCTTTCGTCACCTGGAAGTTCCGGCGGAAACATCGGCATAGGATTCTCGATCCCTTCGAACATGGCGAAAACCGTGATGGAGCAGCTTCTAAAGGACGGCAAGGTCCGCCGCGGAATGCTTGGCATCAATATTCAAAACATCTCCGACGATACAGCAAAGGCACTCGAACTAAAGGATACGACCGGGGTACTTGTGAGCAATGTCCAGCCCGGCAGTGCGGCAGACAAAGCAGGCATCAAGCGCCGCGATATTATCACCGAGATAAACGGCGAGAAGATCGAGGACAGTAACGTGCTTCGCAACAAGGTTGCAGGTACCGCACCTGGAACAGCGATCAAATTGACTATTGTACGCGATGGCAATCCACAGGAAGTGAGTGCAACCCTTGAAGAATTCAGCGCCGACGCCTCGAAGAAAGACGAAAATAACCAGGACGACGACAATGGACCTGGAAAACCAAGTGAGAACGGTAAGCTCGGTCTGAGCTTACAACCGCTGACGCCATCGATCGCAAAACAGCTTGGCCTTGATTCAAATTCGGAGGGCATGGTCGTCACGGACATTGATCCCAGCGGCGTTGCCGCGGAAGCTGGTATCGCGCGTGGCGACGTTATGCTCGAGATCAACAAACAACCGGTGAATTCGATCTCCGACGTGCAGTCGGCCCTGGAAAGATCGTCCGGTAGGCCTGTTTTGCTCTTGATCAACCGTCGGGGACAGACGATCTTTTTGACTGTCCGTCCAGAATAGCTGGCGGCCGATAAAAAAAATCTCGCGGCTTTATCAACCGCGAGATTTCTTTTGTAAATTGGTCGGGACGACTAGATTCGAACTAGCGACCTCTCGCACCCCAACCAATCTGGGGATGAATCATGAATGCTCAAAACCGCTTAAAACGCGTCAAAATCAGCACTTTCTTCGATTCTCGAAAACCTCTGGACCACGCTGAATCGGGAAAAGTGCAACCATTTTGCAACCAACGAACGCGACCCCGCTACCTAGCGTTTTGCTTAGCACCCGCATCGATTCATCGTCTGCAAACGATCGAGATCAATTCTCACGCTGTGTCACAAGAAACCGAACAAAATTTGACTCGAGATTCGAAATTTAAGATAACCCGTCGACGGGATTGACGTCAAAGAAAAACTCGGAACGGCGATCACCTTGTGCCGACAATCGGATTACCATCGGCATCCAGTACTGCAACCGAATAATCCAATTCCTTTAACTTTCGCCTCGATCATCTTTCTATTACCAACAATAACGATTGCCGTGGCGTCGTAGGTATCGACCGTAAATTCAAAAGTCTACTGCTTGAGTCCCTTGAACTCGGTCCCATAGTTCGTTTCGACCAGCCGTGAAATCGGAAGAACCTTTTATACGCAAATCCTTCAGACGCGAGCAAGGTTGCCGCAAATACCAATAGACATCAAGTTCACGGCCAAGACGCTGCGACAGACGCTCAACAGACGCTGCGACAGAACCACGTCTTCTATACTCGTCTCGAACTGGCGCATACGAGACCGCTTCCAGTCGCCCAATTTGGGCGCTGAACGTCGGTTCGTTGCTATCAAAACTCGGGTTGTTCATGGCGTTGTTATGTTGGCGCTTCAGTAGCGAAAGCGAGCTTTGGCGGGCGCAACCCGGTATTGGGTTATCCCAAGGACGGAGGGTATGGACCAGTTGGAGTTCAATACTCACTCCTTCGTCGTGAAGGTCTGGCTGGAAGGAACGGCTGACGAATCACGACAAATTAAGTGGCGTGGCCACATCACCCATGTCCAGAGCGGCCGGCGAGCGTATTTTGAAAACCTTGATAAGATTACGGATTTCATGACTCCTTATCTAACCAACATGGGGGTGAGGCTGGGTTTCTACCGACGCGTTAGGCGGTGGCTTCGTTATTGAAAAAGATTTGTGGCAGGGCGTTAAGTCGAGTTGAGAGTTTGTCGACCGTTACCGGACGCCTCAACTTGAGGATAAGGTTTAGGTATGTTTACGGCATTGCGAGCAACCAGTCGGACGATCGCCAACTTCCTGGAATCGCGTTTTCAGGCCGACACGTTGTTGAGCGGGTTTTTCGGAGCCGGTGGCATGGTGGTGTCGCTCAGTACGCCGGAAGAGATGACCGAAAAGCCGGAGGCGGGTTTGTCGGTCTGGCTTTATCGCATCATCCGTGACGACCAACGCCTCAACGATCCGCCGATCCGCCTGAATGCAACTCAATTGCAAGCGCCGCCGCTGACGCTGCGACTGCATTACCTGATAACGCCGATAACTGACAAAAGGACCGGCAACCCGGAAACCGAGCAACTCATTCTGGGTAAAGTACTGCAGATATTTCACGGCCACGCCACGCTGCGGGGTGCGGATCTACAAGGGGAATTCGCCGGGACGGAAGCGGAATTGAAGGTTCGCCTCGAACCAATGAATCTCGAAGAGATCACGCGTGTCTGGGAAGCGCTTGAAGGTTCTTACCAGTTGTCGGTCTCATATGAAGTCAGCGTGGTCAACATCATGCCGGAACTGGAACCGGAGCAGGTTACGCCGGTCGATGTTGTTATGCCGGAGTACGGATTGATCGTTTCTTGATAAACGCATTGGCATGGGAGTCGCCTGATGTCACGTCGCCTTGTTCAAACCAGTGAACGAACCTATCTGTTTTCACCCGATGATCCCGCGCCTTTGGGCGGGCGGCTCTGGGCGCTGGTAAAGCTGCGCGTGGTTGATGAACTGACGGACAAGTCGCCGAACGGCGACATTGCGATTGAAGCCAATGAACTACCGCTGACTCCACGTGTGACGGCTGATGGTTTAGTGGGACTGGTTGCAGTGCCTCGACAGGTCTTTCAGGCTCTGGCATCGAAGAATTATACCGTCCGCCTGACAGTCACCGTCGAAGGATACCTTCCGCGGCAGATCGCTGTAACGATCCCCAATGATCAGCGTACGATTGCGGCCCCGGCGCCACAACCTAACGACATAAACCTGAAACTCAACAATGCCGCTCGCCTCAGTACAGGCGAGACCCTGCTGGTCGGCACCGCCGGTCCAGACACGGCAGCTGTGCAGATTCGCGCAGTCGACCCGACCGCGAATCAGGTGACTGTCGCCCCGGCCCTCTCTCATGCTTACTCAGTTAGCGATCCGGTAGTTCCGGTGGTCCAGAACGATTTCGCGCCGACTGATCTTGGCACCGTGATGATGCATAGAAAACCGGTCGTGATTCGCGGACGGACCGTGCGGGCAAACAGCACTGCGACCGTGCCGCTGAGGGGCGCGACCATCAGCATGACCGGCCTCTGGCGAATGCCGCCGCCGGCGAATGCAGTTGTCTCCGCTACGGCGCCGAACCTGTTCGCGCTTCGGCCGCCACTTTATAGAGATCGGGCGATCGGCGAAACATTCAGTGTGTGGGATTTGAACCCGGCCGTCGGAAGCGACAAACAGTTGCTGGATGATGTGCCCCCCGGGGTCAATTCGATTCGCTTGTCGAACCGCGAGGGGCTGGAGATACCCGGCGATCCGCTGATCCTTCTGATCGACGCCGGGCAGTCCGATTTGGCGGAGTTTATCGAAGTCAGCGCGGTGCCGACTGCGGGCACAGCGGATCAACCGACCCTCATCACGTTGGCCTATCCGACGCTCCTTGCACACCGCCGGGGCTCAATCGTCCAGCCGATCAAAAATCCGCCACCGCCCGGGGCGCCGCGTCAAGTTGACGTTGTCGACGCCTGGGCTGGCGACGGATGCGTGTTTCTCGACGGGCCGGCAGCGGCCGGCGGGGTGCAGATTTCCGACGAATACCATGAACTAAAGACCTTTGAGGCGACGAGCGGCCCGGACGGCTTCTACCGTTTGCCGCCGCTGGAACGCGTCGCTCAACTGAAGATTCACGCTGAGAAGGTCGTGGGCGCGGAAACCTTCAAGACCGACGTCATTTTTCGCCCGGACTACAGCCGATGCGAAAACCATCTTGATCTGGTCCTCAAGAGCTAAGCCAGGCGCCAAGCCTTGGGAGATCAACGGAGGAGTTTATGCCAGAATATCTTGCACCGGGTGTCTATGTCGAGGAGATCGACACGGGAAGCAAACCCATTGAAGGCGTGAGCACGAGCACTGCTGGAATGATCGGAGTGACGGAACGCGGGCCCGTGGGTGTGCCTATCCTAGTGACCAGCTTTGCGGAGTATCAGCGCTGGTTCGGTCAAATGCTCACCCGCGACATCTACCACGATCATCGCTTCCTGCCTCACGCGGTCGAAGGTTTCTTTACAAACGGCGGCAAACGCGTATTTGTCACGCGCGTTCTGGAAGCGAATGTCGCCGAATGCTCTCGGCGCTCGATCGTTGCGCTCGACGACACGTCGCCTGTCAGTACACAGCTGCTGACATCCGCAGGGATCGGCGATAACAGCATTGTTGTTGTGGACGGGACCGGCCTCACAAACGATACCCTTGAGATCGGCACAGGCAGGGGAGCCGAGTTGCGCTTGATCAACGCGCCTCTTACGAACGCGAACGTCGTCCCTCTAAGGGTTCCGTTGAGCTACGAGCACGACACGGGCCAGAACGTCGACCTCCGGTCCTTCTCGGACAACACGAACGCCGGTGAGACCCACGATACGAAGGTCAAGGCCGATGCAACGCCGGGGACGACGATCACCCTGGTAGATGTTGCCAACCTTAACCCCGCGCTCGCAGCCGGCGATCTCCTGAGAGTGGGTGACGCGGACGTAGATGATGAATATGTAGTTGTTGGGTCGGTGGCGGGCGACGTTGTGACATTGCGGACGCCGCTCGTATTCCCGCACACGGCGAATTCTATAGTGCATCGCCAGGTCGAGGCTGCCCCCGCGTTGCCAGCAGCATCAACCATCTCATCCGGTACGTCACCCGGTGACATTGTCGTCTCTCTTGCGAACAACTCCGAATTGACGAATACCGGAGAGTTTCTCGAGTTCTCGCACACAGATCCGAACAAGCATGAGTTCCGCCGGATCGGACAACTCGCAAATGTGCCGTTGACGCAAAAGACGTGCGACAGCTATCCCACCGGTTCGCGGATCGATGTCGTCACGCTTGGTGCACCCGCTGCGTTCGTCGATCTGATGTCGGATGCGAAGGCCGGCGAAACGGTCATCACTGTCTCGGACCGTACAGAGCTCGGTCTCGGGCACGTACTGCAGATCGGACTTGGTCCCGACATCGAATACACGGAAGTAGCTGCCTTGCCGGCAACGCTTCCCGGACCAAATCCCGGCGCTGTAGTACTGACGTGCCCGCTGCGTATCGATCATCTGGCGCCGACACCGGCGGCGATCGTCCGCGGCTTCGCGCCACCCACGACCACGACGGCCACGACGCTGCTCGCCGTGAAGACCGACGCAGGCTCTGATCACCTGATCGCCTCGAACGACCCAGCGATCGCGGCTGGGGACGTTCTTCACATCATGACGCCACTCGGAACAACGTCGTATGACGTCGTCGGTGGTCCGCCTGTCGCTCTTACCGCGCGAAACGTACCGCTCGATGAGTCTCTCAAGCTCGCACAAATCGCGGGTGCACCCGTCGTAACGCGGACTCCGATTGCGGAAGTACGGGCAATTGATGCCGGCGAATGGGGCAACCGCCTCCGTGTCGGCGTCGAGGAACAGCCCAATCCGGTGGTCACGACGGCCGTGCGTGAAAAGCTCAATAACCTGAGTTTGCGTCTGAATTCGGCTGCGAACGTGGAGGCGGGCACGGAGCTCGTCGTCACGCACTCCGGAGGCGCGACCTCCGTTATGGTGAGCAGGATCGATCGCCAGAACGATTATCTGATCACGCTCGAGTCATCGACGCCGTTGCCCGGGACCGTCGTCAAGGACAGTGCCGTGCGCTCGCGCGAGTATCGGTTCGTCGTGGAATTGCTGCGTCAGCCCGATCCTGGAAATCCGTCCCGGAACAACACTCCGATCGATCGAGAGGTCTTCACCGGGCTGTCGCTCGACAGGCGTCACAGTCGCTATTTCGTTACTGTGATCGGGGCCACGTGGGATACCAAGACGGCCGGTGTCACGACGGACGACGCAAACCTTGCGCTTCGCAAGGTGGACCGGCGTTCGGAAGGAGAATCATCCTACATCCGGGTCAAGGATCTCGCACCGGGCACAGGAGGACTGAGACTCGGCCCGCACGCCGAATATGAGAAACGCCCGGACGGCTCGAAGCGCCTCATCCTGCTCCCTCTGGCGAACGGAGGAGATGAGATCATGGGCATGAGCGATGACACCTATATCGGGTTGGACGATGTGAACCCCGAGGCCCGAACCGGTCTCTTCGCTCTCAGAAACCACGAGGAGATCAGTATCGTTGCAGCACCGGGCCGGACCTCCGCGAAGATGCAGGCGTCACTCATCAACCATTGTGAGCTCGCCCGCTATCGCTTCGCGGTGCTCGATGGTCCTCCACCGCCAACCGACGACCTGAGTCAGGTGCAGTTCCAGCGTCAGCAGTTCGATACAAAGTACGCAGCACTCTATCACCCGTGGCTCGTGATCCCGGAACCTTATCCGACCAATCCGTCGATGCCCGCGGATTATCCGATCCCGCCGGCGGGTCACATGATCGGGATCTACGCACGCACCGACATCGAGCGGGGCGTGCACAAGGCTCCTGCCAACGAAGTGGTGCGCGGCGTGACGGGGCTGCGACGCATGCTGAACAAGGAACAACACGACATCCTCAATCCGTATCCGGTGAACATCAACGTGATCCGCGATTTTCGCTCGAACAACCGCGGCTTTCGCGTTTACGGCGGGCGCTGCATCACCAGCGATTCGGACTGGAAATACGTGAATGTGCGCCGGCTGCTGATCTTTATCGAGGCGTCGATCGACGGCAGCCTGCAATGGGTGGTCTTCGAGCCCAATGCCGAACCACTCTGGGCACGGGTCCGCCGCTCGATCACGAACTTCCTAACGCTCGTGTGGAGAAATGGTGCTCTCGAGGGCACAAAGGTCGAGGAGGCGTTCTTTGTAAAATGCGACCGCACAACGATGACGCAGACCGACATCGACAGCGGGCGCCTGATCTGTGTCATCGGCGTCGCGCCGGTTAAACCGGCTGAGTTCGTCATCATCCGTATCGGATTGTGGACAGCCCATGCCGATGAGTAATTACCCAAAAGAGGGACCGAGAGACAGGAGTTCAAGTTATGGCGACAGGAACACGCAACGACCCGTTCCGGGCATTCAATTTTTCGCTCGAGATAGACAACATCACCCGCGGCGCCTTTAGCGAATGCGGCGGCCTCACCGCGGAAGGGGATGCCGTTGATTACCGTGAAGGCACGGATCTGCAGCCCAGCGTGCGCAAGCTGGTGGGACTGCGAAAATACGCCAACATAACGCTCAAGCGGGGCTACACCCAGGATAAATCGCTTTGGGACTGGTACGCCAATATTCATAACGGAGTGGCCGATCGCCGCAATGTGACGATCACGCTGATGAATGAGGAGCGCCAGGCGGTGCTGCGCTGGCACGCGGAAAATGCCTGGATCAACAAGATCGAAGGGCCGAGTTTCAAAGCCAGCGCTAACGAAGTGGCTATTGAGTCGGTCGAGCTGATCCATGAAGGTCTGACCATCGAGGTAGCGTAACGTGCTTTCGCTTCAGACACCGGGTGTTTATTACGAACGCGTTGATGCCAGCGCGGGGGCAATCTCGGCGCTGCGAACGGACATCGCCGGCTTTGTCGGGATCACAACACGGGGCCCTTTGCATCGGGCGTTGCCGGTACAATCCTGGCGGCAGTTTCAGGCTTATTTCGGCGATTTTACCGGTGCAGGTTATCTGGCCTATTCGGTTCGCGCCTTTTTTGAGAATGGCGGTCAGCGCTGCTGGGTCGTGCGTGTGGCTTCTGAATTTGCGGCGACCGCCGGAATCATCGTTCACACCGATGACCGCGATCGCTGGCGTATCACCGCATCGAGTCCCGGCGTTTGGGGCAACGATCTGGAGATCGCACTAAAAGAGACGCACCGCGCACAAACACTGACCAACCCCAAGAACAGCACACCTGAATATTCCTCGGTCGCCACCATCACCGGATTCAAACGAGGAACCCATGTACGCCTCTCCCAGGAGGGCAGGCCGGATCCGATTTGCAAGATCATTTCGGATGTGGATGCGGGCGAGAAGAATCTGGACGGCGAAAAACGCCTGATATGGGTGAATGAGAAGCCGGAAGAGCGACGGCACTACTGGCTAGACAAGAACAAGGTGCGGCGATACTACGACGATACGCCATTGACCGGCCTTGATACTCGTCTGCCCATCCTTATCGAAAGTGTCGAGTACTCGTTGGTTGTACGTGAACTGGGCCGACTCGTACGTGTGTATGAAGGACTTTCGCTCATCCCGGACCATGAGCGATACGGCCCCCGTGTTCTTGATGAGCCGCGGATCGAAAACTGCGCCAAGCCAGCGCAGGAACTCCCTACCGCTCCGCAGCCGGTGGTTATTGAGGAGATGCTTGAACCAGATGAGCCGATCGAACATTGGACGGAACGGCTCACGCACCTACCACGTGTGGCGATCCCGCTCACGGGCGGGGCCGATGGATTGGCTTTACTCGAAGCCCACGATTTTATCGGTGAAGATGTGGGCCCGCTCGACAGCGATGAGGAGAGGAAGCGAAAGATGCTCGGAATTCGGGCGCTGGAAGGGATCGGCGAAGTTTCGATCCTCGCGGTACCCGATATCAACATTCAGCCGCGCCCGACGCCGCGTCACGATCCGCCTCCGCCGTGCATCCCCGACCCGTGTCTGCCTTTGGGCCCGCCCTCTCCTGCTACCCCGCGCAAAGCTTCGGTCGGCGATCTGCCGCCGGTCCGTTCCGAAGCGGAGATCTATCAGGTGCAGTCGGCCTTGATCGGACAATGCGAAAAACTCCGGGACCGTATCGCCCTGCTCGATCCGCCTTTTGCAGCCGCGCGGGACGACAAGTTGGGAGTCGGAGCGGCTCGGACGTGGCGTACCCGTTTTGATTCTAAATATGCGGCCTTCTATTACCCCTGGCTGCGTGTCGTCGATCCGCTGCGGTCAGCGAACTCGCCGACGCGTGATATTCCGCCTTGCGGGCATGTCGCGGGGCAATACGCGCAGACCGATCTTCAATTCGGAGTGCACAAGGCCCCGGCCAATGCTCAGATGGTCTGGGCGCAGGATGTGACCGTCGCCGTCGGCGATACGGTGCATGGTCTGCTAAATCCTCTGGGCATAAACGCGATCCGCCCACTCGCCGGACGGGGAATCCGTATTTTGGGGGCCCGCACCCTGAGCAGCGACCCCGACTGGCACTATGTAAATGTCCGCCGCCTGATGATGATGATCGAAAAGGCGATCGATGTGGCAACGCAATGGGCGGTCTTCGAGCCAAATAGTACTTTGACCCGCGCCAAGCTGCATCTGGCGCTGACAAGCTTTCTGCTGGCGTTGTGGCAGCGCGGAGCGCTGATGGGAGCGGCGGCGAATGAAGCCTTTTATGTGAAATGTGACGAAGGGAACAACCTGCCCCCCGACCGGGACGCAGGGCGGATGTTGGCGGAGGTCGGTGTCGCTCCGTCACGCCCTTTTGAGTTCATCATACTGAGGGTCGGCCGCGTCCACAACGAATTTGAGATCACCGAAGCGGGGGCTGCTTAAAGTCCAGGGTTTGATCGACAGGAGATTTTCAATGGCTTTGCTATCCGAATTGGCGTTGCGTCCCGACCCGGTGCTTAACCACAATTTCGTCATCAGCCTGATAGATACCAGCAGCGCGCTCGGCATGCTCGGATCGCTCGCAATGTCGGCGATCTTCGATGTCGCCCTCGGCGGCTTTAGCGAGTGCAGCGGGCTGGAGATGTCGATGCAGGCGGAAGAGTACAAGGAGGGCGGCAATAACAGCCAGGTCCTTAAATTCCCGTCGCGCGTCACCTGGTCGAACATCACGCTCAAAAAAGGGATCGGGGCGGGCACGGCGTTATGGGATTGGCACTATGGATTCGCTGAAGGAAAAGGCAAGCGTCGCGATGGGATTATCGCGCTGCTCACCGATCTGCAGACGCCGAACAACATCTGGTATTTCAGGCGGGGTCTGCCGGTCAAATACACGGGTCCTTCGTTGAACGCGACGCAGAACAATGTGGCGATTGAGGCCATCGAGATCGCTCATGAGGGGATCTACCAGGTTCCCTTCGTCGGCCTCGGGGCAGCGGTGGCGGGGGCCGCCGTCAATGTAAGTGTCGGCTTTTGAGGTCCATATATGGAAGTGCAGATCAACGAACTCCAAAGCACTGTGCACGCGGTGGACAGCAACGCGCTGCTCTCCCCGCAAATAATGGAAAGAATAGTCCGTGTCGTGCTGGCCGCGGTCAATGACCAGGAATCGCATCGCCAACGTGTGCGTGCCGAACAGCGAATAACCAACGGCGTCAGCCAGGAACTGGAAGAAAGGGACTAAAGCGATAGATGGAACAGATAGCCAAAGCAATGCTGTTGGTGCAATGGGAGAACAGGTCCAAACCTGAGCCCATCGAGGTCCAGTACAACCCGACGGAGTTGTCATACGACAAAAGCGCCCAGATCGCCGAGATCGCGATACCCGGCCTGGATGCTCCGTTGCAGCAATTCGTGCGTGGCCAGGCCGAGAAGCTCACCGTCGAACTCTTCTTCGACACTACCGATGAAGGCATGGGGAAAGGGGCTGTCAGCGTGACGACGAAAACCGACCGCATTTATCAGCTCGTCAAGATCAAACCGGAGCGACACGCCCCGCCGATCTGCACTTTTATCTGGAGCGATCAGTTCCCCGGCAGTTCTCTCAACGGCAATGCGGGAAGCGCGGCGAGTCGGATCGCCGGCTCGGCCCTCGGAGCGGCGACGTCAGCGCTCGGCGCGGTCGGCCCGATCGGCGCGGCAGCTGGCCCCGTCCTCGGAGCACTCGCAGCCGCGGTCAACGGCAATCAACGGCGCAATGGCTTCAAGTGCATCGTCGAAAGTGTAAAGCAGAAGTTCACCTTCTTTAGTCCGGAAGGCGTACCGCTGCGGGCTACTCTGACGGTGACCCTCCGGGAATACAAGACGCTCAAAGAGCAGCTCGACCAATTGAACCTAAGTTCGCCCGATCGAACGCACAGTCATGTCATCGAGCGCGGCGAGACCCTCGCCGGCCTTTCGGAGCGCTTCTATCAGGATACGGGCGACTGGCGTATGATTGCCGACGCCAACAACATCGAGGACCCGCGCAGGCTAAAGGCCGGAGCATTTCTGACGATCCCGCCTACGCGGTAGAGGACAAGATAAACGATGACGGTGGTTACTCTAAGAGAAGAATCAAAAGCGCAGGGCGATTTTTATGTCCCGCGCTATGAGATCAAGATCTCCGGGGTCAGTTTGCCGCAGAATGTCCTCCGCGATGTCATCCAGGTCACCTATAAGGACAGCATAAAGGAGTTGGATAGTTTCGAGCTGAGCGTCAACAACTGGGATGCGAACTTGAGAACATTCAAGTACGTCGGATCGGAATCCAAGGATTCGCTCCACGAGGGGTCTTCGAAATTCAATCCGCTGCATAGGCTCTTCGAGCCTTGCCGCCACCCTGTCGAGGTCTTTATGGGATACGGCGGCAAACTGAGCCTTATGCTCAAGGGGAATTTCACTACTATGGAGCCGAACTTTCCAAGCGGGGGTGCTTCGACGCTTAGCGTGCGGGGCTTGAACGTCCTGCACAGACTACGCACAACGCAATACACGCACTCCTGGATCAAGGAGAAAGACAGCAACATCGCCAAGAGTTTTGAGAAGCTGCCGGACCCCGCCAACCGCGGAAAAAAGCGTTTCCCGATCCCCATAGAGATCAACAAGGAAGCCCTAAGCAAGGAAGAGAGAATAGAGTACGTAGCCCAGAACAACCAGTACGACATTGAATTCCTGCTCGCGCGAGCTCGTCGCCTCGGCTATGTCATCTTCATAAAGGAAGAGAAGAAGGATAAACAAGGGCGGGTCATCGAGCCCGAAAGACTCTATTTCGGCCCATCGGATACTGATAATCGGGGCCTCGTTACTTTCGAGTTGAAATGGGGACTCTCGCTGATCGATTTCAAACCGACACTGACGACCGCCAATCAGGTCAAGAGCGTTACGGTCAATGGCTGGAACCGTGCGACCCGAAAGCCTATCGTCGGCAGGGCGTCGCTTGACGATAAGAGGTTCAGGCTGAATGGTGACCTGCATAAGTTGCTTGCAAAGTGCGACGCACGCGAAGAGAGGGTCGTCAACGAGCCGATCTTTACACAGAAGGAGGCCGACAAGCGAGCCCGGGCGATCCTGCTTGATCGCAGCAAAGAGCTCGTTAAAGCTAGCGGCACTTGTGTGGGCTTGCCGGCTTTGCGGGCCGGGCAACGTGTGCTCATCGGCAACGTCGGGATGCGTTTTGACGGCGAATACTTCGTCACTGAGACCACCCACACGATCGGCGAGAGCGGTTATACCACGAAATTCAGCGCCCGCCGCGAGGACCCGAGTCACGAGGAAAAGTGATGAAACGTAACTCAGGGGTAGCGATAGGGATAGTCACCAGCGTGGATGACCCGGAAGGCCAGGGGCGAATCCAGTTAAGCTTCCCCTGGCTCTCTGAAACGCAGCGCAGTATGTGGGCTCCGGTCGCCGGGCCGATGGCCGGCAAAGAGCGCGGCCAGTTCTTCATGCCGGAAGTTGATGACGAGGCGCTTGTCGGTTTCGAACACGGGGATTTCGATCATCCGTTCGTCCTCGGCTTTCTCTGGAACGGCGTCGACGAGCCGCCAGAAACGACAAACAAGAACCGCATCATTAAAACCCCGGGCGGACACCAATTGCGTTTTGAGGACAAGGATGGCGAAAAGAAGATCATCGTGAGATCGGACGGCGGACATCGGATCGAAATTGACGACACCGCCAAGACCGTAACCCTGAAGACCGATTCAGGGACGCAGAGCATAACTCTGAGCGACGTCAGTAAATCCATCAAGATCGAGGGGGGTGGGCGGATCCTGGAAATGAGCGGCGATATGGTCCAGATCAGGTGAAAGGAGACGAGTGTGCCACAGGTCCTGACAACAAATGCGATCATTCTCTGCCCCCATGGTGGCAAGGGAATCAGCACACCGACCGCCAGGAAATGGTCGGTTGATGGCGGCGTCGTACTTTCGGAAAACGACCCCGGGGTCCTGGCCTGCCCGTTCCTGGCCTACCCGTGTTCGGGATATCAGCTCCGATCGATGGGCCTGAACGCGACCCGGATCGACGGACGGAAGGTCATTTTGGTAAGTGATTTTAATCAGACCCAGACCGGACTTCCGCTGACGATGACGGAAACGCATCGGATGATCGATAACAGCACTCCCGCGCCGGTTCCCCCGGGACAGCCTCCACCCCCATTGTCGCCCGAGCTCATCGATGAAACCAAGCCGGTGGTAACGTGCGTTCCGCCGGTGCTACCCTTCAATTCCTTAACGATGCTGCCTGCAACGTTGAATGTAACTTTCACCCTCTTCGCGGCACATCCGCTGAAATGGATCCTGACATTGATCAACGAACCTCTTAAAACCAACGTGGACGTGACCGATGGCCTGCCGCCGGGATTGACCGTCGATCCTCCCGGGGGCGTGTGGGAAACACCTTCACTCGTGGTCACATTGACGATGACCGCGGTTTATATGGCGAGTCTGACGCGGGGGACACATCGATTTTTTATGACCGGAGTAAGCAAGCGCGGGCTTTGCGGGTTTTTCGAAATGATTCTGACCGTGAGCTGAAAAAATGAGAGACGACCAACGCTACAACCATCGCGACTATCTCGGCGTCGGCTGGAAATTCCCTCTCCAGGTGACACCAGGTGGGCAGATCGCACGGGCTTACTACGAGCAGCGTATCGAGGAGTCGATTTACTTAATCCTGAGCACATCAAAAGGCGAACGCGTCATGCTGCCGGATTTCGGCTGTGGTATTCACGACCTGGTCTTCGCCCCAAACAATTCGTCGACCATCGCCGTTGTCGTGCAGACGGTGCGCGAAGCTCTGGTGGCTTATGAGTCGCGTATCGATGTGCTCGACATCGGGGCGGAGAGCTCGGTTGAAGAACCAAATCTTCTTCTCATCAGGATCAACTATAGGATCCGGGCGAACAACGCCCGGGGCAATCTGGTTTATCCGTTTTATATTCGCGAACGCGCTTGAACCTATGCCGCTCGAGAACGCCATTCCAAAGATCGACGATCGCAGCTATGATAGCTTGCTGGCCGAGATGCGGACCAGGATCGCACGCTATACACCGGAATGGGCCCCAGTCTGGACCGATGTAAACGACAATGATCCTGGCATCACCATGGCCGAGGTCTTCGCATGGCTCGCCGAGATGCTCGCGTACCGGATGAACAAAGTGCCGGAACTTAATTACATCAAGTTCCTGCAACTGCTAGGCATCGAGTTGAATGCAGCGGAACCGGCCAAGGCGGAGATCACTTTCCCGGTCAAGAATTCTTTCACCGAGGCTTTCGTCATAGTGCCGGCTCGCACTCAGATCACCGCGGAAGGTCCCGACGGAGGTCCGCCCGTCGTCTTTGAGACCGATCAAGCTCTCATCGCATTGAAGCCACAACTCGCCTCCCTGCTCGCTTACGATGGTTACGACTATACTTCCGTCACCAACGAAAACACGGACGCCAGATCGGGCTTCCAACCATTTGGCCCAGCGGCGAACCCGGAAAACGCTTTGCTGCTCGGCTTCGACTACGACAACGTGTTCCCTTCGGTCGAGATCAACTTGACCATCTGGACCCTGCAGGACGACCGGAGATCGGGCTCCTTCCAATGTGGCCTGCCCAATGCCTCATCATACGCCTCGGCGACCGTCCGCTGGGAGTTCTGGAACGGCAGTGAATGGGTCCGACTGAGCCTGTTAAAGGACGAGACCGCCGCCCTGACGCGATCCGGGCATATCTATTTGAGAACGCCCGACACGGGTATGCAAAAGGCGGTCTTTCCAGAGGAATCGAGATCGCTCTACTGGATCCGCGGGCGAATCGAGCGCAGTCAATACGAACGTCCGCCAAAGCTGCTGGCGGTCCGCACCAACACCATATCGGCGAGTCAGGTCGAGACGGCTCAATTCGAAACATTGGGCGGAAGCACTGGTCGTCGCGATCAGGTCTTTCGCCTGGCCAATGCTCCGGTGTTGAAAGACTCACTGCTGCTCGAGGTGGATCAGGGCAATGGCCCCGAGATCTGGACGCGCGTCGATGATTTCTTTGGCTCCTCGCCTGCCGATCGACACTATGTGCTGGATCGCACGACGGCCGAGATCCGCTGCGGTGACGGTCGGAACGGGGCCATCCCGATCGCCAATGCCGCTAACCCCGAAAGCAATATCGTCGCCCGCGAATACCGCTACGGCGGCGGCAAGCTCGGCAATGTCCTCGCCGGAGCGATCAAGACCCTGCTCACATCCGTTGAGGGCATCGACGATAACAAGGTCGCCAATCTGTTCGCGGCACACAGCGGACGCGATGAAGAGACACTGGACGAAGCGAAGAAACGCGCCCCGCGATCGATCAAGAGCCGCTGCCGCGCCGTCACGGCAGAGGATTTCGAGCATTTGGCGATGGAAGCAGCGACGATAAAACGTGCCAAGGCCCTGCCGCTTTTTCATCCGGATTTCCAGGGTGTCAAGGTTCCCGGCGTCGTGACCGTGATCGTCGTACCCGACGGCGAGGGACCTTCGCCGACGCCGAGCGAGGGCACTTTGCGTACCGTCTGTGCATATCTCGATCCGCGTCGGCTACTGACGACCGAGTTATACGTCATCAAGCCGTCATACCAGCGCGTCGAGATCCAGGCTGAAGCGATCGTCGACGACAACGCCGATCTCGCCGAGGTCAAGAAAGGAATTGAACAGACCCTCAAGGACTATTTCCACCCGCTCAAAGGCGGCGAAGACGGGCTGGGCTGGCCGTTTGGCGGAACGATCTATCACTCGCGGGTCAATCAACGAATTTTCTCGGTGGCGGGTGTAGACAGTGTAAGAACCCTGATCATCACGCTCGACGGCGAAGAGACCGAGTTCTGCAGCGATGTGACAATCAACGAAGCAGGGCTGCTCTATTCGACGGACCCGCAAATAGACGTGCATTACAGTTCCGAGGAGTGAACCGATTCATCAATGGCCCGAGCCGACATATTACCTCCGATCCCGCAACCGCCACACGATCCGACCTCGTGGCTGCTCAACGGTCGTGTCGGATGGCGGGCGATGAAGCTGGATAAGATCGAACTGCTCCCTCCGGAGGGAGCCCTCGGACTCGCGCCCGCGCCGGAAAGTCAACGCGTCCTCACTGAATCAAACGGCAGTTTCGGCGGACGGACCATCCCTGCGAATGTGGCACTAGGACCGGACGGGAGCATATATCTGTTGGACACACAGCACTATCAGTTAAAGCGATTTGATCCCTGCGAGTGCAAGTTCCAAGCTGTTCCCTGCTTTGGCGGCGCGGGCAGAGGGTCGCGCCAATTGAACGACGCGCATGGCATCGGGATCTCGGCAGGTGATCTATTTGTCTGCGATACCGGCAATCGTCGGGTGAGCGTGTTCGCGTTGCGCAGTTTCGTGCTCCGCGGCCACTTGCAGCCGCCTGCCACTGACCAGCAGCCGGACCCGCAACTGAGCGGTCCGTGGGAGCCTTACGACCTGGCGTTCGACCGGCTCGGCAGGGTCTATGTCACCGACAGTGCGAATGGCTGCATCCATCGTTTCAACAGGAGAGGCCGGTGGGAGAAATGTTTTGCGGGCTTCGGAAAAGTCAAGTGGATCGCGATCGATCGCCAGGATCGGATCGTTGTTGTCGTCGCGGGAGTTCAGCCGAGTGTCCGCGTTATAAGTCCCGATAAAGATGGCTCTATCACCGATTCGTTGCCCGAAGAAGAGACACCGCTGTTCCCTCCGACGCCTTTCCAGCTAGACACTAACGGCCTGTTGCACCTCGGAGAACTCTGCTCCCCGGCCGATGAAGGAGGCTGCAATAAACCTGGGTCCCCGCTCCAATGTCCGCCGGACCGCCCGCCGAAGCGCGGCCTCTTCGATCTGCAAGGCAACGTGGTCGAACGTTGCGCGACCCCGGCGGCTACGTGCTATGAGAGGACCGGCGGCGTTTATTACAGCAAGCCGCTCGACAGCGAAATATATCGATGTCAATGGCATCGCGTGATCTTGCGTGGCGAGATCCCTGCCGGTACGAGCGTCAAGGTCTCGACCTATTCCGCCGAAGCACTATTGATCGACGATCAGATCCGGGGTCTCGGTGATAACTGGGAGACGAACCGGACCGCCAGTGATATCCAAAATGGAGAATGGGATTGTCTGGTAATGAGCGGCGGTGGACGTTATCTCTGGCTGAAGCTGGATCTCTTCGGGAATGACAAGGCCACGCCGCGGATCGACAGCGTCGAGCTAGAATTTCCGCGAATCAGTTTGCGCCGATACCTTCCCGCGGTCTTCGGGGAGGAGCCGGTCAGCGCAGATTTTACCGACCGGTTCCTAAGCCTCTTTGACACGATCTTGCGTGGTTTCGAGTCGAAGTTGGACCGGCAGGCAGGTTATTTCGACCCACGCTCGACACCTGCGAACCGCGATCCTAAAACGGGGAACGATTTCCTGAGTTGGCTGGCCTCCTGGATCGGTCTGACGATGGAACGCAGCTGGCCGGAAGCCAAGCGGCGGAATTTCCTGAAAGAGGCCCCTCGCCTTTACGACCTGCGGGGCACGCGCGATGGATTGTGGCGCGAACTGCTCCTACTTTTGGAGATCGATCCCAACGCTTGCTGGCTCGCCGATCAGCCGCAGACGAAGTGCGGAGCCCGGGCGGCCAACTGTGCGCCGGTCGCGCCGCCGGTCTGCGGCTGGCGGCCGCCGCCCTTGATCCTTGAGCATTTCAAACTGCGCCGCTGGCTTTTCCTCGGTGAGGGCAGGCTCGGCGATCAGACCAAACTATGGGGCAAACGGATTGTCAATCGCAGCCTCCTGGATAACGGAGCACAGATCGGTCATACGCAATTGTTGACAATGCAGGATCCTGCTCGCGATCCATTCCACTTTTACGCTCACAAATTCACTGTCTTCATTCCGGCACGTTGCCGCGATTCGGAGTCGCATCGCAAGGCTCTCGAGAATATAGTTCGCTCCGCGCGGCCCGCCTCGACCCTGGCTCGGATCGAATATGTCGAGCCCCGATTTCGCATCGGCGTTCAATCCATGATCGGTCTTGACAGTGTCATCGGTCGTTATCCGGCGGGCGTCACCTTGAATAAAACGTCGTTGGGCCAAGCCGCAGTGTTGACCGCGCCGCCGCACAAGGAAGGCGGGCCGTCGCTGGAGATCGGCAAGCGATCGCGTATCGGCTCGACGACAAAGCTGGAGTAACAAACGTCACTAATTCAGGGGCAGACTATGGCTCATTCAAACAATAAAACGACTCAGCACGACGGATGCCCGGCGTGCGCCTTCGGTCCATTCACGCGTAATCATTACTTCCCCGGCAAGCTCCTGGTCGAACGCGATTTTTCCGACGAGACGCTCTTCCATATGGATAAGCTGCGCCATCACGAACAGCAACTGCACGGTTGGGGCGTGGTTTGCGGACTCAAGGTCATACCACACGAACTTCTCGCGTGTCGCGACCGTTTTGTCTGTGTCGAGCCCGGTTCGGCGGTGGATTGCTGCGGGCACGATATCATCGTGCGCGACAGGGAATGCATCGACATCACCCAGATACCCGCCGTCAAAGAGCTGATCGCAAAGGGCGACAAAGACCCGCACAAGCTGCAGATCTGCGTGCGCTTCCGCGAATGCCCGACCGAAGAGATTCCCGTGCTCTACGACGAGTGCGGCTGCGACGATACGAAGTGCGCACCGAATCGTATCCTGGAGTCTTATGACATCGATGTGAAGGTCGACGGTCCGAACGATGAGCCGCCTTCCGCTTTTCACATGCCCGCGCTTGACTGGCATTGCACGGCGAATCCGCCGCACGCTTACCGTGTGGCGGTACACGCCGAAAGCCGGCGGTTGTATGCCCTCACCAGCGACAGCAACGTTATCTACCAGCTCGAGACCGAGAAATACCGAGTGGTTGGATCGCACGAGCTCCCGGCGAAGGGACTGGCTCTCGCGGTATCCAACAATGGTTCTCGCGTTTATGTCGTCACCGAAGCGAAGAGCGGCAATTCCGGCGACCCCCTTCACCTGGTAGTGCTCGAAACCGATAATCACCTGAACAATCCGCCCCTGAGCGAATCCGAGATACCGGACAGCGCCGGCAATGAGATCTTTCTCGCCGTCGCGCCCGCACCCGATGATCGACTCATTGCACTGCTCGGCCAGAGCGGTAATGCTCTCGTCTGGCCGACAACGCTTGATACCGCAGGCGGTGCGCCGCCTTCGGCTCCGATCGATCTCGGCGACAATCTGCGCGGCCTGGTCATCGGAGCCAATCCTCTTAAGGCCTACACCGCCGATGAGGCCAAAAACCAGATCCAGGTCCTCGATATTTCCGGGCTGATAAAGAGCCCGGCGATAACCGACCTGCCGACAAATTTCAAACCCACGGCGCTCGCCATCGTCGCGAGTACCGCTCCCGATATGCTTGCGGTCGTAAGCCAAAGCCTAAAACAGATCACGCTGCTCAGCCTCGGCCCCGACCCGTTCGCCGGTCCAGCGACGCTCGATCACGAACCGATAGGCCTGATAGCCTCGTCGGGCGGTCACTGGGCTTATGTGCTCGAGCGTGACGGCGACCAAGGCTTCGTGCAGCCGGTCAGCCTGCACCGACTGCAACTCAAGCATCCGACCCCGTCCGCATCGCCGATAAAAGTCGGCGACAAGAGCAGGCAGATCGTCGCTGCATCCGCCGAAAGTCTCTACGTCCCCTTTGAAGACACGGTGACGGACGAAAAAGGCGGCGGCGTGGCCGTTATCGAGGTGACGGAGCAGAATTGCGAGGACATTCTCTGGCGACATCTCGAAGGCTGCCCGAATTGCGAGGGTCCCGATTGCATCGTCCTGGCGACGATCGAAGATTGGCACGCCGAATTCCGCCTCGAAGAGCAGACCGATCCCCACGCCGATCCTCAAAAGGACCTAACGGACAAGATCGCCCGCATCGATAACCGCAAAGGAAGACGGCTCCTGCCAAGCACTCAAGTGTTGACCGAGCTGGTTGAATGCTTGCTGGAACACGGGACAGGAGGGACTGGCACGCAAGGCATGCCGGGACCACAAGGACCGAAAGGCGACAATGGTGACAAGGGAGACAAGGGTGATGACGGTGACAAGGGTGAAAAGGGCGACAAAGGAGATAAGGGCGAAAAGGGAGATAAGGGTGGCAAGGGCGAAAAGGGTGATAAAGGTGATAAAGGCGACAAGGGTGATAAAGGTGACGGGGGCTTTGATCCCGATCTCGGGCATATATGCTCGATCAATTGGATCCACAATAATCCCGCCGATAAGCCTGTTCCGCCGAGTGTTGAACGCAACGGTCTGCTCATCGCGTTCGATCAGCATATTCTGAACGGTGATATCCATCACAACAGTTTTATCGTGCTGGCCGCCCACCTCGAGCCTGAAACGAAACTCGCTTGTTGGTGCGCTGTGCCTGGCAAACGAATTGGCGGTGTGATCTTCGAAAGCCTTTGCGACATTCGTCGCTTCGAGCCGGTATCCAATCCAAACACTAAGGTCAATGGCGCTCAGTTCATACCGGCCATTCAATTCCAAGAGGGGCAAGAGTACCGCGTCATGTTGAAGGGCGATTTCATACGAGTGGCGGCCGATAACAAAGCTATCGATGCCGACCATCTGCCACCATGGTTCCCTACCGCGAATTACAAGACCGGCGATGGGGTGGAAGGCGGCACGTTTGAAAGCTGGTTCACTTTTCGTAGGGGATGAAGTTAATGAGCAATGCTGCGGATGATCTGATCACGCCTGGCTTTTAGTCCGGAGAAATTTTATGCCAACAATGACGAGTACAACCAAAATGCCGCAACCATGTGCAGCACCCTGCCCGGCCTGCGGAGGCTTGCAGTGTCTTTGCCGGCCGCGATTTTTCGCCGGTCAGCTGTTGACCGAGGAAGACCTCAACCGGCTCGATCGTTACATAATCGAGAAGAACAAGCTGCACAACCGCTACCTGCACGGCTGGGGCGTCGTCTGCGGCCTGGAGGTCACCTGTCATCCGTGTCAAGGTTATGTGACCGTGAGATCAGGCTACGCTTTGAGCCCCTGCGGCGATGACATCGCCGTCTGTCAGGACGAGGCCGTGAACGTTTGCGAACTCATCAAAGAGTGCCGCGACGAAGTCGAGCGGCAATGGGATTGCGATTCGGCCTGGCCGCGCCCGGATCCGATCTGCGGCGATAAGGACGAAGATTGGGTCCTCTATATCTGCTACAACGAAAAACCCTCACGTGGCGTCACGCCTTTGCGCGGCGGTGGAGCGGTCTGTTGCTCGCGGTGCGGCGACTCCTCGAATTGCGGTTGCGGCTGCAGCGAAAAAACGCACGGTCACGGTAATGGCAACGGCAACGGATGTAAGACCTCAAAGCCCCGTACGACGCCCCAGTGCGAGCCGACGATCACGTGCGAAGGGTATGATTTCCGCCTTCGCAAAGAAACAAGGCTCAGGGAACGTGATGCGGGTGCATTGGCAGGTCGACTCAAGCGTAGCTTTTCCGATCTGTCCGTTCTCCAGCGATCTGTGAATGCCCTGGATGCAAATCGAGGGTCGAACGAGATCCTTGCGATCCGGGCCGGGTTACTCGACTTTCTCGAAAGCCATTCGACCTATAGCTGTGACCTTCACGAACGAATTCTAAAGATCGAAGTGCCACCCCCGGGAGCTAAGGCCAGTAAGGCCTTTGTACTCGCTGCACGCGCGAGCCTTGGGTCGCTGGTGCGCGAAGTGCTGCGTGAGAGCATATGCTCGGCCTTGCTGCCCCCTTGTCCGAGTCAGGTGGAGGAGAACTGCGTACCTATCGCCACACTCACGCTGAACTGTAACAACGGCTGTCGTGTGGTCAGGATCTGCAACTGGGAAGGTCGACGGATCGCGCTCGGCTTTCCGACGATCGAGTACTGGTTCGAAGCATTGCTCGGGCATTCAAGCCTGACCACAGCCCTCGACAACCTTTGTTGTGGTACGCGTGAGGTGAATTCCAAACTGATCGTCGGTGATCCGTTAAGCGCGCTGCTTGCCGAAGCGGTGAATGCTGAAGGCAAGGTCAAGTCGCGATCCGTATACAAATGGCTTAACACAGTTCTTAAGGGCCTGATCGCGAAGCTAACGTGAGGAGGTGGACATGGCAGTAACGCAGACGCAACGACCGCAATTTTACGAAGAGCAATATCTTGGCGCGACCGACCTCACTGCTGCGGTGGACTACGGTCGTATCCAACAGGCCCGCCATTTGCTTGGAGCTCATACATGGGGCATCGCGATAGGACTGCAACTGATAGAGGCACCTCGACCGGGCGGCGGTGTGACCGTGCATCTGCTCCCGGGGTACGCATGGGACGGTTACGGACGGCCTATCATCGTGCTCGCCCCGTACAAGATCCCTGAGGAAAAATTCAGCTCGATCAAATTCGATCCGAGCATCGACACCGACGTTAAAGGCCGTCTGACCGAGATCTGGCTGCGATATGACGAGTTGGCGACCCGGCCGCAGCGCCCTGGTTTTGAGGTCTGCGACAGGTCGGATCAACTCGCCCGAATCGAGGAAACATTCCGCATCGAGATCGGAGACCGGCCTGGGCCGGAAGACCGCTACTCCGGGTTGACCATCGCGTCCAGATCGGTGGCGGATGCCAAAACATCCCTTAAGGTCTTCGACCATTCTGCGCCCGAGATTTATGACGAATCGATCCCCCACCAGGCACTTCCCGAACCGGAGGACCGCGCCAGGTGGCTGATCCCGGTTGGTTATGTGCGCTGGCTGCCGGTCGAGAATCAGGCTGGCCACTTCGTTGCACGTGACGACAGCGGTACAGGCGGTACGGAGAAAGACTCGGATAAGATCCGCCGCGTTCGCCGCTATATCGGCGTCGTGGCCGAAGAGATAGGGGCGGCGGATGGGACCATCCGGCTGCGAGATCGCGGAAAGCCCCCGGCAAGCAGTTTCAAACCGCCAACCGAGGATCTAGTCTGGGTCGAAGGCGACCTCCGCGTTCTCGGAAATGCCAAACTGTGCGCCGGCAAACTCGATTTTCGAGACCAGGAGGGACAGGACCTCAAGGCTCCCCTACGCATCCAGCGCGTAGAGGACACGGCGAACGGCGTGAGCGCCTTACAGGTGGCCATCGGCCGTGGATCTTCCCAAAAACATCGGTTCGCGGTCGGGCCGCTGGAAGCAGATGGCTCGGTAAACGAAGGATTCGCGGTGCTGAGTGACGGCAATGTAGGTATCGGTACGATCACCCCGAGCCACAAATTTCATGTGCTGGCCCGGGACGCGGTCGGCCTGCTGGAATCAATTACAGCGGAAGCATATTTGAGGCTTGCGACCAGCGAAGGGCTCGGCAATAGGGTCGAGATCACCAATCGTCCAGGGGGCCGGCTGAGCCTCTGGACCGCGGGTGGGGCTGGTGATGTGTTCAATATCACCAGAGACGGCAAGGTCGGCATCGGAACAACGAATCCGACGCAACGATTCCACGTGTTCGGTGGGGACGATGTGGGACTGTTCGAATCCTCCGGAGATCATGCCTTCCTGCGGTTGATGACAAAGGAGGGTCCGGACAACCGAGTAGAGATCACAAACCGTCCCGGCGGTCGCTTCACCGTGTGGACCATGGATGGCGGCGACTCGTTTAATGTTCATCAAGGCGGTAATGTCGGTATTGGAACGACGGCTCCGGTCACAAAACTCCATGTGCTCGGCAATCGCATCCGACTGGAAAACAACAACAAGCGGGTAGATCTCCGGGCGGATGGCTCGGCGGTTGACCTCCACTCCGACTCGAACCATCTCTATGTCCGCAGCAGCGGTCCGGGCGGCAACAACAATGTCGTCATCAATCCCTACGCGGTCGACGGCAACGTTGGGATCGGGACGGAGTTGCCAACCGAAAAGCTGCATGTCCAGGGAGACATGCGGGTCACGGGGATCGCCCGGGGCGGTCCGTGGACCCCGATCTCGGACAAGAGGTTAAAAAAAGAGATCGCACCGCTCACGGATGCTCTCGGCAAGCTGCTGAAATTGCGCGGTGTTCGCTTTGAATGGAGAAGACCCGAAGCGATGGGGAATCAGACCGGCCTCCAAATGGGGCTGATCGCCCAAGAGGTCGAAAAGGTCTTTCCCGAGTGGGTCGCCGCCGGTCCGGACGGATACAAGGAACTCACGATCCGCGGTTTTGAAGCCCTGACCATTGAAGCTGTCAGGGAATTGTTGTCAGAGATAGAAGGACTCAAAGCACGCCTTGATAAAGCATCTAGGCAGCAACAGGTGGCTCGCCGTCCGCGAACGAAGAAAGCCACCAAGGAGAAAGCGTCATGAAGGAACAGATCGAAACCCGCCTCCGGTCGCTCACTGACGAGTTCAGAGCGGGACAGGAAATGCTCGCTGACCTCGAGGCCAAGCGGTCGAACCTCGAGATCACGCTGTCGCGCATCAGCGGTGCTATCCAGGTGCTCAAGGAACTGCTCGAGGAGGAAGAGCTGACCAGCATACCGCTCGAGACTGCCGCTGCTACAACAGGATCGGCGGCTGCGGCGTGAGCTTCCCCTATTACGTTGCGCGATGGAAACAAGCAGACTGCAAATTCGGAGATTTCGCGTCCGTTGTCTCGTGTCGGCCGAGCAACCTTCGCCGGGACGGCTCAAAGACCGTCTGGATGACGCTGTCATGCAGCATCTCTCGCCGATGATCTCGTCGGCCTTCACTCATTGGTTTTCCGAGACAGATACGAGTGTCTGGCTGATCCGGCGGCTGGATCTTGAGGTCGCGACGAACATTGCCTGGGAGCGAGATCAGATCGCACGGTCCATTACAACACAACTTTGGCGTACGCTCGGATCTGCGCTTGAGGACGGTGAGGATCAAGCGAATGTCCGGCGCTTTCCGGACCGTGCAGCTTATCTAGCGAGCTTTCTCTACGACCTCGCCCTGGGTGTGGCCTGGGGTTGCTGGTATTACGAATCGTTTGTCGGACTCCAACTGCTGCCGACCTCCGCCGCCTTGCGCACCGCGATCTGCGAACGGCCGGAGATTGGACGGGCGGCGTTGCAGCGGCTCACTGACGAAGAATTGTTGCTGGTGCTGCGGGCCCTCGGCACACAGGATGCGCGGCGTATTCTTAACAACCTTGCAGAAACCGTCCCCACATGCGATGAGTCAGGCTGCTCGCAGACCGCGTGGGTGGCATGGCAAACGATCGAGGAGCGTCTGTTCAGCCTAGGTGATGAATGGCTCCAGGGGCTTTATCTGTTTCTTGCCGCCGGTCGGAAGCAGGCGGATGCTGCCGGGCCAGTCTTAAGAAACGCGTCGCTCGCGCTTGTAAAGCTTGCGGTAATGCTGGCAAGAGATCCCGCCGAGCAATCGGGGCGGCTCCTTACAGCGCTGACCAGCGGTGATATCGCTGAGCTTTACGCGGTGGCAGGAGCGACGGATTCCGAGTGCCTTCTGCCATTGCTCGACTGCCCGCCCGCGTGGGTGCGGGAGGTTGTACAAACGTTGATCACGCGGAACACCGGACAAGAAACAACTGAGAACACAACAACGCGAGAGCGGCGTTTTACGGCGTTCGGGGGCCTGTTCTTATTGTTGCCCATTCTCGACGAACTCCCGCTTATTGAGGCCACGCGCGACTGGCCGCACGCGGATGAGGCTGCGGCCACCTCGCTCGTGCGTTTTCTGATGCTCGTCAAATGTTGTGGGCAAGACCGGGCTCGGCGAGCTTTCAATGACCCCCTCTTGCGCGACCTGCTGTTGATCCCGCCTGAGGTTTCGCCCGAGGTCATCCGCAAATGGCAAGCGCAGATCACCGTCACGCATCTGCGAGCCATGATTCGAACATTGACTGAATGGCAGCGCTCACGCGGCGCTATCGATGCCGCAAGGCAGGTTCTGGCTTGCGGCTTTTTATCCGATCGCCCGGTGGCGATCCTGATAGGCGGGGCTCGCGACCTTTGGCTGATGGCACGCGACTACTCTTTGCGCAGGCCCCGTCGTCTGACAGAGGCATTGTCTGACGATCTTTCACAGCTCGAGCAACATAACGGTGTCCTGCTGTGCGATCCGTCTCTGCTAGGTATGGTGCGGACCGAATTCCCTGCGTTGAAATTGGTGAGTTTTGAAGATAAGGCCACGCGAGCAGAAGATCCGATCGACGGGATCGTGGCACGGATCGACAAGCTGCCCGGCGAGCTTGAGTATCTCGCACTGCCCGGTTCGTTCAGGCTCCGGCACAAGTTCGATCTCGGCCTGAGTGTCGCCGCACAGCATCTATTGAGGACGTTTGCCTGGCGGCTACCGGGCTTTGCGGAATCTAATCTGTCATACCTTTCACGCAACTTTCTCGAATTCGCGGGCAGCCTGGAAGAAGAGTCCGGACGAAGGGTCGTCAGGCTTGGTCGTCCGCCGTTGCATCTGGTGTTGGGGCTGACCGGTGCGATGCGGCAGACTTATCGTTTGAGCTGGCTCGATGAGCGCCCGCTTGCTCTGTTTCAGGAGACGTGAATGACGAATCTGACGGATCCGGGCCAATACCTATCGATCGAGCTGCAACGGCTCGACCTGTTGCTGCACCGGGAAATCTTGCGCCTGCGAGCCGGTTACCAACTCTCGCTCGACGAATTTCGCGGTCTCTATATCAGCGACGAACAGGTTGACCGACTGATTGACCGTGCCCTCAACTACGACGGCGCGACCTCTCTGACGGAAGAGCTAACCGCACGCTCTGAAGCTTTGCGCGCATCTGAGTCGGGGGGGTGCGACGATTCCCCCTGGAGTATTCTCGCCCGAAACTTCTCCCTCTCTCAGTTTGAACAGGACATTCTGCTGCTAGCCGTAGCGCTCGAGATCGATCTCAAATATGAAACGCTCTACGCGTACCTGAACAACGATGTAACTCGTAAATGGCCGACACGCGATTTGGCGCTGCGACTTCTTACAACAAATGCGGATCAGAAGACGCACGTACGCGCCTCTTTAAGGCCGGACAGTCCTTTATTTGCAAGTGGTTTGTTACGACTGATCACATCAACGCCGGAACGACCATCGTGGCTTGCAAGCGGATATACTGTAGCTCAGTCGGTATTGCACTATCTTTCGGGATATGCCTATGTCGACCCGCGTTCGAGTTCATTTGTCGAGCCGCGAAAACCGGCGGTTGGATGGGAAGAGGTTTCACTTACTCCAGAGCAGCGCGCCGCGCTTCAACGAATCCCGGTCTTGTGCTCTCACAACCGGACTGTTCCATTGATAATTTTTACGGGACGTGAGGGCTCGGGGCGCGGCATCGCCGCGGAAGCAGTTTGTAGTGAGCTCGGATGCATGATGCTGATCGTTGACCTCGCTGGGCTTCGCTCCTCCGCCGAAGACGTTGACGAGCTGATGCGGATGATCTTTCTGCAACAGCGATTGCAGGGTGCGGGACTGTATCTTGAAGGATGCGAAGCCCTGTTTGACAAAGAAGGCCGACCGCTGCCTGATGCCGCTCGTTTCATCAAATCTCTCGCCCAGGCTAAGAGCCCCGTCTTCTTCGCCTTTGAGTCGACCGCGCAGTGGCGCGAGTTGATGACTGGCCAGCGTTCGGTCTGTTTTCGCTTTGAGGATCCTGATTATGCCGCGCGCCTGCAATTGTGGGAGAAGGCTTTGGCGCAGATCGACGCGAGCATATGCCGGCCTGTGTTGGAAACTTTGGCCGACCGTTTTATCCTAACTCCTACCCAGATAGTTTTGGCGGTTGAGTCGGCGGTCGACGCGCGGACATTATCCGACCGATCGCTCGATTCAGCATCGTTCTTTGAGGCGGCGCGAGAACAATCGGATCAGAACCTGGGTAACCTGTCCGTCAAGATGAAGACAATTCACACGTGGGAGGATCTGATCCTCCCACGTGCGACATTGCAGTGCGTGAAGGAGGTCGCGGCTGCCATCAAATACCGCCACATCGTTTATTCGGATTGGGGCTTTGAGCAGCGCATCGCTACCGGCAAAGGACTGAAAGCGCTGTTTGCGGGCGGCTCCGGCACGGGCAAGACGATGACCGCCGGAGTAATAGCAAGAGAGCTTGGCCTAGAGCTTTACAAGATCGACCTTTCTGCGATCGTCAGCAAGTACATTGGCGAAACCGAAAAGAATCTGGACCGGATTTTCCGCGCTGCACAGTACGGCAATGCGATCTTATTGTTCGACGAAGCCGACGCGCTTTTTGGCAAACGCTCCGAAGTGAAAGACGCGCACGACCGGTACGCGAACGTGGAGGTGGCCTACCTGCTCCAGAAGATCGAAGAATATGAAGGCGTCGTTATCCTTGCCAGCAATCTGAGCAAGAACATTGATGATGCCTTCTCTCGGCGTATGCATTACGTAGTTGAGTTCCCGCTGCCCGACGATAAGCATCGCGAGCAATTGTGGCGCTGCATGTTCCCCGAGCGAGTTCCACTCGGCCGGGATGTAGATTTTCAATTCGTTGCCCAGCAGTTTTCTATTTCCGGGGGTGATATCCGAAACGTAGCTCTGGACGCGGCGTTCCTCGCGGCACAGGACGGGCAGGTCGTAACGATGAGGCAACTGGTCCGGGCCCTCGCGCGGCAAATGATGAAACGGGGCCGCCCTCCTTCACCGTCGGATTTCAAGCAATATCACGAATTGATTGCACAATTTGATTGAAGAGTGCCGGCGATCATGAGGTTCCACGAAGTAAATAAGGAAAAATCAAAAGCCACGCCACCATCGCCGGCGCACGGCGGGCGACGATCGGGTGGTGGTTCGAACCACACTGCTTGTCGGGCCGCAGGGAACATGGCGATGCAACGGGTTTCGCTTACGCCGAACCATGAGCTGCTGCAATTCGCAGCAAGGTCGACCGAGGCTGACAATGATAACGAACGCATGCTCGATGATCGGCCCGTCATTCAGACGGCGCTCGCCGGTGTCGAGCAGGCGGCGTTGCCGCTACCTCATCTGGATCGAATTCAGGCTGCATTCGGTGTTCACGACGTGCGGCAGGTCCGCGCGGCGATCGGCTCCGGAGCGGGCAAGTCCGCCGCAAGCCTGGGGGCAGACGCATACGCCGTGGACAATCGCATCGCGTTTCGCGGTCCGCCCGATCTCCGACTCGCCGCGCACGAAGCCGCGCATGTAGTACAGCAACGATCACGGATTGCGCTCGCCGGCGGAGTCGGACAGGTAGGCGACGCCTATGAGCGCCAAGCAGATGCAGCTGCCGAAGCAGTGGTGGCCGGTCGATCGGCGCAGGCGTTGCTGGGAAGTCCTCAACCCGTGCCCGGCGTGCAATTCGAAAAGGGCTGCAGCTGTGGAACGTGCGATTCATGTGGGAACGATGCTTTGTCAGCGCAGCCGGTAGTACAACTCGGTTTTGGTGAGTTGCGAAAGGCCGAAGGCGAAGCTGAAGTGAGCGCGGGCCATAGATCAGGGACCGAGGCGGAAATCGAGGAGAAGTTCTTCCGCCTGGCCGAGATTTATCCGGAATACCCTTTTCCGAAGTTTTCCGGTCCTCGCGATCTCGATGATTTCATCGTCACGCATCCGGGAGAGATCGATACCTTCGGCGGTCCTTATGCCTTCAACCTCTGGGTAATGCGGAATCCGAGCGCAATGCACGTCGTACCGCTCTCAAAAAGACTCAATCCCACTCTAACAGCGGAACGCTATACCGCTTACGAAAACCAGCGATTGCAGTTGCATCTTACGTGGAGCTATCCGAACCGTTCCTATCAGTTTTGGGGCGGAAGATTGTTGGGCTACAAGACACTGAGATACGATTGGCAGGGCTCGTCCACCTCTACCACTGGGCCGAGCTTCGAGTCGGATTCGATGAGTGAATGGCGAGCTGATGTGCGTCTAGGCAACAAAGGTGAGTATCAGATTTGGTGCCGGATTGCGATCGGGGGCAGTTCAAGGGTCGAAGACTCAATGACGGTAAACCTTGACCGTCCACTAATTGTCGTAGGAGCTCCCGCGGAATTTGCAAAGGAAAATATCGAGAAGGCCGCAACTCAACCCGATATTGAAGGCAACGAGCCGTTGTTCCAAAAGGGTGCCGACGACAAGTTTTATCGTAAGCCGGGCGCCGTACCATTCTCACTTGAACAACAGATACTTATTAACAATATCAAGATGGGCGCGCTTAAAGCGTTGAAGGCCCAAGGAAAGATCTCTGAGAAGGATTACAACGAAGTGATCGAACACTTCGAGAAACGCAATCAGGGATTAAGCCAGGTCGAACTTCCGTCGAGTAAGTTGTATTTGCTAAGCGGCGTTTTTGTGAGCGATGAATATCCTGATACGGTTCCCATTCGCGCCGTGATGGCGAACAACCTCCCGAACCGCGGCGAACACATTCGCGTCGTTTTGCAGGATGTAACGCTCGATCCAAAGGTCCCCACCAAACATGAGGGCGAAGCTGACAAGCCGAATACCATCGACCGGGCGGCGTGGGTAGAGTCCGAGCGAGTCGCCATTAGAGAAATGGGCGAGCATTGGCGGACGAACAACGACTACCCGCACGGGGTCGTGACCCTTTTCGTCGGTTCGGCGATTGACGAAAGAGTAACGATCACGGTCACGATTCCGCAGCAAAACTGGAAGAAGACGCTGAGGACCATCCTGACGCCGATCGCTATTGTAGGTGCCATCGGTGCGCTGGCTTTTGGCCAAGTCGAGATTGCTGCGCCGCTTATGTACATTTCTGCAGGAGCCGGTCTTGTGAACATCGCGATGGGAATCGAGCACCGCATCCGGATGGGTACGTTTGGATTCGATGCCGCACTACTACTTGACGTCTTGCAAGTAGTATCGACGCTCATGGGCGTGGGCGCCATGTCGCAGGCGTTCCGAAGTTTCAGCTACTCCGGAAAAGTTTTCTATCTGGTTGGAATGGGAACGTTGGACGTGACGCAGGGCATTCTGATCGGCGTGGAGGCAAAAAGAGAGATCGCTGAAGCATATGCGATTTACCAAGGTGAGCTCGCAATGGCGACTACTGACGAGCGACGTCGCGAGTTGAAACTGCAATACGAACGTAAAGTAGGGGACATCATCGGCAGCGCTATCGTCTCAGGCTCATTCATCGTCGTATCAACCGTCGGTGGGGCTCGCGCGATAAAAGAGCTGCCCAAACCCGGAGGCAGTCCGATTGAAGGTCCAGTATGGCGTCCTGACGAAGCCGAAAATTTGGTCGGTTCAGATCATCCTTCAAAGCCGATTGTCGAGCCGGAGCCTAAACTTCAGACTGAAGTGGCTAAACGAGCCGCGAACGAACGACTGCCGGGAGAACTGACCGAGCAGTTGCCGAAGGGTGCCGGTGAGTTACGAATTACCGCCGAAGGGCACTGCAAGATCTGTCACTCGCCATGTGAGTACGAAGTTGATATGGCTCGCGACGTACTCCATGCCGTTTCAGGAACGAAATACGAGGGCTACGCGGAGAATCTTGCTACAAGGATCAATCTACTGGACGAGGCGATGGAAGCTGCCAGTCGAAGAGGCACGTTAGGCACTGAATACCGCACTCGATTTTCGGGCGCGCTCAAGAAGTTATCCGCTGAGATCTCTCTCGCACATAGAAGATTCGTAGGAGGTGAGGCCGCCGTCAAGCTGTCGGCTGCGGAAGAGATTGAAGGCTTTACCGGGTGGCGTGAAGGACTCATGGATGATCCCAGTCGTTACCAACAAACCTCTCGTCCGGAGCGAGCACTCGAGGGCACAGCGTATCATGAGCGCATACAAGCCCAGGTTGTGAACAATCTGCCACCCGAAACTGCCTTCACCGAAAGCACCATCCAGGCTTATCTAACCCGACAAGGAGTGGATCCTTCAGCAATTCCTAAGAAGAGCAGTGGTATAGATCTGTACATACTCGACAATTCAAGAAACTTAATTGTCCCGGTCGACATCACGAATGTTGCCGGTGGAAAAACACACGTTGCAAAGCTTCATACAGATGTGGGGAAGTTGCGGGTCGAGCTGGAACGTGTCGGCTTGCACCTCTCCGAACCGATCGAGATCGAGTACGTGGGCCAAACATTCGTCGAAGCCGCGGCGAGCATTGTAGCCGAGTTGCGTGCCTACGCGCATCCACCGAAGCGCGTGAAGTAGCGCGATTTGGCGGAGCACCGACTTCAAAACGATGACGACTAAGCTGTAGAAGATCTCTCAAAACTCGATTCGGCACCTTTTGTCTGCGCGGGTGCTAGGACGTGCCCGAAAAAAGAATCGAGCCATGTTTTCAAGCCATGTTTTCACCACTGCCGGTACTCCGGGTATCGGCGAATTGGCGATGCAAGCGTCCCTTCGAAGCAGCCGGCCTCCCGTAACTGTCGGGCCAAATTCCAGGAGAATCACTGCCGTCTTCTCAAGACGAGATCCACCGCCTTAATGTCCTCTTGCACGCGGCCCCGGATGCCTGTCAACACCACCCGGAGCTGTTTGAGGTGATCCATGACTTCCACCACTTTCGGGGCTTCCGAGAAGCGAGCACGTTCCGCATCGGGAGTCGGATCTGGTCCGGGGGAAGGCAATGCGGATCTGTTAAACTCATCAGCCCGGATCTGCTCGTAAAGCGTTACGGTACGTTTTGCAGGTTTGACATCCAATTCCTCCGCCAAAGCCTCGACGCAGCGTGTGTATTGTCGCAACGCCGCCGTCCGGTCGCCGGCCAGGTAGTGCAAACGCATCAGCCGCCGATGTGTGCATTCGCGGGCGCGTTCGTAGCGCATGATGTGTTGTCCGTAAGCCAGGCCCGCCTCATACTCCTGATGCGCCTCGCAGTAGCCCATCAGCTTGTCGAGCATAATCAAGTATGCGCTCTGAAGCCGTTCACGCTCGCACAAACACCAGTCCTGGTAACATCCTTCCATCAGATCCCCATGGTAGAGTTGCGCGGCGCCTTGCAGAGCCTCCACTCTCCGGGCGTCGAGCGCTGAGCCGGCAACACCCCGCGCCAGTCCGAAGGCTTGCTCGAATACCGCCGCATCCAGCCAAAGCTCCGCGGCCGGGTTAAGTCGCACCCACTCAGGCTCGACGAGTAAAATGCCGTCGTGGCCAGGATGTGGATGACCATTCAGAGTGGTCTGAAGCTCCCACAGCGCTTGACGCAAATACTTTTTTGACTGGGCGGTGGAGCTATCTCCCCAGAACAGAGCCGCCAGACTTTCGCGCGGGTGGGGCGACTGGCGATATAGCAGCAAGTAACAAAACAACTCACGTACCTTGCAAGCGTCAAGACCAGTCACTATCCGCTCATCGTATTGCACGGAAATTTTGCCAAACAGGCGAACGCTCAGTAAAGGCATGGGGGCTCCTTACGTCTCTTGCTGTAACCGGAGTGTCAATTCTAGTTGCGGAAACGCGCCCAGATTTGCAGCAGATCAAGAAGAATCAGTTCATCTCAGCTCGAGCGAGGTCATAGGAGCGGCTCCTCTCGCAGTTAGTCGCAAACGTGAAGCTGGCACTGCGCCTTCATAGGCTGATTTTCCTGGGACAATCGGAATCAACGGTCGGACCGCCGAATGCTGTCCACTTCGTCCTTGATTTGGGTTGCGAGGCGGTTCGCTAGATCCTTGCCCCATTTTAGGTCGTATACTTTGGTCACTCATCTTTCATTCTCCTAGGTTTTTGTTCTTGTGGGCTACGTCTAGTTCACCCAACTGTAACGGCTGCTCAACGAGAGCCAGCTTCCGGCTCTTTATTTATTGGCAATAAGGAAAGAATCGTAAACAGAACGATGACCACAGCGGCAAGCAGAAATAAACCGGGCTGTTCGATTATCATCTGAGACAAGGTGGTACTGTCATGGTCAGCCTTAGCTTCCGCGGCCGATCTAACCAATACTGGTAGTAATAACCATGCAGCGATGTTTAGCGCGTATATAAACTTCTCAGAGCATTCTTTCCCGACTAGAAGTTTCCAAAAGAATAATCTTGGCGCCTTAGGTAGACGATAGAATTGCCCTATTCCATTCGGAATGATTTTGCATTCAATGTCTGAGGCACAGGATTCTAGCCAAAGACATCTCTGAATATTCCGCAATTCCCATCTGAAGATACCCAAAGTCACAGCCGCTCCTAATATAGAAAGCAAAAAAATACCGTGCGACCATATCAATTTCTCGTTGAGAATCGCGACAGTTATGCCGGCACCCGATAAGAACGGTATCAGGCCGATCAACTTGAAACTGATGTCGTCTCTTGCTCTGATGTTTGTGCATATTTCCCCGTAGTTCTTTTCCTCGATGTTCAAGTTTGAGGAACAATCTGCGAGCGAGGATATTGCGTCACGGTTGAATATTTCCTCATGTCGCGCGGCGAGCATTTCTGGCTGAATCTTTTTCACCCAACGCCGGTAAGGCTCACCTTTCCAATCTTCTTCAAAGGCTTTTTCGTCCACGTATGCTTCGTAAATAATAAAAACATTCCCATCACCAGCCGGGTCTTGATAAAGATCAAATCGAAGTGTCCCCGGTTCGCAATCTCTCGCAGTTCGAATACTCGATTCAAAAAACTTGATGAATGCCGCGCGTTTTTCTGGCTTGACCTTGGCCTTGAATAAAATCCCTAACATGGGTTCCCTCCGATCTAACTCTATGGTGGCTTGTTGCATCCCAACCACACGCTAGTGTGACCACGGTAATGCCTTGATAAACGTGCAAGTGTCCTACGGAGCTAGCAGGACTTCGCAGGTCGTTGAGAAACGTTTTTCTTTTCAATACTTCTAGCAACCGGATCTTGCTTAAGCTCGTACGAACAGATTCACGAGTTTTACATTGGTCATTTTTGTTCCTTCGGCACCTTAACGTTGAACCAGGTATGCAGTTGCCACTGCGTTCTCCTGTTCGGCTCGTGAACGAAAATACGAATGTTCCTGTAAACTCCGGCGAATTCTTTACCCTGACGGGTCCCCTCAGCGCGGACAAGCAACGTGGCGACAGCCACACCTTCGTAGACCTGCACCGAAATGTCCTCTTGAACGACCGGCGATTTATAGATGTTTGCAGGGTCCAGTAAATCTTTCAGGAATGTCGTTTTGTCGACGACATCTCCGTTGGCACGATGGAAAGTGAAATTGTCTGCAAGAAGCGTTTGAAAGAACGTATCGTCGCGACTGCTTTCAGCGTCACCCATTTGGCCTATAAGATCACGAACTTTCCCTTCGTCCTCTTCTTTCAACACCTGACGAAGTATCGACTCGCCACGATGACCAACTGGCCATCCGGCGTAATGAGCGACGTGGATCATGATCTCCTCGATTTGTTCCTTCTTAATTCCAATATGGAGTGCGCCTCTGATGTGACTCCCTAGCTCCTAAGGTCTCCCTTGAGCTGCGAGCATAGCAACGGTGATCATGCTTCGATCTTGCAAAGTTATGCGGGGCTTAGTATCACGCGACTCGCGCGATTTGCTCCAAATCTTCGCGAAAAGATGGTTTATGGTAAATTCCTGAAGACCGACAAGAGGGTCGACGTTTGGTTTCTTGCCAAACAACTCCTCATACATTTCCAACCCGAGTCGGTCAGCCTTCACATTTCTTGAGTCATTGTTCTTCTCCATCCTTAACTCCCAGTGTCGGATCAAGTCTGATTTGCGATGCCGACAATGTCCTCTGAATCCGCCAGGTTTAACGACACTTAAGGCTTTATCTTGAATCGAGTAATGTTCGCGACGTACGCTTTTCTTCCCCTGATTCCAGTGCCTTTTTGGTCTCGGGGTGTTCTGCCTTACCCATTGCGTCAGCTAACGGCAACCACGTGTGCTTTCGGTTGATGTCCGTCCGTCGACCACGGCCCATGTATTCCATTAGAAACAACTGAACGGTGATGACCGCTCCATCGACCGGATAGGACACCTTATCAAGCTTCTCAGCAATTCTCGCCCAAACGCCGGTTTCTTCGTGAACTTCGCGTACCGCCGTTTCGCGGGTATCTTCGCCTTCCTCGACATGGCCTTTTGGCAGTACCCATACGCGGGGGTCTTTCTTTGCCTCGACCAATAAATACTCGGGTTGTCCCCGACGAAGTCGAAACACAACCCCTCCAGCGTGAGTCAGGTTACCTTGTCCGGATCCCTTCTGTTGTAATGTGATCTTGCCTTCCCTTGCGGTGAGAGCGATGACAGACCAATAAACCTGGTTAGTTGCCTTGAAACGTTGTTCCATGTATCGCCACCAAGCCAGCGGAATTAGCGTGGTTCCAATTATTGCTAGTGGCCAATTACCCTGGAGCAACCATACAGTTAACAGCACAAGTAGCACCACCACCAAACAACGGAAGAACTTGGAGTCGGCCTCGAAGCGCTGTACGACTCCCAAACTCTTGCCTCCCTCCGCCGCCAGCACGATCTTTCCCCATTGAAAGGTATTGACTGAATCTTTAGCATGAAGCGCACTGAGTGTCTGCCCCTTAATCTTAACCGCCCGATTGACCGCTAAATTTCGCTCCCGCTTAAAGATCAACCAGATAAGCATTCGGGCCGGCCATGGAAGCAGCCGGTTCCGGTGGGCCACCAGCCAAATTTGTGTGTTCAAAGTGTATCCTCGAACCCAGTCGTAAATCTCATCGAGCCACGATCCTAACAAAAAAATCAGGTGGCCCGAGACGTAGCTCGCCACCAGAAAGGTCACCCAGGCCACTGCACCCGCAAGCCTGTCGTATATATCCTTCCCCAAGATAACGGGACCCGCTTTATCCATCAGCAAAAAGGTGAGAAGTGCACCCGGCAATAGGATGGAGAAGAAGTCCATCAAGCCAATAAAGAATTTTTGCGGTTCAAAACCCATGCATTTAGTTTCTTGCCCAACAGGTCTGTGCTACATAATTTCGGCCCGCGTCCGCACGACGAACCTTTTCTTCACTCAATCAACTCTGCTTAAGCCAGAGTGGATACGACCCGTCGCAGATCCGCGGAACCGTTCCCCTGACATAACGTGGAGTCTCATTTCGCTCACGGGCGAAACAGAAAAGCCCGCACCGCAGATCACAGACAATCGTTTTTCCGCGAGTAATGATTTCGAGATTAAAAGGAGTGTCAAGGGCGGATTCGGCAAGCCAGACCAATACACGGGTTCCGCCTGTGAGGAAGAGCCACGATCAAACGACCAACTCATAGAGGGAGAGTTGAGATCCATCTGACTGCACTCGACTATGCCGGTCGACTCCGGGCTAAATGAGCAAAGAGTAAAGTACAACCCTAAATCCCCACTCTTTATAGCTCATAACGAAAAAATTGTGTGCCACAACTTATCACTCATTTCCACGCTTGTCAATAATATTATTCCGGCCGGTCAGTGCCACCACTTCCCGGGGCGGAGGGGCTTTGAACCGTCTAAATTAAGATGAGTTAAATTTAGAGGCGTTCGTAGCATGGGCACCCTATGGGGGATTATTGATTGAGATAGAATCATGGCTTCGGAGAATCGAACAGGAGGAGTTGACATTCGCAGCCGAAGCCCATTTGTGATTATGGCTCGCCAAAGAAGATAGCCCAGCAGACGCGGGACAATCGATTGAAAAACATGAAGGAAGCAACCCAATATTGTGCCGTGTCAGCCAACACGCTTTATCGATATAGACGACTGGGCAAATAGGTTATTACAGAATAGGAACTCGAGTTTTGTTTTCCGTTGAAAACATCTTGTTCCATTTCTAGAAAATCGAGAAAAAGGGCCAAACGACCTAAAAAAGGTCGGTCACAAAATTTCGAGTGTTGCGAAAAATGTAGCGACCTCTGCATATTAGGATTACTACAGCACTTTCACGAAATGTAGTAAATATGGGTCTGTGACACTCAGTAACATTGCTGGTTTTTGCCATCAAAAGATTTATGAACCGACAGTGTTTTTAGAGTTAAAGCCGCGAAACCGTTGGGGCATGGCTAGGCTAATTTCGCGCTTTGTCGTCAGTTTCATCAAGCCGTTTCACCGCTTCCAGCATTAGTTTGTCATCGGTTTGGGCGTAAACCGTGGTGATACTCATGTCGGAATGAGCGAAGAGATTTTGAATGATGAGCGGATTTGTATTCCGCTTTATTAACTCACTTGCAAAGTAGCTGCGTAAGTCGTGGAAATGATAGTTCTCTTCTCTCGTTCCGTCTTTCTTGTTAATGCCGGCGTTCCGGAGTGCCGTATACCAACGCTTGCGAAAGTCCTTGACCGGGAACGGAAGTTGTTGGTCCGCGATCATTTCCTTCAGGATCTTAGAGGCAGTAGCGTTGATCGGGACGAGACGCGGCGGCCTGCCCTTCGATCCGATCACCAGAATGTGCTCATGCTTGAAGTCGATCACATCCTCGGTGATCGCCATCAACTGTCCGCGGCGTAACGGAAGATTTACTGCCAAGACTATGAGCCTATAGAGGAGGGTATCTTTCTCCAATTCCTTCCACAGATCTTCCTTTTGTTTTTCATTCAGCAAGCGTCTCCGGGACGGTGGCTCCGGTAAAGGCTTTACATACTGCATCGGGTTGCGTTCAAGAATTTCCTCTTCGCATGCAAGGCTAAAGATCTTCGAGAGTGTCGACATTATTCGGTTTACCGATGCTGGCGAAAGCTCGCTCTCCTTCTTACGCTTGTTCTGCCGATTCTGAAGTTTGGTTCGGCAGTCCCGACAATCCTGGGGACTTATGCTCGCTAGTGTCTGTTTCTTGAAGTGTGCCAACAGTAACCTAATGTAGAGTTCCTTTGCGCCTTTGTTGACGTTGTTCTGTTCTACATATGGCCGGTATTTCTTATCTATGAACTCGGCCAGGGTGGTCGTGGTATCGCCGACATTATAATTATGATCGAAGGCAGCCTTTATGATCTGTCGTTCCGCTAATTCAGCTTCCTGTCTGGTCTTGGCTTCGGGAACGCTTTGATGGATGACCTTCCCTTTCAGCCGCTTGTAGATCCACCATCGAGCTTTAGCGTAGTCCGGATGAGAGGAAGAAATTCGCGAACTTTTGTATCTTTTGTAAACGGCCATATGCATGGGGAAAAGAATCACTTTCGATTAACGTCCTGAGGAGGTCGGAGATCAAGTCCCTTTGACTGGCAACTTTCGCAAGTTCTATTCCGCTGTCTGTTAGCCGCTTATTTGTTGAAAAATTGAATGAAAGAGGTGGAAATCGGAGCGCTTTTGCACCACCATTGGTGCACTCTTGAACCAGGGGTTAAAAGATATGGAAAATCCGAGGAAAGCGATGGTTGCAAAATGGAGGCGCTTTTTTCGAGATAAGAGTTGGCGTAAGTGCGACAATTAAGAAGTTTACAGACTGGCCCTCTCGTGACCAATGGAAACAGTCGAGAAATGGGGCCTTCGCAAATTCACGAAAACCCCATTTTTATTGGTCGGGACGGCGAGATTTGAACTCACGACCTCTCGCACCCCAAGCATAAATGAGACTTTCGCATAGGTTGTCAGAATGTTTCAGAACCTGCTTAATATCAACGCTTCCTTTGAATTCTGAACCACTTGAATTCCTAATGATCGGGAAAAGTGCAACCATCCTGCAACCATCGCACGGTTCAATCTGCTTTGTTCTCGCCCCAATGGGTTCAGTAGCACATACCGTTGATCTGACTGACCCATTAAGTTCGTCATCTAGCTATTCCGAATCGGAAAGGTCACCAGTAATTCATGAGCGAGGCGTTCGTCGGACTCTTCTGCGGCGAGGTTAAGGGCGTATAGCACTTCGACAAGCGGGATCCGAGCGATGCGGGCGGCCTCACCACGTTTGATTCAGAACTTTATCTTGTAAAGAGCGCACTCCGATCGGGAGAGTTGGGGGTATCCTCGAGTCGGCGGAGAGTGGAGATTCGCCGGAACGAGGTCTTGTTGGAACCAGACCCGAGTTTCTTTCCGTCCCGCGCCTAGCGAAGTGAACCAGCCGATCGCGGTACGCGGCTGTAACCGCTTGGACCAGGGCACGCGCCTCGCAAGTCCTGCTATCTATCAGACAATGGGTAAGAATCCCCGAAAGGCGATCCGTTTTTTTCTTCCTTTATGCTCCAATGCGCGCTACTATAACGCGCATTTCTTAAGCCGATCGGGCTTCTCGAGGGATCTGTACCGGTACGTGCTTCGGCCCGCATGGTGTTACACGTTGCTCTCCGCGGTAATAGACTCGAGTTTCACCCCGATCCTTGCGGCTCGCGGATCAGTTTGAACTGATGGTCGTTTGTGTCGTTCGCTGACAGACGGTGAACTCCCGATGAACAGACTGCTGCCTCTCGCAACCCAACTGCCTCTATCCGCAACCGCTTGGCCGGCTGGCGGTGCTGGTTCCCGCGTTCAATTCCCCATCTGTAAAGATCCGATCGACGACGTTGCCTGCGACCAAAGCGTGAGAGCCGAAGCTTTTGCCCGCCTGCTTGCGATCCCCGGAGTGACCGCGGTCGGGTTAGGCTGGAAGGAGCGAGCCGGTATAATTCTCTCTCGGCTCGCGTACCGGGTCTATGTTCGTGCTAAGCGGCCCCTTTCGGACCTCGCCCCCGAGGAACTCGTTCCTCCATCTGCGGGCGGAATCGAAACCGATGTTCATGTCGCCGATGATTGGATGGATGCCGGAAGGCAGAATGCGTTCCTGACCCCCGGCTGCAAGGTCACTCGCTATATCCCCGGCACGGAGACATCAGCCGGAACGCTAACCGTCTTGGTTGAAAAGGCCGGGAAGCACTATGTACTGTCGTGCGATCATGTGCTTCTCGGCGGACAGCAACTGCAATCCGACGCGATTAGCGTCTATTCACCCTTTCACACCTCATGCGACTGTAGATCTCCGATCGGTGCGATCCCGCGTACGCCGGTACAAGGTACTGACGACGGCGATCCGGTTGTCGGAGCGCGTCTAGACGACCTCATCGAGATCGGTGGTAAAAAGTTCCTGGTAGACGCGGCTCTCGCCATGATCACCGCAACGCCGGCCGCAGGAACCAACCTGATCACCCTGCCCGGTGGAACGACCGTGAAACTAGACCAGGGACTAGGCGATCTGAGCACGCTGGCTTCGACATCTGAGCCAGATCCCGACACGCCAGCCCATGGGGACATGCGCGTGGTCACCACACCGCCTACTGTTCATAAACTGGGTGCGACCACGAGTTACACTACGGGCAAGGTGGTCCAGCTGTCCTCGGTCCGAACGTTTGCGACACCCGGGCATCTCTCTGAGGTGGTCGATGTCTGGGAGTTGACAGTGGCGCCGTCTCCCGGGACTTCATGGACGCAAGACTACCAGCTAGCCGATCCGAACATCATTGATACATTGACCCCAAAATGGACGGGCAAGCCGGTCACGCCGACAAAGCTTCCTAACGGTTGGCTTCGGCTTACCGGTCCTGTATTCGCGCTCCCAGGCGACTCGGGTTCTCCGGTTTGGGACGAAAACCGCAAGTTGGTTGGCATCGTCACAAAAGTGGCCGGCGTGGATGCCATAGTGATGATAGAGGGAAAACCCGTGCCGATGAAGTTGCCGAACGGGCTCGCGAAGGTGCAGTATGCTCCGGCGGCTTTTCAGGCACTTGGCCTCACTTCCGCGTCGATCCTCGCGCCGGGAGTTCCACTTCGAGGAACCACCGTCGAGGTGCAGGCTCCGACCGCTCTCCTGGATATGAGGGAAGTCGCAGTCGTACGACGCGCGGTTCAGGAAACGGAAAGCGGGCAGCGTCTGCTTGAGATCGTGACGCGGAATCTGGAGTCGGTAACTGAGCTCGTACACCATCGCCGCCGGGTCAAACTCGTGTGGCATCGCAACCATGGCCCAGCCTTCGCGAAAATGTTCATCGAGGCTTTCAGGGAGCCTACTCGTCCTCTTCCGGAGAAAGTCGCGGGAGTGACGTTCCGAAAGGCGTTCGAGCGATTCATCGATGTGTTGAAACTCGAGGGAGACGCTCGGCTCAAGCGGGACCTGGAACGAGACGGTAACTGGCTCGTCGAACTCGCGGGAAGCGAACGAACAGTTGGAGAGCTTATCGCCTCGTTGTCGGCGGTTAAGCATGACGAAGGTTGTCATCCTGCGGAAGCCGCGGCTCTTCGGATCGCGAACGCGGCTGGCGTGCCCGGAACCGTCGGCGCCGTGGTCCGCGGCGAAGATGGTGCGGCTCTCCTGCTTGCCAATCATCATGTCGTGTTTGGTGACGGAGCGGCGGTGGGCGATCGCGTGTGCGCTCTCGATGATGACGGCAGGCCTGTTCACATTGGTTACGGATTGCGTGGCCGGCTTGGCAGAGTGACTTACGCCGGCCAAACCCATTTCGTCGATTGCGCCCTTGTCGACCTTCGACCGCGACAGGATTTGCCTGACTGGGTCATTGCGGGGCTTGACGCGCTCCCGAGGACCGGCGCGAGTGCTCGACCAGGTCTCGCTGTTCAGAAGGTCGGACCATCAACGGGGCACACACATGGCGTTATTTCGGCGGTCGAACATTTCGACGCTCCGTTCATCTCGGGGCAGGCATTTCAGGCACCCAAGCAGCTGCTTATCGAATCCGCCGAAACTGAACTGAGGTTTTGCTCACAGGGGGACTCCGGTGCCGCCGTTGCCGACTCATCGGGCCGGATGGTCGGTTTGTTGTGGGGCACGAACGGGACGAGTAACGGCATCGCGTCTCCGATCGGCCCGATACTCCATTCTCTGGGTGTGACCTTGGACGAGGTGAGCGATGGTTGACGAATACACGGCCGGGATGTGGATCGACACCAACATCGACAACAGCTTCCGTAACCAGCTTCAGGAGCTCGCCGAATTCTGCCGCGGTTCGGGGACGCTCGGCTGCTTCGCCCTGAACAGCGAGGGTAAACCGGTACTGCTCTCGTGCCAGCATGTCCTGTTCCCCAACGATCTCGCTCCCGACAAGGCCGCTACGTTCCAGCCCCGCTACAGCTGCTGCTGCGGGGGCGATCAGATCGCTAAGCAATGGATCGATAAGGCGAAGTTCAAAAATGGTCGGTACCTGGGCGGTTACAAAATTCCTCCCGATTCTGCAACCGTGAAAGTTATCTACCATGGTGTCATCACTGTCTGGGAGGGCGTGCCGAACGGCTTTCAGCCTACGGTCACAGACTGCGCAATGGCCGTTCTGACAAGGCCGGGTATGAAGTTCCGCAACGTTTGGAAATACAAGGTGGACGGTCAGGTCGTCGAGATCCCCCTTAATGGTTTTCACGTGGAGACGAGCCGCCAGGACTATGGAGTGAAGAAAGGTCCGCCGCTTGGAACCCTGCCGACGCCGGCTCAGTATGTCCGCGTTTACTCGGAGCAGCTCGGACGCGTCGTTTATGGAACCGTACTCGACATGCACGGCACCGGAGTAAGCGAGAGCGAGGATCCGGAGGGGTTCCTCTATCCAAACGGCATCGGCAATCCCGATGAGGCACCGCCAATCTGCCGTCAGTTGATGTTCCTGCCACGACCTGACCCCGATCCATCGAAACCGACCGTCGAGCTGGCTTATAAAAATTGGAGCGGTAGGGGTCCGGACCATGGCGATTCGGGGACCATGGTGATCAACGACAAGAATATGATAGTAGGGATGATCACGACGGCGGTCACGCCTGCCGAGATATTCGGCGAGGACAACGTAAGGTCGGAATGGGAGCTCTTGAATGTTAAGACGATAGCGCTATTCACGCCAATTCGCGACATCGTCGAACTGCTCAAGGTCACGATCCCGGCGAGTCCAAAGCCCTGGGCCGGCTCGGTTCCCGCGCATGGCTCGAACGTACTTGAAATGAATGGCCGAAAGGAGCAGGCGCTGCGGGAGAGCGGTTTTGCACGACTTCGTGACGGGCTGCGACGTAGCCGGCGTGGGCGGCTGTTCCTTGGCAAGATCGGCGTGCACGGGCGCGAACTCCGGTTCATGTTCGAGCGTGTTCGCGAGCTGTCCGTTTCCTGGAACCATCTAAACGGCCCCGCGTTCGTGCATCACGCCTCGCAAAGCATCTGCGATCCCGAACACATTTTTCCGCGGACGATCAACGGCGTTTCGCGCGAGGACCTTATCCTGACGATCCTCCCGATCGTCGAGCGCCACGCAAGCCCGCAACTCAGGCGGGACCTTGCACGTCATGGAGGTTGGATAGAGCAGAGCTTGCTCAGCGTACAGACAGCGGACGAATTCGTCGACGACGTCGCAAACACGTAGGAGCGATATGGACGATAACGATAGAACGCTCGAAAGACTGATCGGGGAGCTAACGACCCTGCTCTCTCCTCTCGCCGATCTGACGCCACAGCGTTCGCATCTTGTCCTTCGTGAACTCGGCTTTGCGATCACGCCCGACCAGGCAACCACACTCGACGCCACATTCGGACCGATCACGAAGGCGATAGGGTCACTTATCGAGCTCGGGCCGGAGCTAGAGGTGTCCGCCGGCGATCAGGGGATTTCCGTGAGCGCTCAGGCCTTTACTCAGATCGAAGGATTGATCTCGGGCATCTCATCGATCCAGACGGCTGTCGGATCGCTCCAGCTTTCGGGAGTGACGCCGACTGATATCGCCGAACTTCCCAAACGTCTACTTGGCTGGCTCATCGCTACATACCTTAGCCGCAGTCCGGGTGTGAATGAGATCCTCGAGATAGCGGGCGTTCTCACGCGGACCTATCACAATCTGCTCAGTGCCGATCCGGCAAAGCCGTTCTACACGGTCAACTCATTCGACTTCGGGCGGATCGGAGGATGGCTGTCGAACCCGGGCGGACAGCTCGGCGAGCTTTACGACTGGGGCACACCAGCCTTTGGTCCAAAGCTGTTTGCTCGCGTGAGCGACACCGTCGGCATGATCGGACTTCCGGTGCTTTACGATCCAACAGATCCGGATCCCGTGCTTGATCTCCTTTTCGCGCAGCTCAAGGTCCATGCGGGAGCAGGCGGCGAGCGCTCTCTTGCGGTGCTGCTCCGCGACGGCTTAGGCAAGGGATCGTTCGAGGTCGGAGCAACCAACTTCACGCTCATATTTGCGACCGACTTCGAGGTGCCCGGAGGGACCGCGCTCGTACTCGCGCCGGGCGGCATTTCGTTCACCTTCCCCGACGCGACAGCCCCGACCGGCAGGATGTCGGTCGATCTCCTCTACAAACGACCGTCCTCCAGATTGTCTCTGATCTCGATCCCGGGCGGCCGGATCTCGGTCGAGGAGATCTCCGCCGTCGCCGGGATCGACGTGAAGCCCGGGCCTGCAGCCGAACACAGCATCGATATCGGACTCACCGGCGGCATGGTCGTCGTCGACCTGAAAGAGGTGAGCGGTCTGCTCGCAGGGCTGCTCGGCATCGACAAGCTCGAAAGCAACTTCGATCTAGCAATCGATCTCTCGATGGAACACGGGGTCGGTTTCGGAGCCGGGGCTCACCTTCAGCGGCGGCTCGCATCGGATATCTCGCTCGGTCCGGTGACGATCGACGCACTGAACATCGATATCGGTATCGATGGAGGAAAGATCCCGGTCGGCATGCTGGCCGACATAAGAGCCGGCCTCGGTCCGCTTGAAGTGACGGCGACCGGTCTCGGATTTTCGGCGGACGTCTCGTTCCCGGCCGGATCGGACGGGAACCTCGGCCCGCTCGAGATCGATCTCGCATTCAAGGCCCCGAACGGCATCGGGCTCTCGCTCGATGCGGGGCCGGTGAGCGGCGGAGGCTTCCTGATGATCGACCCGGCAGGCGACCGTTATGGCGGCGTGCTGCACCTCAAGCTGTCGTTCGTGAGCGTAACGGCTTTCGGGCTGTATGAGCTTACCCCCGACGGCAGCCCGTCGTTTGTCGCCGTCCTGGGTATCCGCTTCAACCCGGGTATCCAGCTCAGCTTCGGTTTCGCGCTTCAGGGCGTCGGGGGCCTCGTGGGCCTCAACCGAACGGCCAACGTCGATATATTGCGCGAGCGTCTCGCGAGCGGAGCATCCGGAAACGTGCTTTTCTGCGATGACCCGCTCCGCAAGGCCCCGTCGTTGCTCGGCGACCTCGGCGCATTCTTCCCCGCGGCACCCTCCGGCTTTCTCGTCGGGCCGACGCTGCAGATCAGCTGGCTCGCTCCGCTCGTACGGCTCGATGTCGGCATCGTGCTTCAGTTCCCGGGGCCGTCAAAGATCATCCTGCTCGGATCTCTCCGGTCGATGATCGGGACGGACGAGTCGCTCGCGCTTCTCTATCTGCGGATGGATTTCATGGGGGCCGTTGATATCGGTGCGCAACTGATCTCTTTCGACGCCCAGCTGGTGAACTCGCACGCACTCGGGATACTGCACCTTACCGGCGGCACCGCACTTCGGATCGGCTATGGCAGCCCGCCGTATGTCGTGCTGACGATCGGAGGTTTTCACCCGCGGTTCGATCCCGCCCCATTGTGCCTCCCGGTCATCCCGCGGGTCGGGGCGTCGCTCGATGTCAGCTTTGTCGCGAGGGTGTATCTCCGGCTCGAGATGTATCTCGCGCTGACCTCGAATACGCTCCAGGCCGGCGCCCACGTACAGGCCGGGATGGAGCTGTCACCGCTGAGCGCTTCGGGGCATTTCGATTTTGACGCGATCGTCCAGTTCCGTCCCTTCTGGTTCGAAGCGGACTTTAGCGCCGGCTTCTCGGTCGAAGCGTTCGACATCTCTTTTGCGAGCGTTCAGATCGACGGCCATATAAGTGGCCCCGGGCCGATCGTCATCCATGCCCGCGGATCGGTCCGGCGTTTCGGCATCAAGGTCTCGGGAAGCGCCACTTTCGAGCTGGGTGATAACAACAAGGACGCTCCTCCGGCCGTACCGAGCGTGGTCCAGGCGCTAAAAGGCGAGCTGGATCGCGCCTCGAATCTGCGTGCCGCGGGCGACGATCCCGGCATCGTCCTCGCTGCGGGCCGGCCTGCCCCCGCCGGGGTGGTCGTGCTGCCGAGGGGAAGCCTTATCTGGGAACAGAAGCGGGCCCCGCTCAAGACCATCATCCAGAGATTCGAGGGTGTCGCACTCAACGGGCCGGCCCACGAACTGCATGTGTCGATGTCGGCGGGATGGGGCGCGGCGGACGAGCTCGACTGGTTCGCTCCGGGTTCGTTCGCGTCGCTCGATCTCAAGGCGTCGCAGACATTGAACAACACGACCTTCCAGCAATTGCCTTCCGGGATAGCGATCGGGACCCCGGAAGACAGTTCTTCCCCCGCACAGGTCGTCCATACGCCGAAGCTGCAACTCGTCAAAAAGCCGGGTTCCCGTTTCGCCGGCTCTTTCGATGCCGGTGCTTACATGACGAGCGTGCTCACCGCGGCCGTCAGCGGTCGGGGGAAGACGGGACCGATCGATCCCGGACTGCCCGCGGTGACGGTCGACCCCGAGACGTTTGATGTTCAAGGCCCGGGCGGGAATGTTACGAACGCCGGGGCGGCGCCATTTCAGGCGTTCCAGCTCTCCCGGCTCGCATCGGGGAGCATGGCGGTCCCAAGCGCGGATCTGACGGTGGCCATATGAGTATGACTTTCAAGAGCTGGCGGCGTTCGCCGATGTACGATCTGGTCGCAGGCGAGAACCTGACGAACGGGCGGCTTGTCGGCAGGTTAGGACTCACCTTGAACGATACCTACACTGGTGAGTCGGTGAGCGGTGGCCTCGATTTCGAGATCACTGCCCCTGCGGATATCGCCGGGATATTGCCGCGCGAGATCGTTAGTACGGCGCCTCCGCACCTGGCGGACAACGCCGAGACGACCAAGCTCGTACATATCGACTTCGCCGCCCCCGACATGCCATGGCGCTATACCCCGCGCAAGGCCGACGGCAACAAGCTCTTTCCATGGATCGCAGTTCTAGTCGGCAAGGCCGACGAGCTGAAAAGGGACGGCGTCAGACTTACCGTGCAAAAGCCGGACGTTCTCGCGGAGCACGACCTCGCGCAATCGGCCTTCTGGGCGCACGTGCAGGACGACGGATCGACGGTGTCCTCGCGGATCCTCTCGCCGCGGAGGCTGGAGCCGCAGACCTCCTATATCGCGGCACTTGTGCCGGCGTTCGGTGAGAACGGTGCGTTCGCCTGGGGTGCGGGGAGCGGTCCGACCGCCCTCCCTCTCTTTTACTCGTGGGAGTTCCGGACCGGCGAGGAGGGAGATTTCGAAACACTTGCGACCGCGATCGAGCCGCGAAGGGTGGAGAACCTCGGACGGGCCCCGCTTGCCTACAGGCGCGGCGATGTGCAGGAATCCCTTCATGTGCGCGGGGCGATCACTTCACTCGGCGCCGACCTTGACGGTGAGGCGGACGCGGTGGCCCGCGCGGACCTCACGGAGTTTGTCTCCGCTGTAGACGCGCTAAGTGCGCTTGATCCCCTCGGGCGGAGCGTGGTGAGCATGCAACGATATGGCCGGCCCTGGGTCGAGGACCCGAACGCGACCGCCTGGACGACCCCCCTCAACACCGATCCGCGCTTTCGCGGGACGGCCGGCCTCGGCCTCTGGATGGGCATCGACTTTCAGCAGGAGCTTGTCGATGCGGCGGTTGCCCAGCTGGGAGCGGCCCCGGCGGCTCTCAAACTCGTTTCGGATCTGGCCGCGGGGATCCTCGCCGCCCGCTCTCTTTGGAATCGCAGGCTGCCTTCGGAAAGCTCCCGGCAGATCTATCTATTGAGCCCGCTAATGCGCCGGATGCGAACGCCCACCGGCGACGCTCTTGAGAGCGTAACCGCGGAGACCGGTCCGCTCGAGTCCGCTCTTTTTTCGACGGCGGCACGGCGGACGTTCCGCCGCGGACTGGCCGCCGTCCGCTACAGCAAGAATGGCTTTATCGGGCGAAAAGAGCTTCTTGATTCGGCCAACGTTTGCCCGCCCCCGGCTCCGCGCACATTGGCCGGGCTTCCGCATGCGGACACCGTCAGCCGGGAGGTGGATCTCCCGGCGATCGATGGCCGCGACGGCCTGGGAGTTCGGCCCGAGACGATCACGCCATGGAGACCGCGGCACCGCCCGGCGAACACAGGCCGCTTCGAACTGGATATCGGCCAGCTTCGCGATGAGCTGGCGGCGCACCTGCCGATGGCTCCCCGTTCGCGTTGCGTCGCACCCGAACTCGACGTCATCGCCGGGCGGCTGCTTCCCGTCATCGATCCAAACGGCTCCGGCTGCCCCGCCATCCGGCGCGTCGCACGACGGATAAAGGGACTCGACATAACCAGCCTCGAACCTCCGGAGGTTCCCCTTGGCTTGGATTTTCCGACCTGGACGCTGCTTCGGGACCGGGCACGCGACTGGCTCGTACCCGGTATCGACCGGCTCGAGAAGCACTCGGTCGTGGCCCTCCAGACCAATCCGAAGTTCAACGATGCATATCTTGTCGGTATCAACTCGCAGTTCATTGGCGAGCTGCACTGGCGGCGTCTGCCCGTCGACCGTAGAACCACCCCCCTGAAAATGTTCTGGGGGCACATCAACTTCGAGAGCGGCCGGCCCGAGCCCGAGATCCGGCCGTTCCCGGAATGGCCCGCGGCGAGCGAGCTCGGTGCGGTCAGCCACCAGGTGCTTCACCCGGGCGACACCACCGGACAGCGCGATCTTGTCCTTCTGTTCCGTTCCGACCTGTTCCGGAGATATCCCGGCACGCTCGTATATCTGGCACGAATACCTGCTGCGCCCGAGGCGCTCGATGACGCGCTGAAGGCGACACCGGACTTCCATTACACGGCGGCCACACGCGACACCCGCCCGTTCGTCGGGCCGATGTTCCAGGGTGCGATCGCCGGCGACCTCGTATTCTTCGCATTCGACATCGACCCGGACACGCTCGACAAGTTCTGGCTCGTTCTTGACGAGCCCCCATCGGAGCGGCGGTTTCGGGGTGTCAGTGCGGCCGGCGTACCTTACGCGGGAACGGTGCCGCGGGAGAACGGCGTGCCGGGACCCGCGCCCGACGGCCACGCCGCCGGGTTCGCAACTCGCCTGATCGATGAGCATACGCGTGTCGCGATCAGCGGGCCGGTCCTGAAGAACAAGGGTTTGCACCTATGACGACCGAGGTGGACCGACAATGAGCACCTATCTTGAGCGGCGGCTTGCTTTGCTCGCGGCGGCGCTCGAGGCCCTCGAGGATCCCGCGGCCTCTGCTGCGGCTCTGTCTCAGCGCCCGGCGATCGAAAGCGAACAGCGTGATCTTGCCGCCGCTCCGGCCTACGAAACGAGCGATCGCGGGTTCGAGCTTTCGCTCCTCGAATGGCTGCGCGACTTCAATCCGGCCGACGGCCCCGCGGGACTGGTCCGCGAGTTGAACGCGGAAGCCGCACTGGTCGCACTGGGCAGGGACCCGGCGATCGACGAAGCGGCTGCCGGTGCGATCTTTGCCTTGCGTGATGCCGGCGAGCTGACCCTTCAGGATATGCCGGAACTCCGTCTCGCCGCGGGATCGGGAACCGTGCTTGATGAACTATCGGGAACGGCTTTGAGACGCCGGCTGAGCCTCTCCGAAAACCAGCGCGCCTATCTTATGAGGGACGTTGCCGTGATGCTGCCCCTGAGGATAGAAACGGTCTTCGATCCTGTGGCTGCCGGCTGGCGGATGCGCCTTCGGATCGTCCCGGACGAGGCGTCGATACGACGCGACCAGGCACCTCCGTCGGGGTTCGAGATCGAGATCCTGCGGGCCATGTGGCAGGAGGTCTACGACGGACTGGATGATGACGAAAGGGCCTCGCCCCCTGGCACCTGGCTGGATCAGGACGGCGCCCGTCATGCGTGGGGACAATTGTGCGCCACAATTCCACCTCATCGCGCGGCGTGGCTCGCCGATACTTACCGGCCGGCCGTCGCGGACGGGGCGATCGTCATTGCCGCACCGGCAGCAGATGCCGTGCCGCCGTTGAACCACGTCAGCGGATTTCCGCCGCGCGTGGAGATCTGGGCGGGGTTCGGACAGGGGCCGGTCCGGAAGATCGACGCCTTTGACGTGAAGACCGGGGAGCTCAAGTTCGATGTGATCGGCGGTAAGCCGGACGGCGATCTCAGCGTGGTCGGCGAGGAGGATCGCTGGTGGGTGTCCTGGGATGTGGCCAAGGCGGCGGGCGTCGGACGCGAGCTGGTCCTCCCGGACGGCTTCGGGCCGATGGACGTCAGGGTGCTTTATGTGCTCGGCATCGGAGAGGATGATCCTGAGGAACATTTTCGGGCGCAGATAGATTCCGGAGAAATGGCCAAGCTGCCCCTGGGCGTGCCGACGAATGCGGTCGACGGCGAGCAGGCCGCAAGCCTTGGTGCCGACGCCGAAGAATGGCGCGACACGGCGGTCCGGCGGCTGCAGTCACGGCAGTTCGGCACCGTAGCCGACCCGCAGCTAAGCATGTCGATTGCGGGAGCCGACGCGGATCTGCCGGCGATGCCAGTACCTTCTACGGTCCCCGCTCTCGATCACGCACTCGTGTCGGCGCTGTGGCCGGCGCTTTGGGGCCACCAGATCCGCGACCTTTGGGGCTGCGTTGACGGATCGGATCGGCTTGCCGCCTGGGCGGTACGATATGTTCGTCCGGAAGGCCCGCTGCCGCCGATCCGCATCGCGGAGCAGCCGTACGGCCTGCTCCCTACTTCGGCGATCAGTAAATGGGAGACCGCCAGCGAAGAAGGTCCGCTGGCGGAATTCGAGGATCGTTTAAAGCCTCATCTTTTGGCGCTTCGCAAGCACTGGGACAATACGGCGCGGGCACACGGCACGGCCGTCGGTAGAAACACTTCAGGCCTGCTCGATCTGATCAGCCGCGCTGCTTCGTCCGCCGATTACGCGTCCCGTTACTTCATGCCGGTCGAGTTGATCGCGAGCGTTCTTGGGGCCGTAGGCCCATACGATCCCCAGCGCTTCGACGAGTCCGTGCGGAACATGTTCCGGCCGTTATACGATCTGCTGCGGCGAGAACCTGCTGAACCGCCCGGCATCAGACAGTCGCTGGCGATCGGGGAATACGCACCGCTCGAGATCCCGCTTGTCGTCCCGACCCGCTGGCCGCCGTGGTTCTACGAGAATCCGGACGGGACGATAAGGGTCGACGACCAAGGCAACCCGGTACCTACGATGACGCCCGAGCAGGGATTCGCGGAGCTCCTCGTGATCCTCCGCGAGTTCGGTCACGACCGGGACCAGGTCATGGAACACCTGCGGAATGTCCTGCCCGACAGCCTGCTCTTCCGGCTCCTTCTGCAGTCGGGCCTTTTAAGCTGTGCGGCGGTCAGACAGGTAAATACCGGACCGTCTGAACCGATCCTTGAGCCGTTTGTCGGGAATACTCAGCAGCCCACTGAGCTTCACGAGCTTTCCCGCCTCTATGACCCCGACGCCTCGCACGATCACCCAGCCGGCCACGTCAGGCGAATGGTCATGCAAGGCCTCGAGCGGCTGTTAAAGATCCTGCGGCGGGACCCGCCGCCCGCCAGCGCTTTGACGCAGATCGAAAGAGCTTTTCGAGCGACCCTCGATACATCAATGTACCGGATCGATCCCTGGCTCACCGGATTCGCGGCCCGCAGGCTCGAGTATCTGAGCACGCGAGGCGAGACCCGGTTCAGGCTTGGTGCATACGGCTGGGTCGAAGGACCGATGATCGGAGCGCGGGGACCGACATCTTCGGGTCTGCTGCATGCCCCTTCGCATGCACAAGCCCTCACATCGGTGATCCTCCGGGATGCTTTTATCTCGGAAGCTCTCGAGACTCCGCAGCCTGCGACCGGGCGTAATCTCTGGGACATGGATCTTGAGTCGCGGCCTATCCGCGAGGCGGTTGAACTGGCGGATGAGGCGCGTCTCGGCAGCCACATCTTCGAGGCACTGGGCCGCCGCCTGGAACGCATCGCCGCCGACCGCTTCGCCGGCGTGATGGCGGCCCCCGTGGATCTCCTTCGCCGGGCGTTCCCGCTCAGAGCAGGCAGGCCGGACCGGGGGGTCGTGTGTCACGGGGTCGATGGTATCGGTTTCTTTCTTGATAACACCGTTCCTCCGCAGGCCCTCGGTGCCGCAGATCAGGCAGCACTCCTGAACTTGCGCGCGGCGATGGGCCCGGAGGAGCTGGCCGAGATCGAGCTGCTTCGTGACTCGCTTGACGCATACGGGGACCTGCTCGTAGCCGAAGGGGTCCACCAGGTGGTTCAGCGGAGGTCGGACACCGCGGGCGCCGCCATGAACGCGGCCGCCGGGCTTGCCGCTCCGCCGACCCTGAATTTTACGCAGACGCCGTTATCTGCCGAGGGCCTTAGCACAGCCGTGATCGTCGCGGTGCCCTTCAAGGCCTCACCGGGCGTCCTTCAGAATGGGGCTTCGCCGGCACGCATAGCAGACAATTCGGTGCCTGCGGCGCTCGAAGCGATGTTTGGGGGCGCCGGCGATTGGGACTGGGAAGCCAAGATCGGTCCCGAATCGAAGAGAGGCACGCTCGCGGATATCGGGCTCGAGCCGATAGAGGCGTGCCTGCTATCCGCCGGCTTCATCGAGGACCTTTTCCGGTACCGGCTTGATGCGACCGAAGGCATTTTGCTTACGGGCTCAGGCCCGCTCCGGCATCGGCGAGCAAGAGCGTTCATCAAGTCGATCGGTTCGCAGCCCCTTCTGCTTCGTGATGTGGTTTCGACGAATGAAGAGACCCTCGAGATGAAGATCACCCGAAGTCTTGATGCTGAGGCGCTGGATGAACTGCGAAAGCGATACTCCGCGCTTCGCTCCGCCGCGGAGAAAACGATCGGGGATCTGACTGGCGCTCTTACCGCAAACGACACGGCGGCGGTATCGAAGGCTCTTTTCGACACGATGCGCTGGGGAATAACGGCGACTACTACAAGTTCCGAACAGAAGGCTATGTTCGCCGCCATTTTCGATCAGGTCGATCCCGAGGACGCAGGGCTTTTAAGGCGTCTTGCCGAGAGCGTAATGGCCGTACTTAAGGCCAGGCTCGATGCCGCTCCGCCTGAGGACACCACGGAGCCGATCGGACGATGCATCGCCGAGCTGGCCGCACCGGAGGGACAGCTTGCCATCCTCAGCCGCTTCAGGGTCGCGGACCTCCGGAACAAGACCGGACTTGATATCGCGGTCGAGGACGAGGCTCTCGATGAAGAGTGGCTGCCGGTAACGGCTGCGGTGCGCCCGCATCTTGCCCGCCTCGAAGCGATCCAGCTGGAAACGCTTACCGGCGGCCCGGCAGGAACGCCTGCGTCGTGGGCGCTTCATCCTTGGACCAACGCGCGAGAAGATCACTGGCTGACAAAAGCACTCGCCGATCTCGAAGTGCAGCGGATGGGCCCGGAGGGAAGCGACCCGCGTCTCCGCTTGCCCCGGTTCGTGGCTGCCTACACGTGCGGCGGTGACGTCTGGCAAGGCGCCGAAGTGGCCGTGGGGATCATCGACGGTTGGGCGGAAGCGATACCGCGTACCAGGCAGACGACGACCGCCGCCTTCGGCTTCAACGCGCCTGCGGCCCGTGCTCCCCAGGCGATCCTGCTCGCTGTTCCCCCAAAATTGAACGCGGCCGGCACGAAGCTTGAGAACGCGGCTCTGATCGACATTCTCGAGGAGACACGCGAACTGGCGCACGCCCGGGCAGTGGATGCGGAAGAGCTCGGCGAGTATCTGGCGGTGGTTCCGACCGCCATGCTCCACGCGACCGGGCCGACCGGCATCGATCTCGAGACCTGACAACTGCAGATGGCACAGCGATACGACACCTATCGGCGACTCGAACCGGACCCGCAGCGACGCAGCTTCGCGGCCGGGTTTGCCGCATCCGCGCACGACCCGCTTTGGTTCCTCGCCCGGCAATGGCAGATGGGCGAACACCAGGGCGAGAACGCTTCGACACCGGTGCAGGTAATATTCGATTCGGTAAGTACCGCGGTCGAGCCTGCCCCGGAAATGCGGCAGCTCGATCCCCTCAAGATCCCGCTCGAAGCGATCATCGAGGGCGAGCCGGACGACTGGTGGACGCTTGGCCGGCGCATCCGACTCGGCGCGGTAATGGCCAGGCGGCTGCGGCTTGTGGCGGGTACGCCGGCCGCGACGCGCTACAGGTTCGAGGATCCGCCGCCGCCTTACGAATCGCTCACGGGCAGTTTTGACGGCCTCGCACTCTGGCGAGATCGCGCCTCCCTTGACGCAGACCGCAGCCGCTTCGGTGATCTCGGCATTCCGGAACCCCGCCACACTTACTGGCGCTCGGATGAGCTGATCTTTCAGGCCGAGTTCCCTCTTGCGGGCGAAACCGGCCACTCGCTGGTCCTCCCGCGACATCGCGGCTCGAGCGTGGACTGGTATTCGGCCGACGCGGCAAGCGAGGAAGGCTCCGGGGTCTTCGCGCCTGCTGCACCAAGCACGCCATCGCAGGTTTATCCGACGGCCCTCCAGTATCCGGGAGCGCCTCGCAGCCGCTGGTGGGAGATCGAGGACGCAGCAGTGGACCTCGGAGGCTATCCGCCCGACACTAGCCACTTTCCGACAACGCTCCTGATCGACCTGGTGGCTTCGCACAGCGACGACTGGTTCCTGTTCCCCGTGGATGCCCGGGCCGGGCACGTGCTGACACTCGTCCCCGGGTCCGTAAAGGTGAAGGACGGGTTCGGCGACTGGTTTACGCTTTCTCCGCCCGAAAAGGACTGGTCGCTCTTCAGGACGAGCGGCCTCGATCCGACATCGCTTCTTGTCTGGCTCCGAGCGGTTACGCCACTGCAGGGAGAGCCCCTCGAACAAGTCCTGCTCGGCACGGACGAATATTCTAATATGCTCTGGGCGGTCGAGCTGCGTGTCGATTCGCGCGAGATGACCCCGCCGGTGGGAACGCCGGAACAGGAAGCCGCTAATCCGCCGCTTGCTAAGGCGCGAGGTGCCGGAAAGCCCGGGGAGCAGAAGAGCTACCTCTACGTGCCGGGGCAGGACGCCGTGCCCCACTGGCACCCTTACGAACTTGTCGACGACACAGACGCGGCGGGGCTCGGACGCCGGTTCGTTCAGCGCAGGCTCGCGGACCTTGGACACGTAGATCCTGAATTGCTGCCGCCGGCGACAGCCAGGCTTCTGCGCTCCTTCGGGCCCACGGGCGAGGTCGTCCATGAGATCAACCCGTCAACGATCCCGGCGATCGGCGTGACACTCGAACGGCGGTGCATGCTGGCGCGCGATGTTCGTGGCAATCCGCTGCTGTGGACGCGCCGGCTGCGAATGCCGTTCCTTGCCCCCCCCGGCAGACGTCTGCGGTATGATGTGATGGCAGAGGATACCGGCAGCCAGTGATATTGCTCAGATACCTGGATCACTCCGTCGGTTCCTCAACGGTCAGAGTCACCCGATCCGACGACAATTTTGAATCGCCATTCGGAACGTAGCCCTGAGATAATACTTCGCGGGCTGATCGAACCACTTCAGCACAGGTGAACAACGCTTTCATACCGATCGGTTTCCGAGCGAGGTGATCTAGGCGGAGCACTTATATTTTTCTCGCAATTCGGGGGTCGGTTTCAAGTCGATTCCGATAACGCTCTTCAGCTTCCGAGTTCGGGCTGGAAACATCGTCAAGGAGTTTCACAGCTTCGAGCATTTGCTTCTTGTCAGCTTGAGCATAGATCGTTGTGATGCTCATGTCCGAGTGAGCGAAGAGATTCTGAACAATGAGGGGGTTGGTATTTCTCTTGATCAGCTCGCTCGCGAAATAGCTGCGAAGATCATGGAAATGATAGTTCTCTTCTCTGGTTCCGCCTTTCTTGTTGATACCTGCGTCGCGAAGTGCTGTGTGCCAACGCTTGCGGAAATCGTTCACCGGAAACGGGAGTTGTCCATCCGCGATCATTTCCTTCAGCATTGCGGCGGCGGTCGCATTTATCGGAACTAGACGAGGCGGTCTTCCCTTCGATCCGATCACAAGGATCTGCTCGTGCTCGAAATCGATGACATCCTCGGTGATCGCCATGAGCTGACCTCTTCGCAACGGTAGATTAACCGCTAGAACTATGAGCCTATACAGAAGCGGGTGCTTCTCGAGTTCCCTCCACAGGGCATGCTTTTGCTTTTCGTCTAAGAGGCGTCTTCTCGGTGGCGGTTCCGGGAGAGACTTTACGTACTGCATAGGGTTCCGCTCGATGATTCCTTCCTCGCATGCAAGGCTGAAGATTTTCGACAGGGTCGACATGATGCGGTTGATCGATGCCGGTGACAATGTACTTTCCTTCTTTCTTTTGTTCTGTCGATCTTGTAGCTTCGCTCGACAATTCCGACAGTCCTGCGGTGTGATGCTGCCAATTGTCTGCTTCTTAAAGTGCCCGAGCAGGAGCCTTATATAAAGATCCTTCGCGCCTTTATTGACGTTGTTCTGCTCGACGTACGGTCGGTACTTCGTCTCGATGAACGACGCCAGGGTAGTAGTGGTGTCGGCGACGTTGTAACTATGATCAAATGAGGCCTTAATGATCTGTCGTTCAGCCAGTTCCGCTTCCTGTTTGGTCTTTGCTTCGGGAACACTCTGATGAATCGTCTTCCCCTTTAGCCTCTTATAGATCCACCAGCGGGCTTCAGCGTAGCGTGGGTGAGACGAAGAAATGCGTTTTCCCTTGTACCTTTTATAAACAGACATAGACTGTGAGTGAACTTCGAGATTGGTCGACAATAGTCAGTCCGACGTGTCGATCCACTAGGGACATCCGCAAGTTCCATTCCGCCGCTTGTCAGCCGCTTATTTGTTGAGATTTGGAATGAAGAGCCTCCGATCGGGGTGTTTCTGCACCAGGGCGGTGCATTACTCAGCCAAGTGGTGCGTCAGTTATCCGAGATGGTTTGAAAAACGAGTGTTCAGACGATGGTTGCAAAATGGAGGCGCTTTTTTCGACGGGTGGTCGTCGTAAGTGGAACAATTGAAAGGCTTACAAATCAGCCCTTTCGTGGCCGGTGCGGACTAACGAAAAAAGGGACTTTCGAATTTCATCGAAAGCCCCATTTTAATTGGTCGGGACGGCGAGATTTGAACTCACGACCTCTCGCACCCCAAGCGAACGCGCTACCAGACTGCGCTACGTCCCGAAATATCGAATTTCAAGATTAGTTTTAAGGTCTGGATTTGTCAAACTCAATACTTTTGCAGGTGGCGAGCCGCCTCGTGAGTTTGGTCCGTCTTCAACATCTGACGAAGTTCGAGCAATTGGGCGGCAAGCGATTTTAATGCTTCTCGACGCTCAGGTGTCCATCGCTCGGTTCCGTCCGATATCGATTTGAAATCGGACTCGACGGTCTCAAGTTCAAGTTCCGCATCGAAAAGGCCCGGCGTATCAGTCGGTACAGGAATTTCTGCCGATTTGGGTTCGGGGTGTACGATCTTTAATTTCGTTGTTTCACGAAGTTCCGTATGGAGCTTCTTCTTCGCACCAGCGATCGTGAACATTTCATCGTACAGGAGCTGCTTGATACGGAGCGCTATTTCTACATCGCGTCGCCGATAACTTCGCTGACCCGACCGATTTTTTTGCGGCGAGAGCATCGGGAACTCAGTCTCCCAGTAACGAAGAACGTGTGCCTGCACACCAACCAGATCGCAAACCTCACCGATCTTAAAGTAAATTTTCTCAGGTATCACTACAGCTGCTTGTCCCATGGGCTTGCGAATGTGTTAAAGTTTTTTATACATCAGTCGCCGTTATTGTATGTATTTATTGAACTTGTGTCAACATAAATGC
>Ga0207712_10000186_pt1 | contig 64235 bp, 63 predicted proteins | sample KBSS44metaG_FD_184402 | JGI IMG/M metagenome (GOLD analysis project Ga0207712, IMG submission 184402) | Switchgrass rhizosphere microbial communities from Kellogg Biological Station, Michigan, USA - KBS S4-4 metaG (SPAdes) (version 2) | ecosystem: Host-associated > Plants > Roots > Rhizosphere...
CAGCGCCTGGATCGAACGCTGGCTGCCCGATCCGCATGCCTGCACCATCCGCCCGCTGGTCAGCAATTCGCGCTGGGGCCCGGCGATCGACGGGTTGCTGCGCAGCATCGGCAGCGCCGTGGAGGAAGGCGTCGCGCTGCCGTCGCATCTCGTCAGCGACCAGCTGGGTGGATGCCTGGCGCTGATGTGCGAAGGCATGGCGAGCGAGGAGACGACCCACCGCCGCCGGCTGCTCCATCAAATCCGCCGCAGCTTGACGAACAACTTCGCCGATGCCGATCTGACCCCTGCGGTGATCGCTGCGCAGCATGGCATATCGGTGCGCTACCTTCACACCCTCTTCGCCGCGGCGGGGGCGAGCGTCGGGCGGGAACTGCGCACGATCCGGCTCGCGCGGGTGCGCGGCATGCTGGAGGACCCAGCCTATCGCAGCCTGACGGTCGGCGAGATGGCCTACGCCTGCGGCTTCAACGATCCGGGCTATCTGGCGCGCTGTTTCGCGCAGGAATTCGGCCAGTCGCCGACTTCGTTCCGGAAGAGCGGTGAGAGGTTCGGTTAAGAACTTCGTTCGGGCCGAGCCTGTCGACGTGCTCCTGCGAAAGCAGGAGCCCAGTCCCACCGCCTCAACCGGACTCCTGCCTCCGCAGGACCACCGGCCTGGTCGCCACCCTCACTTCGACATCGATATCGTGACCGACGCCATGCCCGTGGTCAACGCGCGCGGCTTGTCGATGGTGACCTCCGCCTGGCGCACCCGATCGAAGGCCATGCATGAACGCGCCAGTTCGGCGCCAAATGTCTCTATCAGCCCGATCCGCTTTTCCGCCAGCGTGCGCGCCAATTCATGGACGCGGCGATAGTCGATCGTCGCGCCCAGCATATCCTCGGTCACGGGATCGACCAGCAGCGTCACGCTGACCACCAATGGCTGCAGCATGCCGATTTCGTCGGGATTGATTCCGATGTCCGCCATCAGCGGCAGGTCGCGCACGGCAACCCGCGTGGTGGAACAGGACTCAGCCAAGGGCCGCCGCCCGTTTGGCTGCCTGCACCGTGTTGGCGAGCAGACAGGCGATGGTCATCGGCCCCACACCACCGGGCACCGGCGTCACCGCCGCCGCATGGCCAAGCTCGTCAAGGCGCAATCGCCCACCAGCCGTTCCTTTCCATCCTCGTCCATGACGCGCGTGATGCCGACATCGATCACCACCGCGCCTGGCTTCACCCATTCGCCGCGCACCAGCCGGGGGCTGCCCGCCGCCGCCACGACGATGTCGGCGGTGCGCACGATGTCCGGCAGGCCCTTGGTCGCGATATGCGTGACCGTAACCGTGCATTCGCGTTCCAGCAGCAGCATCGCGACCGGCTTGCCGACGATGTTGGACTTGCCGATCACCACCGCGTTCAGGCCGCGATAGTCGCGCACCACCGTGTCGAGCAGCCGCATGCACCCCAGCGGCGTGCACGGCACCAGCCCGCCGATCCCGGTCGACAGCCGTCCGACATTGACCGGGTGGAAACCGTCCACATCCTTGGCCGGATCGATCGCGTCCAGCATCCGCGTCGCGTCGATCTGGCGCGGAAGCGGCAGCTGCACCAATATGCCGTGGACGAACGGATCGGCGTTGAGCGACGCGATCAGGGCCAGCAGCTCATCCTCGCCGATCGACGCATCCAGCCGATGCTCGATCGACCGCATGCCGGCCGCTTTGGTTTCCTTGACCTTGCGGCGCACATAGACCTGGCTGGCCGGGTCTTCCCCCACCAGCACCACGGCCAAGGTGGGAAGCACGCCGGTTCGCTCGTGCAAGGCGGCCGCTTGCTGTGCGGTATCCTCGCCCATCGTCCGGGCGAGCGCCTTGCCATCGATCACTGCGGCCATGCGCGGCTCAATTGCGGAAGACGACTGTGCGGGCGTCATTGACCAGGACCCTGTCTTCCAGATGATAGGCGACCGCCGTCGCCAGCACGCGCCGTTCGATGTCTCGGCCCTTGCGCACCAGATCATCGGGGCTGTCGGCATGGCTGATCGCCTCGACATCCTGGTGGATGATCGGGCCTTCGTCGAGGTCGGCGGTGACATAATGCGCCGTCGCGCCGATCATCTTTACCCCGCGCGCATGCGCCTGGTGATAGGGCTTGGCGCCCTTGAAGCCCGGCAGGAAACTGTGGTGAATGTTGATGCACCGGCCTGACAGATAGGCGGCAAGGTCATCGGACAGGATCTGCATGTAACGCGCCAGCACGATCAGTTCAGCGCCGGTGTCCTCCACGATCTTTTTGATCTGCACTTCCTGCTGCGCCTTCGTATCCCTGGTCACGGGCAGGTGATGATAGGGAATGTCGCCGATCATTGTCGTGTTGAGCGACGCCATCGGGTGATTGGAAACTATGCCGACGACATCCATCGGCAGCTCTCCGATGCGATGGCGGTACAGAAGGTCGCCCAGGCAATGGTCGAACTTCGACACCAGCAACAGCACGCGCCGCCGCTCGGCCGCGTCACGCAGCGTCCAATCCATGCCATGTTCGTTCGCGACCGGCCGGAACGCCGCGTTCAGCTTGTCGATGCCGTTCGACGGATCGGTCAGTCCGGCCACGACACGCATGAAGAACAGGCCGCTGTCGCGGTCGTCATATTGCTGCGCTTCCAGGATGTTCCCGCCATGGAATGTGAGGAACGCCGCGACGGTGGCGACCAGTCCCGGCCGGTCGGCGCAGGACAATGTCAGGATGCAGACTTGGGTCAATGGATCCCCCTATTGAGTGCTTGCGTCAATTCTGGTTGGCCCGGTGCTGGTCGATCCACTCCGCAGTCTTCGCCAGTCCGCCGAAAGGATAGAAGTGCAGCCGCACCGGGCCGTGTTCGGAACGCAGGCCTGCGGCGATCTCGCTCACCAGCCGGTCGGGTCCCGCAGCGCCGAGCAGGCGCGACAGGGAAATGCCATATTTCGAAAGCACCGCCGCCGACGCGCCGACGCCGCAATGCGCTGCAAAGCGCAGCAGCGTCTTGATCCCCGCAGGGCCCGGAACGCCGACGCGGACCGGCGCGTCGATGCCCCGCGTGCGCAGTGCGACCAGCCAGTCGAGCACCGGCACGGCATCGAACCCGAACTGCGTCACGATCAGCGGCGCCATGCCGCGATCCGCCACATCGGCGCATTTCGCAGCGAGCGCGCTCCATCGACTTTCTTCATCCATCACGGGATGACCTGCGGGATGGCCTGCGATGCCGATCGCCTTGACGCCGTAGCTTTCGAACAGGCCGGTGCGCAGCATCGACAGCGCGTCTTCGAACGGCCCGGCGGGCAGGGGCGGATCGCCCGCCACCAGGAACATGCGCCGCACGCCGGCTTCCTCCGCCGTGCGCTTCACCGTCTGTTCCAGTTCCTCATGCGATGCGATCCGCCGCGCCGACAGATGCGACATCGGTTCAAAGCCCAGGTCGCGGACCAGCTTCGCAGCACCGATTCGCACGTCGATCGTCTCGCCCGGCAGGAAGGTGATGGCGATCGGCGTGGCAGGCGCCAGCAGGGGCGCCGCCGCACGCAGCGCGTCGCAATCCTTCGCCGTCACTTCCAGGGAATCGCCGTCCGTGATGCGCGTGGGGATATGCTGTTCCCAGTTCGGATGGATCGTCGCGGCTTCCGCCATAATCGCTCTCCTGCCTTGTAAGGAGCCCGCCGGCTGGCGTCGCCGGCATCTAATCTTTTCGAAATCCTCTCTAGCGGAATTGACTATATTCGTATATAGGAAATTTCACGAACGCGAATTTGGAGGGGCTATCGTGTCATCCCGCGCCGCGCCGCTGCTGCTTTTGCCAGGTCTCCTGTGCGATTCGCGGGTATTCGCCGAGCAGCTGCGGCATTTCCCCGGTGCAACGGCGGTCGACGGATTTGGCAGGTGCGGCAGCATTCTTGCGATGGCGCGCCATGTGCTTGAGACCGGTCCGGCGAAAATGTCGCTGCTGGGCCATTCCATGGGCGCGCGCGTCGCGCTGGAGGTGCTGAAGCTGGCGCCAGAGCGGGTCGAACGGCTCGCGCTAGTCAGCACCGGCACGCACACCATTCGCCCGGGCGAAGCCGAAAAGCGCTACGCCCTGCTGGCGCTCGGCCGGGAACAGGGCGCCGATGCGCTGGTCGGCCGCTGGTTGCCAACCATGGTCGCGCCCGCCCGCCGCTCTGACCAGGCGCTGATCGCTCCGTTGCACCTCATGTCCGTGCAGGCGGGCGTCGACACCTACGCCGCGCAGATCGCCGCATTGCTGGAACGGCCGGAAGTGGAATCGCTGCTGCCGCAGATTCGCTGCCGCACGCTGGTGGCGGTCGGTGCGGACGATGAATGGAGCCCGCCCGAACAGCATCGCTTCATCGCGTCGCGCATCCCCGATGCCCGCCTTCAGATCATCGCCGGAGCGGGCCACATGCTGCCCGCCGAAGCGCCTGACGCCCTTAACCAAGCCATTGCCGGCTGGCTGGAGATGCCCGCCGGTTCCACCATCACGACAATGGGAGACGATGAATGACCGACAGCCTTGAAAGTGTTCTGGAAGGACAAGGCGACCTTGTATGCTTCCTGCGCAACCAGCAGACCGGGCCGAACGCCTATCCCGGCGTCCCGGCCGAATATTCCAACTGGCGCAACGAACAGAATGCCTGGGCGACCAGGGCCGTGCTGTTCAACCAGTCCTACCACATGGTCGATCTGGAAGTCAGCGGACCGGACGCGTTCGCCATGCTCAACCATCTGGGCGTCAACAGCTTCAAGGGCTTCATCCCCGACCGCGCCAAGCAGTGGGTGCCGGTGACCCCGGATGGCTATGTCATCGGCGACGTGATCCTCTTCTACCTGGAAGAAAACCGCTTCAACCTGGTCGGCCGCGCACCCGCAATCGAATGGGTGGAATATCATGCCCAGACCGGCAAGTGGAACGTCAAGGTCGAGCGCGACGAGCGCACCGCAGTCCGTCCCGACCCGGAAAACCGCAAGTCCTACCGCTATCAGCTACAAGGCCCCAACGCGATGAAGACGCTTGAGGCCGCAATGGGCCAGACTCCGCCCGACCTCAAATTCTTCCACATGACCACGCTCGACATCGCCGGCTGCAAGGTCCGCGCGCTGCGGCATGGCATGGCGGGCCAGCCAGGCTACGAACTGTTCGGTCCGTGGGCCGAGCGCGAAACCGTGCGCCAAGCGCTGATCAAGGCGGGCGAACCCTTCGGCCTTACCCTCGTCGGCGGCCGCACCTATTCTTCGAACACCCTGGAATCGGGCTGGATCCCCTCCCCGCTTCCGGCCGTCTATACCGGCGAGGCGCTCAAGCCCTACCGCGAATGGCTGACCGCCAACTCCTATGAGGCGAAGGCCTCGATCGGCGGCAGCTATGTTCCCGACAGCGTCGAAGGCTATTATCTGACGCCTTGGGATCTTGGCTACGGCCCGTTCGTCAAGTTCGACCATGACTTTGTCGGTCGCGAGGCACTGGAAAAGATCGCCGCCGGACCGCACCGCAAGAAGGTCACGCTGGCACTCGACAGCCAGGACGTCGCCCGCGTCATCGGCTCCGCCTTCCAAAAGGGCGACCGCGCGAAATATTTCGAATTCCCCTCGGCGGTTTATTCGATGCATCCGTTCGACGCGGTGCTCGCGGACGGCAAGCAGGTCGGACTGTCCACCTGGGTCGGCTACAGCGCCAATGAAGGCCGGATGCTGACGCTTGCCATGGTCGACGCCGACTATGCGGAACCGGGCACGAAGGTGATGCTGCTGTGGGGCGAACCCGATGGCGGCACCAGCAAGCCGACCGTGGAGCCGCATATCCAGGTCGAAATCCAGGCCACTGTCAGCCCCGCGCCTTATTCCGAAGTCGCGCGCGACGCTTACGCGGATGGCTGGCGGACCCGCAAGACCGCCTGATCATCCAACCGGCTGGGCGTTTCTCTCCCTGGCGCCCCGCCGGTTAATTCGCTGCAAAATCGCTCACGACCCATCCTCTGGCGAGTGTGTGACTGCGTCCGTGCGCCCTGCCGAGACAGCACGGGCGGCTTTTTTCCGAACCAGAAATCCAGCGTGGGTCGTTAGGCGATATCGAAGAGAGCCGCCGTCCGGGTCAGCGCGGACACGACCCGCTTCTCAAGTGCCTCATCATAGCGGACCACGGGAATGGCGACGCTGAACGCCCCCACCACCTCCCCGTCTGCCCGTGCCGCATAAGCTAGCCCGTAAATTCCGGGCGTGCTTTCCTCACATGTCCGCGCGACGCCTGTTTCGCGAACGTGCAGGATTTCTTCGCGCAACGCCTCCTCGTCCACGATCGTGGTGGTCGTGAAGGCTTCGCGCGCCGATTCTCCCAAATAGCGATCGAAGAGCTCGTCAGGCATCGCCGCCAGCAGGGCCTTGCCCGCCGAAAAGCAATGGAGCGGCGTCCGCCGCCCCGTCTGGACCGCATAGCGCAGAGCATGATCACTCGCTTCTGTCACCAACGCTTCCATTTCCCAGCCCTGGCGGACGAAGAAGGAACTCGTCTCGTTCAGCTGGACACGCAAGGACCGCACGAGCGGCGCCGCACGTTCAGTCAGGGAGAAAGCAGGAGCAGGGCCTTGCAGCCGGGCAAGTCCCGGACCTGCGCTGTACCGCCGTCCTTCCCGCTGCAGATAGCCGCGTTCGGTCAGCGTCGCGAGCAGGTAGGACAGGCTGCTGACCGGGATCGACAGTGCCTGCGCGATCTCCTGCGCCACCAGCGGACGTCGGCATGATACGACATATTCGATGATGTCGATGGTGCGCATGGCGGATTTGACGGTAGGGGGCAGCGTCTGTTCGTTCATGACCCGATTTGTAGCATCAGGATTGAAATCGGCCAGCCTCAGCCGGCAAAGATGAGCGAACCCTTGCGTTCCTGGAATCGCCATCCGTCCGCCGTGCGCGTGAAGCGGTCGTGGAAGGAGCCGACAAGCGGCGCGCCCGTGCCGGTGAACAGCAGCATCGCGCTCTCCCCCGTCGCGCTGTCGGGGCTCAAGACGTCTATGACGACATTGGCGCACACATGGCGTGTTGTGCGCGGCGAGCGCGCGAGAAAGGCCTCCAATATAGCGTCCCTGCCCGCGATCGGCTGATCGGGGGCGCTTGGCCGGAACAGCAGGCCATCGTCAACGAACAGCGCCGCCGCCGCTGCCCATCGGGCCGCGTCATTGAGGTTGGCATAATGGTGGACGAGGCGCGCGCAATCCCATTCGATCGCGCGCCGCTCCTCCGCCCCGATCATGGTCACGCCGCTTCCAGCACGATATGGCCGACCGCCGTGTTGGACGCGGGCACATGGTAGAAGCGGTGGACTTCGTTCACGTCAGCCCCCAGCGCGCCGCGCATTACCAGCCACATGATCAACTCGATCCCTTCCGACCCCGCTTCGCGCAGATAGTCATAATGGGTCAGCTTGCGCAGCGACTGCGGATCACTCGTCAACTTTTCAAGGAAATCCTGGTCGAACGGCTTGTTGATGAGGCCCGCGCGCTTGCCCTGCAACTGGTGGCTCATGCCGCCGGTGCCCCACACCTGCACGTTCAGATCCTCGGGGAAGCTCGCGACCGCACGCCCGATCGCCTCGCCCAACCGCCAGCATCGGTCACCCGACGGCGGCGGGAACTGGGTGACGTTGACCAGCACGGGGATCACGCGCGTGGGCCACTGATCGACTTCGCCGAACAGCAGCGACAAGGGAACCGTCATGCCATGATCAACATCCATGTCATTGAGGATCGTCATGTCGAACTCGTCGATGATCAGATTCTCAGCAATGTGCGCGGCCAATTCGGGATCGCCCTGCACCACCGGCACGGGACGGGCACCCCATCCTTCGTCAGCCGGACGATAATGTTCGGCGCAACCGATGGCGAAAGTAGGCACGACCTCCAGCATCAGGCTGGTCGCATGGTCATTGAACACCAGGATGACGACGTCAGGCTTTGCGTCCTTCTGCCAGGCGCGGCTCTTTTCATAACCGTCGAACAGCGGGCTCCAATAGGGTTCCTGCGTCTTCATCAGGTCCATTGCCGCCCCGATAGCGGGCACATGGCTGGTCGCCACGCCTGCGGTGATGCGCGCCATGATCAAAATCTCCCGCTGATGGATCGGACGCCTTCGGGGGAACGCCCGCCAGCCAGCATCATCGCCGTGTAATCTTCGGTGGAAAGGTCGGTCATCGTGCTGACCGCCTGCGCCGCGCTGATGCCGTCGCAACTGGCGATCTTGATCAGGAAATAGACGTTGCCGCCCAGCGCGATCAGCCGGTTGTAATCCCGCGCCTGTACGGCGCTGTTCTGCTCGTCCGTCATGCCGAAGCGCGCCAGATAGCCCGCCTCATCCGCTTTGAATGCGGGGCGGTTGTCGGCCTTCATCAGCGACATGCAGAAACGGTGGAGGTGGTAGGCGCGCCGCGAGGAAGCGACTGTGAAGATCGTGGTACCGGGAATATCGTCCAGATCGGCCCGATCATAGCCGAGATTGCCGACAGCCATAGACCCAATCTCCCGTTTCGTCGTTGCTTGCATTTCTTATATATGAACTTTCTCATATAGGAAATGCATATATTACGCTGCGGCCTATTTCATGACCGTTAGACCTGCGCTTGCTCGCGGATCAGCCGCAGCATAGTCGGAAAGCGCGCCTGCGCCGGGGTCGGACACCAGCCAGCGTGCGTAGTGATGCCGATCGTCCGCTGCCCCGTCGCACCGCCTACGGCTGCTGTAACCAGCCGGACGTCCAACAGGTCGTCGCGCACCTGAACGGGCGAAAGCAGCGCGATATGGTTGTCGGCCAGCAACAACCGCGTCATCATCGTGACCGAGCGCATTCCATCCATATGTCGGGCAGAGGCAGTTCTGCCTCAGCGCACAACCGTTCCCACAGCCTGCGCAGCGGCGTTCCCGACGGTGGCGCAAGCCAGGAGCATCCGATCAACGCGGCAAGGTCAGGCCGCTTGCCGTTGCAGAATAGCGGATGTTCGCGCCGCGCGACTATAGCGACCTCATCAACCAGCAGCGCTTCCTGCACGACGTCCGGGCCCGGGGGCGGGTTGCGCAAAGCACCGACCAGAAAGTCCAGCTCACCGTCGCGCAACGGCTCAATCAATTCGGAATGCGCGCCCATGGTCAGAAGAATGTCCGCGCGATGGAAGCCGCGGCCTCCGGACCTGGGTCTCGCCGCGTCGCTGGCGTCGGCCAGCATCGTCATCGCAGCCTGCACGCGTCTGGCGATGATCAGTCCGGCAGCGGTTGGGGTCATCCCCTCGGGCTGCCGTTCGAACAAGGCGGTGCCCGCCATGCGTTCCAGCTTTGACAAACCCTGCGTCAAGGCTGGCTGAGACGGCGCCACATCCTGCGCTGCGGCGCTGAGCGTGCCACGGTCGCCAATCGCGACGATCGCGCGCAAATGGCGCATGTTCATCTCGGGAAAGGGCAAGGTCATAGGCTGTTGCCCACTGATCCAGCGGCGTCAAAGGATCGGCGGGCCGCGCCGTTTCAGCCCTTTGCCCGCCGGACGGACGGAGGAAATGCGCTCCCGCTGTCCGTCCCGGCGGGCACCCCGATCAGAGATAGAGCTGCGGGTTAATCGGAATGTTATTTTCCCGGCAATAGGTCTCATAATGGTTGATGAACCACCAGACGTCGGCCGTTTCGACGAACTGGCCATTTTCGTCGTAGAACTCGATCGGCCCCTGCATCCATCCCCATAGCTTGCCGCCCTGCGGATGTTCGCTGACCAGCGTGTGACGCTCGCCGGGCACTTCCAGGAAGAAGTCACCGGGGCCTGCGACCCAGTCATGTTCCAGATAGCGCAGGCTGCCTTCCAGGCACATCATCACCAGCCGTCCGCGATGCTTGTGGGTGCCAACGACGCCCGGCCCTTTCAGCCAGAGCACGTTGCAGTAGACGTTCTGCCGGACGTCGAAGGCCAGGTGTCGGATGGCGGCATTGTCGCCAAATGGCACCCAGGGACTATCGGTTTCCGACGTACTTACGAAACTCCCCATGACGCCCCGCGCTTCTATCACATGCTCCAGATTTTCGGGCACATCGACGATCTTGAATGCGGTCGAGGGAGGAGCGGTCATTATGTTCGACATTTATGAATATCCTTATTCATGAGTGCAGGTCAGAACTTGACGCCAAGCCGAGCATACCATTCCGCAGGACGGTTATAGGTGCCGTAGATCGAACCCCCGGCGATCTGCGCCTGGCCGGTTGTAAGGAAGCGTTCGTTGAAGATGTTCGTGCCGCCCACTGTGACGCTGTACCGATCGTCAGGCATCCGCACCGTGACATTGGCGTTCACGACATTGGAAGCCTTGCGCTCCAGCAGGAAGGTGCCTTCCGTGTCGTTCTCCATACGCGACGTGTAGGTCCAGTCAGCCAGCGCGATGACCTTGACGCTGCCCATGTCGAATTCGAAACGCGGGCTGACATTGACCTTCCAGTGCGGCGTCTTGGGCAGTTCCGCACCCTTGAACACACCTGCCTGCAGCGGGTTGGGCGCGACGACGGCTCCTGGCAAAACCGACGTATATTTGGCGTCGATATAGCCGAGCGACGTATTCAGGGTAAAGAAACTGGAGGGCGCGAACAGCATTTCAGCCTCGAAGCCCTTGATGCGCGCGTCGCCTGCATTCTGGATCGTCGGCGAAATGCCCTGCTGGAAGTTGAGCTGGATGCCCTTGTAGTTGGTCGTAAAGGCTGCGAGGTTCAGCTGTAGGTGATTGTCCAGCAGCTTGGATTTCAAGCCCACTTCCCAGGTTGTCGCCTTCTCCTCGTCAAAGTTGGGCGCGGTGGGCAGTGGCGCTGACAGGCGCGTAGTCCAACCGCCGGTCTTGTACCCCTTCGACCAGGAAGCGTAGGCCATCACATCGTCGGCCGGATACAGTTGAATACCGATCTTGGGTGAGAAATTGTCGAAGGTCTTGCGGTTGACGCCCGCCGGATACAGCTGCAGCGGGGCGTTCGCGTTCGGGAAGCCCGCGGCAATACGGCACGCATCGGTGATCGGCGTCAGCGACGCGCAGGGCGGGACACCAAAGCCGTTCAGGATCTTGTAGGTTAGGCCGTTGAGATCGGTCTGCGACCCTTCGAACGTCTTCTTCTCCTTCGTATAGCGTGCGCCGAGCGTGATGCCGATCAGGTCGTTCGGCTTGAAATCAACCTGGCCGAACAGCGCGCCATTCTTGGTGCTCAGCACATTGTCGCCGTCGATCGACAGCAGCCCTTCGGCAAAGGTCACATATTCGTGCAGATTGCCCGATTCCTTGAAATAATAGGCGCCCAGGACGAATTTCAGGCGATCGTCGAGCGCATTGCCGAGCAGCTGCAATTCCTGGCTGAACTGCTTCTGGTTCATCTCAAAGCTGACCTGCAGCATATTGATCGGCGAACCGTCCACGTCCAGCCCGGCCGCCCAATGCAGTTCGCGATAGGCGGTGATCGACTTCAAGGTCAGGCTGTCCGCCAGATCATATTCGATCGTGCCCGCCGCACCGTAGGATTTCATGTGCGAGAAGTTGGACCCGGTCGCATAGCTCGTATCCTTGCTCCCGGTGATAAAGCGATTGTCATAGGGGAGCCGATTATTGTCCGGATTGGAATCAGCATTGACGCCGAAGATCGCCGGCAGGTCGAACAAGCCGTTGCGGCCCGCGCGGCGCTGTGCATAGACAAAGGACGGCGGCCCATTGCCGCAGCCGGTCGACTGGCCTGCGATGGCGCAGTTGTAGCTACCCGCGAACACGTTGAACGCGCCGCCGAAAATGCTGGGCGTGGTCGCCAGCAGCGTATTGGGCAGCTGTTCCTGATCGCTGTTGCTATAATCGCCGCTCAACGTCATGCGCAGGCCATCGACGGGCTTCCAGCGCAGCTTGGTGCGGAGGCTCCAACCGTCCTCGCTGCCTTCCCGGCCGATCCCCGCATTTTCATAACCAGCTGCCGAATAAGCCGTAGGCGGTTCGACCTGATAGGTGCCCGGCGCCGCGCCTGGGAAATCCTGCCTCTGAAAATAGCCGTTGCGCGTCTTGACCGCAAAGGAGACCGAACCGGACAGCGTGTCCGTGATCGGAATGTCGGCCGTGCCGCGCGCCTGGAAGAATTTGTAGCTGCCAACGGTCGCGTCGCCGATGAAACGGAAGCTGTCGCCCGGATCATGAGTGACAATGGAAATCGCGCCGCCGATCGTGTTGCGGCCGAACAGCGTGCCCTGCGGCCCCTTCAGCACTTCGATGCGCTCGACGTCGCCCAATTCCTGGTTCGCGCCGACGGAACGCGCCAGATAGACGCCGTCCAGATAGACGCCCACGCCCGGATCGATATTGAAGGCAAAGTCATTTGAACCGATGCCACGCACGTAGGCGGCGAGCACCGACGAAGAGCCCGAGAAGGGCGTGCCAGCGTCAAAGGTGACGTTTGGCGCCAAGCCCGAAAGCGCGGCGACGCTCTGCACCGCACGCTCCTGCAAAGCAGTGTCCGTGAAGGCGGAAATCGCGATCGGCACCTTCTGCACATTTTCAGACCGGCGCTGCGCTGTGACGACGATATCCTGAATGCCGCCGCTCTGCGCCGCGTCATCCGCTGCGGAAACCGGCTCAGGTGCGGCTGCGCTGCCTGCAGGTGCTGAAGTGGCTTCCTGAGCGAAAGCGGGCACAGCAGTCGCCACGGCGATGGCCAGCACCGATGCGGCGGGCAACGCGGTGAATATCTTGATCATGTTTTCTCCCCTCGGATGGACGCTTTTCGCGTTCGTTTTCCAAATGCCAGAAACCGCATTTTCCCGCTTGGACTGGAGCGCTACCGATCAGGACTCCGGCGCAGTTCATTCATTTAGATGAAATGTTCATATATGTGAGTTTTCATAAATCCAGATAGCCGTCATCGACGGGACGTATGCGCGGATTATGCTGCACCGCCCTGATCCCGTCCGAGGTCGAGGCAGCAAGATCGCTAAGACCATCTGCGCCCCTTCCATCGGCAGACCCTTCGCAAATACCGCGCCCGATCCCGCTGGCAGTTCCCGTGACGAAGGCGCTTTTCCTGAAAGCAGCCCATTCGTCATCTGAATCGCTCCCGCATGGTGAACAGCCGCCGCAATCCGCTTTTGCGACGCGGTCAGCGAAACACTTCCGGGATATGGCGATCAGGCGCGCGCGATCTGGCGGCTTTCGCGCGGGGAATAGCCGTACCGCTTGCGGAAGCAGCGGGTGAAATAGGCGGGATCGTTGAACCCCAGGTTCAGCGCGATCGCGGTGATGTTCGCCGTCTGTTCGGCCGCCAGCATGTTTGACGCCCGCTCCAGCCGCCGATCAAGCATATAAGCCCGCAGCGTGGTGCCTTCGGCGGCGAACCAGGTCTGGATCGTTCGCGGCGAAATGCCGACTTCCCGCGCGATGGATTCGGTGTCCAGATCCGGGTCGCCAAGCCGCGCTTCCACGATCGCCTTCACACGGGCAAGGCCCCTGCCGTCACAATTGGGGCCGCCGCGTACGGCGTTCCGCAATGCCAGTCCGAGAAGATCGAGCATCAACGTTTCCACCCCCGCAGCCCAGTTAAGATCGACGGGCGCAACGCGGCACTCGGCTTCCCGCCACAGCGCCAGCACCAGTTGATGGAAGCTGTGAACCGCAGGAGAATTTCCCGGAGTAGGGCTGCCGATGTGCAGATCAAGCTGGGGCACCCGTTGCTCCATTTCATGACGGGCGACGTCGACCACCATCATCTCGTGCGATGCCGTTTCGATCCGCATCGGCGCCGCAGTCGTGCAAATGGACAGGTCGCCGGGACGAAGCACGCATTCCCGGCCCAACTGATGCTGATCGCTCAACCCGCGCGTCTGCAAATGCACCAGCAGCCGTTCATCCCCATCATGACGGGCGCTGCGCGATACGATCGAGGTTTCTGCGCGCGCCTTGAAAATGGTGAGGTTGCGTAGCGTCCAGCAACCCAATTGGCCGAGAAAATTATCGTTGGGACTATCGATCATCAGCCCGGCCGAATGACCGGAAGCGATCCTGTTCCAATAGTCCAGGCGTTCCCGCTTAGCGACATCGCGCGTCGAGAAATGCTCTATCATCCAAGTCTCTCCTGGACACGACATTTCACATAAATCAACAAAAGGAAATAGGGTCCGATCGCCGCCATTGGGGACCTCATTCGCTCATCGCTGCGGTGAAAGCATCCGATCGCCACAACTATCGGAACGGATTAGATTTTTTCAATAAAGTCAGGAGCGCGATCGATGGCCGTCCCTTACCGGAGTTCGAGAAAGTGAATGGCTGCAGGCAAGTTCGAATGATCGGCATGCGCGAAAGCAGGCTCGCAGTGGGCTGAAGTTGCGCGAGGAAGTCGACATGCGCGCTCTGCGCGACATGGAGCCCGCGATGAATCATATCTCCAAGAGCCGGCCTCACGCAGCAAATTTCCTGCCGGCCTTCGATCAGCCCTTCGTGCTGCTGGACGACGCGTCGTCACCCGCCGGCGACGTCATGCTCTTTGCCGAGCCGCAGGAGGTGATCACGGCCAGTTCGCTCGCCGATGTCGCCCCAGCCCTGAACGCAGTGCGCGCAGCGACAAGACAGGGAGCGCACGCCGCAGGTTTCGTCAGCTATGACGCCGCCGCTGCGTTCGATCCCGCCATTCCGGTGACCGCATCGCACGGCCCTTTGATCTGGTTCGGCACATTCGCTTCCCCGGCGGTTTGCCTACCTGCGAATTTGCCGCCATGCTGCCCAGCGGCACTGAGGTGAAATTGGGAGGGATCCACCCCGCCATCGACGAGGAGCGGCATAGGAGCAGGATCGCGGCCCTGCTCGGCCGCATCCGCGCGGGCGATCTATACCAAGTGTCTGCCCCGAAACTCAGGATCAAAAAAAGGTTGGGCAATATCAGTGAGATGTGATTCGGTCGGAGTTGCGAAACAGCGACGGAGAACCCCATGTGGACTGATATCACCCGAGCGCAGCATGCGCGCAAAGATCTGCGTTTGCCAAGCGATTTGACGGACGCAGAATGGCAAATTTTTGAACCTCTGATGCCGCGCGCAGCAAAGACGGGGCGGCCGCGAGGCGCGGCAAGAAGCGCCTGGCACGTGTGGCGGTCGAAGATCGGGTGCTGTCTCCCGAGATTCCCGATGGCGCCCGTTTCAAAGGCTATCAGGATTTGCGGTTCAGGATCTGGTGATCAGTCCACATGTGATCCGGTTTCGGCGTGCGCCAAGCTCGGCATCTCATTCTGGGATTATCTCGGCGAGCGTCTCAAAATCGCTGACACGCCACCTGCCCCATATCTCCCCGACATCGTCTCGCGCCGATCCGCATTCGCCTGAGCGCCCGGACTTTTGCCCCTATTACCCCGAAAATATCGGCGATGGCCTCTGCTTCCTGATCTCGGTCCCGCGCAGCTCACTGATGCAGCAGGCCACCGCACCGAAGGCATGTTCGCAAGCGATGCCACGGTCAACCAGCACGGGATCAATCACATCCGTGGTGAAGATCGACTCCCGGCGGATGCCACATGGCCCTAAACGCTCAAACGAGTGATCGTGCCGTTACGAATGGAGTTGGATATGGATGCGGTGCGGTATGAAGTGGCCGACAATGTTGCAATACTGACCGTTGAACATCCCCCGGTCAATGCGCTGAGCGCGGCCGTCCGCACCGGATTGGGCGCGGCTTTGGACCGTGTCAGGAGCGATGATGGCGTGACCGCAGTCGTAATCTTGGGCGGGGGGAAGACGTTCATTGCCGGGGCCGACATCACGGAATTCGGCACTGACAAATCCAAAATCCTCCCCAGTCTGCCCGATCTTCGGGACACGCTGGAAACCTTCCCGAAGCCGACTATTGCCGCGATCCACGGCACCGCACTGGGCGGCGGCCTGGAACTGGCCCTGACCTGTCATGCTCGGGTGGCGGTGCCTTCCGCCATGGTGGGCCTGCCGGAAGTCAATCTGGGCCTTCTCCCCGGGGCCGGGGGCACTCAGCGCTTGCCTCGTCTCATTGGCCCGGAGGCGGCGATCGAGCTCATCACAACCGGCAAGCACGTGTCCGCCGCCAAGGCCCTGGAGCTGGGAATCATCGATGCTATGGTTGATGATCTTCGCGGTGGCGCCGTCCGGTATGCGTTGAAGCTGTCGTCGCAAGGGACGGTGCCGACCCCTTTGATCCACCGCGACGACAAGATTGCCGGTACGGCCCCGGAGACGTTCGCCAAAGCGCGCCTCGCCGTGAGGAAGAAGGCGCGCGGGAAGATCGCGCCGCTGGTGATCATCGACTGCATCGAGGCGGCTTGCACCCTGCCCCCGGCGGAAGGACTGGCATTCGAGATCGCGAGGTTCCGCGAGCTTTATGAAAGCGACCAGCGTGCAGCCTTGATGTATTATTTCTTCGCGGAGCGGGAGGCGCGCCGCGTGCCCGGCATCACGGCGCAGCCGCGCGCGATCGGCTCGGCCGCCGTGATCGGGGCTGGCACGATGGGCGGCGGGATCGCAATGGTTTTTGCCAATGCGGGGATCCCGGTCCACCTCGTCGACGTGGGCGAGGAAGCGGTTTCGCGCGGCCTGGGGCTTATTCGCACAAATTATGACATTTCGGTCAGCCGCGGTTCCATGGACCAGCGCGCGGCGGACAGGGCGCTGGGCCTGATCTCGACCACAACGGACTATGCCGACTTTGCGGAAGCCGACATCGTGGTCGAAGCCGCATTTGAGCGGATGGACATCAAACGCAATATCTTCGCCCGTCTCGATGCGGTGATGAAGCCGGATGCGATCCTTGCGACCAACACGTCGTCGCTTGACATCGATGTGATCGCCGACGCGACGCGACGTCCCGGCCAAGTCGTCGGCGTCCATTTCTTCTCGCCCGCCAACGTGATGAAGCTACAGGAGAATATCCGCGGCAAACACACATCCGAGGAAGTAATCGCTACGGTCATGGCGCTGGGCAAGACGCTGGGCAAGAACGTCGTTCTGGCTGGGAATTGTGATGGTTTCATCGGCAACAGGATGCTGCAATACTATACCGGCGAAGCGGAATTCCTGATGGAACAGGGCGCATCGCCCGAACAGATCGACCGGGTGGCCGAAGCGTTCGGCATGCCCATGGGCCCGATTGCGATGCGCGACATGAGCGGGCTCGATGTGGGCGTTCTGGTGCGACAGGCGCGCAAGGCGACACTCCCGCCCGGCGAACGCTTTTCTCCCATTCTCGAACGGCTCGTCGAACGCGGCCGAAACGGGATGAAGAGCGGCAAGGGCTTCTATCGTTACGAGGGTCGTGAAAAGCATTCCGACCCAGAAACCGCAGCAATCATCGCAGAGGTCGCGCAGGAACTGGGCGTGGAGCAGCGCACCTTCACGGACGAGGAAATAGAGTTTCGGCTCTTCGCTCCCCTCGTGAATGAAGGGGCCAAGGAAATCGAGGACGGTACGGCGATCCGGGCCAGCGACATCGACGTTGCCTGGGTCAATGGCTATGGTTTTCCGATCCATAAGGGCGGCCCCATGTATTGGGGAGAACGAGTGGGCCTGAAGCGGATCTATGAGGCTGCGTTTGAGGCCGCCAAGCGTAATGGCCCGCGCTGGGGTCCGGGCCATCTGCTGGAGCGGTTGGCGCGCGAAGGAAAGGGCTGGAAAGATGCCTGATCGACGGGCTCTTGATGCCCTGCTGCGACCGGCCTCGGTCGCCGTGATTGGCGCTTCTGCCGATGTAACCCGGATCGGCGGACGCGCACTACGGCATCTCAAGGAGGTCGGCTTCGCCGGCCCGATCTATGCGGTCAATCCCGGGCGCAGCGAAGTCCAGGGGATCACCGCATGGTCGACGGTTGACGAACTGCCGGACAGAACGGACTGTGCGGTGTTGGCATTGCCATCGGCTGCGGTGCTTCCGGCGATCGAGGCATGCGCCCGAAAAGGCATGGGCGCGGCCGTGATCTTCAGCGCGGGATTTGCCGAAATGGGCGAGGAGGGCGCCCGGCTTCAAGAGCAGGTACTTGATGTGGCGCGACGGGCCAACATGCGGCTGCTCGGTCCAAACTGCCTTGGCCTCTACAATCTACACGACAACATCTTCCTTTCGTTTTCCGGGATATTTGATGAGGTGCGTGGGACGGCAGGTCGCCTTGGGCTGGTCAGCCAGAGCGGCGGCTATGCCGGCGAAGTGGTCATGTCAGCGCGGGACGTCGGCCTGAACTTCGGCACATGGATCACCACCGGCAACGAAGTGGATGTCGAACTGGGCGAGGCAATGCAGTTCCTCGCTGAAAGTGACAATGTCGATGTTGTGGTGGGCTATATCGAAGGAGCGCGGGACAAGGCCTCGTTCTTTTCTGCGCTGGCCGCCGCACATGCGCGGCGCAAGCCGGTCGTGCTGCTTAAAGTCGGACGTACCGAGCAGGGCGCGCGTGCTGCGGCATCACACACCGCGTCGCTGGCCGGCGCAGATAACATTTATGACGCGGTTTTCGAGCGATTCGGCGCCTATCGCGCGCGGACGACGGAGGAAATGCTGGACGTGGCCTATGCTGCCGCCTGCGGGCGCTTTCCGCGCGGGCGGCGGATCGCCATCATGACCAATTCTGGTGGTATCGGGGTGCAGGCTGCGGATTTTGCCGTCGACGAGGGACTCGACGTGCCCGTCTCTTCGGCGGACCTGCAGGCCCGGCTGATGGCGCTTTCACCCAATGGCGCCGCGGCTAATCCGATCGACCTCACTGGTCAGGTCGCGAACGACCCGCCGATGTTCGCCAAGGGTCTCGATGCCGTGATTCGTTCGGACGAGTTCGACATGGCCTATTGCAATGTCGGTCTGATCGCAGGTCTGCCGTTCATCCGGGATCCGCTGCTCGACAGCCTTGGCGCGACGGCTGGCATGCATCCCGATGCTCCGTTGGCTTTGTCGGTCACCGCGCCGCAAGCGACCGTGGACGCTTATGGAGCGGCCGGGTTTGTCTGCATAAGGGAGCCCGCCCGCGCCATCCGCGCCATGGCGGCCCTGGCCCGTTTCCCGCGATCCTGGGAACGCCCGCTCCCGGATTTCGAAGTGGACGAAGAAATGCCGGTCATCACTCCGGGCCAGGTTTTTCCGGAAAATGCTGCCAAGGATGTGCTGGGGCGGATCGGGATTCCATCGCCGGCCGAATTCCTCGTTACCGATCGCACCTCCGCCGAGGCGGCGGCCCGGAGCATCGCCAAACCCACGGCTGTGAAGATCGTTTCTGCCGACATCCTGCACAAGTCCGACATCGGCGGCGTTGCGCTTGACGTCGGGGTTCACGACGTCGGCGCTCGGGTCGAGGCCATGTTGGCAACCGTCTCTGCTGCGTGCCCCGATGCCCGGATCGAGGGCTGCCTTGTGTCGCCGATGGTGACCGGCGGGACGGAGTGTATCATCGGCGTGTACAATGACCCCTTGCTCGGCCCAGTGGTCATGTTCGGTCTGGGCGGCGTGATGGTGGAACTGATCAAGGACGTGGCCACCCGCCTTGCGCCTGTCTCATGCGATGAGGCGAAGGAGATGATCCGCTCGATCCGCGGTTACCCCTTGCTTGACGGATTTCGCGGAAAGGCCAAGGCGGACATTGCTGCACTGGCCCGCGCGATAAGCGCCGTATCCCGCCTTGCAGCAGCCAATGCGACGGCGATCACCACGTTGGAAATCAATCCGGTGCTGGTGATGAACGAGGGCGAAGGCATCCTGGCTCTTGATGCGGTCATCGAGACGGGGCCAATCACATGAGCGATAAGCCATTCGCACCGCTGGCATTGCTGGCCTTAGCCGGGCGATGATCCTATGTCAGTCCATCTCTTCGGGAGGGTGCCCACCATGAAAGAAGGTCGCCGATGGTTCATCACCGGTGTGTCGAGCGGTTTTGGTCGGCTCCTGGCCGAAGCAGCGCTGAAGCGTGGCGACAGTGTGGCCGGAACGCTGCGCCAGGCGGAACAGAGCGCCGCATTTGAAGCGCTCGCCCCGGGCCGGGCGCACGCCATTCTGCTCGACGTGACGGACCGGCCGCGCATTCGCGCCGCCGTGGAAGAAGGCGTCGGCAAGCTGGGCGGGATAGACGTCCTGGTCAACAATGCCGGATATGGCCTGGCCGGCGCGCTTGAGGAACTGCACGAAGACGAGATCGATCATGCGATCGACACCAACCTCAATGGCACAATCTATGTCACGAAGGCCGCATTGCCTGCGCTTCGTGCCAGCCGAGGCCAAATCCTCAATTTTTCGTCCCTTGCCGGAATGGTGGGACTGCCGGGCATGGCGGCCTATTGCGCGGCGAAACACGCGGTTGAAGGGTTCAGCGAGTCGCTTTCCTCTGAATTGCAGCCGTTTGGAATCACGGTCACGCTGATCGAGCCCGGCGGATTCAGGACCAACTTCTTCAAAGGTTCGGAGCGCATCGCCCGTCAGCCCATGTCGATCTACGACGGCACGCCCGGCGGCATGACCCGTGCCGGGCTGTCCGGCGCAGGCGACTTGATGCCGGGCGATCCCGCGCGCGCTGTGGCCGCAATCTTGCTTGCCATCGACGCGGAGGAACCGCCGTTGCGGTTGGTGCTTGGCGGTGACGCGCTCTCGGGCGTTCGAGCAAAGCAAGACAAGCTCAGCGCGAACCTTGCCGCATGGGAGCATGTCACGCTCAGCACCGCCTTCTCGCAACCCTGATCCATCACTCACGCCTGGGCGACCGCGATGCAGAGAGACCAAGCTGACATTGTCGCCACCAGCTGGCACGATGACGTATGCGTGCTGACGCTCAATGACGCCGAGCGGTTGAACCCGTTGTCGGATGACATGCGCGCCGCATTGCTCGCGGCTCTGGAAGCCGCCATGGCGAAGGATGCCGTGCGGGCGATCGTGCTGACGGGCGCGGGCGGCAATTTTACGGCTGGCGCTGACATTCGCCAACTGATGGTGAGCGCGACCCCCGATCCGGCAAGGGCAAGGCGTCGGCTCGTCCCCTTGCATCGGGCGATCGAGATCATTGCAGGCGGCCCCAAGCCTGTCATCGCTGCGATCGAAGGCGCTGCATTCGGCGCGGGCCTGTCGATCGCGGCGGCGTGCGACTTCGTCATTGCCGCAGACGGGGCGCGGTTCGGGGCGGCCTTTGGCAAGATCGGCCTTACTGCAGACTGCGGCCTCGTCTGGTCCCTGCCCCAACGGGTCGGCCGCACTCTGGCGCGGGATATCATGTTTACCGGCAGGCCCGTTGACAGCGATGAGGCGCACCGGATCGGTATTGTCGATCAGTTGGTGCCGCAAGGCCAGGCTTTGACGGCGGCGCTGGCCAAGGTTGCCGACTATCGCAAGGTGGCCCCACTCTCGATTGCAGCAATGAAGGCAGCATTTTCCCAAGGTCCCGGATCCCTGGCCGACACTTTGGCGCTGGAAACGACGCAGCAGGCCATGCTTAGCATGACGAGCGATCATGCGGAGGGCATTGCAGCTTTCCGCGAAAAGCGAACCGCCAAGTTTGCCGGCCACTGAGCCGGTCGGTAGCGGGACTGATCTGATGCGAATTTTTGCTTCCACCCCGCTATATGTCCAAGGACCAGGTGCGCTTGCGGCAGTTGGCGGCATTGCGGCGCGCATGGGCCATCGTCCCACGATCGTGATCGACGCGCAATTGCGTGGCCTGCTGATTGACAAGCTACAGGCAGGCTTTGCCCTGCCCGCCCGCTTCATTGATTTTTCCGGGGAGGTCACAGATGCCAGCATTTCTCAGTTAGCCCAGGCCTCTGCAATGTCCGACGTCATCGTGGCTGCGGGCGGCGGCAAGGTGCTTGATGCCGGGAAGGCTGTGGCTTTCCAGCTTGGCTTACCGGTCATCTCGGCGCCGACGATTGCTTCGAACGATGGTCCAGCCAGTCGAGGCATTGCAATCTATGATGATAGCCATCGCCTCGTTCGGGTAGATCAAATGCCCACCAATCCCGCCGCAGTGGTGGTAGACACCTTGGTGATTGCCCGTGCGCCCGCGCGTTTCCTGCGCGCGGGAATCGGCGATGCGATCGCCAAGACGTTCGAGGCGGAGGCGTGCTGGGCAGGCACGGGCCTCAACAAGCATGGCACTCGATCAACGCATTCGGCACGAGCCATCGCCCTCGCTGCCTATCATATGTTGCGCGAACATGCAGCTGACGGGCTGCGCGCAGTCGAGCGGCGGGAGGTGACCGAAGCACTGGAAGCGACGGTTGAGGCCTGCATATTGTTAAGTGCTATGGGGTTCGAAAATGGCGGCCTGTCGATCGCCCATTCGGTCACCCGGGGGCTGATGACCTTGCGTGGGGCGCGACATCGCCTGCATGGCGAGCACGTAGCCTACGGTACGCTGGTCCAACTTGCGGTTGAAGAGCGAACCGAAGATTTGGCCGATCTGGCGGGCTTTCTTCATCAGCTAGGCTTACCCGTTTCGCTGGCTGCGCTGGATGTCGACAGTGTGACTTTCGAAGAGATTACGGCCATCGCCGCCGACGCCATGACCAGCCCGCATATGGCGTCTTTCGCATATCCCCTCGGCCCGATCGTCATCGAACGTGCAATCAGGCATGTGGAAGCGCATGCTGCGCGGCATCTGGCGCAAAGAACACATATATAATTTACCGGGCCGCCGGTTGCTCTGTCTTTGTAACGTCGTTTAATTGCTAAAGGTGCAGGAGAATGCATGGCGATTGACTATACTCGTTTGATGGCGCGCCCGCTGGCGGAAAAGACCCACCGCTATTCATGGCGGGACACGGTGCTGTATGCGTTGGGCTTGGGGCTTGGGACCAATCCCACCGACCGCGACGAACTGCAGTTCGTCTATGAAAAAGGCTTGCGAGCCTTGCCGACGATGGCCGTGGTGCTTGGCCATCCGGGCTTCTGGGTAAGCGAGCCCGACACGGGAATCGACTTTCGCAAGGTCGTGCATGGGGAACAATCTCTTACCATCCACACGCCCATGCCAGCCGAAGGGGTGATGATTGCGCGCAATTCGGTCGACGAGATCATTGACAAGGGCGAAGGCCGCGGCGCGCTGTTGCGCGTCCGTCGCGACTTGATCGACGAGGCGACGGGCGTGCTCCAGTCGACCCAGATCATGTCGATGTTTTGCCGGGGCGATGGTGGTTTCGGCGGTCCCTCCATCGGCAAGCCGCAGCCGGACGGCGCCATTCCTGATCGCGCGCCCGAGCTTTCGATCACACGGGTCATTCCGCCGCAAGCCGCGCTGATCTACCGGCTCTCGGCCGATCTCAACCCCCTCCACGCCGACCCGGCCGTGGCCGAAGCCGCAGGTTTTCCCCGGCCGATCCTGCATGGGCTCGCCACCTTCGGCATTGCGGGATACGCCGTGCTGTCGGCGGTTGCGAACAGCGCGCCCGAAGCCATGCGGGAACTGTCCTCCCGTTTTTCGGCACCCGTCTTCCCGGGCGAGAGTCTAAGGGTCGATATCTGGACCAATGCCGACGAAGCAGTGTTCCGGTGCACTGCCGTAGAGCGCGAGAAGGTGGTGCTCGATCGTGGCCGCGTCGTTTTCTCTAATTGCGGTACCAATCGAGGAGATTCGGTATGACCATCGCATATCCGACCAGCACATATTTCCAGTACCTCAACGACGGGAAGTTTATGATCCAGCGGTCGCCCAGCACCGATGAATGGGTGTTCTATCCGCGCGTCATCGCACCCCGCACGGGTGCCACCGATCTTGAGTGGGTTGAGCCATCCGGGCTGGGAACGGTCTATGCGGCAACGGTGAAGCGGATGAAGGCGCCGGCCGAGAATGTGAGCATCGTGATTGTCGAACTTGATGAAGGCCCGCGGCTCATGACGCACATTGTATCGGTTTCCGCCGAGGATGTATTCATCGGGATGCGCGTGCGGGCGAAGGTTACCGACGGGCCAGATGGTAAAATCGTCGTTTTTGAACCGGACAGCGCAGAATGACTCGGGGTGCTCATCTGCGCGGCAAAACCGCATTTGTTGGCGCTGCAACCTTTGGCTGCGGTGAAGCACCAGGCTTTACCGCGATTGAGCTTGCGGCCGAGGCCGCGAGACTGGCCATTGCCGATGCGGGACTCACTCCCGCCCAGATCGATGGCCTTTTCATTTGCCTGCCATCGGACTTCCTTTCGGGCCTGACGATCGCCGAATATCTGGGCATAAGGCCTGCTATGACGAACAATAGCCGGACCGGCGGTTCGGCCTTTCTGACCCATGCCGAATGGGCCATGCTGGCTTTGGATGCTGGGCTGATCGATCATGCGCTGATCTGCTACGGCGCCAACCAGCGGACCGGTGCGGGCAAGCTGGTGTCTGCGCAGATGCCCTCGCCCTTTGAAACACCCTACCGGCCTAACAACCCCGTGGCTTCCTATGCGCTGGCGGCTTCGCGGCACATGTATGAGTACGGCACCACGTCAGAGCAGCTCGCCTCTGTTGCCGTGGCGGCGCGCCAATGGGCAAATCTTAACCCTGAAGCTTTCCGACAGGGCCCGCTCACCGTCGAGGACGTGCTGGCCACGCGTCTTGTCGCGGATCCTCTCCATGTGGCCGATTGCTGCCTCGTGACCGATGGTGCCGCGGCGGTGGTGATGACGCGTGCGGACCGGGCCCGCGATCTGGCAAAATCGCCGGTCGCCCTGCTTGGCGCAGCGTCGGCTACCTGGCACCACGAAATCGCCCAGCTGGCCGATCTCACTGTCTCGGCGGCCGAAGAATCCGGCAAGCGCGCCTTCGCTCAGGCCGGGGTGCGCCCGGCCGACATCGACGTGGTGAACCTCTATGACGCATTCACCATTAACACCATCATGTTCCTTGAGGATCTGGGCTTTTGCGCGAAGGGAGAAGGCGGTGCCTATGTGGCGAGCGGCGCAATCGCGCCGGGCGGATCGTTGCCGGTCAACACCAATGGGGGCGGCCTGTCCTTCTGTCATCCCGGCATGTATGGACTTTTCACGTTGGTGGAATCGATCCGGCAGTTGCGGGGTGAATGCGGAGACCGCCAAATCGAAGGTGCAACGCTGGCCCTCGCTCATGGAAATGGCGGTACACTCTCCAGTCAGGCGACGTGTATTCTGGGACTGTCGGAAACGATCTGAGGACAGAAGATGACAGTCACGCTCACACGCACCGACCATGTGGCGACGATTACGCTTGACCGCCCGGAAAAAAAGAACGCGCTCAATCTCCCGATGCGCGTGGAACTTCCCCGAATATTTCAACAGATTCAGGACGACGTCTCCATTCGGGCCATCGTTCTGGCCGGCGGCGGTGCGGATTTCTGCGCAGGAGCCGACGTAGGGGAAATGGGGGGCGGCGGGATTGCGGACTCCATGGCTCGGGTGGAGGTGCTACACCGGATGGTACGGAGCGTCGTCCGCACCGATATTCCGATCATCGCCGCGGTTCGTGGGGTTTGCATAGGCGTGGGCTGGTCGATGGCGCTTGCCTGTGACTACATCGTCGCGGCGCCAGAGACACGTTTCCAGTTCGCCTTTCGGCACATCGGGCTCGCGCCGGATGGTGGCGCTGTCCATCTGTTGTCACGTAATCTCGGCCCCATCCGTGCCAAATCGCTGGTCTATTCGGGGCGGTTCGTTTCCGGTGAGGAAGCTGCGCAACTCGGTCTTGTCAGCGAACTGGCGCCGGCCAATGACGTACTTGCCCGTGCCACCGAACTGGCGATGGAATGGGCGCAGAGCCCGACATTGTCCATGAAGATGATCAAGCGGCAATTCACCGCCGCAGAAACGCAGACGTTTGAGGAAGCGCTGGCCGGAGAAATTGTAATGCAGCCGCTAATGATCAGGTCTGACGATTTCCGCGAAGGGACCAGCGCATTTAAGGAAAAACGGAAGGCGCGGTTCACCGGACAGTAATGCCGGATACACAGATTTTGGCAGTGCAGTCTCGGGCCTCTAATGATTTACTCGATTACAGGAAAGGTTTCATCATGGATTTCTCGATCTATCCCAAAGAATTTAAATTCGACCTCAACGACGGTGTTCTGACCGTGACGCTGAACAATCCGTCGCAGCGCAATGCGATCGCCACGCACATGGACGACATCCTGCCGCGAATATTCTTTGAGGCAGACCACGACCAGCGCGTTGAAATAATCGTAGTGACGGGCGAGGGCCAAGCGTTTTCCGCAGGTGGAGACCTGGAAGGCATGAAGCGTAATCTTGAGGGAATTGACAATTTCCTCGCCGGTTATCGGAACGGCAAGCGTTTCATGCAGCTGATGCTGGATACTGAAAAGCCGATCATTGCCAAGGTGAACGGTGACGCGATCGGCATGGGCTGCACCATCGCGCTGTGCTGTGACATTGTCATCGCAAGTGAGACTGCGCGTTTTGCTGATCCGCATGTGCGCGTGGGCCTTGCCGCGGGTGATGGCGGCGCCGTGTTCTGGTCCAAGAATGTGGGTTCAGCATTGGCCAAGTACTTCCTATTGACCGGCGATATGGTCAGTGCGCGTGAGGCGCAGGAGATGGGGCTGGTTGCGAAGGTGGTTGCTCCCGATCAACTGGATGCCGAAGTCGATCGCATCGTCGGAAAGCTTCGCAACAACTCGATGGCCGCAGTGCGCTTTTCCAAATCCATTCTCAACATTCCGCTGCGCCAGGATCTCGCCTCCATGGTTGATGCCGGGTTCGCTCTGGAAAGCATCTCCAGCCAGTTGGCTGATCATATAGAGGCGGTCCACGCATTCAGCGAAAAACGCAAGCCGCAATTCCGGAAGCCTTGAGCATGACGGCCGCCCCGTACGATCGCCGGCCAGTGGCCGTAGTTACCGGGGCGGCCAACGGCATCGGTCGTGCTATCGCGCTGCGCCTCGCCAAGGACGGCGCGGACCTGGGCCTGCTCGATATTGATGGCCCCGGGCTAAAGACGCTGTCCGAAGAAGTCGCGGCGCTCGGGCAGTCTGTCATCACCGCTGAAGCCGACCTGCTGGACCGTGAAGCCATAGCCGCAGCTCTTGCGACAGTCGGTGACAAGTTCGGCGCGGTGGACATACTAGTGAACAACGTCGGGCAGAGCGCCCGCGACAGGGCAGCTCCTTTCTGGGAGGCGGACGCCGGGCTGGATGACTTCATGGTCCGCATCTGCCTGCATACAGCGATGGACACCTGCCGCGAGGTGGTGCCGTCGATGCGAGCGCGCAGGTTTGGCCGCATCGTCAACATCGCGTCCGATTCCGCGTTTATCGGCAGCAAGTCGTCCGCTGCCTACGCGGCTGCGAAGGCCGGCGTGATCGGCTTTACTCGCTCCCTGTCACGCGAGCTGGCAGAGTTCGGCATTACAGTGAACGCAATCGCGCCGGGTTACATCAAGACCAGGGCAATGGATCAGTTGCCGCGAGCATTCGTGGACAAGGCGATTGCGGAAACCCCTCTCAAGCGCCTTGGCGATCCTGATGACATTGCCCATGCGGTGGCGTTTTTCACCAGCGAGCAGGCCGGTTTCGTCACCGGCCAAACTCTCATCGTCAATGGTGGTCGCTGGATGAATTGACCCTCGTGGTCAGACTGCTCGCGGTGGCGCCAGCGGCTTGCCGAGCAGCCAAGCCAGAACAGCGGCCGTGACCAGCGCACCTGCCAACCAGTCGAAGATCGGCAGATAGCTGGCCGTCACCTCTCTAAAATGGCCGACCACGACCGGTGCAATGCCATAGCCCAATGCGAAGCCCCCCATCAGCAGCCCGAAGATCGATGGGTATGCGACCAGACCGAAATAGCGACTGGTCAAATTGGCAAGGCCGATGGTGGTGCCGCCAGTGCCAAGCCCGAGGCAGATCGATGCGGCCAAACCCATTCCCACTTCGCCGTTGAACAAGCGCAGTAGCACGCAGCTGACAAGCACGATGAGAATGGCGCATCCAAAAACGGGCAGCGGCGGCAATCGGTCCTGCATGAAGCCGGAAAGGACGCGACCGACGATCATGGCGACCCCCATGAACGACGCCACCCAGGCCGCGCTTCCTGCCGCCAGTCCCCTTTCCTGCAGGATGGGGAAGAGGTGGACTTGCAAGGCACCTTCGGCCAAGGCCACCAGCGCGGCGACCGTGATAAACAGCCAGAATTGGCGGACGCGCACGGCCTGTTGCAGCGTGAAGCCTTCTCTCGGCCCGGTGGCATGCCCGCCGGCCTGTGCCGTTTGTGCGACACCGACATCGCGCGGACCTCGGAACAGGGCGTAGACCAATGGCAACAGGACAACCGCCATCAGGCCTGCGATAACGAGGTAGACTGCTCGCCAGCTGTAATTCTGAAGCACCGCGACGGCGAGCGGGGGGAACAGGAAATAGGCCACACCCGATCCGCTGAGCGTGACGGCCAGCGCCATCCCTCGCGCCCGGTCAAACAGGGCAGCCACCGCCCCCGACCAGACCATCGGGCTGATCCCGACGTTGATCACGGCAAACAGCGTCCAGGCGGCGAGCCAGGTAAGAGGGCTGCCGCCAGTCAGGGATATCAGACCAAGCGCCGGGGCAGCCGCGATGATTGCCGCCAAGGCACACTGCCGCACGCCAAAGCGGGCGATGAGGGATCCCAGAGACGGTGCCAGAAGCAACGAGCATATCGAACAGATCAGGACGTTCGAGGTAATGATCGCGCGAGACCAGCCAAAATCGGCCATGAGGGGGGCCATGACAAGGCCAGTCACGGTGGGAACTGCCGTCATGAAGACGACGCCCGTAAGGCCGCTGAAAACCGTCGGCCAACCCCGCTTCCATTCATCTGACGCATTCTGCACGAGGTCGTTCCTCTCTGTTGATCGGGTCAGGCGGGCCTGACCGAATTATGTTTTGGCTGCTCCCGCGGCGATCCCTTCCCCTTCAGCTGTCAGTCGATGCCACCCCCACCTGCTTGCGGGATTTCAGCGTCAAAACGGGACCGGGGAATGCTTCTGGATGCAAGAGCATGGCGAGCAGATGTTCACCCACCTCGTCCGCGCGGATGCGCCGCGGGTCGGAGGTGGCTTCGTCCGCCGGATCGACGATGTGCGAATATAGCATGAGTTCGACGACCGACGCCCCGCGATCCGCAGCCTCCTGCGCCAGAAAGCGGAACAGGTTGCGCTGCGCGGCTTGGCAGACGGAGACACCGACGAGCCCCGGCACTGTCGCGTCGGCCATCCCGCCACCCAGGCCAATATAGCGCCCCGCGATAGCCAGAAGCGGAAGGAACGCTTTGGCAGCGCAGTGATGGGTGACAACATTTTCGCGGAAGAAGTCGAGCAGTGTTTCGCCGCTCATGTCGAACGCCGGTTGCGAGGACAGGGGGCGATTGATCGTTGTTATCACGGCATTGAACGGCGCCCCGTGTGCGCGGGCATCTGCCGCGGTCCGCATCGCACTCGCATCGTTGGCCACTGACCCAACGACCAATTGCGCTCGCCCTCCGAGCTCCGCGTTCAGGGCCGCCAGCTTTGCCTCGTCGCGGCCGATCGCTGTGATGGCCCAGCCCGCCCGATCCAGAACACGGGCAATGCCTCGTCCGACCGTGCCGGTCGCGCCTATGATCGCTGCGCTCGGTGGCATAGTCATATCAAAATCCTCGTGTCTTTTTGAGGCGGACGCTGGCGTCGAATCAGCGCCTCTTGCGTGATCGAAGCCAGTATTCGACCATTGGTGTCGAACATCGTGCCGCGGTTGAACCCGAGACCATCGCCCGAAAACGGACTGTCAACTTCATAAAGAACGCGGTCGATGCGCCGCGGCGCGGAATGAAACCAGATCGCATGATTGAGTGAACTTGACGCCAGTTCCCCGTCATGGAGTTGAGCAGCATGCATGATCCGCGCGGCGAAATTGGCGCAGGCGTCTGTCAGATAGGCCAGTGTCGCGTAATAGCCGATGGCATCTCCTGCCGCTGGCGGCGGCGACGGTTCGAGCCACGCAAGAGTGTACGGTCGGCTTCCCGGCTTGCCGAGCCCTTCGTCCGGATCTGCGAAATAGCTCTGAAACGATGCGCGGCTGATTACGCGACGCACTACGAGAGGATCGAGTTCCTCAGCTCGTTCGAGGACGCTTTGATGATGTGATTTCAACGTAGAAATATCTGGCGCGGCGGGTGGGGTAACTCGGTGCGACGGCTGGTCGGCCTCTGGTTCATGGAAGCTAATCTCCGCGCGAAACACCTCTTTGCCGAACTGCGACGCCGTCACCCGGCGATGGGCAAATGCTGCTCCATCGCGCGTCTGCTCGACCTGATAGTCCACCGGAGAACTGGCCTCCGCACGCCGGAGGAAGAACGAACTCAGAGCGTGCGGCGATCGCCCGGGCGCCGTGAGCATGGCAGCATGCACGGAAAGACCCAGATATTGTCCTCCAAAAACCTCCCCCCCTGCGTTGGTGTCAGGCGACGTAGACCGCCAGCGACCTTCACCATTGGGTTCAAGATCAAGCAAGGCGCGTAAATCCGGCACAGACGTGCTTCCTAATGGTTCTTCTGCTCTTCGGGCCGACCGTGCGTTGCCCGCCGGTGCCTTGCAAGTGCCGGGCGCATCTGGAGGCGGTAGGTTGACGCAAATCACATAGAGAATGGGAAGAGGCGACATATGCCTCCGCGAAAGAGTAATATCTGCGAAGAAGTGACTGACCTTGATCGGGACTGTCAGGAATTTCGTGTGCGGGCGGGCATAATGGGTGAGAAGGAGTCCCACCATGTCCCGACGCAAAGAGCCGGCGATACCGGCTGAGCTACTCGATCAACTTCTGGCGGGCAGCGATGCGGCGACGGCGCTGGATCAGGGCGGCTTGCTCGATGCCTTGAAGAAGACGCTGGCGGAACGCGCGCTCAATGCCGAGATGGATCATCACCCGGGCGACGAAGCCGAAGCGGACAACAGCCGGAATGGCAATGGCCGCAAGACGGTGGTGACCGACACCGGCAAGATCGACATCGATGTGCCGCGCGACCGGCAGGGCAGGTTCGACCCGCAACTGATCGCCAAATATCAGCGCCGCTTTCCAGGCTTCGACGACAAGATCATCTCGATGTACGCGCACGGCATGAGCACCCGGGAGATCACCGGGCATCTGCGCGATCTGTACGGCATCGACGTTTCGCCGGACCTGATATCGACCGTCACCGACGCCGTACTCGAGGAGATCGCCGCATGGCAGGCCCGCCCGCTCGATCCTGCCCATCCGCTGGTGTTCTTCGACGCGATCCGGGTAAAAGATCCGCGACGAGGGGCTGGTCCGCGCCAAGGCGCTCCATATCGCACTCGGGTGCGCGCCGATGGCGGCAAGGAGGTGCTCGGCCTGTGGGTCGAGCAGAACGAAGAGCGCCAAATTCTGGCTCAGGGTCATGAACGAACTCAGGAACCGCGGTATCGAGGATATATGCTGGCCGTGGTCGATGGCCTCAAGGGCTTCCCCGACGCCATCACCGCCGTGTTCCCCGACGCGATCGTCCAGACATGCATCGTCCATCTCCTGCGCAACTCGATGGACTTCGTGTCATGGAAGGACCGCAAGCCGCTCGTCGCGGCTCTGAAGGGCATTTACCGCGCCGTCGATGCCTAGGCCGCGCCGGTGCCCTGCTGGTGGACCCGGACGATCGTGCCGTCGATCATGGCATACTCGAAGTCGGGCTCACCGGATAATTCGTTCGAACAGAATATCAAAGACCCCCTTCACGGCCCAGCGTCGGAAACGCCGGAAGTTCGCGTTCCAGTTGCCCAAGTGCGCTGGCAAATCTCGCCATGCGGCACCCGTGCCCGCGATCCACAAAACCGCTTCTCCAAACAGACGGTTGTTCACCCCGGAACGGCCACGGTCCCCCGCTTTACCGGGAACAAGCGGTTCGATCTTCTCCCACTGCTCGTCGCTCAATGCAAGTCGGTTCAAAATGGCGCTCCCTTCGCCTGTCTTGAATCCGATCTCACCTGAAAAGGGAATCCCCTAAATGTCCACAGGCCTTAGCCCGCACGGTGCCAGAACTTGGAGCAGGCCTCGACTGATCGAACGCGTGTGCCCAATCGAAGAGCAACAGGCGTTTACATGCACCCCTGCTGGCCGGAGCGAGAACGAACCTAGTCTGAAGCAGCAATCTAGACGCCACAACGTCACGAACGAGTAACCGCTTGCGTGTTATCAGCGAAGACCAAGCGGTCTGACATACCTTACAGCACGGCAGTTTCCGGTTGCGCCAGCACCTCATCGTCACTTGCCTGACGGACGGTCACCGGAATCCCGCTCATCCGCGGCTGACCGCTGTAGCGCTCGGGGCTGTCGTCAAGCCCACTCAGCCGTGATGTAGAACTCCCAATCGCGCGCAGATCTTTGTCGCGATCAAGAGCGCCGCCATAACCGTGTGACATTGAGATCAGCCCCGGACGGACCGCCTGTTCCGCCTCAACCACGCCCAGGATCGCACCATATCGAGACCGAAGTTCAACGACGTTCCCGTCAGCTAGACCTAATCGGACGATATCATCCGGGTTCATGAAAGCCGGATTGTAAGGCAGACCCTTCGTCGCCGGGTTGTGAGAGATCGAGTTGAAAGTGTGCCGCATCCGACGGCTGATAAGGCGGAAAGGGAAATCAGCATCCACATCGCTATCGAGCGGATAGGCTTGTAGATCCTCGATCATGTCGGGACTAGCGAGCTCGAGATACCCCTCCCACCCCTCGTCGCGCCCAAGTACCCGGGCAGTGTCATCCGGGAAGATTGCGCCATGAGGATGCTTTTTCAGCTCGGCCAGCGGGATGCGCGACCCAGCCATGAAATGTTCCAGTAATTCGTCAGTGGTCGGCGTGGTCTCCATGTCCGGCACGAAGGTTGTCCCGTTGAGGCCATGCAGGGTGAACTGCAGTCCCAGTCTGCGACAAAGGCCGTAGAACACCTCCCACTCCTCGACGACTTGGGAATCGGCCGGAGTCCGGGCAATGGCCGGAGTGTATTGACCGAACGACTGATCGACCCCCACGCCGGTGGAGTAGAAAGCGAGGCCTTCGGAGAGATAGCTGAGACCCGGTGTCTCAAGGTGCTGCTTGCATGCAATGACATAGTCGGCGAGCGCCGCGGACGGTGTCATCTTGACGTCGAGCGAGACGCTCAGTTCTAGGCTTTTCATCGCGGCCACCGTGCGGTTCTGATCGGGCCAGGCAAGAACGGGATTGCCTGCGCAACTGATGAAGGCGCGCACCTGTCCTTCTCCTGGCATCAAGATTTCATCCGGCAAAGCAGACGTAGGCATCGGCGCCGAGCCGGCATAGTAGGCGCGCAGCCCACGGACACGCGTAGTTGGGCCCGCGAACGCTTCGCCCCACGCGGGGAAAGGTGGTGTCGCCTGCGCTTTAGCGACCGGGCGGGCCATGATCACTCCGGCAACCGGCAAGAGTTCGCCTTCGCGCATATGGTGCCCGCACAATGTCTCAATGCACATTCGCAGATATTCAACGAGAGTCGAGGAGCCGCTCATGCTAGGACCGGTGCCGCAGATCGCATAGCCTCTTCGGGCGCCAGCGTAGGTGCGCGCGACCTGCTCCAGTGCTCCGGCTGAGACCCCTGCGAGCCGTGCGACGGTGGTGACGTCAAACCGGTCGACCGCATCGCGCAGCACTTTAAGCCCGCGAACATTCTCGGCGACGAAAGACCTGTCGTAGAGTTCTTCGTCGATGATGACCCGTGCGACGGCTGCGAGGATGGCTGCATCATGCCCGGGCAGCGGCTGCACGAATTGAGTCGCTTTTCGCGCCGTTTCGGTACGGCGTGGGTCTATCACGATCAGCTTGGTTCCTTTGGCAAGGCGTTCATTGATCCACATCGCGGGGTTGCCGAATGGGAAGCCATTATGGCTGACCAGCGGATTCATCCCGATTACAAGGATGACCTCGGGATCGGTCCAGCCGTTCCCTGGGGCCTGCCAGACGCCGTGGAGCCCCTTGGCAACAGATTTACCGGGTTGATCGATCGATTCGTTGCTGAATGACATCGGCGAGCCGATTGCATCCATGAACGCATGGGTGGATGCCATGGCCAGCGTGTGACCGACGATGCCGGTTCCGTGATAGGACGCCACCGACCGGGCTCCGTGCCGTTCGAGGATGACGGCGAGTTTCGCGGCGATTTCGTCGAGCGCAACTTCAATATCTATCGGTACGAAGGAGCCATCAGGCTGCCGTTTCATCGAGTGCCGCAGCCGATCAGGGCTGTTGTGGACCGCGGGCGAGGCTCGGCCCTTAACGCAGTGATACCCTTTATACAGTGGGTTATCCCTATCTCCCGTCATGGATACCGCACGCCCGTCATCGTCGAGCTCCACGACGGCGCCGCAAAGATGATAGCAGACCCGACAGAATGTTGCGTGCTGTGTCATGATCGTTGTCCTTTCCTGCGGCTCGTCCCGAGTCGTGCCGGGTTAGAAGCGAGTGCTGTTACAGATTGGCGAGGGATCTTCTTCATTGTCAAAGGCCCGGTTGCTCGCCGCTGGCAGCACGGCAGCATCCTTGACACGGCTTGTTTTCAAATGCTAGATTGAAAATGGGAGAGCAAGCCGATGCGAATGAGGCAACTGTCACGCTCATTGGGTGAGCAAAACGTCGTAGGATGGAACAGCGCCGAAGCCGGAGGCGTTGTTAAGTCGGCCGGGCGCGTACTCCGCATATTGGAGTTGTTCGATGTGCTGCGTCGGGAGGCTCCGGTTTCCGAAGTTTCAGAACTGCTGGACCTGCCACAATCAAGTACTTCCGTCCTGCTGCGCAGTATGGTTGTCATGGGCTATTTACAATTTAACCCCAACACTCGCGCTTTTAGCCCGACTACTCGGGTCGCTTTGCTGGGCAACTGGGTGAACGGTGCGATGATCAGCGATGGGCTGTTGATGCGCCTGTTGCAGCGTGTGAATGCGAGGACCAACCAAGCCGTGGTCGTGGCCGTACGCAATCAGATTTGGTCCGAATATATTCACGTTGCTCAGTCGACGAACCCAGTCCGCCTGTTTGTCGTCAAGGGATCGCGTCGGCCGCTAATACGATCGGGGACGGGCTTGATGCTGCTCGCCGACCTGCCCGATCCTGTCATCAAACGGATTGCGATGCGGACCAACGCCGAAGCGCCTGCTGGGCAGCCACGGAATTGCATTCAAACCCTGATGCAGCAGGTCGAGGAAATTCGCAGCCAAGGCTGGGCGGCGACCTTCAATACGATCACCAAGGGCGGCGGCATGATTGCCATGCGTCTACCGAAAGTGGCCAACGAAGAGCAATTGGTGGTGGGTGTGCCAGGATTGACCGACGACCTTAGGACCAATCAGGAAGCCTATCTTGACGTGCTGCGGGAAGAGACTGCGCGCTATCTTGAATGGCGCAACAGCAATGGGATGGCGCAGGAACAATGGCATCCCTCGCGGAGCGCACCTTCAATTCCACCAGCAATGGCCGCGACGACAGAGGCTTCCTGCGTCTGAGCCGTGCTGCTAGGCCAACGGATCAGAGGCGCAGGCTTCCTTCACTCAATCGAGCCTGCCTGCAGAGCTCGACGGAATGGTGATCCAGTGCCTCAGCCGAACGTTCTCCGCGGAGAAGGCCAGGCACAAGGTCGCCTCGTATCCCGTCACTCGCGATCCAATAAGGCGGGTGAACTGGTGGAACGTCGCCAACGTGAAGATGGACCTAGGGCGTGTTGAAAAAGACCTTCAACCATAGCTTGGCGCGGCGAGGTTGAGACCCGGACTCCTTTGGGAACCCGTTTTGCCAACACGGCTTAGAAACTTGACCGCCTCGACGGCAGAAAGGAGGGTCGCTCCGTCCGCCCTCGCTCACCGCCATCATATATATGAATAGGTCGTCCGCTCGGACTGATTTCTGGCCATACCTGCCTCATCAGGCCAACAGTGATCGTCACGGAAGGAAGCCTAATGTACACGTTCAGCCCGCGGTCGCGCGACTACCAACAGCGCCTCATCGCCTTCATGGACGAGTATGTCTATCCCAACGAGCCGGTCTGGCACGCCCAGCGGCGGGCGGCGAGCAACCCGTGGGCGCCGCTTCCCCTCGTCGAGGAACTGAAATCGCGCGCTCGCGCCGCCGGGCTGTGGAATCTGGCCTTGCCCCACTCCCGCTACGGCCCCGCGCTTACCAATTTTGAATATGCCCCGCTCGCCGAGCAGATGGGCCGTGTCCACTGGTCGTCGGAGGTGTTCAACTGCCACGCCCCCCAATCCGGCAACATGGAAATGCTGGAGAGATACGGCACGGAACAGCAGATCGCTGACTGGCTTCCAGGCATGGCCGACGGCACCCACGGTTCCGCCTTCGCAATGACGGAACCTGACGTGGCTTCGTCCGATGCGACCAACATTCGCACCCGCATCGAACGCGACGGCGACCACTACGTCATTAACGGTCGCAAATGGTGGACGAGCGGCGCCGGCGCCGAGCACTGCCGCGTTCTGTTCGTGATGGGTCAGACCGATCCTGACAATCCGTCCCGGCACCTGCGCCAATCGCTGGTCATCGTCCCCAAGGACACCCCGGGCGTCACCATCCTTCGCGACCTCAATATCCTGGGCTACAGCGATGCGCCCCATGGTCACGCCGAAGTCGCCCTCGACAACGTGCGGGTGCCGGTCGAAAACATCATGCTGGGCGAAGGGCGCGGTTTCGAGATCGCGCAGGGGCGTCTTGGGCCGGGCCGCATCCACCATGCCATGCGCAATATCGGCATGGCCGAGCGCGCGCTCGAATCACTCTGCCGCCGCGCGCTGGATCGTCACGCATTCGGCAAGCTGCTGGCCGATCAGGGCGTAACCCGCGAACGCATCGCCGAGTCGCGCATACGCATTGATCAGGCCCGGCTGCTGGTGCTCAATGCCGCCCATCGCATCGACACCGTTGGCGCTCAGGCGGCCCGTATGGACATCGCAGCGATCAAGATCGCCGCCCCGCTGATGCTCGTCCAGGTGGTCGATTGGGCCATGCAGGTCCATGGCGCGGCCGGCGTCACCGACGATTTCGGGCTTGGCTATGCCTATGCCCGTGCGCGGATCATGCGCTACGTCGATGGCCCCGAGGAAGTCCACAGGGACACCATTGCGAGAATGGAACTGGCAAAGTACCGCTGAAGTCGGAGAAATGTCCATGCCCGCCGCGCCGCACGATGCGAACCTCGTCGAGGTCCTCCCCAACCACCGCTTCGATGGGGCGGCGTTGGCCGCGTTCCTGCGCGGCCGGCTGCCGGGGGTCGAGCACGGTCTCATCGTCCGCCAGTTCCAGGGTGGCCAGTCCAACCCGACCTACCATCTCCAGGCCGGTGACGATGCCTATGTCCTGCGCAAGCAGCCGTCCGGGCCGCTGCTCCCCGGCGCCCATGCCATCGATCGCGAATTCCACATTCAGTCCGCGCTCGCCGGCAAGGGCATCCCGCTGGCGACGATGCACCTGCTCTGCATGGAAGACAGTCCGATCGGGCAGCCGTTCTATGTCATGGACCATGTCGAGGGGCGCATTTTCGCTGATCGCCTTTTGCCTGGTGTCGAGCCAATCGACCGCCGCAGGATCTACCTGGCGATGGTCGAGGTCCTGGCTAAGATTCACAGCGTCGATATCGCGTCGGCCGGGCTGGCTACGTTCGGCAAGCGCGGCGGCTATGTCACGCGACAGATATCCCGCTGGCAACGCGCCTACGAGGCGACGAAAGTCGACGACAACGCCGGCATGGAAGAAGTCATCCGCTGGCTGCTCGCGCACATCCCGGCCCAGGAGCAAGAGGCAATTGCCCACGGGGATTTCCGGATCGGCAACCTGATCATCCACCCGTCCAGCCCCGAGATCGCCGCCGTGCTGGACTGGGAATTGGCCACGATCGGGCACCCGCTTGCCGATCTGGCCTATACCTGCATGGCCTACCATCTGTCGTCACAAACCCAGCGCGGCTTCTCGGATGTCGATCTCGCGGCCTTGGGCATCCCTGCGGAGCACGAGCTGGTCCGCCATTACGCGGCCCTGCGCGGGCTGGATGGCATTTCCGACTGGGATTACTTCGTCATTTTCTCGATCTTCCGGCTCGCCGCCATTCTCGCCGGCGTCTATCGCCGCGCCCTGGACGGAAACGCAGCCGACGCCCGCGCGAAGGAAGCGAACGACATCTTCCGCCAGCTCTCCGCCCAGGCACGGCTGATGATCCAAACTGTCGGTAAAAGTCCCGTTGGCGGTGTCAGCGCAGTGTAACCCGCCCGCTCTATCGCCGTTGGTAGGCCCAGCGTCGGAGCCGTGCATAAACGGATTTCCCCTCTCCAAAGAGCAATCCTAAAGTCGGCACCTGACCTGTCTGAGAATCCCTTTGTCAACACGGCCCGGATGCGCTGACAACTGCTGGACTCGCAAACCATCGGATCAATCTGCCCTACTCCGTGGGTCGCTACGGGCGGGTTCAATCATGTCCCAGCATTGCCAAGCTGCGCAGAATGACCCTCACCAGGTCTGCCTGCCGTCGGACTCCCGTCTTGAAAAAGATACGCTTGCTGTATGTACGGACGCTGTTTTCCGTGATGCCGAGCTGCTGCGCGGCCTCTCGAAGGGTTGCCCCTTCGCTGAGCAGGATCGCGAGCTGCGCCTCTGAAGGAGCAAGCCCGAACAGCTTCGAAAGAAGTGAAGGCGACGGCTGCATGTGCTGGGTCAGCGCGTGGAAATAGAGGATGACGCGCGCCGTAGTGACCGCGTTATCGGCCGCGCGCGGCGCGATCGGACGAGCAAGGACCCCCACCGTTTCGTCACCACTACGCAAGGTCAGCACAGCATCGACTCGTTCTATTTCGAGATTGGTGGCTAGCTCGCGCATGGTCCGAGCGTGATCCCTGCGCCGAAAAATCAGTTGGCCACCGACACGGCTAAGATCGTCGCTTCGGGCTATCACATCGTCTGCTATGCGATTACAAAACAGAATACGACAATCCTTGTCGATCGCCGCTGCCCCAAAAGCGAGTTGCTCCATAGCCTCGGTGCCGATCCCGCTCGACACCTGTAAAAGTATCTTGCGAGCGAAGATGGCCATGCCCCGCTCCAGATGGGGCATCAACGACTGCAACCCCTCTCTCTCCGAAATGCCGAGCGGGCCTCGCGCTTCGTCCCGCGCCCAGACGAAATGTGCGCGAAAGCCGTTGGCAGGCCCCACAGCTATCACTTCGACGTGGCGGTTGGACAAAATATGCAGATCCTCGGCAAGGATGGGGAAGGCGGTGAAGCGCCCTTCGTCTGCCGGGGTGGCCAAGGCATGGAGCCGACCGCTTTCCATCGCGTCATAATCGAGCGAGTGGCTGGCCTCGGCCTCGGCAAATGTCCGGAGCCACGAACCTCCCTGGTCCCGCCCACCGCTTCGGGCCATCAACGTAAGCGAGCCATGCGGGCGGTGCCGAAACACTATGAAAGATGCATCAGCACAAAGCCAGAGGTGCAGCGCATCGAGGAACGGCCGCCAGCCGTCCTGGTGCAGCGTCGCCTCGTAGATCAGCGAAATCAGCTCCTCGCGCTCAATACCGTCCATGTCGACCGACGCACCCACTTCCAATCAAAGCGACGCCGACGCCCCGCCATCGACCACGATCGACTGACCGGTCACAAACGAGCCGGCATCTGATGCGATGAACAATATGGCACCAGCCAACTCTCGCGGCTGGGCGAAGCGGCCAAGCGGAACCTTGTTCTTTATCGCCTCCCCCACCCGGGCTGCCAGTTCCTGATTCGCCTCTGTGCAAAACGGACCTGGCGCGATTGCATTGCACGTGACGCCGAGGGGACCATATTCCACCGCGATGGCCCGCATCAGCGCCTCCAAGCCTGCCTTGGAGCTCGCATAGGCGGCGTCGTTGGCCGACGCGCGTTGCGCTGCGACCGAACTGATCAGGATGATTCTGCCCGCTGGAGCGCGGGCGATGAGGGGTAGCGCTTGCCAGCAGAGGCGCTGTACGGCGAGCAGGTTAGTGTCAATCAAGGCAGCGAAATCTCGCGGCGGGATTGCTGCAAAGGGCCGCCGCATGCGCGCCGCTGCATTGGCGACAATGATGTCGAGTCGGCCATGCCGCTCCTCCACCGCTGCAAAAACGGCGCCCGACGCCGCTTCGTCGGCGGGATCGAACGCCACGGCTTCTCCCTTGAGGCCGGCTGCGCGAAATTCAGTAGCGATTGCTTCAGCCCTGGCAGGGGCACGGCTGTTGATCAGCACTGTCGCGCCGGCCGAGCCGAGCGCTGCAGCCATTTCAAGCCCCAGCCCACGCGATGCTCCGGTGATTAAGGCTACGCGCCCGTCCAGTCTGAAAAGGGTTGAAGCGGCATGCGGGGATGTCTGTGCGGACCACGTGTTCATGCTGACTCGCCGTTGAGTTTGTCACCTTCCAGGCGCGCGTCAGGAACGCCATGTCTCATACCACTTCAGGCCGGGACTCATTGAGATACTTCATTTGCTCGTGCTTCCCTGCCGGTGCCACCTCATGTTGTGGGCGCCGCCGACGGTGCCCGCCAGTCTCCAAATGGAGAATGACCACTTCCGGACATGACGGTTTGACCTGGCCGCATGCAGGGACTCTCATCGCCCCCGAAGCTTGAGCATCCACCCGCATTGGTAGTCATCCGCTCGATCCACTTACAAATCTACCTGATTCCGCGCGACATCCCTTGGCCGTCGCGGTTTCGAACTCGGCTCTGTCGCCAGGGATCCGATCCCCCCATGACCTGGGTCCCGCTTTTGCACTTCGGATGGCAAAACCAGGCAATCCAACTGACGCTACGCCATCCACGGAGCAGGCTACCGACTGATGGCAGTCCGTCAAGCAGTAAAGCAATCTATCGTTAGAAAGCTCGAGGTGCCACAAGGCGGATCAAGACGGAAGGCTGGCCCGAATTCTGGGGACCGGCCCGCATTTCCATCAGAGGTTCCACAGTTTCGCGGCGTTGCCGCTCAGGAATTTCGCTCCGGCCATTGGGCCAAGCTGGTCCCACATGCCCTTCAGCATCTCGCCCGTATAGCCCCAGGTTCCTTCAGCATGGGGATAGTCAGCGCCCCACATGATGTTGTCTTCACCGATGATGTCGACCAGCCGCAGCGCTGCGGCGTCGGCGATGAAGGACGTATAGCATTGCCGGTGCCAGTATTCGGAAGGCATCATCCCGAGCTTCGGGTTCAGTTCGGTATGATAGGTCTGCATGACATAGTCCATGTCGGCGATCGCCTGGGCAACCCAGGTGGCCCCGCCTTCGCAGAACACCACTTTGAGCTCGGGGTGCCGGTCGAACACGCCCGAAAAGGTCAGCGCGCCAAGCAAGCTCCGGTACGGCGCAAGATTGCGGGTTATATTCGCCCCGACCGAGCCGTTGCCAACGAATTCCACATAAGGCCCGACGTGGAACATCAGCGGAATGCCGGACGCCTCGATCGCGGACCATAGCGGGTCCATGCTCCGGCTGTTATAGCGAACCCCGCGCGGGAATGCGGGCATTTGCAAGGCCTTGAAGCCAAGCTGGACGATCTTGGCGACATAGTCATGCGCAGCTTCGGGACGCAGGAACGCGGGGAGAATGGCTATCGGCACGAGCCGGTCGCGGTGATCCCTGCAATAGTCGATCAGCCATTCATTGTAGACGTCGATGCAGGCCCAGTAGAGTTCCTTGTCCTCAAGAGTGTTCAGGCCCTGGGTGATTCCGTGGAACAGGAAGCTGACGTCGATGCCCTCGGCATCCATCGACTTGATCTTGGCGTCCAGATCCCAATACCCCGGCAGACCGGACGATACGCGCTCGTCCACTCCCTTGGGGATGAGCGAACGCCCCTCGGCCTCGAACCGCAGCTCGCCCGCTTCGTCGCGGTATAGCCTAGGCGCGCGGTCCTTCCACTTGCCTGTCAGCCGCTCTTCCCACAGATGGAGCGCTTCGAGATTGTGATCGTCGGTAGAGATGATCCGTACACCGGCGGGCGGGCGCCAGCTCTTGGTCGGCAGTTCGCGTTCGGGCGGGATGGGACGTAACAATTCTTGGACGGGCATCGTGCTTCTCCTGATCAGGTTGGGGCTGCGTCAGCGGATCACGCTGAGGCCATTTCGCTTGCCAGAAATTCGGCGCGGCGCTTTTCGAACTGCGGCACCAGGTTGGCTCTCGTGAACAGTCTAGCGGCGTTCCCCCCAAGCATTTCGACCAGCTCATCGGGAGTGACGTCCGGATTCCGCTCGAGCAGCTCGCGGATGACATCGGCTGTGAACGGGAAGGTGCCCTCGGAGTGGGGATAGTCGGTCGCGAACATCAAGGCCGAAGTGCCGATGCCATGACGGATGGCCACTGCCGAATGGGTGTCGTTCTGGAATGAACAATGCACCTGATCACGCACGATCTGGCTGGGCATGCGGGCGAGTTTGGGCTCAATGCTATTGGCGTGGCCGATGTAGACCTCGTCCATGCGCTCGGCCAGGCTCCAGAGCCAGCCGGCGCTGTGCTCGGCAAAAACGATGTGAGCGCCCGGATTCCGGTCCAGCACGCCGCCTGCGACCAATTGGGTGATAATGTCGATCGAATCGTTCATCTGGCGGGTGTAGTTGTAGACCGCCCCGCCAGGTCCATTCAGCGGCCGCAAGGGGATGTCGCCGAAACCTGTATGGAACGCGAGCGGAATCCCTGACTCCGCGGCAAATGCGAAGATCGGATCCCAGCGCGGGTCGTTGTAATTATTCAGACCCTCGAAGAGGCTGAACGATGCATATCCCATTTTGGCGGTGCGCCTGCATTCCGCGAGGGCATCGTCGAAATTGTGGGACGGGATCACCGCGGTCGGGATCAGGCGATCGCGCAAGGGTTCGGTATAGTCCCAGGCCCAATCGTTCCATATCCGCGCCGCCGTCCGCTCACCTTCCCGGTCACCAATGCGCGCAATCAACAGACCGACGGTTGGGAAGCAAAGCTCCGCATCGACCCCGTCGCGGTCCATGTCCTGGGCTCGCAGCGCGAGATCACGAAACCCGCGGCGTTTGGTGTCCACTACGCTGCTTGACTGAGCATAGAATTCTTCATCCGTCTTGCCGGTTTTGTGGGCGGGAAAATCGGGCAGAAAGCGCATGATGACGCGGTCGCCGACCTTGTAGATGCGGCGATTTCCTTCCGTGGTCAGGGTGATGGCATAGTCTGCCAGATGTTGGGGCATGCGTTCGGTAAAGAGGTCCGACGGCTCTGCGATGTGGGCATCGCAGCTGAAAATGAAGGGGCGGGCTGGCTTGCTCATCTCTGGTCTCGCGCTGGTGATCTGATGGCCATCCAACATTCATTGCGCGCCCCGCGCTTTGATCCGCGTCAAAATTCGAGCTTTTCCATCTATCGATTGCTTGATAAACCGCCAAGGCGCATGACATCGCCGTTCATCAACACCAATTCCACACCAAGAACTTTGTTGGTGGTAAGGCCGTACTTCAGACAATGAGATCCGCCAGAATTCTCAGCGACATTTCCGCCGATAGAACAGGCGATCTGGCTGGATGGATCAGGGGCATAATAAAAGCCTCTTGCTTCCACCGCCCGGGTGATAGCGAGATTGGTGACTCCGGGCTGCACGACAGCGAAGCGATCATCATAGTCGATTTCGAGAATGCGCTTGAACTTGCCCATGCCGAGGAGGACAGCATCCGCGAGAGGAAGTGCACCACCCGAAAGCGAAGTGCCCGATCCGCGTGGCACAACTTTCACCTTCTCGCTCGCACACCACCGCAGCACGTCGCGCACCTGCTCGACCGTTTCCGGCAGGACGACGACCATGGGCACTTGGCGATAGGCAGCAAGACCATCCGGCTCCCACGGCCGCAGACCGTCCGGATTGTCGATTACCCCTTCGCCAGGCACGATCCGGCGCAGGGCTGCGATAATTGCGTCGCGCTTTGCAAGCGTGGCCGCGTCGGGCTTTGGCATCGCAATGGACATTGCCTGTCTCTTCTCAGCGCAGACCCGTGGCCATGCGACTGGCCACCAAATTCGCGCGGGCATCGCCCCGCATTCAGGCCAACAGCCTCTCGCGGATTGCCAATTGCTTGGCTGCGTCTATCCCAAGGACGTTGACGAAGTACGCGTCAACGGACCCGGACCTAGCCGTCAGCGCGGCCCAGCACCGTTCGATATAGGCTGGTTCGACCGTCAGCAGGGCATGGATCGCCTCGGCTTCGATTTGCCGACCGTGAGTTACTTCCATGCGCCGCTTCAGCGACGGAAGTCTTTCGATTATATTCCCGGCAGTATTACTGAGCAGATAATCCTCCATCGCGTCGTCGGGATGGACTCCCAGAACATGATGGGTCAGTCGCACAAGAATGCCTGTGCGGTCCTTACCCGCCGCACAGTGCACCAACATCCCGCCGCCCTGACACGACAATCGGTCGAAGTAGCGCTGAAACAATGCAATATGGCGAGGGTCGTACGGCATCGTCACGTAATGTCCCGCGAGCAGTTCGCGCATTGCGTCACGGCTGAAATCGCTCTTTTCAAAAGCCGCGAGGTGGGGAGCCCGGACATTATCACTTGCTATGTCGATCGTGGGGTCGCCCAGCTCCTCGATCACCTGAAGCGGCAGCTTGCCCCTCCATGCGCTTGGATGTTCGTCCTGCTCTCCCTTCTGACGCAGGTCGGTAATCGCCGCAAGGCAGAGTTTGGCAAGCCGAGCCAGGTCCGTGGAAGTTGCGCGAGCCAAGTGAGCCGAGCGGAACAGGACCCCTGTTGCCACCCGCGCGCCCTCGGCTCCCCGCCACCCGCCAAAGTCACGGAAGTTGTTGATTCCTTCGAACGAGATCACCCGGCACCAGTTGGAGGCGGTCATTTGCACAGTTGACTATCCGATCCCAACGCGCCGGATGTCACAGCATCAAGCGTCAACCTTGCCGTCCTCCTTGATGAGGCTGGCAGCGTGGAAGGCAAAAGCCATCGCCGGGCCGTTTGTGTTGCCTGACACCTGTGTGGGCATGGCCGAACAATCGACAACGCGCAGCCCCTCGACACCCCTCACCCGCAAACGGCCGTCAAGCACCGCGTCGGTATCAATGCCCATGCGACAGGTTCCGGTAGCATGAATGCCGGGCTGCGAAGTCAGCCGGATGTAATTCAACATCTCCTCGTCATCGGTGAAGTCGATACCAGGCACGGTCTCGACTGCGCCAACGCGACGAAGCGCAACCGTATCAGCAAATCGACGGGCAAATTTCATCACGTCGAGCGCCGGCTGGTGATCGCGCGGATCGCCCAGCACATTCGCATCGATATAGGGCTGATCGAACGGGTTGAGAGAGGTGATTTCGATCACGCCCGCGCTGTAAGGGCGCATGTGATAGCCGCCGATCATCATGCCGTGACCGCTTTCGAGAACTGTTTCCGCAAACGACTTGGTTCCGTCTACCGAGAACGCCCCCATGAACAATTGCCCGTCGGGACGGTCCACCTCCGGTCGGGTACGAAAGAAAGCGCCGGCTTCGAAAGCACAATTCGCCAGCGGGCCGGTTCCGAACAGTTGCTGGCGCACTACGTTGGCGATGAGATTCAAACCGGAGAACGACCGGTTCAGGCTGTCGCGATCAACCCGCAACTGGACGCCGGCCGTGCCGCGATGATCCCTCAGATTTCGGCCCACCTCCGCCCGGTCAACCAGAACCGGGATGCCTAGTCGTTGCAGCAGCGCCGCAGGGCCGATCCCAGAACGTTGCAGCAAGAGTGGGGAATTGAGCACACCGGCACTGAGAATGATCTCGCGCCCTGAAATGACCACGTCTTCGCCGGCACGCCGCCCCGAGACGCCGGTAGCCCGACGTCCTTCAAAAACCAAGCGGTCGATGGTGAGGTCGGTTATGATCGTTACATTCTTACGTTTCCGCGCAGGACCTAGGAATGCCTTAGCCGAACTGTTGCGGCTGCCCCGATGAATGGTGCGGAAATAGTAGCCTGCACCCTCGTCCGCCCCGCGATTAAGGTCAGCGCGCCGCGGCACCCCCAGTTCTTCGGCTGCCTCGATGAAAGCTTCAGCAAGTGGTTGCTTGCCTGGAAAGGCGGAGATGTCGAGCGCACCGCCCTCGCCGCGCATCTCATCGGCGCCCAGCTGATGATCTTCCATCGACCTAAAGGCTTTCAGCATTTCGGGCCAGCCCCATTCCGTGAGGCCCATTGCGTGCCATTCGTCATAGTCCTCGGGCTGGCCGCGCACGTAGACCATGCCGTTGATCGAGCTGGATCCGCCGAGAGTTCGCCCCCGAATCCACATTTCGTCGCGATTGCTGCCGCCGCCAACCTTTGCATTGTAGCGCCAGAGCAGATCGGGGTGTTGATAGACCTTGGGGAATCCTCGCGGCATATGAATTGCGGGGTTGCTGTCCTTAGGGCCAGCCTCGAGAATCGCCACATTGACACGAGGGTCTTCCGACAGGCGGTTGGCCAGCACGCACCCTGCCGATCCCGCGCCTACGATCACGTAATCGAAAGTCATTCACATCTCTCCAAACCGTCGCAATTCAGCGGTTCAACAGTACGTCGACCGAGACCTCACATGACAAAGCATGTCAAGTTTTCTTATGGACGACCGTTAGGAAAAGTCTCACGTACATGCCACAAGCTGCGGTAGACGCAGGTGATCCGACAGCCTTTTAGGACCGGTCTAGCAGCCTGTCGGACTGACGGCAGGGGAAATCGCGTAGAGACCGGATGTCGGTTAGAATCCGCCTCATTGGCAATGGCATTGGCCTGATCAGTTCGCGATTTGCTGCCTTGGTCGTATCTCCGCTGCCTTGATTGTCCGTTCAGACCCCGACCCGGCCCTTTCAGGCCGGGCTGAGGGCGAACATTCTCTTTATGTTCCATGCCATGGTCACGATGTTCCATTCGCCATTCGCTTTCTCAACTCCGCGCATCGAAATTGACGGAATCCGAGTACCGATTTGATGATGCCGAACACTGGCTCGGGCGTCTGATTGCGCAAGCCGCAGAGCTTTTTGCCTTCAGGCGTCGCCAAGCGGTGCTTCATCGCCTCGACCGGGGTTGGATTGGCTGGTGCCTCGGGCGCCGCTGCGAAGCGTTCGGCGAGCGAGAGATGATGGGACTGCCGGCCGGCGGCGATCAACGGCGCGACACCCGCGTCGAGGCAATGCTTCACGTTCGCCTCGCCGAAATAGCCGCTGTCGGCCAGCAGCGTCTCGGGCGTCCCGAGCACGGCGGGCAAGTCCATCATCTTGTCGAGCGTCGGCGCAAGCCGCTGCTTGTCGTTGGGGGCCTGGCTGACATCGGTCGCAACCACCAGCATACTGCCTGCAGCCACCGCTGCCTGCGCGTTGTAGCATTGGTCGAACCCGCCGCCGGCTACCGGCATGATCCGCGATTCCTCGTCGGTCAGGTTGAACTGGTCGGTCGGGCGAGGACCCTCGACCGGCGGCGCGGCCGGTTTTCCGCCGGGCTTCCGGCCGGTCGCTTTCTCCTTGGCCGCGCGCGCTTCGACAATCTTCGCCAGCCGATTCTCGCGCAGCGCCAACTCGTGCGGGATCGACATCCCATCGGGAATATCCGCCTGATCCGCAGCTTCGGCCTTGGCCAGCAGGTCGGCCACTTCCTGCTTCAACTGCTTCTCGATCTTGCCCGCATGCTGGTAGGACAGCGCACTGTGACGGCTCGCATTGGCGTGGATCTTCGTCCCGCCGCCTTCGCGGGGGCAGGCTAGCGCAATCGTGCCGATCTCGAACATGCCCATCGTGCGGGCCATCATCAGAACCTGGACGAACAGCCCCTCGATGTTCTTCGCGAACCGCCGCCGGAACGCCGCGATCGTGTCGTGATCCGGATGCTCGTTCGCCGCGATGAATCGGAACGCCACCGAATCATACGTCGCCCGCTCCAGCTTCCGGCTCGACATCACCCCCGTCGCGTAGCCGTAAACCAGGATCCCCAGCAGCAGCGCCGGGTGGTAGGAGGCCGATCCCGAACCTCGATAGCTCCCGCTCATCGCCCTCAGATCGAGACTGTCGATCACCTCGACCACGAAACGCGCCAGATGCCGCTCCGGCAGTCATTCATCCACAGATGGCGGAAGCAGGTAACCCGTGTCGCGGTCGATCGGGCGGAAGTTGCTCATTCTGCGGTGCCTCGCGCCCGATACTGGCTGACATCGACGTCGTAAACCACACCAGTAACCACGGGAATCCTCGATCGACGGAACAAAATAGGAATGTAAAACTACCCGGTTCGCCAAGTCCGACAGGCTGCTAGGTTGCGGCCCCGCCGGAAGCCGTCTGCCTGATCGGTCTCGACCATCAGGAGCGAAAGGCCCCGCGCGCCAGCACTCGGATCCGTCTTTGCAACAACGCACACAAGGTTAGCAAGCTGACCGTTCGAGATGAACGTCTTGGCGCCGCTGATCACATAGTCGTTTCCGTCCAGCCGGGCGCAGGTCTTGATCGCGGCCAAAACCGGGCTCCGTCATGGCTATTGCGGCGATCAACTCGCCCGTCGCCATCCTTGGCAGCCATCGACGCCTCGTCGGATAGCGGCCATCGAAAGAATGGTTTCATGCCGATAGTCTCCTCCGCCACCGCCGTATTCCGCCGGAATCGATGCGCAAAGCAATCCGTCGCGCGCTGCCTGCTCCCACAATGCGCGATCCACTTGCCCCTGCTCGCGCCATCTTGCGCATAGTTCGGGCGTCGCGTGCCTGCGATAGAGCTTGTCGACCGCCTTTGCGAAGAGGCGAATGCCCTCCTCTTGCATGAAATCAGGTGGTGGCACTCCCAAAATGTCCATCGTTTCTCCCTCGCACTTAGGGCCCACCGGACATTCCGAGCGCGCCCAAAAACAATGGACCGATTTCAAAAACCTGTCTAGCTAACGATTGATTGTTAAATTGCTGCGCCGGGCGGATGGCACTGTCCCAGCCGCCCCCAAGGTTCAGCCGGCTGATTTATGACGGTTGACGGTGCGCTGACGCAATCGGCGGTGTAGCACTGATGAACCAATGGCACTTGCAGTGGAGCTGGTAGACCTGATGAACCCCCCACCGATCCTAAGCCGCCTGGACGATGGCATTCTTACTCTTGAGCTGAACAATCCGACCGTCCGGAATGCGCTCAGCCAGCCTATGGGGGCGGTGTTGCAGCGGGAATTGCGCGACGCCGCCAACGACCCGGGGGTAAGGGTCGTTGTGCTTACCGGAGTAGGCGACTCATTCTGCGCGGGCGCTGACGTCAGCAAGCTCGGCGTGCTGGACCCAAATGACAAGGTTTCGGCGAAATGGGCCGGAGACCCGATCATGAGCGGGATGGAGCAACGCGGCCTGCGCATCAAAGGGAATGGCGAGACTGCAACCTTGCTGCATACCATGGGTAAGCCCACCATTGCGATGGTACGAGGACCTGCCGCCGGCGCAGGCATGTCAATGGCTATCGCCTGCGACTTTCGCTACGCTTCGGAGACAGCATTCTTCACGTCCGCCTTCAGCCGCATCGGGGCGTCTGGAGACCTTGGCTGCGCTTACTATCTCCAGCAACTGGTTGGCCCTACCAAGGCCCGTGAACTCCTGATGCTGTCGGACAAGGTGACTGCCGATGAAGCCCTCCGGATCGGACTGGTGAGCAAGGTGGTCAAGGACGAAGAGCTGCTGACAGAGACGATGGCCTTTGCCCGGCGCCTTGCCGATGGCCCGCCCATTGCGCTGCGCTACATCAAGGCCAACCTCGTCGCCGCCGAAGGCTTCAATATGGATGCCTATCTGGATCAGGAAGCGCGCAACATCATCCGGTGCTTCCAGACGGAAGACTCGAAGGAAGCCATCGCGGCGTTCCAAGAAAAGCGCGCGCCGGTGTTCAGAGGGCTCTAGAATGATCGTCGAAGAACGCAACTATGCCTTTGCGCCAGCCGACATGGCGCGGTTTTTGCAAATTTACGAGCAGGAAGGGGTGTTCATCGCGACTCGCATTCTGGGCAATCTTCTCGGCTATTTCTGTACTGAGGTTGGCCCAGACCTGAACGAAGTTGTCCATTGGTGGGGTTTTGTTGATCTGAACGATCGCGCCGCCCGCCGCGCCGCATTGTGGACGGACACGGCGTGGCTCGATTTCGCTGCGCGATGCCCTGCCCCCGTGCATCAACGGAACCGGCTCTTGGCACCAACGGCATGGTCACCTATTCGCTGATAGAAAGTATCCACATGAAAAAATGGCTCAAGTCCACCGACACGATAACCTTTGAGGTCCGCGATCGCATCGCGTGGATCACGATGAATCGCCCCGATAAGCGCAATGCGCTCAGCTGGAAGGCATTGCAGGAAATCCGCGATGCTTTGCTGGAAGCGGACGACCTTACCAGCGTGCATTGCGTGGTATTGGGCGGAAATGGCCGCGATTTCTGTTCCGGCTGGGATTTGACAGGCGGGGAATCAAGTCCCGTCAAGGAACAGCAGGCGACAGCGGAAGCCCCTCCCCCAGAGTATCGCAGCGCCACCGCAACGATTGACGACGACATGTGGCAGTTGCAGCGCATGAATGAATTGCGGCTGGTGATGTTCGAAATGCACAAGCCGGTGATTGCCAAGATTCAGGGCAACTGCCTGGCGAACGGTACAGATATCGCGATGCTGGCCGATCTGGTGATCGTAGCCAGCGATGCCCGGATCGGGTATCCTCCGGTGCGAGCCCAAGGGTCGCCGCCGTCGCACATGTGGCTGTACCACATGGGTCCGCAATGGGCGAAGCGGATGCTCCTGACCGGCGACTTGCTGCGCGGAAAGGATGCAGCCCGACTTGGCTTGGCGCTCGAATCAGTCCCGGCCGCCAAGCTCGACGCGCATGTGGAAGCGCTGGCGAAGCGCATTGCTGCAACCGCGCCGGATCTGCTGGCGTGCAACAAGAGGGTCGTCAACCTCGGCCTTGAATTGATGGGCATGAAGACGTTGCAGCGGCTGGCAAGCGAGATCGACGCACGCGGGCATCTTTCTGCGGGGCGGATGCAGTTTCGGCACTCCGTCGAGGAGCTCGGGCTCAAAGAAGCCGTGCGCAAGCGTGACGCCGCATTTGGCGACGGCATGGTCGAATACAGCTGGGATTGACCGCCGCGCGGGCAATCTGTCGCGCGAGCGATTAACTGATAAACGCTCTGCACGGCCGTCGCAGGTCCCGGCGGTTCAATGGAGTTCCTTTGATGGCAGGCACGGACGTAAATGGGAGCGACTTCCGCTCGGCGCTTGGGTCATTCGCAACGGGTATAACGATAGTTACGACTGCCGCTCCTGACGGCACAGATGTCGGAATGACCGCGAACAGCTTCAATTCCGTCTCGCTGGATCCGCCGATGGTCCTATGGAGCATCGGCAAGAATGCGTTCAGCCAGCCTGCTTTCGCCGCAGCGGAATACTTCGCCGTGCATATTCTGGCATGGGATCAGGAAGACCTATCGAACCGCTTCGCGCGCCGGGGCGAAGACAAGTTCGGCGGGCTGACGCTCGAACGCGGGCCGGGCAATATCCCGTTACTCGGCGGCTGCTCGGCGCGGTTCAAATGTCGTACCGCCTATCGCTATGAGGGCGGCGACCACGACATAATCGTCGGCGAAGTGCTGGAGTTCGATCACACTGACAAGAAGCCGCTGTTGTTCCATCGCGGCAAATATTCCGCCATTGCCTCTAGCGTAAACGGGGCGGAATTTGCCGACTCATCCCTTGGGTTCCTCGTCGCACGCGCGCAATATGCAGTTTTCAAGGATATTCGCGACGAACTAGAACGGCTCGACATCAGCCTGGACCAGTATTTCGCTCTCGCCGCGCTTGGCGCCCAGTCCATGACCGCGGAGGATATCCGCCGCCACGGCAGCTGCTATGATCGGGCTTTCGAACATACCGACATGGAAAAGTTGACTGACCGCGGTCTGATCGAAACCCGGACCGACAGCTCCAAGCTTGCACTGACGACGGCAGGCCGCCAAACTGTGGTACAACTTCTGGCGATCGGCAAAAATACGGAGTCGACATTGCTGGCCCAGTTCGAACCCTGGGAAGGGCAATGGCTGAAAAGCGCACTCGACCGTCTGGCTACCGGCATGCCCCGAGTCTTCGCACGATGAGGTGAATCGTCCCGTGGCGGGAGAATGTACGTTGCAGGTACACGAACTTGATTTCGAGCTCGGCTTCGGTTGCATCGTCACCGGCTTAGCGGCCAGTGATCTTCTCAACCCTGTCATCGTGAGTCAATTACGCGAACTATGGCGTGACAGGGGTCTGATCGTCTTCCGCGGCGGCCAGGACGATCCCGATTTCCAGGTCGACCTTTCCCGGTGCTTCGGCGAGTTGCAGACACATGCCGTTGTCGAGATGTTGCATCCAGAGCGGACCGAGCTTTTCGTAGCGAAAGGCGGTGGCGGGGCCCTGTTCAGGGTGAACGGCGTGGAACTGTCGGGCTATATCCCTTGGCACTCGGACCAGGTGTTTACCGCGCAGACCAATCATGGCGGCATCCTGCGGGTTGCGCATCGTCCTGCGGTTGGCGGGAACACTGGCTTCATAGACCAAATCGCGGCCTACGACGCTCTACCAGAGGCATTGCAAAGCAGGATCGACGGACTCGATATCGTCTATCGGATGCAAGCTGGGACTACGCCGAATTTCAGATTCCTGCCGCGCGAGCACATAGAGTTGATCAGGCCCAATCCCTTTCAAGACGGCATCAACAAGCGAATTGAGTCTGGGGAATATCCGCCCGTGGTCCATCCGCTGGTTTTCACCCAACCTGAGACGGGTCGCAAGGTCCTGAACCTTTCACCGATGTTCGCCGACCGCATCCTCGGGTTGGAGGATCGGGCCAGTGAAGAATTGCTGCGCCGGCTGGCTTTTCACATCACTGATGAGCGCCGGTGCTATGACCACTCCTGGCAGCCGGGGGACATGGTTCTGTGGGACAACTGGCGCATGATACACTGCGCGCGCGGCATTCCTGATGGTCTCTATCGCGAGGTGCACCGCACCAGCATAGCTGGCGACTATGCACTCGGCCGCGTGCTCGCCGCCTGACCCGCAACGGCGCGGTTATCGCTAAACCACCGCTGCCCGCGGTTTCGCTTCAACTTGCGGCTCACCTCGTCGGTGCGCCGCCCAAAATGGGGTATGCGAGGCGCAGGCAGCCCCGTTCTCGACGACCCAACGAGACCGCCGTTCATGATGGCCTTCCCATTCGGCAACATAGCCGGCTTATCGATGCTCGTGGGCTCGTTCCTGCAGGGCCAGCCGATCGTCTTGCTGGAACGCTTCTCGCTCGACGCTTGGCGGCGCTATATCGCTGAATATCGACCGACCGCGAGCTGCCTGCCGTCGTCTGCCATCCCGATGATCCTTGAGGCAGAAATTCCGCCGGAGGAGTTGGCCAAATTGTCCTACATCTCGACCGGGGCGGCACCGCTGGACACCGATATCCAGAGGCAATTCCAGGACAAGTATCAAATCCGGGTGCTGCTGATTTATGGCGCGACGGAATTCGGCGGGCCGGTTACGGCGATGACCCCCGAACTTGACACAGAATGGGGCGATACCAAGCTGGGCAGTTCGGGGCGACCGCTGCCCGGCGCACAGCTGCGCCTCCGCGATCCCGAAGGGGGGCAAATCATCGACAGCCCGGGAACGGGCCTGCTCGAGGTCATTTCCCCTCGGATGGGCCCGGAATGGATCTCAACCTCGGACCTGGTGACGATTGATGCGGATGGCTTCCTGTTCTGCATCGGACGAGCCGATGGAGCGATCATGCGCGGAGGGTTCAAGGTACTCCCGGAAACGGTCGAGCAGGTTCTGTGACGGCACGAAGCCGTCGCCGTCGCCGCGGTGATCGCAGCCAACGATCCCATCCTGCACGAGGTGCCCATGTCGATCATTCAGCTGAAACGAGGTATGGCCGCGCCGGACGCTGACGCTCTGAAGGCTCATGTCCGCCATAACCTGCCCGCACCCCATGTGCCGGCTGAATGGCGGTTTGTCGAAACCATGCCTCTCAACAGCGCCCATAAGATCGACCGGACAGCCCGTGCGCAAACGGTTTGCCGCCGTCCTCAGGCCTTGACGCACGCTTCTCGCACCCTCTAACGACGTGATCGTTGGGCATATCGCGTCAAGGTGTTTCCATTGCGGCGGGCAATCAGATAGGCAATTTCTCCGAGGACCGGCCACATGCCGTCGCCTCTGGACTCTTCAGCGGTGACAGGCCCGTACAGCATATCAACGAGGTAGGACTAAATGGCATCAACACTCACCAAGTCGGGAGCGCCCGCCCAAGCTAAGACCGCAAAGCTTAAGGTATCTATGAAGAAAAGCGACGCGACTCGGTTGCGGGTTCTCGAAGTGACGTCCGATCTGTTCCGCCGAAATGGATATCAGGCGACATCGATGCGGGACATCGCGAATGCCGTGGGGATGAAGTCGGGCAGCCTGTACTATTATTACGATTCTAAGGAAAAGTTGCTTGCGGCGATCCTGACTGATCGGATCGACGCCAACCTCGCCACTTTGAGGCATGCCATCGCGACCTTGCCCGACCACGCAACTGCGCGCGAGAAGTTCGGCGTAGCGGTCGCCGTGGCCGTGCAAATCATTTCCGAAGCTGGCGACATGGCTGTCGCCTCCGCGCAGACTCTGGCTCATCTCCAGGAGCCCGAATATTCCAAGCAGTCCCGTGCGCGGCAAGAATATAATCAGTTTTGGCGCGACCTAATCGAAGAAGGAAAGCGCAAGGGGGAAATCAGGGATGATGTTCCGGATGCCGTCGCTTCGATGGTTATCGTGGGCGCCTTGACCTTCGTGGCCGAATGGTACGATCCGAAGCGAAGCACTACCGACGAGATCGGCGCCATTTTCTCGCGTATGTTTTTCGAAGGTATGCATCGCTAGATCGTGGTCTTATACAGGATTGACTAGGGCGCAGATCTGCAATTTGCAGAGCTAGGCGGTGTTGATCCCTCGAGGGTTTCATGGATCTGTCCGCACTGACCGAGCCGAGGCTTGGTCGTGAGGCCTCCCCGGGCACATCCCATGCCATGATCTCCAGGCCCCCTTTTTCCCGTCGCACCGTGCTGGTGGACGCGCATGCAGGTGGAATCGATCATCACCAGTTCGCCGTTGAAGCCGGCGGAAACCGCCGCCAACAGACAGTCCCACACACCGGCTTTTCGCCAACGGATGAACCCAAACGCGCCGCCGTTCGCTCGCCCTTGCCAGCCCCCAGCGCGTCGGCCATCTCGGCCTCCAGCATCTCCTGCATCACATTGCGGACAATCTCGCGCAGTCCATCCGGACTCTGCGTCAGAAGCTCTTGGACAGCGGCAACGGCTGGCTTATCTTCGCTCTTGGTCATGACAGGGCTCCTCATGGGGTCGGTGACGTGAACATCTCCAGCCTGCCATGGCCGCCTCGCTCCTCAAGCGATTTTGCAGAACTCCCCGCACACTACCGTCAACTGACGCGTGTTGCGGCGGAGCCTGACCTGTCGCTGCGCGGACTGCGCGTCATGCTAGCAGAGCGTATATGAAGGCGTTGTGGCAGTTCCTCGAACGCAAAGGACGGTCATCCAGCAAAAATGACCCTTGCAATTAATCAAACGGCCGTTAGGTAGGAGGTCAACTTAACTGGCTGGGAAGATGCTGTGGCTTGGGTGCATCAGGATAAGTGCGCGATCGTTGGGGTCGGTGCGACAGACTATTACGTTCGCGGAAAGAGCTGGCCACGCACGATAAACGACATGGCTGGTGAGGCCATCCTCAAAGCCTGCGAAGACGCCGGCATATCGGTCAAGGATGTTGACGGATTTGCCTACTATGGTGGCGCCAGCGCCGGCTATGTTGACAAGTTCGATAGCGGCTCGCTGATGGAAACGCTTGGGATGTCGCAAGTCTCGTTCACGGCTTCGCTAACCTCGGGAGGTGGCGGAGTCGCTGGTTCGATGGGCCTCGCTACCGCCGGATTGATGAACGAGGACTGCCGCTATGCAGTCACCGTCATGGCGGTTCAGCAGGTTCCTTCCGCTCGGCTTGGAACGATCTTTGCGTCGATGAAGCCCGATCCCGAGAACAGCTTTCTGCAGCCATCCGGACTGATCGGGCCGGGCCACTTGATGAGCGTCCTGGCACGCCGTCACATGCACCTCTACGGAACGACCGAGGACGCACTGGCCGAGATCGTAATGGCCTCGCGCCAACACGCGCTCAATCGCCCCAAGGCGATCCGGCGCACTCCTCTTACAAAGGAGGATTATCTGAACTCGGTGATGCTGGCGGATCCGCTGCGGCGTCTCGATTTCTGCCTTGAGACCGACGGTGCGGTAGCGATCATTACGACCACGTCGGACCGGGCGAAGGATTGCCGCCAAAAGCCGGCCTATGTCCACGCCTGTGCTCACGGAGCGTCACGCGCTTGGGGACGCGCCTTCGGCTGGATGGGTATGCCCGATCCGGAATTTTCGAGCTCTGGACACCAATTCGTAGCTGACCGGGTTTGGGCCCAATCGGGGCTTCGCGCAGCCGACATGGATGTCGCGCTGATTTATGACCATTTCAGCTCCATGGTCCTCGCCCAATTGGAAGATTACGGCTTCTGTGAACGCGGCGAAGGCAATGACTATGTCCTGTCTGGCAAGCTGCGTTACAATCCAGAAACCGGCAGGGGCGTCAATGGCGGCATCCCGGTCAATCCGCACGGCGGCCAGCTGAGCGAGGCTTACATCATCGGCATGACCCATATTTTGGAAGCGGTCGAACAGATTCGTGGCACGGCTATAAACCAGGTCCGGGATTGCGAGTTCGCCCTTGTGACCGGTGGCCCGGCCCCGATCCCCGTTTCCAGCCTGATCCTGAGGAGCGCCTCATGACCACCACGATCGCATACGGCCCCGCGCGCATCCTGCCGGGAGATAAAATTCAAATCAGCACCAATCCTGACACCGAACCGTTCTGGCTCGCAGCCAAGGAGCGTCGGCTTACAGTATGCCAATGCGGCAACTGCGGGCAGCTCCGCCTTCCGCCGACCGCCTATTGCCCGAATTGTTCAAGCAAGGAGCGCAAGTGGCCGACCCTGCCGGGCACGGGTGAAGTTTTCAGCTTTGCCATCTGCAACCGGCATCCGGCCACGGGAGAACCGTTCGTCTATGTGCCCGTTGTGGTTCAGCTGGACGAGGGCGGAGGCACACGGCTCGTCGGAAACCTGACCGGCTGCAACGCGGAAGACGTCAAAATCGGCATGAAGGTCGAGGTTGAATGGACCGAGATCAGCGATGATTGGGTCTTGCCCAACTTCCGCGTCGCACAGGGTTGAAAAATGATGACGGAAGTCCAGCCCGGGGATAGGGTTCTCATTACCGGCGCGGGCGGAGGGATTGGGCTCGGTCTGGCCCGCGAGTTCGCCAGGCGCGGCTTTTCCGTCGTTGCCGCGCTGCGGGACGCCAGCAAGCGGTCAATCCTTGATGACGCGCTCGCCGGGCTTGAGGATCGCGTTGAGGTTGTCCAACTGGACGTCCGCAATGCGGGCACGTTCAAGATGCCTGACGACGTCCGCATTCTTATCAACAACGCTGGCATTCGCTATGATTACCTTCCGGTGGAGGAGATCGGCATCGCAGAGTGGCGCGAATATTTCGACGTCAACTTCTTCGGCGTGGTCGAACTGACGCAGCTTGCCATACCGGCTATGCGTGCGGCCGGCCGCGGGATCATCTGCAACATCAACTCAAGCTCGCTTTTCTACCCGCTTCCGTTTCTCGGCCCTTATCGCGCAACAAAAGGCGCCATGGCGGCATTCACCGAAACCCTGCGCTGCGAATTGGCGCCGTTCGGCATCCGCATATGCGAGATATTTCCGGGGCCGGTGGAGACTTCACTTTCGGCTGGTGGGATCCTGCATGTGACGCCGGCGGCGGCCAAATTTCCGCCATACGCGCCCATGGCTGAACGCCAGCGTGCAAACCAGCGGGCTGCTGACTTGCCGATTTACAGCACAGCGGACGTCGCGCCAGCGATGGTCGACCATATCCTCAATCCAAGAGCGGCGATGCGCGACGGAACGTGCGCGATGTCGCGGCAAGGCTTGGAAAACTGGCGTGCTGGCGAAGGCGGCGAACCCCTGTTGTCCGGCTTTGTCGACAGCATGGCGGGATAGGTTAACCCTTTGCCTAGAGTCCAACCATGAGCCTGATAGCACAAACTTTCGCATTTCCGCCAGTCGAACGCGTTGAAGGGTCGGGTCTTCGGTTTCGTCCAAGCCACCGTTTGATTCGGCAGCCAGATCAAGGAACAATGGCATGACCGATGCCGTCGTCGTCTCAACCGCTCGTACGCCGCTCGCGAAGGCTTTCCGCGGCGCTTTTAACTTGACGCATAGCGGGACGCTTGGCGGTCACGCCATCCGTCATGCAGTTGCGCGCGCGGGGATCGATCCCGCCGAGATTGATGATGTGATATTCGGCTGTGCGGTCCCGGAAGGAGATAGCGGCAACAACATTGCGCGGCATTCCGGGCTGGTCGGCGGCGTTCCGCTGAGCGCGGGCGGGGTCACGATCGCGAGGGCGTGCAGTTCGGGACTTCAGGCGGCAAGCTTTGCCGCGCAAAGAATCATTGTTGACGGTGTCACGGCCGTCGTGGCCGGCGGTGTCGAATCCGTCAGCATGGTCTCCCCCACCCAGCATGTGCCCAAGGCTGGACGTGCGCCATGGATTCGCGATCATCAGCCCGGCATGCTCTTGTCCATGAATGAAACGGCTGAGGTTGTCGCGGAACGCTATGGCATCACTCGCGACGTGCAGGACGCCTACGCCTATTCCAGTCAGATGCGCACCGCTCACGCCCAGACCGCCGAGCTGTTCGATGACGAAATTGTTCCGCTCGCTACACGTATGGCGGTAACGGACAAAATCACAGGGGAAGCACGGGAGGTGGATACCTTGCTTGAACGGGACGAGGCCAATCGGCCCGATACAACCCTCGACAGCCTGGCCAGGCTGAAACCGGTGGTCCGCGAAGGTGGGACGATCACAGCCGGCAACGCAAGCCAACTCGCAGACGGCGCTTCAGCCTTGGTCCTGATGAACGGAACGGTTGCGGCGCAACGTGGCTTGCCGGTGATGGGCCTTTACCGCGGCTTTGCGGTTGCCGGACTAGAGCCCGACGAGATGGGTATCGGGCCGGTGTACGCTATCCCCAAACTGCTGAAGCAACATGGTTTGGGCATAGAGGACATTGATCTTTGGGAACTGAACGAGGCCTATGCATGTCAGGTCGTATACTGCCGTGATCGGCTTGGCCTTCCCGATGACAGGCTGAACGTAAACGGCGGTGCAATATCGATTGGCCATCCCTTCGGCATGACCGGAGCGCGCCAATTGGGTCACGTTCTTATCGAAGGAAAGCGCCGCAATGCGAAATATGTGGTGATCACCATGTGCATCGCAGGCGGCATGGGCGCCGCGTCGCTCTACGAAATCGTCTAGATCGGCTCGCGCGCATCCAGGTCGCCGGCTGCTAAGGAACAATGATTATGAGTCTGTACGGGGACTATGATCAGCATAACGTGTTTGCCAGGATCCTGCGTGGTGAACTGCCCTGCCATCGTGTCTACGAGGACGATCAGGTGCTCGCTTTTCTTGACGCTTTCCCGCAGTCAGCCGGGCACACGCTTATCATTCCCCGGCATGGCCAGGCGCGCAACTTGCTCGAACTCGACGATGGGGCAGTGACGCCGCTCTTCCAGTGCGCCAAACGCCTTATGGCCGTGCTCGTCGCCGAACTGGATCCGGTAGGCGTGCAACTCCTGCAATTCAACGGCGGCGATGGTGGTCAGTCCGTATTCCACGTCCATGTTCATTTGGTTCCGCGATGGCCTGGGCAACCCTTGGGCCTGCACGGCCAGACCGCCGGCAATCCTGAGGAACTGGCTGTGATCGCAGAGCGACTGCGCACACGGGTCAGCATGATGCAAAACAATTGGGACAACATGAAATGAACGCACCGCCGCAGTTCGCCATGGCCCGGCAATCCGCAGGCGTAGCGCCTCTCCGCCGCCCAGGCTCGGTGCGCCGAACGACCTCAATCGATTCTACCTGGCCGGACGGCGCATCAGCGCCTTGGCTGATGGAGGCCGTTTCCCGGGACATCATGACGCTTGCCGACGGGTCTGCCCCGATCCCCCTGGACGAGGCCCGCTACACCATGCAGGTTTCGCCGAGACGGGAAATCCTGAAGCTGGACACGCAGCCCGCCTTGCCCTCCCCGGTCGATCTGGTTGGCATTCGGGCCGGAGGCGAAAGCCGTAGTCAGATCGCCGCGAGCCTGGGTGATCAGATTGGCACACCTTTGTATCAGATCCTTGATGATTTTGCCGGCGCCAGCCTTGTGGCGCGCTGGATCTGGTCCCAATGGCTTGAAGACTGGCGAGCCTATTCGGAAAGCCAGGATCAGCAGGCTTCGCACGGCCGGAACGGCAAGATGCTGGATATCTGCACCGGCTTTGCCGAAGGATCTTCCGCACTTGACGCCGACGCGATGGACCGCCCGGGGTTCCGTGACCCGGTCGAGGTCGGGCCCCTCGCTGATCCCCAGGATCCCGCAGGCTGGCATGAGATGCCCGAGCAGATCGGCCCCGCCATGCGGCGGGCGCGCAGGATCGATGTCTGGCGCGAAGGCGAAATAATCAAGGTCGATGCCGGATTTCAGGACTCGGGCACATCTCCACGCGGTGGTCGGCGAGGGGTGCATGAGTACCGCGTTCATGCCGAGATTGACGGCGAAAGCGGCACCGTCCTCGCGCTGCAGTGCCTGCCGCTGATCCTGCCATTTCCGGAATGCCCGGGTGCGTCGGTCAAGGCTGCGCGCATGGTGAATCGACCGATCGCCGACTTCCGCAATTCAGTGCTTGAAATCCTGCCCGGTACGCTTGGCTGCACACACCTCAACGATGTCTTGCGGGCCTTGGCGGACGTCCCTGTCCTTGCCCGACACTTGTAGATGTTTGGGGCGGTACGACAGGTAGCGGATATCCACAGCCGGCGCTTGAACAATGTTCTAACGGACACTAGATTTTTTTGACACCCGGTTAGGTTCGAACATCCATTCCGAGGAAACATCATCGGATGCGCAGTACGAAATCACTTAAGTTTCTTTGCGGAGGAAGATTTTGAATCTGAAATTGGCGCAAGAGCAGGTGATGCTGCGCGACAGCTTGGAGAGGCTGCTCCAGCGCGATTCCACCTCAAACCGTATACGCGCTGCGGAGCCGCTTGGTTTTGATCCCGCTCTCTGGCGTGAGCTGGCGGATCTTGGTCTTCCCGTGCTGCGTGTGCCCGAAGAGGCCGGAGGCGCCGGGCTCAGCCTGCTTGACGCGGTTCTCGTAGCTGAACTTGTCGGCACCTATCTGGCGTCGGCTCCGTTGATCGAAACCATCGTTGCAAACCAAGCCCTGGCACGAGTTGGCGGCAGTCTAGCCGAGTCTTATCTCGCGGCCGCAGCCGAGGGCAGCAAGATCGTAACCGTGGCGCTTCATCCTGTGGAGACAGGCGTTCCTCAACTGGTGCCGGCGGGAGCCGTGGCCGACTGGGTGATATGTACTGACGAAAAAGGGGTCTATCTGGCGGAGGTGGGGTCTAAGCCCGAACCAGTGGCCAATCTCGGCACCTTCCCGCTGGCGAGGCTCACGATCGACCTGTCGAGCGCCACTCTGCTTGGCGACGGCGCTGAGCATGTCACGGCTTGGAAAGCCTGCCTCGAGGAATGGAAGCTGCTAGTCGCAGCCTGTGTTTCCGCGATTGGCAAAAAGGCGCTTACCGAAGCGGCCGCCTATGCCAACGAACGCACGGCATTCGGCCAACTGATCGGTAGCTACCAGGGTTTGGCCCATCCACTCGCCGATTCGGCCACGGACATCGATGGGGCAAGCTTGCTGTGTTGGCGGGCCGCGACCGAAGCCGACGAGGCGGTTCGCGCAACATATGTCGCGGCCGCAAGCTGGTGGTCCGCTCGGTCGGCTGCCACCGCCACCGTGCGCGCCATGCGGACCTTGGGCGGATATGGCATGTCGATGGAGTATGACGCCCAGCTCTATTTTCGCCGAGCCCGGGCGTGGGCGCTGCTCGTGGGCGATCCCGTCGCCGAGTTGGAAATGTTGGGGGATCGTCTGTGGAACGGTCGTCGCGATCCGGCACCTGACCGGGGTCAAACCGGCGTGACCTTCGAATATGGCGAGGAAGCCGAAGCTTTCGGTGCCGAAGTGCGCGCATTCTTTGCGGAGCACATGACACCGGAGATGCGCGTATTTGCGCATGATACCGACGATGGCAATCACCCATTTAATGCCGAACTGGCTGCGGCAGGCTTTCTCTACGCGGACTGGCCGGAAGCCTACGGCGGTGGTGGACGCAGCCCATATGAGATGGGCGCGCTCAATGCCGTTTATACCGAGTTTAGCTGGCCTAAGATCCCAGCCACTGTGTCGCACATGGTCGGAAAGATCTTGATGCACTTCGCAACCGAAGATGTGCAGAATGAGGTGCTTCCTCGGCTTGCCTCCGGAAAGTCCTTTGCGGCACTGGGCTTTTCGGAGCCTTCATGCGGGTCCGATATTTTTGCCGCTGCTACTCGCGCCGTCCGCGAGGGCGACGACTGGATCATCAACGGCCAGAAAATGTTCACCAGCCAGGGTCATTTGGCCGACTATGTGCTGCTGATCGCGCGGACCGACCCCAGCCTCCCCAAGCATGCGGGCCTCAGCCTTTTTCTCGTTCCGACATCCGTGCCGGGCTACGAAGTGCACGAGATCAAGACGCTAGGCGGGGAACGCACCAATATCACCTATTACGAGAACATGCGAATTTCCGATCGTTACCGCATCGGTCAAGTGAATGGCGGTACGAAGGTGCTCGGCACCGCGCTGAAGCTCGAACAAGGAGGCGGGGAATTCTTCGTCAGCGCGCTTCGGATCATGCTGCGCCACGCGGTTCAATGGGCCGAGAGTCCAGGGCCTGACGGATGCCGACCGATGGATTCGGCAGCCGTTCGCGCCCGCATCGCGGAATCGCAGGTCAGGATGCTGGTCGCTGACGCGCTGGATCGCCGCTGCCAGTGGGCCTTTGTCAATAGCCTACCGGGTAAGCATTATGGCCCGATGGCCAAGCTGTTCGCTTCGGAAGCGTTGGTCTCCTGCTCGACCGACCTGGTCGATCTGGCTGCCCCTTGGTCCCTCCTGCAGGGTCATCACGACTTGGGTGTCGTTGAACTGGAATGCCGCAAGGCGATTCAGGCCACGATCTACGGCGGGACTAGCGAAGTTCAGCGCAGCATCGTCGCAGAGTCGGCGCTCAACCTACCCAGAACGCGCAGCTAGGAGCAGGACGGGATGGAACAAGATGTCCTCGTAAAAGAGCATGGCTCCATATTAGAGGTCGTGTTCAACCGGCCGACCAAATACAATGCGATGAATCGGGCGATTTCTCGTGGCTTGTTAGATGCTGTTCAGACACTGCGTGATCGCAAGGATCTCCGGGTTCTTTTGATTCGAGCAAATGGCAAATATTTCTCCGCAGGCGCCGATCTTACCGACATTTCGCGCCCGGACGCGGCCGGCAGTTCGTCGGCCGAACGGACATGGTATCGCCAAGGCGAAGGTAGCTTCCATCCGCTGTTCGACGAAATGGAGGCGGTCGAAAAGCCGATCGTGGTTGCGCATCAGGGGCCGTGTTTTGGCGGAGCATTTGAAATGTCGCTATCGTGCGACTTTCGACTGGGCGCCAGTTCGGCGACATACCGCATGCCCGAAATCGATATTGGCTGTCTGCCGGGCTCAGGCGGAACGAGCCGCCTGACACGCTTGATCGGCGCACACTGGGCGCGCTGGTTCGTGCTGGCCGGAGAAACGGCCAGCGCGGAACAGGCCTTGAGGATGGGCCTGCTGCATGATGTCTACCCGGATGAAGAGTTCGATGTGCGGGTGATGAAATTTTGTGATAAACTGGCCGCACTTCCACCGGAAGCGGTGGCTCTGTCAAAGTTGACGATCGAACTGACTGCCGATCTCGACCGGCAGCAAGGGCGCAATGTTGAACGCCTTGCAAATAGCATCCTGTTCCTGGGCGACGAGCACAAGGACCTTATTGCAGCAATGATCCAGCGCCTCTCCAAGAAAGCCTGAATTCGGAAAGGAAAAGACGTGAACGACGTGACATCATTTTGGCCAAAGAATCGGGTGCTGTCCAAGGGAGATTGGACGCCACCCGCCGGCACACGCTTCATCTC